>ENA-UOTZ01000750-UOTZ01000750.1-compost-metagenome-genome-assembly--contig:-NODE-750-length-26130-cov-21.960388_pt1 | contig 26130 bp, 19 predicted proteins | sample MGYA00238144_ERZ746983 | MGnify/ENA primary metagenome ERZ746983 (study PRJEB28759, sample SAMN06268863) | compost metagenome | isolation source: single cell | place: USA: California, Emeryville, Joint... | reverse complement strand
TGTTTGTGTGAACCTCTTTGGGATGATGAATTGTTTGCTCTACTTAAACTCTTTTTCCATACATTATCCTTCGAAAAATTGTTCTTTAATATCTCATAGATTATTCTGTATTTCTAATATTTAGTATTTCTCGAGGATTTCTCTGATTTGCTACGTTTTCAAGATGCTGCTTACAATAATAAAACGTGCGAGTCAACCACTTGAAAAAATGTAATAGCCCTTTCTCTCAGAAACAGAAAATTTCGATGCTTATTCATATCTTCCACATCAACTGATCAGTTTTATTTTTATGGCTTTTTCTCTTCTTCCGATTTTTGCTATGAGTAAATCAGCTTCAAAAATATTCATTCACTCTTATCATACCCATGCTTGAGCGATTGTCCTCTTAATCTCATCATCACCAGTTTTGTACAGATTTTTCATCAAATTCATCAACGAAGTCTGCGGATTCACATATGGCTCGTCCTTTTCCTTAAGCTTTATTTGAAACAGCACTTTTAGAATACAGCAACAGTTTCAAAACTTACATTGTTCTTTGGTTTCCATTCAAAATCGTCCCAATTGATCTCTCTGCCTTTTTTAATCGTCACGATCAAATTATTCGTCTTCTGCACGAACTTGCAGCTGTCAGGAACGATCTTATCATCTAATTTCTTAACCCAGAGCCTTATCCACAATAGCGTTAGATAAATTGACCTCAATGTCATTCATGGTACCTGTAGTTGTGGTTGTTCAAATTGAGCACCTTCAAATCAAAAGTAGTTTCCGTCGCTTCGATCTGAATGTCCTTTTTGTCGAGTTTCTCGATTCCATCAAGCGAAATATAAAGTCTATTTCATCATTATACATTTCCAACGGAAAAAAAATAGTTTACTTGACTTTTTCTTTCTCTTGGTCCCAAGCATACTTCGTCAACGCAACGAAATTCAGAGCTTTGTCGAGCTCGCTCTTGGTTTCTTTTTCCTCAGCTTTTTGCTTTTCCTATCATTAGCCATATTAGAAATTTCTCAAGACTCTCTTTAGTGTTACAGCGTTAATTTCGGCGTTGAGTTTAACGATCTCAGCCGTAAGAACATCCTTCGCGCGCTTTCTAACCGCGATGTCAAGGAGTTTTCTTATCTCGATGAGGTCCTGCTCGAGGGCAATTAATAATTCAGAAGTGGGCATCGCAAAAATTATTTATTTTATTTCAATTACAGAGAGCCTCCTCTAGATATACGCTGATTTCGACATAACTCCATAAGTTAAATTCAGTGGAATTTAGAGGCCGATCAAATTTATGTGCTCACAACGGCCTCGTAATAGACGCAATTATAAAAGTTATTCATAATATCTTCTCTGTCAATGACAATAGAATATAGATAGGGACTTTAAACGCCAGCTTTCTCGATCTTTTTGGCAACGACTTTTGCTCCAGCCTTCAACATCGCGGCTTTTTCAGCGACATAGCAAGCATGGAACTTCAACGCTTCCTTATCGAAGAGCGGAGGGTCACGTTCAGCATATCCAGTGGCTGATACCACGCCAAAGTTAGAGACTCCTTGGGGTTCGTCGTACTTTGTCTGATGCAATTTGAACGAAGGTGGGAAGCCGATATATATCATCCCGTGGCACAGGACTGTCGAAATGAAGCTCAAAAACATAATTTCAGCTCCTCCGTGTTGGTTAGAGGCGCTACCAAACATCGTGCATGGCTTTCCGAGCAGTTTATTTTCAAACCACAAGTCTCCCAGGCTGTTGATGAACTCATTCATCTGTGGGGCGATCAGGGAAGAGATGACGCCCGTGCCAAATATGATCGCATCAGCATCAACTAATTCTTCATTCTTTACGACAGCGATGTCCTTTAGTCTGTCTTTGTAGGCTTTGAGATCGGTTATGCCCCAGGCATCCTGCATTTGCTTATCGGTAAGAGTTTCAGGCACCCGGCGTAAGAGGACTTCGCAACCTGCTGCTTCGAGTCCTTCGACAGCGGCTTTTGCTAATTGTAAGGTTTTTCCGCCAGTGGTATGGATAACGATGAGAACCTTAACTTTAGGCTCGATCTAAGAATGAAAAGATGAGTGAGTTAGAGAAGGGAAGTGGCTGCTGACCTTGGCAGTCTCAAATTCCATATTTTCAATAAAGGTTCTAAGATATTTTTTCGATTTCTAAAGATTTTATGTTTTCTATTTCGAATTACTGTGAGTTCTGGCACAAATTCGAAAGATTGATTTTGCGGGTTTTATTCTAATAGAGTGAATTAATTGTGTCGGAAAGCAGAGAAATAAACTTCGGATTTTCGAGAGAATTGTTGGGAGGTTTCCTTCCAGATAAGCTCAAGAGCCATGAGGGTTTGTCAGATGCAATGGAGCGAATTAGAATCAAAAAAGTAGCTTCTCGCACTCATAATGATGATTGCTCCGATGTAAAAGTCGCGATCAATTAAAAAGTCAGAAATATTACGGGTGCTCACAGCGCTCCAGAGTATGATTTGACATTATAGATCACATTAAGTTAAGTCATACGAAGTTATGATTGTAGACGGTTCAATTAGCTCAATGAATGGAGAGACAGGTAGTTGGAGTTACATAGAGAATCAACTAATAATAATAGCATTTCCTCTCTGGCAACGTAAATCCATTACTTGGTTTCTTGAGAAAGAATCAAACAGATACTCATCTGATTTTGGGAGAGTGCTAAGTAAATAGCATTTTTCGACTGCTTAATGAGTAGTAATTACTTCAAAGGCAAGATATGGGTTCATGACAAGCGAGTTCTTTAGTTGTTTGGCATTCACTAAATTTCAAGAGTAATCACCCCAAAGAGAATAGTCATACATATAATGAATTCGTTCGTTGCCTAGGGCTTCAACCTTCTTCAAAATGAACTCTTTATATCTTTTGGAAAAATTCACTATTACGACTAGTGAAGAACTGAGTTGCTTTCCTTTGACAAAAATCGAAGCATCCAGCTCATTGGAAATAAAAATTACTCAACGTTTTAATTGAGGACACGGGGAAGCCATCATTCTCTAAACAATGAGCAATTCTACTGAGCAACGAGTCAAAGCTTTCCTTGATCGCCAAAAAGACAAACCCACCGTCCACGAGACCCGCAACGACCATAACCTCCCCACAGAATACGATAAATTCAAGCAAATCAATACTTCCAAATCTTTTTCTCACAGCAAAAACGAAGAAAGCCTAAACGAAACGATACACACCTCCCAACTCAACTGCGGCTACAATACCCCAGCAAACACTCTTAATGACCAATCAAATGAGCATGATTTCGATAAAAATCCCAATAATTCCGATGTTTCGATTCGCGCTGCAAATAAGAACGCGGCTGAAGGCTATCGCCTTACTTACGAAAAGAAAAAAGCACTCTACTCAGGCGAACTCAAAGATAAAATAAAATATGAAAGTGCACCAAAGCCGCAAACTGTGAATACCTGCCAAAAGAAAACAAATTCAGCTAATAAACCAACTGAGCCTCTCAACCGACGACCAAATTTACAGATTCAATCTGAGGACACAGAGCCAGTCGAGCACACCCGTCAGAGGACAAAAAGTCCGCTGGATAAGTTCTTTGATCAAAAGTTAACCACCAAGATCAAGATTAAGGAAAAAATAAAAAACTATTCCAAGGAAAACCCTAGCATGAACAACTCAAAATCACGGTCAAAAACACCTCAGCGTACTCATGAAGACACCAAAGATTGCTCACCTCTTATTAGCCCGAGGTCAAAAAGTAAGAGTCCAAGACCTCTTCGAATTCAGATTACTGAGGAGATAACAACTCCTCAGTTATCGCCTACTCATAATAAGAAGATAGGTTCGCCAATGCAGTTAGGAGATAAAAAAATCAATGCTTTTCGATCTGATTCAGATATGAGAGCTTCAAAACAGTCTTCGAATTTAAATGAGTCTAAAGAAAATGACAAATCGAATGATGACGGCAAGCAGGCGGGGGTCAAGCAAAAAGTCGCGCCTGAATTGAGCTCGCTGGATAAACTTCTGAAAAATGAAAGGAAAAGAAACAAAGAGGGGTATTTCGGTGGCAGCGAGACGATGTCGATGAAAACAGATGAATATGGTTTGAAGGACAGCAGTATGAAGGAGACTTCTCGTCGAGAAATAACTCCAAGCAAGGTTTCTGTGTCGGTAAGTCGAGATGATATCAAAAGTCGCTCGCTGACCCCGCGACAGATTACACAGCGATCCACGACGCCACGAAAGAAAGCCAAAAGTCCAAAGAGGACGATTAACGGAAAAATGTTTGAAGAAGCAACGAGAACTCTTGAAAAGCTTTATAACAGCAGTAAAGGTTCTTATAAACAGCGGGGAAGACAGTCCGAGCAGGAGTCTAACAATTCTGGGCAGGAGGAAAAGCGACAGCATTCAGAATTTAAAAACGAGATTAAGAAAGTGCTGAAAAATATTAATGAAGAGAAGGAGCAATTGCTTAGGAATCTTGCGGAAATGTCAACGAAGCTCGCTGATTACGAGATTGCTTATAATAATTTAGTAAGTGTTGGTTGTTGATAGGGTAACTAATGCGTTTTAGAAAATAGAGTTTGAAACGTACAAGTTGAGAGAGAAGAAAAAACGCTATGAGCATGGAAACTCGGGGGATTTAGACGAGCATGATGAAGATCAGCTGCGAAATCATAAAATTGAAAAACGACCTGATTGTTTAGAGGTTTTTTCGATTGATCAGTTAAACTTGTCGCCGAATAATCGAGCATCCTCAAAAATGCGTGAGACTAAAGATGATTCGATTTTTGGTCATGTGCAGGCTATGAACGACCATATTGAAGAGTTAATGTTGAGAAACCCAGCTAACCCTGAGTCGCAAAAGAAGATTTCGTCTGCTATTGAAATAGATGCAATTAAACCGTTCGATTTTTCGAAATATCCAGAAGCTGCTTGGATCTCTAAGGATATGAACCTTAAGATGCGTGTGTTTAACCCTGAAGCAGGTATTTGATACATATCTCTGTAAGACAGCTCAAACTCACGCTTTTCTGAAGCGAAAGATGGCACTCTGAAACTCGCAGAGAATGAACCGAAGGACAAGGATGAAATAATAAGGGCTCAAAGGTAATTCTTAAGCAGTTACATTGACTTCACGCGTTTTCCTAATTTTTCTTAGAGAGATGATAGATTTCCTTTACAGGAAGCTCCTTCATGAAGAAAACCAGAGGCTCACTACAGAAGAGCAAGCTCATATGATGATCTCTACGATGGAGTCTTCTTTATCTCCTTTGGTGAGACACTCCTTGTTTAGTATAATTGATAACATTTTTCTATACAGAGAGGAAGAAGAAAGGTCACAGAAAACAAAAAGGCAGATAGCGCCGTCACCCCTGGGACGGAAGACACGAGTAAATCGCTGATTAATGAAAAGCAGCTATAGCCATCCGAAAATATCTATTTCAAAGTCGTTTTTATTTACTTTATTTTTAATGTTAGCTTCCTTAGATTTCTAGAGTGTTTTTGATTTTGTTAACAAAAGTCATTGATACTCCATCAGTTATCCCAAGTGGCTTCTTTCTCATTTAATAGGAGTATACTTCTTCGAATAGTCCTCTGACTACTATCTGAGAGACATATGATGTAACTGTATTACTTAGAAGCAAAGGATTCCTTTTTAACATTCATTGATTTTCTGACGGATTCTAATATAAATGGAAATCGGCACGATATCCGCATTACATCAAAATTAAATATAGTCATTTAAATTTCTTTTGTTGGTACAGCTGGTTGGGCTGTACTGCTGTAAGTTTGGATGATTATCGTCACCGCGAACAGGATAATGGCGACGGTAATTATCAAAATATTTAAAATTCTTGAGCTGCTATCAGAATCATCCGGCTTTCCAAGTTTATGTTTGAACTCATTTGGTCCCGCATCAGTAGCATCAGAGTATCTTTTCTTCAACCCACCCTCTTTCTGTTGTGATAAATCCGATGCAGAATGGTAAACGTTGCTAGTCTGATTGTTAGTTATGTATTGCTGGCTATTATCGATGTTGGTGGTGTAGTAATTGTTATTGATGTAGTAATTGTTGGTCGAACCAGCCTTCTTTGACCCTTTTTTGGACATCTCTTCTTTCTTACCGGTGGAACCGGCAGTTTCTTTCGCATTTTGGGTTTTATCGTTGAATTGCTTGCTCATCCCATCAACTAAAAGATGTTAACGGCTAAGATACACTACAATCTCAAGCGTATTTACTCCAAGCTCGAATGTCTTTGAGATTCTGAGCTTGTATCTTCTTCAACTCATTCTTGATAGTCTCGTCTTGTAAATCAAGCCTAGTCGCAAGATTAGTCCGGAATTCTAGCTGAGGTTACCTTACCCGAACTTCTCTGCTACAGACTTCAGATGCTCAGTGGGTCGGTTGAAGTCTAACGCAGCGATTTTTTCGAGCTGTTTTTTTGCCGCCTTCCAATTTTAAATTGAAATCAATAATTGAAACATATCACTCTTTTACCCTCGCATGTTCCAGCTGCTTCTTAAACAGCGCCGCTTCTTTCGTTTTGCCAGCTTTTTCATAGATTTTCAAGATCTCCTTCCCTCGATGATCAAGAAACCTATTATTCCCAAAAGCCATTACACTCTGCGTCTACGAACACTCATTACCTTTCAAGCTCCTTTATTTCCTTAGGCACCGGAGCGTTTGGATCGACCTCATAGCTCAAAGGATAGTCATACGAATTGAAATTTTTGCCTCCATGCAACATCTTCCAGACTTCATTATTTTCGTTTTCAAGCTTTTTGTTCTTGAGCGCCTCTTCATATTTATCTAAATATTTGCTCCGCTCCTCGCCGCTTTGTTGTTGCTGGCTCCCGCTTTGATTTTTCGGGTCAGCACTAGAAGTTTTCGATTCTTCTCGCGCCGCTGAGGACTTATTTGAACTGTGATCGACTGCAGAATTCTTTTTATTAGTTGGATTCGATTGCACTGTAGCTTGTTCCACTTGCAGTTTTTGAGCCTGTTTGGAGATTCGAGCCAGCTCCTGATGCGCGTCTAAATTATCAGGCTCGAGCTCAGAAGCTTTTTTCATGTACTCTTCAGCTTTTTGATACTCTTTGAGAGTTCCAGGTTCATTAGAAGTCAATGCTTTCGCTCCATAGTAATAAGCTTTTGAATTTTTCGGATCGAGCTTCAAAGCCTCTTCACACGCAGCAACGCAGGATCTCATGTCTCCGGTTTTGAAATAGCATATTGTAAGATGCAAGTACAGCGAGAGTTTAAGCGATCGGACCTGCTCTTTCTCTTCAGGGGTGGTCCCAGTCTGATCTTTGAAGACTAAATCCTCGTCTCTAATTCCTAGGGACAAAACAGATGAAATTATAGGAGATAATCGTAGTTAACCTTCGTATCTCCATCGAGGATTCTTATTCTCTATGAAGCAAAAGATAGAAAGTGCCTATTGGTAGGTAATGGTGATGAGATTGCGAAAAGTCCTCTTATGTTTACTTTTTGGTACTCCTGAATTGCTTCTGCGATGTCATTGTTGACGAAATGGCGAGTTCCTTTGCTTTTGAGGATTTCGCAAGCAGAGATTCTTTGTGGAATGCCTTGTTGCCTTACGCTGACGAAATTCGGTTGGTAGTAAAGTCCAGCTTTGGTAAATGGTGGAAGCGCTTCGTATTTTTGGCGTTTTTTCAATTGCTGAGGAGTTCCCTGTGAAGATTTGATGAGAAACGTTTTGAAGTCATCGGTTGCTGATAGTGCCATGTTGTTCAAGAAGATTCTACTGAAAATGTTTGTATGATCGTATGCTTTCTAAATTAGAAATATTATTTTAAAATAGTCAATTATGGATGCTAAAGCAACCGTCCTGGAACAGAAACCACAGTTTTTGGTCCTTGTAATATGCACTCTTAGTGTCTATGCTATGGAATGACTTAGTACCAAAGCAAAACAGCAGAAAAGCAGAATTTTAAGATATTACAGTCAGATGCATGTTGGGTGGGAGAATGTCTTTGTCAGAAAGGACTAGGAGTGGCGAGGCTACATTATGAAGTGAGTTAATGAACAGGAAAGTTTCATGATTTGTAAAAGGAGAGATCTTCTACTGAGGGCTTATAGGGGTCAATTGCAATGGGAATGCGTATTAGTGTAACACATGATGTAGACTATATACAGGAAGCAGAAGAAGAAAAAAGCGCACAAGTTAGCATGGCATGGTATTTTAGGCTATATGATCTGTATTTTCCAAGAGAAATATGAAAGCAACGGATGGTTTCTTCACCTTTGCAGGTTAAGTCTAACTTACTGTCGTGTCAGCTGGCAAATTTTACTGAAGGAAAATTCTAGAATCAGCCTCCTTAAGTGAAAACTCTACGACTTATCTCAAACTGCGAATAGTGTAAGATAGCGCTCACAACCCATTCTTAGGCCAGTAAGAAGAGTGCTCGCAGTACGAGATGTTGTTGATTAGCTCGAGAATTAGAGATTAAAAATTAGTAAAAAGCTCACATTTAATTGATTCCAGAAAAAAAGAACTTTGTTCTATAGAAATTGAACAGCTGCTACAGCATAATTGAGCACGCTGATTTAATCACACTGACAGTCAAAACAATTATACAAGATTCGAGAGAATTTTTTTAAAAAAATAGCGCAAAGTACAGATTATTTCACACGGTGGCTCCCCTAACCTGACGCAGCGATGAAGAAAGGATCTCATAACAGCAGGTACTGCTCTGCTAATACCGATGTATTAACTCATTTTCGATCAAACAGGCGGATGAACTCTGATGGAAACATCCACTTGGATAACCAAACAAATTTTCGACAAGCAGGAAGTTATAAGCACAAAAAGTCCGCAAAAAAAGAGCAGAAATCTTATCGCAAGTATTCCAACGACCTGGACGATCGACCTCCGCATAAAACTCACCAATCTCAGAACCATCGCCAGCAATCAGAGCGAAATCACTCAGAAAATCGCACTTTTAACGAGCATAAGAAACGAGTTAAAACGTACTATTCAAGGACTTTGATCGAACAATATCCGAACGGCTCGGGTGATGGACAGACAGTTTCTGAGGCTAAATGCTTTAAGATTGTTTCTAAAGGGAATATAATACACGACGAGAGCGGCAGTCCGCATAGCAACAGCACGACAGACTCGAGTAATGGATGCGAAGAGCTCTCGTTTGAGAGATTTGCAACATCAGTTAGTAATATCGGCCCGGATTCAAAGCAGATATCATTGCCGACGTTTTTGAGTTCAGATTAGGATTAGTGTATGGCATCATTAGCGTTCTCTTGGGTCGAGATAAAATGCCTCTATAATTTACTCTCTAAATACATATATACATATAAATAACTGCAATTGTGAAATGAATAAATGAATTGAAATTATGAATGTCTAAAAATCCTTGGTTTTCGAACTCTCACAAGATGAATGAGTTTCCGATGTGCAAATTGTAAAATTTTTTTCTTAGCGTTTTTTTAGTTTGCTAAACTATCAGTATCAGAGGAAATCTAATAGATCAGATTATGCTTAGTATTTTTATCAATTCTTTTTATTTAAGTTGTCAGACTTGATAAACCGTCGATATGAGCAACTGGAGTTCACCTTACAAAGACAGTTATTTACGGAGTCAGATAACTTCTCCACAGAAAACGTCTTACGATTATCTGTCACAGAGCACCTTCCCTAAATATTCAAGCTCGATTCACACAACTCCTTCTCCAACAAAAACATTATCGAAGGATGTATTTTCTAATCTTCAATTGGATATCGAACCCATTGAAACGAGGAACATTCTGCCCTTTCCCATAGGGAAAAATTGTTTGAGCAATGTAGATGAACTGGCACATATCCCAACACTGAGACGGTTTGTTTCTAAATCAACAAATCCTTCTATCTATCTTGTTTTAGGCTGCTTGATTTTCGAGAAAATAATTGAAAACGAGGCGGGTGTAGCAATGCAGGAGAGAATATCAACGGCTTTGCTTTTTCTGCAATTGGAAATCAGTATTTCTAGGGAAAGCAGATCTCATTACAGATATCTGGAAGAGGACTTCAATGAAATAATAGAGTTTATAAGAAAGACCAAGTATTCACTTTCTGAGCCGAACATGTCCAAAAAAGCGTCAATTATCATAAAGAAATTTTATGAGATGATTGAGGGAGAGACCTCAAAGCGAAAAGCGATTGCTAGCTTGACTAGAGTGGTAGCTTTGCATTATGTTATGAAAAATCCAACTGTAGCCTCCTTAATTGTCAAAGATTGCATTAAGAATGAAGAGCTCTCTCTCAGCGATACATTTAACGAAAAAATTTGTGGAGTTTTCTCAGAAGCATTGAATTTCAAGATTGAATTACTGGATGTCAATAAACTCACAGGCAGAGTCTATAAAACAGATATATACCCGAATAAGTACAAAACATCCTACGAATTTGAAGCGATCATGTTCGTAGTGACAAACGGAATTAATGATTGTGAGTACAAAGCGATTGGCTATCGCAGCAAAAAGCACCTCGTCGAAGAGAAATCCTCAATTCAGGAATTAGAGAGCAACTATCAATTACAGAAGGACCCTATCAAACAGGGAAACGGCTACACTGTACTACAGAATGAAGATCCTGTCAACAAAATCCGCCAAACTCTGGTTCCGCAAAACAAAGAGCTTGTTGAGAAGTACAGCTCACCCTTTTCAACACAACAGAGCAATAGATCTACCTCGAAAGCAAACAAAGAGCCTGAACTCGTCGAATGTGACCATTGCCACGCGCCTTTGAGAAAAAGCGATGTTTTTGAGAATAAAACCTGCTCTCACAGATTTTGCGTTTATTGCCTGCAAGACGCGGATTACGCGAGAACGTCTTTCTGCTTGCGATTAAGTTGCCATGGCCGAATGATCACTGCGGAGGTTCGCCAATTCGTTACTAATTTTTATGAAAGGCAGAAAAGCCAAGAAGTAATTCCTGAAAAACCGCAGATAAAGACGTCACCGAAAACCGAGGTTTCTCCGCAGAAGCCGATAAAGTCAGATTCAAAGCTAATAGCCTGTGATAGTTGCTCTTCGAAGTTCGGAGAAATGATGCTTTTTCAAAACTATTGCGGACATCGGCTCTGCTTGAATTGCGCGCAGACAAGAGTCAACGCATACAGCAGATTCTGCCCTTCGTTCTCTTGTAGCAAACTTCTGGACCAAGCCGCTTTGCTCTTATTTCTGGAGCAATTTACTGCAGATGAGATGCACATCATGAGCCTAACGTGCAAAGCATGTAGCAACCCGGTTCAATTCGAATATCAGCCGTCAAGTAGACCCGATTATTACAAATGTGGCAGTTGTAAAACCATTTCGTGTGTGAAACATGGGGATATAATGGCAAAGTGCGGGTGTTTCTGTGACAAGTGCCTCAATTCCCTCCAGTTTAGCCTTGGGACGATGGAGAAAGGGTGTGCGAAATGCGATAAAGGGTGTTGTCGCGGATGCGGGGAGAAAACTGCCAGAGGAAAATGCTGCGAGTGTGTCTGCCCGATTTGCTTGAACAAGAAGTCTCGAACAAATAAACTCTGTGACACTTGTCAGGCAAAGCCATCGGTATGCCCAGAATGTAATGATCCGCTGGATGAATTGAACGAAGTAAAGCAAGCGTGCGGACATAAGATTTGTATCACATGCAAGCAATTGGCCCATGAGAAAGACGCAAAACCACTATCTTGTTCAATCTGTGAGGCTGTGAATACTAATAAGCCTCAGAGTAAAACGTTAAGCCAAAGCACGATGTCCAGCTCTAAGTATTATTAAATTTAACCTATGTAGAGCTATCAACTCTTAACTAAATTCCCTTATATGAGATATCCATAGAAAAATTTTGGTCCAATCGATTTATATCTCGCCTAATTTCGTGTATGAAGGCTTAAGTTTTCCAGTATGTTAGCAAGGAGTCAAACGCATTTATCACCTTCAAGATTCATCGGATAAAACCCACGATGTATAGTTACAGAATTAATATAAAAATAAACGCGGAACATAATTTAATTCTTGGAATTAAAAATAATTAGCTAAGGAGAAAATATAATTCAAACCGTGATGGAACAGTACTATATTCGCTCTATTTTCAACCCTTCATAACCTTACCTGTTCTAGAGAAAAGCTTGACAAACTATGCACGCTGCTCGACCGAAGCGAGCAAGACGTTATCAAATTGCTTGTAGTGAAAGACAACCTATCAAAGCATTCCGTGCAAGAAAAATTCAAAAAGGTCTCGCCTTGATAGCTCTAACTCTCCTCATTCATTTTTTCATAATAGAGTCTGGAGATATATACCATGATCGCAGGAGAATTCGGGAATTACTGCTATCTAAACGGCTCAGATAAGCAGAGAAACATCATTATGAAACTGTCTCGTGGGTACAACACCCTCTTGAACCAGATACTCAAGCTGCTACTCGCGTACTTCGAGAGGAAGAGCGATAAACTCACATCTCAGCCACAAAAATTGCCCGACAGTAGATGTTTTGTTATCTAAACCTATTAACTAACGCATCTTCAGCATATGACCCGATTCAAGAGTCTTCTAATAGCGTCATCCTCAAGACACCTGTTGGTACCATGGCAGCGATTCAGTCGAATATCCTAGATCAAGGCTATCCAGCCAATAGGGGTTCATTACCGTCAGCAATCTATGCGTCAGCTGATGTAAACTTTAAAGAAAGAGCAAATAACATGAGGAGTTTCACAATGGTACCACGCATAGAAGAGACTCGGCATTTAGAAAGTTTGAGCCATTTGGACGACGAAGAAACGAAAGATCAAGCCGACGAGACGGTTAAGGCGATTGAAGAGATCCTCAAGCGAAAGGACGTGCTTAAGCAAGTTTCGGCAACGGAATCTGTGTTTCATCTGAAGCAAATCTTGCGGAATTTGGCGAATACAAAAAGGAGAGGGGGACAGATTGGCAACGAGGAGCTGAATTTCGAAGATGAGGAGGACGCAGACTTTGATGCGATTCAAGACGATTTATTGCGAACGTATGACGGCGCGCAGAGGAAGACTGCTAAGAGAGTTATCAGATATGTGAATAAAACTCAGAAAAGTGAAAAAACTCAGAAATTGGAAGCCGTTGTAAAGAATTCAGTTGGGACTGAGGTATCATTTTCAGCTCTTTAACACGTTGTAATTTATCATATTAGCCTGATTACGCATTGCTCGAAGCCGAGAAGATGGCGCTTCTGAAAATGAAAGATGATGAGTATCAGAAATTGGTGTATACGAGAGAGGCTGAGAATAAGACACTTCGAGAGCGAGTGGAAGATCTGCAGACTCGCCTTTCAGCTGCTGTGGCAGAGGCGTTAGAATTGAAAGTGAGGAATGCAGGAGATGATGTTAGTCGAAATGAGGTGGAGAAGACGATCCGACAGCTCAAGTTAGAGATTGGCTCGCTGAAAGATAAGGTTGATAGGAAAAAGCTCAAAATAAAGTCCCTGAAAGAAGATATTGAAATGTTTAATTATCAAACGAAAGGGGCTGGCAATCAGTTTGATAATTTGGTGACTCGGAATGGGTAAATTAATATCATCATTTTGGATCAGTCGTAAAAGAATATTTGAAATATTAGCGCTCTGTTGGAAGAAAATGGCGAGCTGAAGGAGAAATGTTCGGGGTTGGAGACTGAAAACGTTGATTTGAAGGAAAGAATCAAAGAATTGGAGGAAAGAATTAAAGAGCTGGAGGAAAAATTGAATCAAACCATCGAAGATTACGAAGAGAAGCTGGCAAGGAGTCCGAAAACGCAGAGACTACAACAGCTCGATTTCTCTCCAAGGCTGAAGGAACTAGGCGGGAATTCCATTCCAAATAATCCCTCTCTTTTCAAATTTGAAGCGACTCCGCAGCAGAAGGAACCTCTAATCAAATCAAGCAGAAAAGGCACTGAAACTAAATTTTTCCCCAGTCAAGCCCATAGCGAAGTGAAAAAAGAGGAATCCTCTCCAAAGAACATGGCAAAGTCAATTGCCAGTCCTCAGAATATGAGGAAAGAGACAACAACTAGCAAGAAGTCAATTGATGCTACCCAATCAAGGAGATCTGACGCTACTCCGACAGCTAAGAACCAAGCAACAGGGTTTGAGAGTGCTCGAGAAGGGCAGCAAACTGCACGTAATTCCATGAAAACTCGCGAAAATGCTGAGTTTGTGATCGGAAAGGAGTCTATTGCAGATAATAAACATGATAACGACGCTCTCCAAGAAGAAGCTCCACTGAATACATTAGATGCCATCGAAAACGGAATCGAACTTGATGAAAATGAGATTGAGCATAGAAATCCTAGTCCAACGCATCAAATCAAAAGCTATTCCGATCTGCAAGTTATAGGAGGAGACTCCACGCGGCTGCCAGCTGATGAGAACCTAAATTCACATAGAACCGCGAATAACACAGACATGAAGCTCGATAGAAGCGTTACTTTTGATTGGTTGAAGGAGAAAGCAGTCAATCCCTTTGTTAAAATCGACAGGTTCTTAAGAGAGGCTGACCTTAATGCTGACCACCTCCACAAATATCTCGATTCGAAGAGTCTTCACAACTCTCATGCGGATCACACGCCGAAGTCTAATCTCAGTTACAACTTCAGTAACCGAAAAGAGTTTATAAAGCCTGAGCTCCAAATGACGCCAACTCCTGGAGAAGAAAGAAAATTTCTTCCAAAGCATCCGACTTTCTCCTCAGCCACGAAAGATGTCATTCATACACGTGAATATAACCTCCTCGGCCAGAAGAATGCTATTACAGGAGGCGTCCTCCCAAAAGCGCCTTCATTGCAAACGTTCTCAGCAACGAATCAAAGCTTTACGAATAGCACTACTAATCTCTTGAATGAAACTTCAGCTGAATATACTCGAAAAGAGCCGGTTAACCCGAAGTTCAGAGCACATAAGATGATCGGAAGGATAGTTGATAGGAATAACACTACAACCAACAGCAATGCCAGCGTCTCGACCTCGAGAGGGCCTTTCAAGATGAATAAGGAGGAGCATTCTTCTTTCCTTCGCCAGCAGAGACAGATAAATTCGCCTGTACACTATCTGATGGGTGACTCTTCAGAAAACGTCTCAGGGAGCATCAATGACACACTCTCTCAGACTCTGAGGACCAAAATGCAGCAGACATTGAGCTCGAAGAGCCTTGTGCAGCAAATCACAAGCGACAACGAGCAACCAGGCAGCAATAATACTCTCGAGTCTTATTTAGATGCCGAATATTCACTCCGAGAGACTCATACTGATAAAAATCGCAAAACTCAGCAATGGGAACAGCAACGAGAATTGGCGAAAATTAAGGAAGAAAAAGAACTCGAAGAGGTCTATCGAGGGTTACAGCAAAAGGTCGTGTTTGTGCCAAGATTGAAGAAAATATTTTCGAAGTTTGTGCAAAAGAATAATCCTGGAATAACTGACCAGGACATCGAAAACGGAAATTTTGAAGTCGAATTCAATGCATTTAAGGAATACATGGCGAATTTCAAGGAGACGCATAAGCGTTGCGGAGACGACTGTCCTCATCTGAGAAGATTTTATGAAAAAGTGGGCTATCTCAATACACGATACCGTAAGCGAGAGACATTTAACATCTCTGTCACAGAAATCGACAAGCTCCCAAGAATCGTTAGGAAAATCTATGTATGAAAGTTGTAATAATTCAAAGTAGCCATTCATCGGCTCGTTAATCCTTTTTTATTATTATTTTGGAGTTATTTTGAAACACTTATGCACTATAAGAATTTATTTTTTCCTAAGGCCACAATGTAAAGAGTCCAATTTTCATAAGTTCATTGCTTAATTACTGTATGTATCATTAGAAAATCTTAATTGCATGATCGATCAAATATCGTTCCTAAGAGAAAACAAACCTAACAATTGACACAAATTCCTGCAGTGGAGAAGGAATATCACAGAGCAGATTGGGATAAAATTTTTTAGGGCCACAGGTACTATTGAGTTTCGGTTTAGGGTGAATTTTATTTGAAATATAACTTAATTGCACTGAATCTCTATCGCGACGAATAAGAAATTTATTAACTACTCTTCAACAAACTGACTCAATTGACGCATGCAGGAATCTCTGCGAAAGATACTTCAGGACGACCCCAACGGATACAACGAACCTGATCTGTTCCCTCACACCGACCTAAATTTCAAATATTTCGTTACAAAAAAATCGAGACATAACCCACATAAACCCAATATTCGAAAAAAACAAAAGGACTCTTCAGGTCCCAAGGCCGACAGTCGCGCTCATGTAAGCTACGACGGGTACAAGAGAACTGTTTCAAATGATTTTTACCCCGATGAGAACTATCCGAGCATAAATTTTCAGGAGGACTCTCTGGAGAACCCTGAAGAACTCGTTGTGCACCCCAAAGCCAAGCGATACTACTTCTACAAGTCTAATATACCAAAGCGGGAGTATATCCGTCACAGGGCTCAAGACTATCTCGCAAAAGTGACGCCAAAGAGTTTATATTTAAATGCCAACCCTGATTTGAGCTATGCTATCGAGGAGTTGGATAAGCCCTTCCTAAACAGCACGAAAGTGAGAGAAAAAAACATTAATTTTGCAGATAACATCAAGGAATTAAAGTTAAACGGCTCGTTAGAGTACTCAGGAAATGGGTCGATTGATAATAGTTTAGAACTCGACAAAGGAAAGCACTTTCTACGGTCTACGATAGGTTCGCATTTCGGAGAAGGGATTAGAGAGTTTCAATCGAATACACTGTATACAATTGAGACGAAGCAGGGTGAGGACAGTATGATAAGAACAAAGCAGACATTTGACTCTAAGCAAAGGGAGAAAAGGACGACAGCCGGAGGAGGTTTGAAGTTTTATAATATCGATACTTCTGAGCTAAAGACTGACACTATCCTCAGCAACACTCGAAAAACACAAATCAAGCCGCACTTGCCACTGCATCCTGCGCCCAAGAAGGTTTTCCACGCGAAAATAGAACCGCTTTCGCATGCGCCCTCAGATTTTAGCTCACTTACACCGATCGAACCCAGTCGCGTGATTGAACGACTTCATGCTTCGATTGGTACCCAAATGCAAAGAACAGTAGAGATTAATACCGGCCCCATCACGCTGGAAGTTACAAAGAGCCCAGGAGTTGTCTATAAAGACGACATATCCCCAAATTTTATTGGGTTTAGACAGACATTGACGAGAGGCTCTCCTCGTGGCGCTAAACAGAGTTCAAGAAATAAATCTCTGCCAAACGAGAAGCTCAATGAGATTATCATGCGTGAACAGGAGGCTTCCATTGAAATCCAGCGTGCCACCCAGCAATTCCCTCCAATCCAACCGCATAAAAGAAATTTACGCTCGTTAGTGCCGAAAAGCCGGTTGGTATCTCAGAGATAGGTTATGAGAAGCCTGACCTTAGCGTTTAGATCGAGCTCCTTATTTTTCCAATAAGTAAATTTTCAAAATGAGAAGTAGTGTGAGTTACATCTCGGCTATGATTCCAAAGTATTCATGTTATAAGTCCAAATCGATTATAATTAAAGAAAGAAAAATAAGCCTTCACCCTTTAATAAACTCAAAAAAATATGGCTGGCTTGATTGATTGGGCTTTTGGAGTCTCTGGCAGAGAGAAACAGAACCTCTTTAGAGATACCGACGTCGATATCTTGGTAAACTGCCGCTTTTCCTTCATATTTCCTGCCTATTTTCCACTCTTCACCAATTTCCTGGATCTCATTTTCTTATCACTTAACCAGGTTGAGAAAGGATTTACTGTGGAAGAGGCAAAGAACCTGAACTGGCTCAACACTACCTACAGCTCCGGCAAGTTCATCGGTCTCTCTCTCAATAAAAATGATCGAATAGTTACCATATTTCTTTTTAGGAGCTGCTATTGGTTTTGCATTCGCTTACAATGGAAATGGTTATTTCAGAATTCTCTCTAAAACCTTCCCTCGTCTCAAGTACTCTGACGCCGCCAGATATCTCCTTGCAGCTACAAGCGTCTTCGCTGGATACTGGATCGGTGACATTGTTGCCACATCAGACTGGAGAGGAAACTGGGCTAACACATATTGGGCCAACCTCGTCAGCAACCGAGACTTCCTTGAAGCAAGAAACAATTTTATGTAAATTTTTGCCTTATTGAAGATGATAACTGACTATCTTATTAATGATTAGAAGCCACTTTGCTGTCGTGAACAGAAAGCTCACGACTGATGAGATCAAAAAGCTCCGTGTTAGAGAACAAGATATCTTCCTAGACACCCCAAGAAGCTGGATTTATAACCCTGCACTCCACGGTGAAGACAAAGACGCTTTTGAAAGAGAAATCCGTCGTCTCCGTGGCCCTCAAGTTGATGAGTTCACCCTGAAGGAGGTCGCTCAGCAAAACCCTCAAAAGATTGCTCAAGGAACTGAAATCGTCCACACTCCATACCACCCTAACGATCATATTGACAGAACCGGTAGCAAGCAAGGCACTCAAAAGTTCCCAATCCTCACCGGATGGAAACAACAAGAATAAGAAACCGAGTGTTGATAAATTCGTTCTTAAACTCCGTATTTGATTGTACGCAGAGTTTCATGCTCGTTTGATGCTTTTAGGAGTTGGCTTTTGGTATAACCAATAAGAACCCGCTAAACAGCTTGAAATAATATACTATATTTTCGCTCCTTGAGGAACCAGAATCACAATTCAAACTTAAGAACTAGGTCCTGAAGGTTTGCCTTCAGATCGAAAATTCTATTGAGATACAAGAAATTGTCCCATTCCCGTTGTTATGTCAGTAATTTGGTCTTAATTAGAGCCATCGAGATTTTATATGGCGTACAACAAATAGCTTACTCTCATTAAGACCAAAAAAGTTTTCTCCAAAAAATGGTTTTGGCCTTATCAATTCATGAAGATATCAAGATACAGAATTTAACAAGCGGATTATCGAAAAAATCTTAATACAGTTATTTCGAGTGAAAGATCAACAGAAAATAAAATCAAATTCCTTTGAAAATAAATTTTTTGATGAGATTTACTGAATCGCCAGGGATTCTCTAACTTCCAACGCAAATTATTTACAAAAAGTGTGTCGTTATGGCAATTAACCCATCTATAACGAATCCATATCACTGAAGTTCACATTAATTTAATCTCTATTGCATCTCTACTTCCAGAGCACCGATTTTTCATTCCGTTGAAGAACGTAAGCTAATTGCGCCTTCTCTCTTGTTTCTTTATCCAATTCACTCGGCTCTGCACCAAATTTCAATTCAAGAAATTTTCGGTACTCTTCGCTATCAATCTCATCATATTCAGTCGCGTTTCCACGACAACTATCATAAATTTTTTTAGCCTCTCTTTTGTATTCCAAAGTAGCTTCAGCGTTCATATTTCGTAAATTCTGCACTAATTTCTTGAGTTGATCTCGTTTCGATTTGATAATGCTTTTAGGGAACCAGCGGAGACGGTCTTTATCATTCTAAAGGAAGGTTATAATGAGAAAAAAATAAAATAATAATGATTACCTGGAGATTGTTGATAATTTTTTGGGGGTCGCAGAGAAACTTTTCAGCGTATTGAAGAAGGAAAAGCCCACAATCAAAATAATTGTCTTGTAGAGGTAGCTGATGGAGTGTTAGGCTGCGCTGAGTGATGAATTTACGATTGGTCGAATCATGTTTGACTCCATAATGCCATTGAAATTTCGCTTGAGCCGTTCGTAGAGTTCTGGTTTCTTATATTGAAGTTCGTGCTGTAAGTATCTATAGTCATCAAACTTTTAATGAATGAGAGATGAGGGCAATTTTACTGTGCGATGAGTTTTGAAGTTTCGAGGTCCATGCCTGAAAAAGAGTCAAAATAGATCAAAAACGGCTTCCCTTCAAGCGAACTGGTCGGTTTCCCAGCTGAATCTCGCTCTAAATGACACAACGCAGGAGATTAAGAAACTGATAGACTGGGATGATAGATAACCTTGTTTCACTAGATAATATTTTAGATTACAGACAACAATCAATGACCAATGCATTTGAAGTTTATCATGGTGCGGGAAGATCAGGAATTCTTTCTCAAATAAATCCACGTCTTTTGTCCACTATCATTTGCATGTAATCAGAGATATACGATAGAGAGAGAGGCTGGTTACTCTTGAAAGCTTGTCATACACTGACTCGAAATTAATTTCGAATAGCTCACTGTGGGACTTGGCTGATGCTTTAAGCTTTTCCAGGAAATAAGTGTTGAAGACATAGATAGAGTCTCTTCTTCTGATAGGAACCAACTCGTCAACAATGAACCTTAAGAATGAAATAGTCAGAAAGAAAAAATAAAGAAATGAAAATTACCTGAGAAAAAAGTTTATTAACGTGTCATTGAGGCATGTACCAGGATCAAGTTTATCGACATCATAAGAATACAATTCAATCGTATTCGATCGACCATATCCGATGTCGTATTTATACCTCAGGATCAACTCCGTAGAATTATTAGAACCTTGAGAAAAATCCAGCCTGTCTAATATCGTTTTCTGAGATGCCATGTTCTGGCTCGTGTTTGCTTTCTGAGGCGACAGTTTCTGAGTAGAAGCAGTTTTCTGAGCTGTCTCTAAAGCATTTACCTATTGATACTCAACTGTTACATTCAATTCAATGGAGTGTCGTTACAGGAGTGACCTCTTGCTTTACTTTTTTTCGTATTGGCAGCGACTCCATATCTTCGTAGGTTATTTCGCTCACCTTTATTCGCAGCACTTCCTTTGATCGGTTACCTCCTTGATTCTTTTCAATTTCTATCTTCGAGCTCTTTATAATTCTAGGTGCCAACACACTACTCGAGGAAGTTTCTAATTTTGCCTTCTGCACGGTTTCCACCTTCTCCTTCTTAGATTTTGACACAGAACGTGGCTTATGGCTGGTCACTGCAGTGTCGATTATTTGGATCAAATTTTTCGTCCAATCTTCTTCAGTTTTTGCAATGAGGAATTGTTTCTTTGGCTTCTCATCTTTTTTTTCTGGCCCTGGACCACATTTCTGGGTTTCATTAGCAGTTTTGTATAGCAATTCTCGAAAGCCAGGGTTTAATTTTGGATTCGACGGCTCTTTATTGATTTCAGGCTTATTTATCTTGATTGGAGGTCTATTCACTGTTGGTTGAGGTATATTAACCTTCTTTTTATTAGTTGAACCTTGATGAAAACTTGCGTTCGGTTGTTATTATAATGGAATAAACATACCTGTGTTATTATTTTTAAATTTATACTTCTCTAAATAAGAGTACTCATCAGCAACTTTATCTATGGATGAGAGTTTGGGCTCTAGCTTGGAATCATTTTTGATATTTTCTGTTTCCTTATGAGTCCTCCTTTGTTCACCGTTGGGCTTGAAAGTAGAAGACGTATTTCGTGTTTTTTTGTTCAATTTTTCGGCACAAATTTGAAGCTTGTCAATGTCTGCGAGGGTGTTTAGCTCTAACACTTTGAACGAGTTCTTGGAGGTTTCGGAAATTATTCTACTGCTTTTCCCTGATAGAGAATCCATCCGTTTGTGAGCCAAATAGATATTTCAAATATTGCGAATTAATATATTTTCTTGAATTTTCTATTTTGAAGTCATGCCAATTTTACGAAGATAATCGAGTCAATAATTTTGATAAGATATTTCGCATAGAAATGAACATTATCTGAGTATTGAGCTGTCAGTAGAGTCTATAATAAAAGTAAATCAAATTATTTGGACCCTATCATTTCAAATTGATAGATGAAAATATCTTTCATCATTGGATCCTCAACGAAAATACACATCTATTAAAATTCTACTGCAAATATGTATGAGTCTTATCAGTTTGAGGTGCTTTATTTAGCAAATTCTTCTTGAAGTAAAAAAAAAACAATTAAGAATGTATGTTATATGGAGGCATCAGCGTCTCTAGTTCGAAATATCTTTTTTTCGCTGAAAACACCTTTCTAGCATTCTCGATTTTGCTATTTTAAGATTGAGTGATAGGTTTCTCCTTTCGGTAAGTATCCTCAAGTTTCTTTCAGAATAAGATGCTGTAAGTTATGCACATTTATTTCTCTTGTTCCAAAATTGAATAATGCGATTTATTAGCTCTAACAAATAGAGTACTTGATTGCTTGTCAGAAATTAATTTTATTAAACTTTCTTTTACTAAGGAGTTTTTGACTCAAGTATGCAAAGCGAGCAGATTCTTCAGCAATCCGAAGAACAAAAGCAAGGTAGTTTTCTAAGAGCCATCTAAGTGTAATAAAAATTTGGTAAAGTCCGTGTAAGCGAGAAACCCAGAAGAGAATCAACTGAAATTATACTAAACGCTTACAGAAAAAGGAGATCTTCCTCTCTAGCTGATAAAATGTTACCTCCAAAGAGCTACACTCAGCCAATTCACTATTCGGAGAAGTAACCCAAATGAAAATAGCCAAGTTCACAAAGATTTTTTAGAAAATTAAAGCAAGAAGAAACGAAAAAGAAAGATAAAAGCAAAGGAGTCATTAATTCAATGCTTAAATATGGGTAAAACATGTCATTATAACCTCTTTAAGAGTTCATGATGATAGTGGCAACCTTTTCTATCGGATGCGAGGCCGAAATTACTTATGGAACCTGAAATCTGAAACTTATTTACTTGGGACATGCTATAAGCCGAATCAAAAGGAAAAATTTCAAGCAGATTTGAAAACGGTGCTTTGGTTCTCATATCGGGAAGGTTTTCCCATTCTGCCGTGTTCAGATTCGAAAAAATATAGTTACTCATCAGATTGGGGGTGGGGATGTATGATTAGGGTTGGCCAAATGATGCTTGCAGAGGTTCTCAAACGAAATATTTTTACAATCGATGGAGAGTATCTCACACATATGCTGGACCACAGTCTCGTTAAAATTTGCGAGTATTTCGCCGATATAAACGAAAAGCCGCTTGATGCACCATTCTCAATACATGGTATATGTAATGAAGCTCTTCTCGAGTTGAAGAAAGAGCCTGGGAAATGGTATACAAGCAGCGGGATAATCTTCATATTGAAAAGCATTATGGAAAGATACAGCGCCCAGCTGGTTTCATTTCCACTGAAAATCATCCTTTTCAATGAGGGAGTAATCTTTGAAGATCAGATCCTCGCGAATGCCTCAATGCCTGTGGTAGAGTTCTGTAAAGGCAAGTCTCAAAAACTTGAGAAAGTCACCGAAGAAGCGAAAGACGAAAAAATCGTTAATTTTCGAAGCAGGTAGTTAGAAACGATACTGGAACTGTTAAACGAACCTTGATTTGTAGGCAAATGACTGTAGAGGACATTGAATGGAATCATGGGATTTTTATTGTAGTTTCTTGCAAAACAGGACTTGAGAAACCTGATAAAGAGTCTCTTCCTTCTATTTCCACACTGCTGAAATTTCGACAATCCGTTGGAATTCTATGTATATTTTCTCTCCGTTTTGTGAATCTAATTGCTGATTTCTAAAGCGGGAAGAGGTAGAAAAGCATATTATATAATCGGAGTGAACGGCAAGGATCTACTTTATCTCGATCCGCATTATGTGCAGGTAAGAGCAGTTTCTCTGAGAGTGTTGATAGCGGGAATTATCTGTTTAGAAAGCAGCAAAGAATAAAGACGCAATTAGAGATATGATGCAAACGTACACGGTGCAGGAGTGTTTGAGCATGAGAATTGAAAAATTGAGCACGTGTGCGGGATTCGGATTTTATATCGACAACAAAAAGGAATACCTGGAATTCAAAAGAGATCTCAAACTGGCTAAAGAAAAGGACCCGAATCTGCTGATTGCATTTGAAGAAAAGACTCCGACTTTTCAGCCGGATATGGTCCAAAGTGTGATTATCAGTGAAAAGAAGGTTGAAGATTTCGAAATTTTGGATGATTCCTGTCTCTCTTCTGAATCATAGAAAAAATTAATTTAGCTTATTTACTGCATTTACTCAGACAATATGTTCTTTGTGAATGAAATATAACATTGAAAGTATCCATATTTTCACTTTTTTCTCGAATCGAGGATTACTCATTTTCTTAAAGTCGATCAGTGCAAGATAGCTGATTTTCAAGGTTATTATACTAAACGAAAATAATCAGAATCGTCGTTACTGACAATAGACATCAAAACCATTCAACCGAATGAGGGTTTAGCAAAATATTGATTCGAAAAGGGAAAAAATGCAAAATTTCCATTGCACTTTGAAAAAATGAGGGGGAATTTGGTTCTATTGATAAATAATTTATTCTCAACTGAAAAAATATAGAGCTAGTCTTATCACGACTATTATTATTACTTCTTTTTTGCATATTTATATCCAATATAAATCCAAACAATAAAAATAACCCAATAGGGAACAGCCAATCCAATCCACAAATAATATATACTCTTCGCCGTATTAATTCCATCGGCGAACGCTTGAACAGTCGATTGGACAGTCTCATCAATGAAACAATTTTCAGTGATAAGTTTGTAATCGTCAAAGTACGGCGAATAAGAGCTGTAATTTGCCCGTGTTAACGCGGCTGCAACAATAATCACAACGGCTGTTATAGGATAAGATAAGTAGAAGCCGATTTGGAAGCCTCCGCTCATACAGTTCTTTTCGCCCTGGCATCCACCACTGAAGGTTGTGTCGACTTGTCCACCAACGGTGAAGACAAACTCAAGAACAAGAACGATAACTAACGAAAGGCAAATCGAGATAATGGCAATAAGCCCTAATACAATCGTTAACGTGCGAACCGTCCTCAGGCTATTAGCCCCGACTTGCAGAGATTCAACATTAAATGAAGTACACGACGCAGCCAATTCAAGTCTCGGTGATGCAGTCAGATATGCTGTTTGCGAGTTTAATAGAGTTGCATATCCAGGCAGTTTAAGTACTCCCGATGTCCAGCTCTGCGCATAAAATGCTTCTAAGGCGTTATCTGTATCGACAGTTGAAGAATCTGGAAATTCTCCATACTCAGTACAGCCGGTACCATTGATGATATTGGCAGGATGGCCTTTCTGAGACGAATATTCTTGGCTACTCAAGCAAGATTTCGCCTCTCCGATGTTGATTCGGAACGTTGCAAGTGGTAGAGCACCGGCGTCCTGACGATAGTTGATGAAGAGGGAGCTGTTATATTGCACCCATGTCCATCCACTATCGCTGTTGAACGAGTCACTTAATTGGAGAGTCGTGATTGGGCATGCCTCGGAGCTGGGTACGCATACTCCTGTATAGCACGAGGTTTCTGAGCTAGAGCATTGAGAGGCGTTAGAGAAACCTGTAACAGGTTGAGCGCAGATTGTAAGGTTTTTCCATGAAGAAAAGCTTCGAGAGGCTTGTGCATTGTAGTAATTGTCGCATCTCCCACTCGGAGTATCTGTGTCAACAAATCCGTCGTCGTAGCAGAAAGCAACAGTCCCTCCCCAGTTTCCGAATGAGCTGATATTAGTGAACCCTGAAGGACATGATGAACCATCGACCACAGTGATACTTGCGTATGGGACAGTATTAAGATTTTCGTAGACATAATCCATGGCTCCTGCAAGTTCATCGCTTGCTTTTAGCTTTGCAAAGCCCTTATATAGGATATCAATGACAATTGCGATAGTCAGTAAAGAAAGTATGATACTCAGAAAGATGAGGACCTTCTTGAGTTGCTTTTTTGACATCTTGTTGACATATGCGATTAAATAAGAAGGCTTGCATTTTTTGAATAGTTTCATGAACTTTGACTCTTTTTTAATATTTCCACCTTGAGCTGGTGACGCAGTTCCAGGTGATGGTAGCTCCCTTTGCGATACACCTTCGTCCTTGTCTCGAACTATTAGCTGAATCTGCGTTGGGTGATGTTCCTCCGTGATCATTATTTGGCTCTTTATTGGTGCATGTATTGCTTCTATCTCCTCAAACTTTCTCACGAAATCTGCTAATGTGATGTCGTGAAAATCCCTTGCTCGAGCAAGGAGAGCAGCCAATCTCTCTCCAAACTCCTGTGAACTTAACCTCTGTGTATAGTCTGTATTGACAGCCTCGAGTACTAATTGTATGAGCTCTTCTAATACAGAACTATCTTGACTTGCTTGGAAATTATTCACATCTCCTGACCTTATCTTCATCAACGTATCCTTGCTCACACCAGCAACATCCAAAAACGT
>ENA-UOTZ01000749-UOTZ01000749.1-compost-metagenome-genome-assembly--contig:-NODE-749-length-26143-cov-14.384179_pt1 | contig 26143 bp, 15 predicted proteins | sample MGYA00238144_ERZ746983 | MGnify/ENA primary metagenome ERZ746983 (study PRJEB28759, sample SAMN06268863) | compost metagenome | isolation source: single cell | place: USA: California, Emeryville, Joint... | reverse complement strand
GTTTGAAGTGTACTTTATCATACTTATTATACTCAATAGTCGCTCCATAATTAGCTAGAAGGAACCTATTGCTGGTTCTTCCATAGAAGAGATAGACTTGAGACTCTTTTTCATAAGCGCATGTTGTTTTGAGTCTCAAGGACATTTTGCCTTCATCCCAGTTTTCATCTTCCTTCAACGTTTGCTCCGATGGAAGCGTCTTTCCCTTAGAATCGCTTTTAAATGTCTCAAACTGCTCGATTTTCAGGTTTTTCTCATCTGTGACATTCGACACTTCCTTAGAATACTTAGAAAGCTCTTTGGAATATACGTTCAGCTCTGACTCGATATCAGCTAGACGCTTCTCTACTTCTGTCGAAGTGGTTTTGCCTGCAGTAAAGGAGGCATTCAGGACATTCAAGAAAGAAAGGACTTGATTCAGATAGAAGACGGTCACATGGTCTCCCCAATTTAAGTTATTTGTAATGAATTCATAAAGTTTACTAACTCTTGATTTGAGAGAATCATCTGTTGAAAAGAGAGTCTTTTCTGACTCTTTCTTTTCTTCATTCACGATATTACCGTCTCCTTTTTGGCTTGGTTCATCATATTCGAAATCGGAGAGCTGATCAAATTCAATACTGCCATTAGTTCCGTCGGAAGTATTGTCATCATCATTGTTTTGGTCCTCTGCCTTTTGGAGAGCTTCAAGTTCCTCGGGAGCTCCGTCTTGAGGTGAGCTCTTCTCTTTGCTGGAATCATCGTAGACAACTTCATGTACTCCAATCAGTTCATGATTGAAAAACTCTCCAATAGGTGCGTATGTCTGGTATTTGAGCGGCGCATAGTATTGGCGTGTGCATAAGAAAAGGTATATCCATTTCATGTTTTCAAAATTGAAATACTCAATTTTAAAAACATCAGGGTATTTTTTCACGACTTCGATAAGCGCTTTGCATTCATCGTCAAAATTCTCTCTCACCAGTTTAGTATATCGAATCAGAGATCGATCTTCAAGCATATCGAGCTCTTTGTCATCCCAGAACGCCGCAGTGTCAAAATCTCGAGGAAGGTTTTCAAAAACTTCATAGTATTCTGACTCTTTTCCTTTCGAGTACTCGTGGAGATAGAAAAGGAAGTTCACGCGGAATCCCCAATGATTCTCTCTGAGGAGAGAGAAGTACTCAGGATCGTTCTCAAAAATGGGTTCAAGTGCCTTGTAAAGCTTACTTGGTGTAGTAGGATTGAAATATTGAGGATTTTCTTGATAGATCTTGTTGAGGGAGCTAAACCAAGCATTTCGTGGAGAGATGAGGAGTGAATTGGGTATGTCCATAATGACCTCACCAGGCTTGATATCCTCAGTTGCGTAGACACCTGTATACTCGAGTCCGTTTTGCATTTTGAACACTCCGACAGATACTTTGTTCAATTGAAGGCCTTTTGGAAGCAGAGTTTCAAGAAACGCTTTGCGTTTGGCAGGCATGTCCTCACGCACAAAAGTCTTGTCATTCAAAGTCAGTTGCTTTTTCCTTCTAAAGTATTTCCCTAAGGTGGGAGCTGTTTCAACTTTTGAGATCTCCATCAAAAGATACAGATTTATCTGAGACTAGGTTTTATGAATTATTATAATTAATACGTCGAATCACCACAATTGTTAGCTACCGATCGTCAATTTTTTTTAAAAACCAAAAAAAAAAAGAAAAAATATTCAGCCCAATTCAAAACAAAGTGGAAGATAATTTAGCTCCCTTAATCGTAATTAAACTTGGGTATTGGTTTCTGCGCTTTGCATTATCAAAATTTTCTGCAATTCACTCATGCTTCTCAGAGCCCGAACGGATTCAACAGTCATTTGTTCTTCAGTTATCTATTTCTTGGCTGCATTATTTGTAATTTCGATTTTTTAATAATAGAAGAAGCAATGTCATGATAAACTTCCTAACCTCAACAAGTTCTGGTTAAGATTCTGATAATAAAAATATAGACTACTTTGCCAAATGCAATCACGAGCACTGTGAATGCTAAAAGGAGAAACAATATGAAACTCACTCGTCAATGCTGGTTTCGTACAACGTTATAGTGAAATAGTCCTGGCACTTAGAACATTGAAAGCATAAAATAAAAAAACCAAAACTTATTTGTTTTCATTCCAAACACGTTTTAGTTTAAGCTGATTGCGGACCCAGCCCTTACTTTCCTCAATCATTTCATTAAATTTTTCCTTATTGAATTCACAGTTGATCAGAAGTTTGATCAATTTTCCTTGATTAATATTTTTCAAACCAAGAGAAGTCTCAGCCACCTCATTAAACTCTTCAATCAGCTCTCCAGAGGCTGTGTTTGGATGCCAAACTTGTTTGAAATTCCTAACTCTGTACTTCTTCATTGCATTATATGGAGTAATTTCTGCTTGATACTTCTCTCCTATTCTCTCTTGCTCCACATCTTCTCTTGCTTTTAAAGTAATAGGAACTACTTCGGAGTTCGAGTTCGCATCCTCATCTGATTTGGCTAATTTCTGTGTATCTGAACTATTCCTTTTCTTCTTGGTCAGCTTTTGACATTCTGCCCCAGAATCCATCTCTTCATCAGCTGTAGGCATGCCATTAGCCTGGCATTCAATGAGCATTTGATCTTCATTACTCAATTTTTTAGACAATCGAGCCAAAGGAGTCTCAGCCTCTTGGTCTCGATTGGTCTCCGATTGCTGTTTATTTTTGATTTTAACGACTATTTTCTCTTTTCTTTTTTTCGATATTTTCTTGCTCTGTTTAGGTCTAATATCGATGTTTACGTTGACCTTGGAGTCTTCTTCTTCATTATGTGCTTCTTGCTTGATTTCATTGCTGCTCTTTTTCTCTCGTTTTTTCTCTATCACTCGAGATCCCGCCTTTTTTTGGGAGGTTCGCGGGCGTTTTCCATTTTCTTCCCCGAGATCTAGTTTGAAGTACTCTCGAATCTTCTTCCCTGCTTTTCGAAGCAGTGCTATTTCTCTGTCAAGGTCATAAATCCCTTCTTCGACTACTTTTTTACTCTTCTTTTTCGAGCTTTTTGTCTCCACCTTTTTTCCTGAAATTTCACCTTCATTACTTTGGGAGTCAGGCACAGATGTCTGGCAAGTTAGTCGCAGATCATCGTTTTCGAACAGTAAGTTATCCTTAGGATTGAGAAAGTCCTTCAGTTTTTCTGATGTTCGAGGCGGTGAGATATTATCGACCGACTGATGGGAAAACTTCTCCGTGTGAAAATTATTATTGATTGGGAGTGGACTAAGTTTTTGATTCAAGCTTTTTCCACCAATTCCTTTCTCATCGTAAGACTCGGGTTGCTCTTGGTCAACCAATTCGTTATTTTTATGGTCGTTGTCATCTGAAATAGGGGAGACTGTAGATTTCAAATTTGAGTTGAGTTGCTCCAGTTTTCGACTCTGATTGCGAGTACGCCTTTCAGTAGTGGCAGCACATTTGCAAGAATTGTTAGATTCAGTAATTGGATTTAAAGAAAAATTCTGATGGTCGTAGTTCGTATTTTCAACGCAGATTTCCATTTTTTGATGCAATACTGGGCTTGTCAATTGTTTTGAAAAGAGTTTCTCTAAAAGGCTTGGCGAAATGAAATCTAAAGATTTTCCCTCCTCTAAAAATTATTTGAATACAGATTAAACTGGATGTAACAACACTTTGGTTCGATTTAAATTTTGTGGGAAATAAAAGTGGTATGGCTGAAGGCTCTCTCTATTTTCCTTTTGCTAGAGATCTTCCTTTTCTTAACTACCTTGCGGGGTTTCTCGAAGAATGCAACTAGGTCTCTAATCATATGCTTCTAGTCTTTGTTCTGTTAATGTTGCGAGTAGCACTTTTCTTTATGATAATATTATATGCAAAGAGCAACTCTGATGCTTTAATTAAGACAGTGGCACAATGGAGCTTGAAACGCTAGAGCAATCTCAATGCACGATAAAAATCGGCTTATAGTTCATACATTTGAGAACCTTGACATCTGCCGATGAAAACTAATGAACCCAAAATCAACATCATTAGTTCAGACCTAATGGTGAGAATATGTACTTTCACTAAGATAATATGAGTTGATTAGGTCAGCGAGAATATGGCTCGACGTCGAGCTGCTCTACAAATTTGCTCTCAATCTACATTTTTTTAGGATGTTGCTTAGTAGAGAAATCCTGAGAACTTCTCAAGATGTTCACAAAGATCATATTTGGCAACAAGAAATAATGTATAATGAATTCAGCTAGATTGCTTCTTCCACACTTACGCTGGTATATGTAGATTTTCTGCTAAACGCTTCGGTTTCTTGGAATTCTATTCCACCTTCATCGCTACCAACCGTTTTATTAAGGGGCATTTCTGGAGCTGAAACATAGCTATCGTCTTGGATAGATCTTTTCGCGCAGCTCTTGAAAGCAGAAAATCCTCCACCGTACGTAAGAAGGACTAACAAATATCCCAAAGTAACAAAACCAATAAAAGTTGCCCCCATCGGGAATCCGTAGTGATCTGCGAGGTAACCTCCGACTTGAGGGCCTGAAAGGTTCCCGAGAGCAAATGAAGCGCTTAGTAATCCTATAAAGCTAATTAAATACTCTGGAGATCCTTTTTGATTTCACCTGAAATTCTATCAGAAAGTTCGTCTTTCGCGTCTGGATGGAAAGGCTCTGCGGCTTTGAGCATCTCCGGCATGGCTGGAATAAGTGTAATTGCACAGCCATACCCTTGGAGAAATAGTCCCAAGATAGTTATCCATAGTTTTCTAAACAGAGTTAGTTTTCAATTAATTTGAAGGTATTTCGTCATAATAAATTACGGAGGAAAGAGTTGTGGAGTAGGACCTAATAGGAATTGGCAAACCGCTGCGAATATCATTCCAATAATAGTAATGACTCTTCTATCCCAATGTGAAGGGAATTTGTTGACCAATGGCATAACCATTGAGTAACTGACAGTTCCGATAATAAAGCAGGCTGCCGCAACTTCTTCTGAGAGACCATACGCTAACAAATGAATCTGTAGGACTGGTTCAATTGAAGCCACTCCTGCGATCGTAACAACAGGGACCAAGAAGGCTAAAAACAGTCTCTAAGTATACGATAAAAGCGTGAATTTAATAAAGAGAAAATAATTTTTTACCTTGATCTTAAGTAGGGAAAAATAGCTTATTCGAACTTTTGGGGCCTCATAAGGTTTGTCAGCAGGAACATTTTTCCATAAATATGGAACAAGAGCGAAAAACAGGCAGCCCAAAGAAAGGAAAACACTCATATAGCCTCCGACGGCATAAACACATGCTCCAAAAAGAGGGCCTGCCATCAAGCCAAGTCCTCCAAATAGCTCAATCATCGCGATCTTTTCCATGACTTGGTCAGGATAGTTCGAAGCTACATACGCATATGCTGCAGATCCAAAGCCGGTTAGGCCGATTCCCATTGCAAGTCGACTGATATAGGAGATCACGATAAAGACTTCTCTATTCTGGAGGAAATCGATGAAGCCAAAGGACCAGACCGAAATTGCCTAGGAAAAATAAGGAAACATGGACTAAAAAGTAAAGGCTACCTCCATGACGATTCCGATTGCCATGAGCCTCTTTCTTCCAATATAAACCATCTGTTTACCGAAAACAAATGACAGAAGAAACGATCCAACTGGTGAAGCCCTGTGGTGAATTCGAATGTTAATTCGGGGGTAATTGAATGTGAATTACGAGAATATCACTCCAACAATTGTTTGGGAAACTCCTTTCTGTTTCGCATGGTGAGGATAGAATGGAGCGAGGTTGGAATATGCTGTGTAAAGGAAGAAATTTATAATATAAATCGTGAGGCAAGCTTTCTCTCCTGACTTCATCTCTTTTTCTGATCAATTTATCCGTCGTATTATGATGCACTTAAAATTCAAGAGTTTAAATTGCTGAGTAAATTCATATCAGATAATTAAACTCAAGACAACAAATGACCCGCTCACTTTTTGAGCAGAATTTTAGCCATGGTCAAAGAAGGAAAAAGTTTGGAAATTATTTCTACAAAGTAGCTTAGATTAACGGGAGAAAGCATTCAATGAGCTCTTGTTTGAGTCATAATAATCCATGCATCTCCATTTTTCCATTACTTGCGAATCACGAATCACAGAAAGCGATTTTTCTAAAATAGGGTTTTATCTGTAAAACATAAATGAACCCCATTTAAATCAAAGGAGAAATACAATGCAAATTTCTAGCACAACTACTGTAAAATATGATATCCTGAAGGTGATATATAATAAATGCTTCCATTTCAATATGGTAGGGCGCTGCTTCATCAAAGTTCCACTTGTTCCGATATTTTTGGATTGATTCTAGGAAATTTCCTTGGTCACTCCAGAATTCATAAGAGTACATTCATTTACAAGGATGATATCTCACAACAATCTAATCATCCACGTGCTAAACATTTTTCTCATCTAATTCTTTCAATATTGTCTGCGTTCGCTTACTTTGCAGAAATTTGTCGGAAAATTTGACAATTGCTGTTGTAATTGTTTCACAAAACTCAATAAACTGAAAGAAAACCTCGTAGCTCTCTAACTAATTTAACAAAGAAATATAACTACTATCTGCCATGAAATGGAAACCTCATTTACTCCTCCAAAATCAACAATCTAGCTTGCTATGAGACTATAACATCGACCACCTCAATCTTTTTCCATGAAAATTAAATTTTCTCATTGATTCCATTCTTTGGGTTTCAAAACTTTCTTGATTTAAATAAACTGGCCTTCTATAAGATATCTATCTAAGTTGTATCTTAATTATATTTCTTCAAAAGATAAAAAGATTCACTAATGATTGAATTGAAGCATTGTATCAAGAAATTCAGCACTTCCAAATTCTTAGGTAAATATACTGTACCACAATCTTTCTTTAGCATCTCTCTAGGGAAGGCACCCACGGCAGACCAACTTCGCAAGGGCTGGAATATGTTCTCTGAAACATATGCAAATCACTTAGAACCCGATAATCTTAATTTCGCTCAGAGCCTTCTTATAGCCTCTCGTTTTGATAAGAAGGAAACGATACTTGATGCAGGTTGTGGAAGCGGATTAGCCACTATCTATATTCTACAGAAACTCAAAAAGATGCATACGAAGCATAAACTTTATTCTGTTGATATTTCAGACAAAATGGCTGAGCTGACCAAGAAAAGGATCTCTCAAGAATGCCCTGATCATGAGAATGTGAAATCTATCGTTGAGGCTGCCAACCTTGAAGACTTGAAATTCATCGAGACGCATTCATTGGATCTCTATCATTCGAATCTTTGCTTTCATATCGTTTCAGATGTGAAAGCCGTTCTAACAGAAGCCAATCGCGTCTTGGCACCAACAGGAACGTTAGCTTTTTCGGTGATGGGACAGAAAAAGGAAAACTCGTTAATGACGATAATGGACCGCACTATTGAAGAGTTGGACTTGCCGCCATTTGATGGCAGGGATTTATTCTATCTGGATAAGAAAGATCTTATTAAAGGTTTCCTTGAGCAAACCGGTTTCAAAATGGATTTGTTTTGGCATCAAAACACTGGCGTTTGGTTCCAGGATTACGAGGAGTTTCTGACTTTCTTTAACTCTCCTCAGCTTCTTGCTTACAAGAAAAAGCTAAAAGCAGAGCAGGTTGAGAAATTTTACTCACATAGCAAGGAAATTTATGAAAAAGTTGTTAACAGCGGCACGGTGTTCGATTTTTCAGCTGCATTAGTCATTGCTCACAAAGCTTAATTTGAAGAACGATATTCATCAATAAGCTATACTTATCAATTTATCTAAACCTATATATTGGAAAAGACAATCATTTAATAAAACGCTCGATTTCAATTGCCAAATAAACTTCATATGAAATCTTAGGGTTAAGTTGACGCAATTTTTGGAAGGAGCATTTTTACAGTTAATAAAAAAAAGGTATGGCACAAGAAAATTCTAAAAATTGTTCAGTTTGAGCTCGAATTACAAGATTAAATCTCTTGAGAAAGCTAGGGGTTTAATTGCGAGAGTGATTATGATTTTAGCACATAGCAAACCCATTTGTTTAGAGACAAAGTTGTTCTCCAAAAAAAAAAAGAACAAGGAAAAATCTAAATTTGAGCCAAGAAGATACGAGTACTTTGCGAAAATAGTCTTTTATCATTAATAGCCCGTCAATGAATAAATTAAGACTAAATCATGCCAAGGAAACAATACTTTACACCAATTGTTCAAACGAATCCTGAAAATCGAAATTAAAACGCTCGAATTTTGCAAATATATACTGCAGCATGGCGTCTACGTTGTAAAAAGTTCCAGAGATTCCATAAAATTCTGAATAACATTCACTTAGACCATTGATTGATCGATTTCAAAGAAGGACAAGAAAATTTTAAGAGGGTCAGGCAAAATTTGTAAACAGTGCAGAAAGGGATTTATGTCATTTTTTGCTGACTTTTTTCTTTTTAATTAAAAACACATTAACCAATTGCTACTTTTTTTAACTTTTTTATGGAAGATATATAATAAAAGCGCTACTGAGCGTTTGCTTTTTTAAAAATTTAAAGAGCAAAAACCTCTTGATAATTTTAATTCAAACATGTTATTTTTCTTCATCATGGTTTTCTTTCCTTAAGGACTTTCTACGGGGCAGTCGTTGCATTGAAATCCTCGAAGATATTAGTGATTAGTCGAGATTACTGGTTTTCTGTGTCCAATGCTATTTAAATCGCACTTAAAATTGATCCGAAAAAAGTTTTCAGCTAAAACTTCTTAAATTTTCCGTTTTATTACTGAAAGTAAGAACCCGGAGAAGTTGAGGAGAGAGAGGGGAAAAAAAAAACACTCGTCAGCATTCTCAAGTTTTCCTAATGAATCACTCGTTTGCGTTGAGTGTGTCTCTAATTGCTGGGTTGCTCTATGATCCATCCGTCAATCAATATTTAAACGTTTTCTTCTTGAAAAATTCTTTTAGATTCAGTTTTTAGTTAAATATAATTAATTACTTTTTCAAACTATCAATATTTATCTAACACTGATGGGAAATCGCTTGCCACAGCTACCTCAACTACCCCAACTCTCACTACCTCAATTCCTCAGGAGAAATAACAATTCATCAGATGCTGGTAAACCTCCTCTTTCAATTTTACTGGAATACTCGTTTTCAACACATTTGACGCAAAGATCGAAATTTAATCTATCATTTCTTTCTAGATGAAAAGTTATTGCAGACCCAAATTGCTTGGTGCTCTTACGAATCCAATATTATTTCCCTGAGTGATCTTGCTGGAAATGCCATGACAACTTTTGAAGGAGTTCAACTTTCGGGTGGAGGTAAAGAATTGTTCTCTAGAAAACGCTCAGAAACGCTAATTTAATAAAATTAAGGACTTCACACTTACGTCGAATATGTGCCTGAAACAGACTACCTACTCTCTGTTAACCATAACAATTCCACAGTCCAAGCAAATTTCGAAGTCTATTCTACTTACAACTCAAAAAGGATTTTTTCTTTTGGAGAAATTCAAGGAAACCAATGTACTATCTTCAAATCGATTCACACCCTAACGTTTGCTGATTTCAGTTGACATTAGTTGGGGAGATGTCGCCTTTGACCCTAATAGAAAGTTCGCTGCCTTGCTTTCTGTTCAAAACCTGGCTGAATACCACCTTTTCGATTGTTCTGCAGACGTCACTTTAGTGAAACGAGCACGCTGGGTACCAGAGCATGAAGGTAACCATAAATTGAGATGAATTAATGTATTCACTCGATGATAACAACAAAAAGGTTATATTACAAGTCTAAGCTTTGATCCTGAAGGTCAGAAAATTGCAACACTTGATTATTGCGGAGGTCTTGCTATTACTGACGTTAATACCAGTGATTTGCTTTGCTATCAGTCCCTTGAACCAAGGTTTTCATGTAAAATAAAATCATGTTTGCTGTTCGTAATTTAGATTTGGTTCAAAGTGAGATGGTGTAAAGCTCGATGGAATCCAATAAAAACTAAACCATGTATAGCGGTCAATTATAACCACGAGACTCTTAGTTTGATCGATGCTGAGAAGCAAAAGGCAATTTTCCGACTCGAGACTGGTAAATGACATTGCTGCTATTCGATGAACTGAGCATTTGCAATCAGATGCTGTTTCTCTTGATTGGAGAAATGATGGGAATATTCTTATTTGCGGCGGAAGCCACGAACCAGGAAAGAATGTTACGCTTAAAGTCTATGATACACGCAAACGCAAAGCAGTGAAGACATATGAAAATCGACATCAAAGTACGAAAAATGTCTTTATAATTGTTAATTATTGTTCATTTTTTCAAGACCAAATCCTAAGCATGAGATGGAATTCAGATGGAAGTCTGCTAGCAACTGCATCAGCAGATGGTACAGTCAAAGTTGCAGAATTTGCAAGTGACAAGATCTTGTTTGAAGGAAAAACTCCTGATGGAAGTAAATATTCTCATATAATACCTCTGATTCAACTTCTCAAATTTTAGAGGCAGCAAACTCAGTTTGTTTCATTGAAGCATAAAGTAAGCATTTTCAATCGGAAAATGATCAAGAGCAACACAATAAATAAAATGTGCTACAAGTTCAAAGAGACTTTCTTGGAATTGTATTTGTTAACAAATTGTTTGATGTTCATCGATTAATTATCTTTATGGTAAATTAGGTCAAAAACATAATTTTTTGGCATTTTCTACTTATTATTTTTATTTGTTCGTAATAAATTTTATGTCAAGCGAAATTTAATGGATAATTTCCGGGGTAAACTGCATTTTCGAATACTAGATAGATATCTTGAGATTTAATTTAACTGTCTAGAAGCATGGCAATGACAGAAGTTTTCGAAAGCAAATTTGTTGATATAATTTTAATCATCTTTGTGAGAAGAATCTGGAGTATATAGTTAATATTTTTTCAACTTTCACAAACAACCAATTCGAAACAAACTTTCTCGAATTTTGGTCATAAACGCTACTTCTGTCTGTATTTTGGTGATGAAAAAATAAAGATTATGAGTAAAATAGAAAGGATGAGTCGCTGCTTCAGCGATAAGAAATTGTCTTTAAAATTTCAATTCACATGTTGATGGCCTTATTAGGTAGGAGGACTACTGCCCTAAAGGTTTTTTAGGTCGTTTTCAATTTTAAAAACCTATGAAAATTAATCGAATATACAAAAAAAGGTGAGTTACTGACAATAACAAATGTATAATTGGGTAGCTCCGGCAAATTACCCTGAATGTTCAATAACAATGGTCTTAAGAAGCAAGGGATAGAATATTATTCAAAACAGAAGATTCTTCGTTAGTTAAGCTGTTTTCTGGTATTTGAAAGGAAGTTTGGCTTGCAGAAAAGTTCCATTACAGCTCTCAATTCCATAAAGAAATCATTCTTATCGAAATTTACGGAATTAATCCAGAGATTTCTATAATTTGCGATTGTTGATTAAAAAATAATTTTTCGAAAGTCATAAATATTTGGTTGTAATGTCAAAGAGCAAATCTAAGAAAAAGGCTCAAGATGATATCACTGAAACCAAAGAATCTCAGAAGAGCTCATATCCAAATTTTTTGAAAAAGACTTATGAGATCGTTGATGTATAGAGTTATTGCCACCTCCGTCTCTAACCGTTGCCTCTCAGGATCCAAAACTCAAAGAACTAATAGACTGGACTGAGGGCGGAGAAGCTTTTGTTATCAAAAAACCTAAGGATTTCACTCAGAAGGTCCTTCCAGTCTTTTTCAAACACAATAATTTCACTTCATTCACAAGACAGGTACAGTAATTTTGTCATTAAATGGAATCAACTTTTTTTGGACCATTAGCTTAATATGTACGGTTTCAAAAAGACTAAGAGCGAATGCTATGACTATATCTTTCGGCATCCTCATTTCCGTAAAGGATTCAAGTAATTAGTCCATACCTCAGAAGTGTTGCGTCAATAATATTAATTTCTCTGCAATTAGAGATGAGCTCAAGTTCATCACCAGGAAACTTCCAGAAGATGTTGTTACGCTAAATAAAAATAAAATAAACGTGGAGTCCTCCATTCCAGAAGATAAGGAAACTCTTATTCAGGCAGTACAAATCCAAAGTTTACTAGGTCTTAATAATCAAATTTAAGAATTATCTGCTGAAGAAATTGCAAATGGAAACATATGAAAAGATTCGGAAACTAGAGAAAAAAACCAACGAGTTGAGTGCAGAGAATCAACGAATTTATAAAAATATTAAGACTCAATGGTAAAATGAATTGTGTTCCATCATACACTAACTCCCTCCCTCCTTTATACTAGTCAAAATCAAGACGAACTAATGAAACTGATCAATGCAATTGGCTATGTTTACGGCAATTCTAGTGCTGAAAAAATTATGAAACTATCTGAAGATGAACTATATGATTATACAAGGAGTATTAATAGTACAGAGTCTGAAAAATTCATTCAGAATTTTCTGGCGAAGGACGCGATTCCTCTTATCATCCCACCGACTGGGAGTAAGAACTTATTTTCGGCTTCAGATGAACTCGATTCTCTTGGGATTCCACACGCGATATATGATGGATCTGGAATTGGACAAGGTGCTTCGAGACCCTTTCCAATGAGCGAGTCCAATGACACCCATCTTGAGGAATCTTCCGGTAATACTATATTTCATAATGAGACCACCGAGGTAATTTGGCCAAGTTAGATTGTTGTAATAATTACAAATAGTGAGAGTGGACGAGTTAGGGAATCCCTTGTCTCGAAGGAACAAAAACATAAAGAGTTATGATGAAATCTGCTATCTGAAAAGCTATAAATTAGAGGAAAACGATCTTTACTAAAGCATAAAATCACTATTTAATGACTTTCAGCATCTTCTCGCTGAAGCGTACAAATTTATTGAGGTTAACCAGACTTAAGAGTCAAAATCTTTTAATGTATTTAGCTCAAATGTTATTATTCATTTAGAAGCTCTTGCATAAGAGTCAAGATTATTGTTGATAAAAGATTTTCAATTAATGTTAGAGGCCTTCTTATGGTTATATTCATCTGAAATATCTTGAGAGAGGGAGAAGGAGAGAGATTTTTGCATAATGTTTCATCCCCTAACCTGATTGAATGATACTCAATGAAGTTTGGTACGAAGATAAATTAAGTTGATTAATGTGTTGTTTGTTGTGTGTGTCTTAACCCAGTGAAATAGGTTTATTATAATGATGTGCTTTTTGAAAGAGAGAAGAAAAAAAAAACATGATAAACTCCTCCCTTATACTTATATAATCATAGTACTTGCTTGGAGCAAAAGAGATAATTGTAAGGCCAAGTCAGCTTCCAAGAGATTTCGCAACTCACACCAATAGAAAGATATCTTTTCACGTGCTAGCCTAACCGTTGGCAATTCAAGGTGAAAAAGAGGTTTGTTAGCAACTCTGATTTCTAGCGGCAACTCAGGTGCCGTTTTTTCATAAGAAGTACGGAGTTTGAAGGATATTTGCTCGATATTGAATTGGGATAAAGTCTGAAAACAATTTCAAAGCTTGGATTATGTTCAGAGATAAGAAGACGCGATTAATATCTCTTGACTACGGTTAGTTTTAAGAAGGTCATACCAAACTTTGGAGATAAAGTAAGGCTTTCCATTGTTAAGAAAAATTTTGATTCATACAACACTGGATTTATTTTTAAATCGTGACTGAGGGAAATGGATTTCTCTAGCAACCCTAATCGCCTTAAGAGTCACACACTATGCATTCTCTTTCAGAGGGTGCTGCACCTGCCATATAAATAATGTGTATACCATCTGGCTTATTGCTCGCTAATATTATAAAGAAAGATCTTTTAATTGGTGCAAATTTATATTTTTCTTTTTTCGAGAAAACGATCTTCTGAGAACAAATCAGAGAGAGAGATTAGGGATTTAAATTAGAAATCCATAAACACTCACCTCATGCGAACTTAGCATTCAAATGTTCAGCACTTTTGAATCAAGATGATGGAGAGATCTTTGAATCGCAGCCCTTTTCCTTCTCAATCTAAATTTCGAGTTCTCTCTCTGGAGGTCTGTCAGCAGGATAATAGATGTCTAGATTGCTTTAGGCTGCTAGTAATGACGAATTCAATTGTTGGGTTATACGAGACGTAGCAACCCGTGGCTACCCATGGAAAGAAGAGTAATCTTAAGATAGCAAAACTTATTATATCTAATATCAAGAGAGAGAGATCAATCGTTTTTGAGTAAGAGATATTAAATTATCTAATGACTTTTGCTATCTTCTGGGTTATTTCTCTTTTCATTTGAATTGCATCTGGGTTGCTATAGCATGCTACTTTCCGGCACAGATTTCTATGCTTTTCATTACTATGATCCTAAGTTTTCCGTTTTCAATGAGGAATATGTGGTAACTATTTAATAAATGTTTTTCCTTAGATTGTTCTTTATGATAGACGTTCAATAAATCATGTGTCTATTAAAAAAATTTAATCTAAACTTCGATCGAAGCATAAATAGAACTCACACACAGATAATTAGAACTAATAATTTTTCTCGATGGGTTGTAAAATCTCAATTAAGCAAAGAGGCCCTAATTCCGTCTTTGACCAAGATGGCCCTTTGAGAAAGCAAAGGACTGAACTCTCCACTAAATCTCCAACGACTCAAGAAAATTTGCATACTTCAGATGAGCTTCCACCATCTCGCAGTAATTGAATATCAGACTTCCCATTAATCAAGTACCATAGAAGATTTGAAGCGATTATCATATTTCAAAGTCTCCCATACAGATCTTGTTAACGAAAAAACAGGCGATATCAATCTTGAATATACACTGCTCCTCCCTCCAGTCGGAAGAGGTATTGCAATAGTTTGCTTTGATATCTAACGATTGCCCTTAGGCGCGTTCGGAGAGGTTAGACGAGCAATCCATAAAAAGACAAATTTAGTGAGAGCTGTGAAAATAATACTGAAGGAAACTATTGATGAAAAGGAAAGAGTGCAACTCATAAATGAAGTCAAGATCTTAAGGAGTCTTGTAACAGTGAACCCAGTCTTTCTCTCTCTAACCGAGCGATGATAGGATCATCCTAATATTATGAAAGTTTTCGAATTCTTTCAAGATGAGAAAGCCTTCTATATTGTGAGTGAGCTCTATTCTGGAGGGGAGCTTTTTGATAAGATTGTTGAGCTGAAAACTTTTAGTGAAAAGATGGCAGCTATGACAATCAAGCAGATTCTATCTGCTGTTTACTACTGTCATCAGCATAGAATTGTCCATAGGTAAACCATTTCAATTTATTATATATATAACTAACCTACTATGATAGAGATTTGAAACCAGAAAACATGCTCTATGAGAACAAAAGCCAAGACTCATTGCTTAAAATAATCGATTTTGGAACCTCGAGAGTTTTCAATTCGAAAAAGAAGATGAATCAAAAGTTTGGAACTGTAAGTCACTTCAAAATTTGTATAAATCTAAGACATTGCCTTACAGCCCTATTATATCGCTCCAGAGGTGCTGATGAAAAATTACGACGAAAAGTGTGATATTTGGTCATGTGGAGTTATTTTATATATCATACTCTGTGGGTACCCTCCATTCAATGGTCCAAGTGACAAAAAAATATTGGAACAAGTTATGATTGGGCGTTATGAGTTTGAGGGGGATGAGTGGTCTGTTGTCTCCGATGAAGCAAAAGAATTTGTTAGTAGACTAATGCAGTATGACCCGATGCAGAGATATAGCGCTGAAGAAGCACTAGCTGATCCATGGTTAACCAAACAAGCAGACAACTTCCAACTAGACAAACCTTTGGCTATGAAAGCGCTCACAAATTTGCAAGGCTTCAAAGTACACTACAAATTTCAAGGATCACTGGAAAAACTATTTTGTAGGCTGAGCGAAAACTTCAGGAAGCCGTCTGGATATTTTTAGTCAACTCCCTGGCAACCAAGGATGAGAAAAGAGAACTGCTAAAAACGTTTCAAGCTCTTGATAAGAACGGCGATGGACAACTCACAAGAGATGAATTAATTGAAGGTAGGATACATTGCTGTTGTTGTGGACGATTTTTGAATGCTTTTGGTAGGCTACAAAGAGCTGATGAATATTGAAGACCCTGAAGCCGAAGTAGAAGCAATAATGAATTCTGTTGATTATAACAATAGTGGAACTATCGATTATACAGGTGAGGTCTTTTACAATTATATTGAAGCAATAACTAATGCAATAGAATTTGTAATTGCGACGATCAATAGGAAAAATTTACTCTCAAAGAACCGATTGGATTCTGCTTTCAAAATGTTTGATAAGGTGAAGCGACCCTTTGTGATCAAAACTCATAATTCAATAGGATGGAAATGGATATTTAACAGCCGATGAGTTAAAAGAAGTGTTTGGATCTAAAGTGGATGAAGAGGTATGGAACGAAGTTATTGAAGAGTGTGATGAGAATGCTGATGGAAAGGTAAGCTAAACGGCGTGTAATTTAAGTAAGATAAAATTTTTATTAGATATCATACGAAGAATTCAAAGATATGATGCTGAAGTTTATACAATAGACTTCAGATTGTGAAATTACTGCGCCGAGCTAAAAACATACTATGCAAATTTTTCTCAAATACTGTTTACAATGTTTATCTTCAATTTTTATCTTTTTCAAAATTTCTTAAAATTGATGTGCGAAGACATTTGAGTCGTATCATAATCTAATATACATTGAATATGTTTGCAAAATTGTTGTACACATGAAAAAATTGTATTGTTTTCACATTAAAATTGCAATTCATCACAAAAGTAAAATAACTTTCACGTCTCTAGTCGGGAAGAGGTAAATACTAGGAGATATGCTTTAGCCAATCTCAGACTGAAAGATTTTATCTTGTATCAACCCCATTATCGTGATACACTCCAACTTAATATTATCTCAAGGCATCAATCTATGCATTGCGAGTGATTCATTTTGAGGGTTAATTGATTCAATATAAAAATTAGATTTATTGCATTTCCTTCTGATAATTCACAAAATTGGTGTTAGAGACGAACAACTCTCACGAATTTCGAAGTCTATAGAGCTCTTTTCGTGACATTTAAAACTTGCCATCAGCTATATATTTGAACTTGAACAATAAAATCGAGTATCTAACGACAACTCCATTCGGGGGCAGCTAACTTGAAATTAAGAAATTGTTAGAAAAGACCACTTCCTCATTTATGGCCTGTGGTAGGAGCAACACCAACATAGTTTTTCGATACAATCATATGAATGAGAAAGCAGCAGGAAAAAGCTCTCTATTATTCTCAATTAGAAAAGAAATAAACTAAAATCCGCTTAAATTTCTTCATAATCACAAAGAAAATTATCTGAAATTAGCAAAACTCTAAGACTATCTTCAAATGTTAAAGGGAACAAAAGCTCTATTGACCAACCGAGATCTGTTTAATCGCTCTGTGAAAAGATTCTCAGATGTCGCAAAATTGAACTATCTCAGCTATGTGGAAAACCCGACAGCTCCAAATCTCGTTGTTTTGCACGGATTAATGGGCAACAGTATGAACTTCCGGTCAATCGTCACTCATAACGAGCTCAAAGGCTTGTGTAACTCATACGTGTTTGACCTCCGAAATCACGGAAAATCAGAACATAAACCCACGATGTCCTATGAAGAAATGGCTGCAGATATTGATGCTGCCACAAGCGAACTTGGATTGGATAAATTTTATCTCTTGGGACATAGTCTTGGAGGGAAAGTTGCCATGGTTTATTCAAGGCTATATGCTGAAAGACTCAAAGGACTGATCGTGTGCGACATTGGACCCTTCAATTATAATGATACCACTAAATTCAAATCAAGCAGTGAGATTCGTGCTCTGCTGCAGGCTTGTGCAAAAATAAATCTCACAGGCACTACACGTGAAAAACTGAAAGTAGAACTTGAAAATGCTGCAAATGGCAAAAAAGATATCTCGGGACTGCTTCTTACTAATATCGAGCAAATAACCAACGGTAACTACAAGTGGAGAGTGAATCTTGAAGCGATTATTAATTTCTATGGCCAGATCATGGATCCATTTTCTCATTCTTCCAAGAAATATAATGGACCTGTCAAAGTAATTGCTGGAGGCAAATCAGAATATGTACCTAAGGACCAATTATCTGAATACAATACTATCTTCGAGAACTTTGACATCCAAAGAGACGTTACTTATATTGAACCTGCGAGTCATTGGGTTCATTTCACCCATCCAGAAGAATTCGTAAAAGAAGTGAGTGCGTTCATAAAACAACATGAACATTGATAGTAGGCTTAATGACAGGACTATAGTATCTATCCTAGGTGAGTTGCTATCGCTATTCGTTCGTATTGAGATACAGATTATCGGCGTTTTTTGTTCTGTAGATAAATTTAGTGTTTTTATTCATATACAATTACAAGGAGAGGATAAATAAACAAAACTATGCTTGGTTTTGGTACATCACAACTTAAGCTATTAGCAAAAGTAACTCGGCTTCATCAGCAGGCTGCTCTCTACTATCTTCCGCAAGCTTCTGTTTCAAGCTCTAGAAAACGTGAATCTCTGAGTGAAAAACTTGCAAAACGAGATCTGGTGAAAGATTTTGCTTCCACCTCTCCCAACACCGTTCAGAAGAAACATCTAGCCTCTTCAACACAAACATCGACAAGAAGAGATGACAACAGTGTAGCAAGCCTTCCTTTCGACCAACTGACACAAATGATCTCGAAAGGAGACCTGAATAAAGCAGAATTGCCAGAAAGTCTTAAACGTCAAGACTTCGATTCAGTCGTACTGAAGCTTGCTCGTTCAGATTATGATAATCTGAGATTTCCTTTTGATTTTGCAGGGAGAATCCAAAAGCAAAAAGATCAAAATGTCCAATCTCCTATCGTCATCGAAAAAATAATCAGTTACGAGACAATTATGTCAATCTACAAAAGCTTTCTCGATGGCCTTGTCGAAAATAACACAGACCTTCTAAAGACGAACGTGGAAACTTATTTTCTAAGTAAACTACAGCCAATTTTAAAAGGTCTTAAACAGAAAAACCATTCTGTGGAATTGAGAAGAAATGTCGATATCAAAGAGGATAATGTAGAGCTATTTAATGTGAATCTAATTCTTGGGGATGGGCTCTCTACGAACCGGAAGAAGAATCGCTCAATCTTGTCTTATAACACTATTGATACGCTGTTCAGGGACTGTCCAATTACAGTCTACTTGAAAAAGAAACCAGGCCATGAGGAAACAGCGAGAATGAAAATCCAACTTGAATTCAGCGTTCGGTCGTGCTGGTATCTTGTTCTTATGAGAAAAGGAGAAGTGGTTGTTGATTATAATGGAAAAGATGGAGACTATTGGCATCATTTAGTTCTTGAAGGTGATCTACTTGAACTTACTCAGAGACAGTTCAAAGGAGCGATAGCGGCTTTGAATTCTGGCGAAGGTCTGCAGTTGACGGAGTATAAAAATTTGACAAAAGAAATGGAGTGGAAATTAATAGATTTTGATGGCTTCATGGAGGGAAATCCACTTCTTGAATATGGAGCTAGATGGTAGGATGTATAAATTGAAATAGATGGGTTTTAAATAAAATTTTTGTGTGGCATGAAACGATATTCAGAGTATGGATGTTCTCGTATCTGACTGTATGCATTGCTGACTTTCAACTCTCAATAAGTTAAAAAACATCTCTGCTTCTCAATAATTTAGAAATTTCCAGTTCAATAAATTTATTAATCCACCAGTATGTGTGATTCCTGCCTCTGCAAGAATCACTCTTTGCGCATCCAAAGTAGGGCCTACCTCTGAGAAATTGGGCCTACCTCTGAGAAATTGGGCTCGCCGATTAAGACAAACTAATATCTCAAAGAGCTTGGCAAACCCTATGTGTTATCACCTATGACATGAGCCAGCTGTTTCTTCATGCATAACTATAGAGTTTTTCAGGCTACGGGAAAGTTATTATTGTCAGGTGGGTTAATTGATGACCAATACTCTAATATAAAAAGCTTTTTGTTCTATAAACAGTTTAATTTCTAAGCAGAATAATTGTTTGATACAATATGCTCCATCACGTATCTAAGACTCTGAAGCACGTTTTACCCCTTCAGAAGTCATTCATACTATTTCCCTCTCAGAATACGAGCTCCGCCTTCATTTATAGTTCAAATCCTGTGCGATATTTCTCGGAGAACCATCACAATGTTTCTTATCGACAATTTTCCACGAAACAAGAGGTTGCCACAGATGCACAAGAAGTCTTTAAAGACACTCTTCACAATAAACCTCACATCACTTCCAAATTTCCTAATATAATCCCTCCGAAGACCATGCCAGGGAGGTTGACTGGACTATTCTTTGAGGTCTTGGAAGGAATTCCTTCCTTTGGGCCGAAGAATAGTAAACTACTACGAGAGTTAATCGAAACCTCGAAAAAAAGTTTAACCTCTGATTCTAACTACGAAAATCTCAAAAAAAAATTGGAATCCTTCACAGCTGAAGAGATGGACACTGTAATACGAATGCTGTACATTCATCAACATGTGCTCCAAATAGAAGAAGAGACTGAAGCACAATTCATCAAAGATAAAAGAGAGACACCGGCTAGAAAGACTGTCGTAAAACTGATCGAGCAGTTTGGCAGACAGAAGGTATTGCAGTTCCTGCCCACGTGGATGGCTGAGGTTTTCACTGCACATCCGGTATTTGCCGACAAAGAGTATATTCTCACTCGGAAAGAGCACCTTTCTAAAACCTACAAGGATTGGATTCGAACGAACGACATTATTTCACACCTCGAGGGAAATACACCATCATATCGAGATTTGAGAATCGAAATGGACAATATGCACGATCGCATGATTGAAAGCATCAGTACGATGCTTCAAACTGATCCTGTGAGAGAGGTGAAAATTTCCTCGGCGCAAGAGCAAGAGAACCTTCGAAGACGGCTTTCGAAGCTCGTTCATGATTGTCTGCTCATGGGGGATTTTGTCAAGTATATCATCCAAGAGAGTATGATAGAAGATATCTCCGAAGAATTCGTTAATGCGGGAGAAGCCGATAGACAGCTGGAGGACATCCTGAAAAAACCGAGAAGCTACGATCGATTCCAAAGTCTGAAAAATCATGAATTGGTTAAGAACCACCCTGAATTTAATAAGATTTTTGACAAAGACTTTTATTTCACGCTTAATGTTTGGGCATTTGATCTCGATGGCAATCCAAATGTTACTTCAGATACGCTAATGAAAAGTATTGCTGCTGGTATCAAGACACTCCTTCTATCAGAGCCTTTCATTGAGCGCACGGAAGAAGTCCTCCCAATAACCATACACAAAGAAGATGAGGATCTCGCTGACGCGATACAAAATCGCCTTGATGAAGTTGAGCCCTATCTTTCAGCCACACTTGAGAGAACAAAGTTGTTTTCCCCTCTCCGTAGGCTCTGTCTTGCTGCGAGGAGAAGGCTCACTTACACCAGTCAAAAATGTGACGAAGTGCTGACATCAGTTACACCTGGATTCTATGAACTCCTTAATCACCGAGGATTTAGGACAACTGAAGAATTTTTGCACTTTATCGAGCCGTTGGTTCAAGCGGAGAAGAGATATAACGTTGACAAAATTTGGACCAAAAGAGCGAGGATTGCGAAGAATTTCACTCTTCCCATCGGAGAGTGCCATTTCCGTGTCGCCGAGCCCACAAATCAAGCAGCTATCGCTGACTATTTACATGTGTTAGATCCTGTCAAATTCCCTGAACGCAACTCGCTGCTGCAGCTTCCAGAAAAAGAGCAGATCCAGATCTTCAAGGAAATCATAAATTCCAAGGAACGAGTCAAAAACAAAGAGTTGAACAAACTATCTGCTCAAAACTTAGAGACTCTTCGTAATTGGAAGGTGTTCTCTGTGCTTCAGAAGGAGTCATTGATAGTTCAGAGCGACTCTACGTCTCCTGTCTATTCGATTCGTTTATTGAAGGCTCTGGGTACTTTGTTCGATTTCAGAGGCCAGTATGCTCCTCTTTTCGAAAGCAAAGAAACCATGGAAGTTGCTCTCGAACGAATCGGGAAAGACTCCGGGCATCTATTTGAGCAAGTGAGAATTATGAGCGCTGGAAGCGACAATCAAAAGAAAATGGGACTATTTCTGTCTTCCCACTACAACATCAAATTCATGGCTGTAGCAGACCTCAAAGGGCTTCCTTCATTCTTGGGCAAAGGAGACTCAGTCTTCCGATCCAAGCTGCTTGAAGGTCTTACGGATATGGAGACCTGCCAGCCTGGACGACAGCAAAAATTCCTTGAAAATCCAAAGGAGTATCTCTTGAACCGATTTATTAAAAGGATGCAATTTAGGCAACAACAAGCTGGGATGACGACAAAGGATTACAAATTAATGGAGAAGATTGCCGGCACAATCTGCCTTCAAGCGTATGAGGGGAGAAAAAAGCATCTTGAGAAGATCTCTCCCACTCTCAACAAAACAGTCACAGAATACCTTTCCAAGTCGCTAAGCACGGCCTATTCTCGGCCTGATAAAAAAACGGTAGCTGGAGGAGATCTGCTAACATCGGTTCGAGCTATCGTAGCCTCCAAAATTAAGCTTTATACAAGCATGCATCTAGACACTGATGTTGGAGATATCAAGCAAAATGTCATCAACGCGATCAAAGAACTGAAGGCTCAAGGCATTTCTGAACACCAAATTCACGAGGTTTTCAAGAACCCTCCTTACCGCGCGGTGACTGACGCACTTATCGAATTTTTAGAGCTCTATGACCCAAAAATCGCTCAGGAACAAGATACTCAGAACCTCCGCATTAACGTAGACGACATCGGTGAAGTCTATCAAATGCTCACTGGTGAACCTCCTAAAATAGGTCCTCAAGATCCGCACCTTCGATTAATTAGATTGATCTGTCTTGAAGCGAAAAGAAATCCTGAAACTCCATATATTCCTGAATATCTCTTCTGTCGTTATCCAGTATAAAGAAAGTCTCTTGCTCGTCCATTAATAACTAACTTTCATACTGACAGATTTACATTCAGATAATTTTAGGGCTTTTTCAAAAAAAATATTTTGCCTAAAATTTGAAATTCTCTCTTTTCGTAGAACGCTCTTAATTATTTTTTTTTTCTTTGAACACAAATTTGAGAGTTAGTTAATAAATGTGATTCTTTAAAGTTTATCAATGAAAAAACTTTGAAAGGGGGTTTTTAGACCATTAAAAACCTCTGCGATTTAATTTATTCTTAGAAGTCAACGCTTAACTAAGTACTACAGAATTCTTCAGTTGATGATGAATATCGATAAGCAGACGAACTCCATTTCATTGCCTCCACAGAGACAGACCAAGTCACTGGAACCCGAAATAAGACGACCATTGCTGGTTAACACACATTTCTTTGGTATCAAGACCAGAAAATGGGCTGTCGCTGAGGATAGTACTCTATTGGTGTACAAATCTCGGCGGTCCCAAATTATTTGCAAGAGGATCCCTCTAAAAGATGCCACAATAAGCTTCCCAACAAAAACAATCACTAAGCAGAATTTTAAGCCTTCAAAAGCCGGATTTAAGCTCACATATCAGAACAAATCCCACTATTACTTGCATCCGATAGACTACGAAGACTATCTCCAATTAAAAATGCTGTTGGAGCTCGCTCAAAGTGGATTTGAGCAAAAAAGCTTTCCCAAAACCGTGCAGAAACAAGAAGTACAGGTGGATCAGTCTTCACCACAAATACTGGAGATTTTAGCGAGTTCAAGACGAGAAAATAGCATTGAAAATGAGGGTGATGCAAAATGTGAAGAAGATCTTGTAGAGGGCTCTGACCTTGAAAACACTGTCTGTTACAATATGTCTTTTTACTCCAATGCGAAGGTTAACCGTAAAAGTCACCTCGAAGTCAAAGCGAAATTACAGTACTCGAGACCAAAAAAGCAAGACAAACCCACGAGAATGCTCACACATGATGACGTCTCCGAAGGCAGTCGATACTCAACAGTCCCGCAATCGAATTTTAATATATCTGAGTTGAGGACTAAGCGCGGAATGGGAGGCAGAAACTCTATCGAGCATTCCCAAATTCTGGATTTAAACAACAGCGATATACATACACCTAAAAGGCAGGAAAATAAATACAAAATTCTTCGTTCAGCAACCGCTTTTGTAGGAAAAGTGTCACATCAGCGAAAAGAATCTCTGCCTGACAACACGTTAAACGATTCTTTCGGACCTAAATTATCCTACCTCTCCGCTACTCAGAACGCTCATGAACAGCATTCACGTTCAAAATCTCCTGATCAATATGACTCTTTTGGTCCGCATTTGATCGGGAAAAAATCTCCGTTGGAACTGCTCCTTCAGGATGGAGATGCAAATCTGATATCAAAGACACTATCACATGCAAGAGAAGTTTTCGAAGATGAAGAGGAACAGAAAGTGCTCGAGAGAATGCAATCTAAAAAAGATACTCAGATTGGTCGCAACTCTACGATTGTAGAGAAAAAAACTCTCGGAAGCTTTAAACATTATCTCAGTAGGGAAATTTACTCAATGAATCCGGATGGATTACAGGAAGAGAATTCAAGAGCTAAATTAGAATCAAAAAAGACTGGAAGACTGAGTCATGGTGAGCGGCCCTCAGTTGAACATACACTGGATGAGGCTTTTCAATTGTTCCAAAACTTCGAGCTGAAAGAAGCAAAGGAACTTTTTTTATCCCTCTCAGCAGAGAACCCAAGACTAAAACTGTTTGCCATTGAATGCGATCTCATTGTATTATCATTGAACGGGTTCAAAGACCTCGTGGATAGCTGCTTGCAAGAGCTTTCTCAGCTGACCATGCAACTTATGCATATGCCTTCGAGTCTGAAATCTAACACAAATTTACATTTTGAAAACGAGATCACTAAAGCAGAATGCATTGTATTCAAGGGCGTCCTTAATGCTGCATTGAACCACAAATGGCAAGCGTTTTTATGTATTTCTGAATCATGGCGAATTGTAAGAAAATTAGAGGCCCAAATCAAAGATGCCAAGATTCAAAGCGCTCTGAGCAGTGAAGTATTACACCGAATTATGTTTGCCATTGGGGCATTTAACCTGGCTTTCTCTCTGGTGCCTCCGACCTTAAAGAAGATCCTTAAAGTTATTGGAATTTCACCAAACAAGCAGCTTGGACTCGAACTTCTGCAAAAGTGCTGGGAAAAGAAATTTTCTCGATCAATGTACGCTGCACTCCTGATTAGTTGCTATCATCTTGAATTCGAATTGGATTCTCAGAAAGCCTGCGACGTTATTGAGAAGGCAATGATACAGTACAACCATTTCCCGCTTTTTTCTTGGGTCGGTGCTTTGCTCTCATGGAGATTCTTCCAAGTAAGCTTTTTGTTTAATTGAGTGTATATAACTCACTTTTTAGCCTGAAGACGTAGAAACACTCGTGAAAAATGGCTTGGAGAAATGCGTCGACACGATACAGAGTCCAATCTTTTTGACATATGAGTTAGGCTGGTACTATTTCATCACCTGCAAATGGGAGCCAGCGCTCGATGTTTTCTTGAAGCTCATTTCAGGAATTTTAAAACCTCAGTTTTTCAAAAATTTTGAGAATGACTTGCAGCACATAACGAAGCCCTTGCGACAGAAAGGAATAAACATATCGTTGGACTTTGGGCCTTTTCCATTCCAAGAGGCTCGGTATGCGCTATTTCCACATCTAACTCACATACTGCTTAATATTTCTGCCTGTTATTACGAAATCGAGAATGTACAGGAAAGCAATAGATGGCTGGTGGCAGCCCTAATCGCGAATAAGAAATATTTGAACTATCATAACAAAACAGAGACTGACTTTGGTCGCTTAGCGGAGAAATTCTTGAAGAGAAAGTACAGGAAGATGATTGTGTTTGAACTTCTTTATTTTCTCAAGCAGCTAGTGAAATTGCCTGATCCTAACCTTCAAAGCATTATCGCCCAAGTGGATAAGCACATCAATTGCCTCAAGAATATTCCTACCAGGAGCCAGAATTTCCCATGTAATGCAGATGAAATGGTTGAATATTTGAGTGCTACGCTCATTACTACTGTCAGCAATTGCATGATGGGAGAGACCCAACTTGT
>ENA-UOTZ01000745-UOTZ01000745.1-compost-metagenome-genome-assembly--contig:-NODE-745-length-26251-cov-6.770803_pt1 | contig 26251 bp, 10 predicted proteins | sample MGYA00238144_ERZ746983 | MGnify/ENA primary metagenome ERZ746983 (study PRJEB28759, sample SAMN06268863) | compost metagenome | isolation source: single cell | place: USA: California, Emeryville, Joint... | reverse complement strand
AGAATCAATCCCCAAGCAGAAGAGCATAAAATGCTTGCGACTTACACTACCGATCGTGACGGCGGAGAAATCGGACCTGAAGACGACGTAACCATCTCTGTTACGCTCACGACGAAGAAGCTAGGGCCGATTGTGTTGCCGCTGGCCGTCGAAGTCGTTGGAAGTAACCCTCCACTCTTGATTAACATACTCGCGTTCTCCAAAGGACCTGAAGTGGAGCTTTCAGAGAAAGAGCTTGACTTTGGAAACGTTGATGTGCTGAGAGACTGGACGAAGAGTCTCGTGATCTCTAACAAATCGCCGATTAACGCTGATTTCCACATTTTCACAAAAAATAAAAACTCGATATTCAAGCCTTTGATCAAACACGGCGAGCTCGCTCAGGAAGAGTCCTTGACGATTCCTATCGTGTGTAACGCAGATGACAAACAGAAATTCAATGATACTCTTCACATCGTAATTAAAGATGGTGTTGATAAAGAGGTCGCGTTAAGAGCAAGAGGTATTGGATCGACGATCTTCTGCAAAGAGGATTTGAAGAATATCAATTTTGGAGTTCAATACACTTTCAGGAACTACACTCGTGAGATCTTCGTTGAAAATAAGGGACGCAAGCCTCAGAAATTGACTTGGCAAAGGAAGAAGGCGCTGATGTCTAAGAGCCAGAGAGAGGAAGCTAAAGAGAAAGAAAAACAGAAGAAAAACGGAGATGAGCCTGAAGCTGACCCTGATGGGCTTGACTGCGCATTTACGATCGTGCCTGACACCATCAACCTTCCTGCAAAGACCGGTATCATGTTCCAGTTCAGAGCTAACTCGATCAAAACGGGCAAAATCTCTGAAAATTTCGAGCTTAGTTCACAGGCGTTGAATGAGAGAAAAACTGAAAAGCTTCTGACTTCAGTTATTGAGGGTGAGTTCATCAACCCAACTCTCGTTTTCAATGAGAAGTTGCTCTACTTCAAATATTCATGGGAGAAAGGCGAGCCTTTCCACACAATTTCTAAAAACCTCGAGATCACTTGCGCGTGCCAGCTTCCAACGAACTTCATTCTCAAAGCGCAATCGCCATTCAGCATCAGCCAGGAGAATTTCTCACTGCTTCCAGGGAAAACAACCACGTTAAAAGTTGATTTTGATCCTGGACTGAAATACGACAGGGTCAGTGACAAGATAAAAAGCAAGCTACAGGTCATCCACGTCGACCATCCTTATAAGCAAGCTGTTGACCTCCTTGGTGAAGTTTGCTTCCCTAACTTGAAATTTGAAAGAAACGCGATCAATTTCGGCAGCATTCTAAATGACACTTCAAAGCGCGTGACGATTCAGATCCAAAATATCGGCGAGATGCCATTGTATTATGAATGGAGTTTCGTCGACGAAGAGGTTGTCAGAGAAAGAAGAGCCGATGAGAAATCAATGATTGAAGACGATCCAAAGAAAAAACGCAAGGGTCGTGAAGGTGCTGAACGCAATGTCGTCCCGATCAATGAGATCTTTGACATCTTGCCAATGAATGGAACTCTCGCTCCTGGCGAGACTGAGGCCGTTGAATTTGTCTTCCATGCAATCTTAGGTCAAAAAGTCAAGACAATGGCAGTCTGTGCTGTCGATGGAGGTCCTGAGTATGAAGTCCAGCTTACCGGAGATTCTTCCGAGATGACGTATCGTATCACTCCTGGCAATAACACGCTCGATTTCGGAGAAGCCATTCCTTTCAATGACTGGGAAACCAGAGAGTTTGTGATCGAAAACACTGGAAAAGTCGCCTATGATTTCTCAATAGACACCAGCTCGTTATACAGAAGAAGCTTGATTGATATCACGCCGCTTAGTGGCAGAATCAATGGGTACGAGAAACAAAAGATCCAAGTTCGATTGTGCCCTGGTATCCCTGACATCATTAATGAACAGTTTGCTGTTAACATCGCTCACTTCGAGCCAGAAATCATTAATTTAGTGGGAAATGCAATCTATCCTTCATTAGCTATGAGCCTCCCTCGAAGTGACCCAGGCGAATATTTGAAAGTGTATGAGACTGATAAAGTCAACACTTCGGAGCAGGGATTCCCCGACCCATCCCACTCAGAGTTGAGACAACTTACCGACACGCTGCAAGTCACCGATTTCGAGATCGAAGTCGATAGAAAGCTGCTCTGCGACATGATTATCAAATCACTTCATGAATATCAAGCTCAAACTGGGAAAGAGACTCCTGAGCAGCAGCAACAACTGCCAGAGAACAGAATCTCTAAAGACAGCTTAAAAACACCATTGCGAAGCGCCGGAGGAGACCGAAAGCCAGAGACTCCGCTTGCCCAAGAGACATTCCATCTCAAAAGCAATGAGTTATACCTCACCGAAGAAGCGAGACTTCAAGGACTAGCGAAATTCAATATCCCAAAAACTAGCATGAACACTAGACATCTCGACCCTAGAATCTATGAACGAGTTACACTGACAGCTTATCAATGCGATTTTGGAAATATCGTCATTGGCGCTGCTAAATCCAAGAGCTTTAAGATAATCAACACTTCTTCGACTCAAATAAGCTTCTCATTCGACCAGAAATACAAGGCGTTTGGAATTTGGATCACCCCTGACAAGGTGCCGAGACTTATGCCTGGAGACTCTGTTAAGATCGATGTGAAATTCCAAGCCCGCAAGAACCTAAAGTTTGGACAGAATAAGATGTCTTTACCGATCGAAGTGAAGAACGGTCCTAGATACAACGTCGACCTCATTGCTAACCTCACGATTCCTGAGATTACTCTTGCAACTGACACTATTGAGTTCCAGAAGGTTATAATAGGGCAACGAAAGACTATTTTCATGAGATTTGAGAATAATAAGGAAGTTGCCTGCGAATGGTCGTTGAGCACGAGGGCTGACTTGGTGTCTGGCCCTGATAAAGCGGATGCCAGCAAGTTCACAATTACTCCGAGCTCAGGGAAGATAAACCCTGGACAGAAACAAATGATTGAATTCACGTTTGCTCCGAGCTCAGAAAAGCAATACAATCATAAATTCGTGATTGTGATCAAAGAGAACCCAAAACTCCTCAATATTAACGTGAGAGGCCAAGGCGCAAACGTTGCGCTTGAGTTTATCCCTGAAAAGATCGGATTAAAGCCGATAAAGCCTTACGACAACAAATGCTACACAAGATTGGACGTTCGGAATCCCTCTGACTACGACGTCGAGTTGTATTCACTTAACTTCGATACTGAATACGCTCAAGAGGAGGAAATTCTGAAAAACTTTGATGAACTAACACAAAACGAGCTGTTGTACTACAAGGTCAGAGCGCCAGGCCAGCCGTTCTGGGAGAAGATCCGCAAGGCGTATAACATTAAGATGAAGAAACAGCAGTTCGAAAAGCGGATTAAAGACCTCGGAAAAGGTGAAGAAACCGCAGAGGCGAGAGCGGCAATTCAAAAGGAACTCGACGATTTCCTGGCCGCTAACTACGAAGAGCCCGAAAAGATATACCCAAGGAAAGTAGACGAGGCTCTAAAGCATCACGTTATCATTTTTGGACCTGAGGGCTGCGGTAAAACTTCACTCGCTAAGCATCTGTCCAAAGTTCAGCAGAGAGGTATTTTGAGCTGTGATCAGCTGTTGCAATGGAACCGAGAGCAGAAAACCGAAGCCGCTGCCAAAGCAGACGCGTTCCTTGAGCAGAGACAGAAGGAGCTTGAAGCCGTGATCGCTGAAAGAGAGAAAAACAAGAAGAAGAGGAAGAAAGGCGAAGAAGAACCTCCATTAAACGAGCCTTCATATAAATGGCTTCCGCCGGAAATACTTGAGGAGCTCCTCGTGAACAACTTGACGAGCCCAGAATATAACGCTGGAGTTATCTTCGATAATCTCGTTGGAGAGAACATCGAGAAAGTACACGTCATCATCAAAGTTATCATGAAAGTCCTTAAAGACCACGCGATTCAGTTAATTAATCTCTACTATCCAACCGAAGAGACAGACCCGAGCCTCGGAGTCACTGAAATCATTGATCCCTATCGAGTCTCAGGACTTCATTTGATCAAGGAAGACAAAATCAGTCCTCCTCAATCACCAATGCGTTCACCGCATGATAAAACGAAGAAGGCAAAGTTTGATAAGAGCGCGACAGACAAGAGTCTGCTGAAGGATTCTAAAGCCACTGACAAAAAGAAGGATGCAAGCCCAATCCTCGCGAGACCTTCGATGAAAAAAGGAACCGAACATACAAGAGGCGGAGACAAAAAGCAAACATCACAAGCTTCGATTAAAATGGGCTCATTGAATGAAGAACCTGGCTCACCCAGATACCTTCAAGTTCCTGTGGATGAGAAACCTATCTTCGATGTAGATTACCCAAAGCCTATCTCACCAGAAGAGTATGAAGCTCACAGAAAGCTTGCGAAAGACGTGGCTGATCTGGTCCTCCAGCAATACAAAGAACCTCCAAAAGAAGAGGAAGTTAAACGAGAGCCAACGCCTGGAAAGACTGGAAAAGGCGCTCCGCCTAAGAAAGGAGATAAGAAACCAGGAAAGCAAGAGCCTGTTATTGAGGAGAAGAAAGAAGAGGTAAAAGAGCCTGAGCTCCCTCAGATCGAGATTCTTAAGGTCGAGCCAAAGAAACTTGTTGAGCGCGATCGAAAGTACGTTATCGAGTTGCCAATCATCTACAGCCACGCTCAGCTCAACAACACCGTTATTGAGTACGTACCAGAGCCAATCTTCCCAGACCCAGACAAAGAGCCTGTTCCTGACCCAGTCTTCCACCAGATCCTGAAGAAACCACAGAATCGTCCAAAATATGAGGCGATTAAACACTTCTCCATTCATACGCCAATAGGCAACTATGTCAACGAAGATGATAGTGAATTAGTCCCAGCAGACGTGAATATCGAGGAGCACACAGAGAAGAAAGCCAGATGGATCATCCCAGCGAAGAAGAAAATCACACTCTATATCAAGTTCTTCACGACCGTCCCTGGCAACTATGAATCCATCCTCGACTTCGAGTCGTTCTATTCCACGAAGAGCTACAAAGTCCCTTGCATGGGCGTATGCGATTTCCCGATGATCAACCCGAACCCGATCAACGTCTTCATGAACAACAACATCAGGAAGGTCAGACCTGAAAAGGCCCCAGAGTGCTACCTCTCACGTAAATTCGTCACTTCTGAGCAATTATTCGATTTCGGGCCATTGCTTATCGGCAAAGACCCTCTGAAGAAGAACGACCTTGGAGTCATTAACATCAATTCTTTCTCGTTCAGAATCACAAACTACGGCAAATTCGACTGCGATGTTAGCTTTGCTCTTGCTTCATCAGTGATAAACGACAACCCGGAGTACAGAAAGAACGTTTTCTCGTTTGAGCCAGAGAAGCTGCAGTTAGCTAAAGACGAGACGAAGGAAGTGCGAGTTTGGGCGATCCCTGACATCACTGGAAAGTTCCGCGACGACCTCATCTGCATGGTCAAAGATAATCCTGTCCCAACCATCTTCCCAATGATCTGCTCAGGACAAACCCCAACTCTTCAAATCGACACAGATAAAATCACCTTCGATAGACTCCTCATCAACTCCATGGATACAAAGACTCTTACTATCACAAACAAATGCGCGATCCCAGTTAAATGGCAGCTGGTTGCTCCAGTTGAGCTACCAAAGGGCTTCAACATTAAAAAGACAACTGGGCTTCTGCTGCCAAACCGCGAGGAGAAGGTCATAATCGAGTTCACTGCGCTGGCTCAACAGAAGTTCTTAGGTCATAAAATCATCCTCTACGCCGAAGACGATGAAGGTCTCGGCAAGAAACAAGAGCCAAAGACGATAGAATTGAACGCCGAAGCCTTTGAGATCAAGGTGAGCTTGTTCAATAACCAAAACCCAGAGCATCTGCTTGATTTCGGAGCGGTTAGAGTCGGCGACCAAGCTGACCAAGTCTTGCCGATTAAGAATATTGGGCTCTACCCAATTCAATACCGCTTCATTATGAAAGACAAATTCTTCAAGAGCAACTTCACAATCGAACCAATGGAAGGTATGATCGATGCAAACCAAGAGCAAATCGTCCGTGTCATGTTCCGTTCAAAGGAGGAAGTCGAGCTTCGAACTTACAACGAGACGGCTCAAATAGGGCTTGAGATCCTTGAAGGCAAAACGCTTGAATCTCATCATAAAGTCATGATAAACGTCAAAGTAGTAGCAAAGTTCTCTAAGTACTCTATCATTCCAGTCAAGAATATTAACTTTGGTCCTATCGCTTTCAATGATAAGAAAACTCGTGAGTTTGAGATCAGAAACGAAGGCATGTTCGAATTTAACTTCACCATCTTCGACTACTTCGATGATGTGAGACGAAACGAAGCGATTGAAGAAGAGCAGAAGATGATCAGAGATATCGAAGAGGCACGTATCGCCGCGCTCGCGCTTCAGCAATCAGGAAAGGCTGGAAAGAAAGACGCGAAGAAGGATGCTAAGAAAGCCGAGCCGCAGAAGAAAGACACAAAGAAGGATCCTAAGAAAGGCGCTGATCCTTACGCTGGGCAGTTGGCTGTCGGCCAATGGCGTATTGATCCTCCTAACGGTACAGTCTTACCCAACGGAGGCAGCCAGCCAATTAAAGTCACGTTCCTTGGCCAAGGCCAGCAGTTGTATGAGCAAAAGCTCGGAATTCACGTGACGCGTAGAGATCCAAACGACCAACCTAAAGGCATTCTTTATGAGGTTGTAGCTGAGAGCTGCATCCCTGGCATCGTCACTGAGAACTACGAGGCTATCTTCGAAGAGCAGATCGTTATTCCATCTATGGCTGCTTACCAAAAGATGGCAGAGCGTATTGAGTCCCGTGTCTTCTCCGTTGAAGAGAAATGCTTCTATTTCGGTACCGTCGTGCCTGGAACTAAGAGCGATAAAGGCTATGAAGGAATTCGAGAGAAATTCAAGATTATCAATAATAACAAGGTCGCCTGTAACGTTACCTTCGAAGTCAAGCAGAAGAAGAACCAGAGCAGCAACGAACTGTTCGCGTTCACCGTGGAACCAAAGGAAATAAAAATCAACCCTCATACATACGAATACGTTAGAGTCACCTTCAATCCACAGATCATGGCGTCTTACGCTGGTGTCTTTGAAGCGACCGTCAAAGAAGGAGAATCCAATCCAAAAACACACAAATTGACCTTTGATCTTAGAGGCGAAGGCGCTCTTCCTACTCTCAAGATCGATAAGCCTAATGAGTTTATGGATGGCGTGCCTGTACTACGCTTCCCAAAAACCCGCCTCGGTAAGACCCAGATCCGGTCGATTATGCTCAAAAACGACGGGCAAATCCCTGCGACCGTGAAATTCGAGTTCCCTCAAGGAAACGAGCACTTCAGGTTCCTCGACCAGAACACTTTCACCGTGTCTCAGAAATCATACCAAAGCTTCAACGTAGAGTTCAGACCAAGAGCTGTTGGAAAGCAGGAGTGGAGTTTATTCGCTGAGACTGACAGAAACAAATACGAAAGAGCCCAAATCAAGGTGGTCGGAGAAGGATTCCAGGAGGATCTAGTCTTTGAAGGCTTGCCTAATGGACTCGAAGACGAAATCGTCTTTGGAGACTGTGTTAGAGATCAATCCAAAACAATTGAATTCTGGGTGAAGAATAATTCAAATGACACTCTCCGATTTGTCTGGAGCTCACCAGAAGATTTCACTTTCGCTCCAAGAGTCGGGCATCTCCCACCTCAAGGCAGGAAGAGAGTCGTTTGTACTTTCAAATCAAGCGTAACGATCAAACACGCCGGCACTCCTCTCGAATGCCAGCTCCAGAGCATCAAGAAAGAATCGAAGGAAGACTGGGATGATACCTTTATGACTGAACCTCGCTATGTAACCAAGAACGTCTTTGATTGGTACACCAGAAAACGAGAAGAGGAGGAAAAGAGGCGAAGAGAAGAGGAAGAGGCTTTAAAACCAAAGAAAGGAGGCAAGAAAGAAGCTAAGCCACCGCAAAAGAAAACCGGCAAAGGCGTTGTTGAAGAAGTTAAGGAAGAGCAACCTCCGCTCCCTGATCCTAACGAAGATGCTATCTACCCATTGTCAGACCCAATTAAAGAGCCTGAGTATGTCCCTGTTGAAAAGTCAGAACGTATGTTCATCCTTAAGGCACAAGCAGTCGCTGATTACGTGCGATACGAGTCAGAATTCAAGGAGATTTTCTTCGCTCCAACGCTCATGTACACCTCTCGAATGGTGAAATTCAAACTAAAGAACCTAAGTTCCATCCAAGCGAACTATACAAACAAAATCGCGCGTGCAGATACTGGTGTCAAAGACTCTGGTTACTTCACTGTCACTCCAAAAGAAGGCTCTATTCCACCAGGCGGTGAAGAAGAAATCACAGTGCGATTCGCGCCAAGAGAAGTCGAAGACGATAACGAAAGACTTCTCGTGTTTAAGATCGATAACCTTGACCCTTCTCTGCCTCCATTGGTTATCGAGCTCAACGGAGAGGCTGACAGACCAGTTTGTCATTTCGAGCTTCCGCCAAGCGATTACAGAGAAAGAAAAGGTCAAGAAATCGCTCATGTGGATTCTAAATACAACATCATCGACTTCGAGAGCATCGGAACGAAAGTCCGCAACACGAAGAAGTTCTATGTCATTAATCCAACCAACATGGGCTACGAATTCGTTTGGCGTAAGGAAGAAGAGAGCGACGGCAAAGGCGGAAACTACAGCAGTTTCTTTAAATGTCTAACCGAAAAAGGCGTCGTCCTCAGCGGAAAGAAATTCGAGATGGTCTTTGAATACACTCCTGACCTCGTCGGCACCCATGAGAGCTATTGGACCTTCGAAATCCCTGAGAAAGGCCTCTCACAGAAGTTCTATATCGTTGGTAATGTCAACGAGCCTAACGTCTTCTTCAATGTCGGTAGTCATGACTTCGGTCTCCTTTTGATCAACGCGAAGAACTCTCAGGTTGTGAAGCTCACTAACCTCGAGCACATTCCATTCCAGTTCAGTTTCGATAGAGACAGCATCCGCGGTGAGCATGACTATGGAAATTCTCTTTCAGTTAGCCCGATGACTGGCGTCGTGAACCCTAACTCCGAAGTTCCTATTGAAATCACCTTCTGTCCTAAGATCGAAGACCGCTTCAATTACAACCTCGCCTGCAATATCAAACAGAAATCTCGTCCAATCAACCTCAATGTCAAGGGTATCGGCTACTTCCTCCATCAGAATGTATTCTTGGAGCATAAAGCAACGCCGTTGAATTCAAAGGAGGAACACCTCATTGATTTCGGAGATATTTTCATCAATGAGACAAAGACGCGTGTTATCACGATCGAGAACCTCGGTAAATTCAACTTCGATTACGTGATCCAAAAGAAATACCAGTCAAGTATGATTCAAATTAACAAAGAGAGCGGAACAGTTTCCTCAGGCAGACCAGTCGACATCGAACTCTCCTTCTTCACGAATTCCGAGTTCCGCCTTCGTCCTAAGACGCACTGGTTCGTGCTGAATATCGTCAGCGGGCCTTCCTACACTTTCAGGCTCAATGGCTCAGCCAGACGACCAAACGTCGAGTTTAGCTTCACGCAGTACGATTTCGGACCTTGCTACGTGCTTAAGCAGCCTCTCGCTGTGCCAGCGATCCTCGAGATCAAGAATGTGGACTCTTCCGCTATGACTGTAGAGAGCCTCTACGAAAAGACGAATTATCTCGATGTCCAATTGGCTCCTGGACAGGTCATCTTCCCTAAAGACAGTCTCAAAGTGCCGATTTACTTCACTCCTCGTGAGCTCAAGCGCTATGAAGAGACTATTAGATTCGATATCAACAACCTCAACAAAATCGACGTAAAGATCCGCGGTGAAGGGGCCCCAATGCGCCTTGAGCTCGAACGCGCGGACGCAGTTAACCTCGATTTCGGTATTTTCAGAGTGAATCAGTCTGAAACTCGCCCAGTTCGTCTCATCAACTATGGAAGAAAGGGAGTCAAGATCACACTCGATGTTGATGGACAGAGAAAGAATCTGAAAGAGAAGTATAACATCAAGATTAGACCGAAGGGCGAAGTTTTCCTTAACCCACGCGATGCGATGGATGTCCAAGTCACATTCGCTCCAAAGACCCGTATCCATCAATTCAAGCACGAGCTCTTCTACCAAATCGTCGGCAACAAAGACAAGCACAAATTGCTCAATCTATCTGGCTCTTGCCATGGTATCGAGCTCAAGTTGCTGGCTGATACTGCTGGTTTCGGCCCTGTTGTTATCGGCAGTAAATCGACGAAGGAAGTCACCGCTGTGAACCTCGGAGATATCAACGCGAAATTCCAATGGGATACGACCTTCTGCAAGGACTACTTCACGATTTATCCAGAACGCGGCATTATTCCTGCCCACGAGGACTTGCATTTCCAAGTCACGTTCCATCCGAACGTTACGAGCGACGAAATATCTTTCCCAAAAGTGGCTTGCTATATTCAGGACTCTGATCCTCTGTTCCTTAATCTCATTGGAAAATGTATTGATCAGAAGCTTGAAAACATCAAAGAAATCAAACTCGAGACTAAAGTTCGAGTTCCTAAGGTCGAGAAGATAACAGTACCAGTCAAGAACCCATCAGCTAAAGAAATCCGTATCAAGGCGCAGATCTCAGCGAACTCGGATGTCGCGAAAGGGTTCTTCCAAGGCAAGGATGTGTTAGTTGTCCCTCCAAATGCTCAGTCAGCAGTATACGAGTTGACTTATCGTCCACTCAGCATGACGAAGAATGCGAGCGTCCCAAGCATCAAGACTGAAAGCCATGAGGGTTCGCTGTTCTTCCCGCTTCCTGATGGAGACTCGCTGCTGTATAATCTGGTCGGTTTTTCGCTTCCGCCTGATCCAACTGACCTTCCTGAGCTTAAATTCAAGGCGAAAGAGCCTGCGCTTCAAGTTATTTCGATGAAGAACTGGTTAAAGACCACTCAGAGATTCAAAGTCGCATGGACTGTGGATAATAATGACCCAGCTGTCCTGATTAATGGTCCTAACTATGTCGACGTGATGGGTGAAGCGACTAAAGAGGTAAAGATGAAGATCAGATGCATGAAGCCTGGCAACTACAAAGCTAGTTTCACTTTCCTTAACGAGCAGACAAATGAGTATGTCGTCTACCGCCAGCCATTAGTCGCGCTGCCTCCAGATACTCAAGGAAAGATCGAATTCCAATCCGTTGTCAGAGAAGAACAAGTTAAAATCCTCACAATTGAGAATCCACTTTCCAAGAAAGTCGAATTTAAAGAAGGAGATATTGTCTGCGACAACGATCAAGTTATCATTATGCCTAAGAGCTTGACCATCGACAAAGAATCGGTAAGAAAATATCGGTTTTTGACCCTATTTTGCTAATTCTTCTCTATCAATTAACTAGGAATACAACCTCGAGCTTAGATATCGACCTCTCATAGCCGGTGAAAAGAAAGCTAAACTTACCATTAAATCCGTGGATTTGGGAGACGCTGTGTATGAACTGTCATTGATCGGACATCCTTCCACAAGTCAAAGGTAACTATCGACAATAGGCGCGACTGAAAGATTAACTCTGAATTTATTAGAACTATGGTGTTCCAGCCAACTCCATTGGGAACAGACAAGACACAAGCATTTAAATTCATCCATTACTTCCGAAAGCCTACAAGCTATCAATGCAAGATAGAAAGACTCGACAAAAAAGTCCCAATAGACCCGAAGAAGGAAGCGAAAGGTGCAGGCCAAATGACAGATTTTACTGTCCTCACCAATCCATTCCCTGCACAGCCTGCTGACTCTTCAGAAGGAATTGAACTGAGCTTGAACATCCTCTTCGAGCCTTCTACTCTTGGAGAGAGCAAGGCGCTCCTGACGATCACTTCACCAGATGCAGGAGAATACCAATGCTTGCTTGTTGGACAATCCACCTCGCCTATTCCTAAGGGACCTTTCATCATTGGAGCCAAAGCGGAAAACATTCCTTTCAAGAATCCTTTCCTCGAACCAGCTGAATTCACGATCAGAATAGATAATCCTAACTTCACCACCAGCGCTAAGTCTGGAAAGATTGATGTAACTTATCATCTTGATGGCAGGTCATTAATTGGATTTCTCTCTCTTTTTAGGCAAGAAAACCGATTACGATCCCTGTGACATATAAGGCTAATCCTGCCAACCCAAGCAATACAGGCAGAGTCATTGTTTCTACAGGTATGCTATTGACTAGGAAGCTTTTGAGTCTAATTCTTTTTCAATTATAGGTGAATTGCCACCTTGGATTTTCTACCTTCAAGGACAGTAGTTACGAATGCGCATTGATAGAAGTAAATAATAATAATTTAGCTATTTCATAAATAAATATTGATAATTTGGCTCCTTGATTCATCTGATATGAGTTTTATGCTTACACTTTCGATTTCATTTCGTACCAAATGCATTTTTTTAGCCAAATTTCACTCATGATTTCAGCCATAATGTTTTTGTTGAACTCTAATAACAAAGTAGATTCTGTTGTAGAATCAATAATTAGTCAGCAGTCGCAAATAGAAAGCTATTTTAATTTAAATGTGGCTTGCTGAGCTAAAAAATTTATGAAACCATAACAAAATAGATTTTGACTATGGAACAATATGAGATCTGCTACATATTCACCACCACCGCCATTTACAATGGGTTTAACATATTATACTCTGTTAAATAGCCACTCAAGCATGTGATAGGAGAAGACTCCTTAATTTAAGTTGAAAATAACTAATGCTTTTTGAGCAATTTCAATTAATTTTTTTTCTCTCTCTCTGCGACGGGGTCTTCATCACTTTCAAGTTCAGTTAAATCTATGATAATCAGTTGTTATCATATTAAATATCATTGAATATCTAAGTTTCAAACAGGTTTATTAGAAAACTATTTTCTGATTATCTTTGGATCGGTTTGGGATTTGTTGTCCACAATCGAATTGAAGATACTAACTGTATGTAATTCAAGAAATGTATCATGTAAATTCAGAAAAGAAATATCATGTTGTTGAAGATTTGATTTATTGATATAATAATTCAAAAACTTGCGTAATTTGTTTGCTTATGGGATGTCTCGTAGTTTGAGCCCGTATGGCGCAGTTCGCAGTCTCCGGTTTTCCCTCACCTCACCAGAGCTTGTTCCTTTTACACTAATTCTTATTGTGCTAGCTGCCAATATTTCCCATCCATGAGATTTGAAGTGTGCTAGCATTTAATGGGTGATATTTTGTGTTATTTTTTCTTTTAAAGCAAAGCAAGCGTTCTCTATAGCATACTTTACTATCCGGCAGATTGTTAGCTGCCGAGAACCAGCTGCGAGATGGAGCTCTTCTCGCTCCCTAAATGAAGTTTCTCGAGTTTTCAGTATTTAAACATATTTTCAAATCAATTGCACTGTAAATTTCATCAGCATATTATTTTTTGTCATTCGTAACAAAGATTCACTACTAATGATTGCATCAGAGCTGAGAGATATAGCCAATTTACTTGAAAAACCTGTTTCGAAAATGAGAAAAACTATTGGAAAAAACTTTCTCTCAGAAATATAATTCGATACAAAGACAGTATTTTCATGAAAGGATGGATGATCTCAATTAATTCAGTTACTGGCCACTGGCCACGGAAATTGAAAAATTTAAAATTTGTCCAAAGCACAGCCGCTGCCTATTGACTGATGCCAGAGCTTCCCTAAAAGATATTTATTTTGAAAAGTAAAGCTTGTTTTATGATTAATGCATTAAAGATAAGCATAACAACTTTTTCACTCTAGATCACACATGTTTTACAAAACCAGGTCTAATAAATATAAAAAAATCCATAAATCCCTGATCGTTACACTTACCTTATTGAAATTGATAAGCATTCAATAATTATATGCAATAAAATCATAATTGTAAAGGTGTATGTCTTCTTCTTTCTTCAAACAAACTGCCCGAAGTCAGTGTTGTATTAATTGTGTCATTTATTTCTTTTGATTTTTTTTTTTGATACAGATTGTCTCACCTAGACTATAATTACTGTCAAAACTTTTAGAATCCGATATTCGCGAAGCTCTCCAACCCATCATCCTGGAAGTCCACGCATCCTTCGAGCTTGTTGAAGTATCCAGTTACTTCAGCGTAATCTCTTGGGGAGGAGTTATTGCTCAAATCATCGCTTCCTCGGCGTCCAAATCTTCTGAAGATACTGTCGCTGTACTCTGAGTGGTTTGAGAAATAGTCATTTTCTGGCTCAACGACTTGAGGGTGTCTAAGCAAGTTGAAATAGTCTTCATCTCCAAGATAGTTGTCGATTTCTTGGATTACCTCTTGTTGTTGGACTTGGGTGTAAGTATTATTTCTGAGGTTAAGAAGGTCTAAGAGCTGGTTGTCGAGCACGTTTTCAACACCTGAGCTTCTGTTTTCGATCATATTGAAGCTGGCTGAGCTTCTGTTGCTGAGCACCATCATATCGCTGTTTCTGTTCTTTGGGTAAATGATAGACATTCTGTTCTGGACGTGGATGTTCTGGATAGCTTCATCTTCCTCGATCTTCTTTGGCTGGCTGGCTCTGTTTCTCTCGCTTTCGTATTTCTCGAGTAAATTGCTGAAGCACTCTGAGCTTCTGTTACTAATGACCATCATATCGCTGCTTCTGTTTTTTGGGTAAACGATGGACATTCTGTCTTGAGCTTTGACAGTTTCGGTGACATTCTCCTCTTGAGGTAATTCAACAACTGGCTCAGCGTCGTTCTGGACGGGTTGGATTGGGGTTGGAGTTTCCTTCTTCTTGGCAGCAGCTTTAGAAGCTTGTTCTGAGGCTTTCTTCTGTGGTTTGGCTTGAAGCTTGACAATATGAGAGTAGTAGCGGTTTTTCACCATTGACTCTGTGCGTCCTTTGAGGTGTTTAGCGATCTCTGACCATCTGTTACCGAGCTTCTTCCAGTATTTGATGAGCAATTCGTCTTCTTGGGCAGTCCACTCACTGTGGTTTTGGATAGACGGGTCAAGCTTGTTCAAGTAGCGGTCTCTAATTTGCTTGCCGGTTCTGGCGCCGCCCATGATTTTAGAGAGTAAGGACCATTTCTTTCCGTGTTGTTTAATGAGCTTCATTAATTGCTCGTCCTCGTGTGGTTTCCAAGGGTTTCTCTTCTTTGAGGCAGAATCATTGATGGCGTATCCTTTGCAGGCGCGCTTTCTACTGACAACGTACTCTGAATTGCTGGATTCAAGATCATCGTGGCCGTAGGCTTCATCCTCACTGTCGTATTTGTAGGTAACACCTTTGCCTGTAAGTCGCTTTTCCGAAGTTCTGTTGGCAACACCCTTATTTTTCTGGGCTTTTTGTCTCTTTGAGGCGGATTGTTTGCCTTTCTTCGTTGTGGTAGCTTCCTCTGAGTTGACTTCGGTGGTTTGTTCGTTAGTTGCTGGTTCAACTGTGGCAGACTTGAGGTTTATGATGAATTTTGATGAAGTGGTATCATCATTAGTATCCTTTCTCAAGCCGTTTTCTTGAAGGCTGGTTGTATTTGAAAACAAGTTGCTTTCGATTGAGTCTCTGAAGGCCATTTGGATTGTTTGGATTGTTGTCTTGTTAATTTGAATTTATTTTTTTTATTTAATCAAACCTTTCGCAGATCTCTTATAAATTAACACTCGAAACGCATTTAGCTTTTGATACCATCATTTCAAACTCCAACGCTATTTTTCCCTGGTCAGAATTCATCAGGAAAAAAATACGTTACCAGGCCGCTGACTTAAATAGCAGCCCTAACTCTGAATCAATCTCTTGCCTTTCTAAACTAATAATAGTTTTTGAGCAAGGCAAGAAAGGCATTTCATATTAAAGCTGATTTAAAGTGAATTAAATCAACGAGTAGAGGCTCTTTGGAGATGTAATCCAGGTCAAGAACGGGATTTCTACAAAGCCACTCCACCAAAGAAATTTAATAAGCAAATTCTCTTCGATGCTTTTTCCTTTGGCTTCGAAGTTGATTTGATAACTCTTTTTGAGCAATCATCGCAGTGTTTTCTTACTAGGAGCAACTTTGAGATTCCTCACTATATCATCAGATCGAACAACTAACTTAGAAAATTTTTCAAAGTTGCTATAATAGCTTCTGAGACCTTTAATCATTTCACTTTTCAGGTAAGGATTTCTTAAGCTTATGCTGTGAGTTGTTGAAATTTCGAAAAAATTGCCTATTCATTTAGCTGTCAATGCAGAAATGAAGAGATTTTTGTGGATATCTTGGAGAAAAAAGCTTAAATTTCATGGTCAGGTACTATCATCATCATCGATAATTAAATGGGTTGGTACATTTCTGATTCGCAACCAAAGTTCCTAAAATTTAAAATAGTAAAAGCATGAAAAAGTTTCATAAAATAAATTAAGGCGGAAAATTAATGCCTCTTGATGAGATATCCCTTTGAGATAGAAATCAATGGTGAATTGAAAAATAAGGCACTTATTTATTCTCATTTTAAGCCTTCAGGACATTAGGAAGTTGCTTCCTTTTTCGGTCCACTTTAGTCATCATCTCCAAACATTGGGAGTCCTGGGATCTCATTAGTTAAGTTATTAGTTAAGTTGGAGCTCCCATAGAGTCTAATAGTCTGATCAACTGCAGTTTTCTAAGACTCATACACCTACAACCTAATCAGAAAAGCGTAGTGGATGTTTACTGGAATTTGCTGATTGGAAAAATTAAATTACAGTCGAATATTTTAAGGACAAATCCATGGAACAAAAAATTCATCGATTCCTTTGAAAGGTGAATTCTGGAAGTAAACCTTCGAGTCGATTCAGCTCGACAAATGCTTTTTCCTGCTCTAAGCTCGTGCCAACACACTCATTTCAAGTGCGAATTGAGGAAAATATTTTTCCACAGCAAATGAGTCGATCTAAAAGAATCTAACAGTTTTTGGTCTATTATTTTCTTAAAGATTTCAGAAGGTAAGCCGTAACTAGGGAAAATTAGTGGAGAAACTCGTATGATGAACTATTTTTTTTTTTGTTTGAATTTTTACTTGAAGCAGAAGATTGTGAGCTAAAGTTTCATACTTTAGAGCAATGGCCTGTTTAAGGATTGAAAAGGCTCAACAAATATCCAAATTTTTCTGAGTTTTTTTTTTGCAAATCAAGCAAAGTTTTTTTCATTTTTATTCGAGCAGATTAGTGTAGATCTCCCACTTGTTTTCGCGTTGAGTCATTAATTAAACAAAGTAAAAGCATTATCAAGCCCGATAAAAATGAGAAGAATCCAAAGAGGCCTTCGATAATCCCTTTCTTCTATTTCGGCTCTGCCATCATACTAGGAGGTTGTGTTCGGGTGGCGAAAACATATAACATCAAGTGAGACACTTACATGCTATCATGCTGCTGACTGTTAGCTAATGTAGATAGAGTCCATAGTGTGTGATCAGATGCTTGAGAGCGCACTCCAATATAAAAATTCCAATTCTTCTTTTTTATTTCTTTCTCTCTCTGTAATAATATATGCTTGTATTACACATCTTTGATTCTACATATTCTGCTAAATTCTCAATATTTGTGCAATAAAGAGAAATTTCAATAGTTGTTGCTATGTACAAAATTTAACAAGAAAGTAAATTCAATTGCTAAATAATAAATACAGTGAATCACTGGAGCAGGACTCGAAAAGAAGAATCGTATCATAAATAAAGAAATTTGTGTTCCAAAGTCGTTTTTTAGATTCTTATGGATTCTGTCGTGAGAGGGCGCTCCTGATCCCAAGGCCCTATTGATGTAACCCAATTCATAGATATCGCACTCTCAGTTTGTTTGCTCTGGAGAGATGCTCTGCCAGATTCAACGCTGATTCTCTGACCTCCATTTTTCAATCCCTCACAACTATTATTTTTAAAGTTCTCCTGATTTTTGTACTTCTTTAAAAACGTAAATTTTTTGTTTTTCTCACTAGTCTGAGTCTGTGGTTGTTTTCTGTTGGGAAGTAGTCCAAAGAACTCAAGTGGCCGTCGGATCACAATAATTTTATTTTGGGACACCGTTGAAGCATGTACAGCCTGAGGGTCAGATTCCTGGTTCAAAGGAGCAATGCTAGAAGATAAATTTGTACTCTCTGCAGCCGAACTCTTTGGCTGTGTAAGCATACCATTGCTATTGCTAGCCTTTATATTAATCTTTGCTAGGAGTTTCCAAGATGGCATCTTTTTATGAAGACTGAGTCTGCCCATGTTTATTGAATCAACTCTATCAATACCTATTTCATCTGTTTCTGTTTGATGAGGATTTGGAGACATACGTTGAGGCTCCTCTGAGATGTTTGTCAACAACTCCTGATTCGAGCGATGATCTATTCTGCTGTTCTGAGCTTCTTCTTCGATGCTATCGCAGCCGTAACGATCAGTTGTGTAATAAATCCTAGTTGATTGAGCTTGAAATTCAGGGTTATCGAACGAAGGCGATGTAATCCGATTAATTCTTCTATTACGCATACTATTGGAGTTGTCGATTTCTTGAGTGCTAATATTTGATAACCCAAGGAAATTATCGCGTTTGTACAGCAAATTAATGTTTATGACCTTTACTCTTTTGCTGTTAGTGGGACTTCCTAATGAATGCTCACATTGGTCCTCTTGTAATTTGGTGCTTCTTTTCTTTTCGCTCGTTTCAGTCTGCTTCAAAGCAGAAATTTCTTTACTAGAATTTCGAAATGACGGGCATTGATAATTTTCTCTGCCAAGCGCTGATCTTGAGTTGACTGTTGCTAAGGGAATAGCCCCAGTAAGCTTTTTGATATTCGAATAACTAGTTTTCAACCGCGGAACGAAAGCGGAATGTATTACAGGAGATTTGCGGCTGAGTCGTGCATCCGCTTCGACCACGTCGGTGAGTAATCTCTCCTTGCTCTCCGTGTGTAGAGCAGTCCCGTCAGCGACGTTTACCGAACGAGAATGCGAAAAATCTTCTTGTTTCGGTATCAAGAATCTGGTGCGAATTCCTTTGGGATAACTGGTGTTAAACTCTTCATTCAGATTCTCTTGTGAGTCTATGCCTTCAAAATCGGTTTGTATTGAAACATGATTCAGAGGAGGAGTTCTGGTCGAAGGTCCCTTGAAATCAGACTTCAATCTTTTGACAGGGGATACTGAGAGTGGCCTGTTTGCTCTGTTGAATTTCGCAGGGGTAGCTAATAGCTTTCGAACGCTGAGGATGTTTTGATTATTTACTTGTGGGAGTTTGGAAGAGGGCTCTTGTGAGAAAACATTCGGTTGTGTCAGCCACGCCGACCGCAAATCGTAGTCATCTTGGAGATTTATTTCCTGAGCAGTTTTTTCTACCCGATCGTGAATAGGTGGTTGCATATCGGATGATTCAGCTCGCAATCTCTTGAGTCGTAAGCTAATTCTCTCATGAGGGACTCGAACGTTGGCTCTATCAGTTACTACACGCCGGACTTTTTTCAAATTTCCAGTGTATATTCTTTCTCTTGATTTCTCTCTTGATAATGAAGCGGTTTTCGGTAATTCTTGCTGGTCCTGGGTTTTGGAACTAGCTTGTGACAACCGATTCTGCTGGCTTACAAGCTCTAATGCAGTGCTTTCATCCATAGAAAAGGCAACTCGGTATTCACAATTTTATTGAGAAATTTATTAAGTTTGCTTCCTTAGAATCATAAGATTGATAGCATCTAAAAAACTGAAGGAATCGAAGGGTTTTTTCATTTTTAACAGAGAGTCTATTGTTTTCATTTATTAGGAAATACAATTGTTGTTCTGGCTTTAGATTCTTCCTAAAAACACGCTTAACCGTCATTAACCGTCTAAAGGTACAAAAACATTTGATTTTTTGTTACTTTTTGGCCAGATCGTATTGCTTACAATATAAAACCTTAGAACAATGTCACAAGCATGTTCAACTCGTCAGATTCTTTTCAATTTTTTCAAGACACAATTCTCATAGAAAAATTAGATGGAATCACGTGGTTAAATTAATAGATTCATTGTAGTCGGGAAAAAAAAGTGATAGCTTTAGTGTACAACTATCATCTATGAAAACCCAACGACGATGCAACAGTATTAAAATATGGCATATATGTAAATGACTTCACCGATCCACCATGCACTGATGAAGGTATTGAATATGAAATAGCTGAGATTATGCATCTTCTTTTGAGTGTTCTCATTGGAAATGAAAACCGGCACGTGGTAAAATACGAGGGCCGCAAGAGTAAACCAGGAGAAGATTGCCGAGAAGATACACTCGAAACGCATTGAGAGGATTGCTGCTGCACCGAATAAATACATTTTTGAAGCACGCTCTTTCTGATGGTTCTTATTCGGCTTTTTGATATTGAATAGGCAGAGTGAAGCGATGAAGAAGTGAACTAGAAAGCCCACGAAGAGAGCAGAGCCAATTGCAATTGCTTTACTGTTTGACATTCGTTTCTTGAGAAGCTTTGCCTGCACTCAGTAAAATTATTTTTGATAACTAAACGAGTCTGTAAAATTCCGAATTTGCAACTTTTACAAACATTTTTTTCTTTTTGCAATTCATTCAACTGGTCGTAAAATATGTGTATATCGGGAGATCGTCTTAGTACCATAAAGCGATAAGACTTCAACTTTTCCACAGTCCAAGTTTTACCTCTTGAAGATAGGGGATTGATTAAATCATCTTCTTAGCATTTTTTGAGAATACAATCGAGAACGCGAAGAAATAGCTTTTTTATTGTTTAACCTCTGATGATACATTCCGTAGAGTGATTTTTTATTTTACTGTTCATACATACATTCATCCACATTGAATTCTTCTTTCAATAAGATAACGTGCCAAATTTAATGATAAATCAAATCTTTCAATTTTATAAAAGATGGAAATCAATTCAGAGGAAATATATAAAAAATCCGCTGGACAATTGATTTCATTGAGGCTTTGACGGATCACTATTTGGCCATATTGTCGTTCTTCGAGGAAAATTACTAATTTATAGAAAGGATCAACAATTTCCGTTTCTTCGCTATATTGGAACTCAAGTAATTATCGTAAGCTCCTTATTTGTCGCAAGAATCCTGCTTAAGAAATAATAATCACTGCGAATCCCTCTTTTAGAAGGAATAATGACAACGATTATCTTAAAATTTGACTTTGTTTTTCATTATTTATATCTATATATATCTCATCAGTTTTCCATCTGAAAACAAAATTATTGTCTCGAAAAGCTGCGAACTCAACTAAACATGAAAACATAAAATTCATCTGATAGGCATTTTCTTAGGTTTGCTTCATCTCAAAAATGCAAGCTCAACTTTTAAAATCTCTGAAAATTTTCAGTATATCATAGACTATCAATCCATTCGACCACAAAACGCAGTCAAAGAATAAAGAATGAACGTTTTTTAAAAACGAAAAGATAATTGTGAGCCAGGTTCAAAAAAAAACTTTTCTCGTTTCCTACAACTGAATCTTTCCGGTCTTTTTGTATATCTATGATTGAAAGTTCAGGAAACACATACAGACGTACTTCTAATCATTTTGGTTTCTTTACGAGTTACCAGTCTCTCTTCAGAGTAAGAAAATTTCGAGTATTTCTAGAAAAGTCAACATAGTCGTTAAAATGAGGACTGCGACTCTTAACAGTTGTTATCAATCAACAATCGCGAAGAATCGTCGGTTTGGTGATTTTCAAATTATCAGTTAACCAAAAATCTGCACAATATTAACTTTTAACTGCTCTATTTTTTGAAATTTTTTCTAAATTCCCAATGAACTCTCAATCCATCCAGGATATCTTTAGCTCCTTGTACTCCTCCCACTTCGATCTCTTGGCTCGCTCAAGATCGAATGAGAACGAAGTCCAAGAGAGAGAAACCTTGCATGAGGAGGTTGACACTACGAGCACCTTTGAGAATCGTCAGTTCGGGCTTGAAATCAAACCCCACACGCCTCTTCGAGAGCTCGATAGCAATATCAACGGCCAATATGTCCCCTCTTTCCAGAGAATGGTTGAAGAAACCCAAGAAAACATTGATCCAAACCCCATCTCAGAACCAAATCACTTCGATCTTGCTCCGAAGGCCGCGAAATTAAACAGTGGAGCCGTTATTCAAAACCCACAGCCAAAAACCTCCTCCCGAGGCGTGAACTCCTTGCCGAATTCAACGAAAACAAACACAGCCCCAACCACCAACCCTAAAGGAAAGAGTCTTCCACTTAAAGGTGGGATCAAAAGAAATTATAATGAATATGTAGCCAGCCAGCCAAAGCAACCAGCAACAGAGAATAAACCTGGCCCAAGAGCATTCGTGAGCCTGAAAAAGCAGGTCGATGAATTCTTTACTCGGCGCTCATCAACAGCGTTGTCTCCTTCAAAAACGAACACGAAAGGTCCTAAACTTTGCAAGCCGATGTCTCCAAACCTCCGAACCAGGACCCGATATCGCCCTGCTTCCCAAGTTCTCTCTACTGAAGAAATGATTTTGCAAGAAATAGAAGCTCATAAGCAAAAACGACTCAAAGAGCTCGAAAAATCTCAGGCTAGAGGCTCAAGCAAGCCCCTTGAGTCGGAAATGAGCATTGAATCCAAGGGAAGCTTAACCCCAAAAGGCGGAAGAAACGAGCACTTTACTGAGCACAAAGTCACTGCCTTTAAGCCTTTCAACTTTGAGCTAGAGAAACGATCTGCAATTAAATCCGCATGTAACTCCGTGAGGAAGTCGACACAAGATGGGAAACTCACTGGCACCAAGACTCCAGTCCTTCGAACTGCGGCAAAGGTCACGCCGCATGTGATGAGAACACCTGGTTTGAATACCGAGATGAAAGAAAATCCCAGACTCAAACAGCTGCAGGAACAACGTGAGCGAGAGGAGAAGCAGCTTCAAGAGCAAAGGAAGTTTAAGGCGACCCCGATTCCTGATTATGCGAAACTCGCAAAGGCAGGAGTTAACCAACACTTTAAGCCTCTTCCAGTGACGAAACCTATTGAGATTAAGTTCCATACTGACCAGAGAGCGACTCTAAAAACCTCTGTGACGCGAGATGAGGTTCAGGATAAGGGAACTAAGTCTGTCGTCAAAGGTCTTACAGCGGCTAAAAACCCAAGTTCATTGAAGCCGAAACAAACGGAAGTAGAGACTATTGAAACTGTTGATGCTCAAAACAAGAGTGTGGAGCCTCAAGAGCAACAGCCAAAGGCAGAAGAGGAGGAGGAAATCAAGGCGAATGAAGAGGAAGATCTCAAGGACCTGCGAAGGCAATTGGTATTCAAAGCGACTCCAATGATGGGTGACTTGGCTATGCTCTAAATTGTATGGCCTAGAGCTTTTACATTTACTCTAGCAAAAACAAATGTACATCATTCATTGTGATATACATATATATCTATAAGAATATCCAATATTTATGATATTAGATTAGTTCAATGATTAAGCATCTTTTATTAAAAATCATCTATTAAGCTTAATAACTCAGCAATTTTATCAATCCGCATGTTTAAATCTCTAACTATTCAATAATAATTCTCCATTTCTCACTCTCTTTCCCAAAGCTATTGCCAACATACGAGCTCGAAAAGACTTATTATAATATCAACACAAGGCTATTTCTCAAGACATCAGAATTGCTCCTCTATATCCAAGATTTCTGGTGTCCTAACGTTGGAAAGAATGATAGATAACTGCCTCCAATAGTATTCTTTAGTCTATGGCCCTTAAATAGCCTCCAAAATGACTCCTCCAAAGGTTCTCAAATTTGTTGATAAAGTCTCTATAAAAAGAAGCACGAATCAAGTGATTACTTCTCACCGGCAAGATTTCATCAATACTCAAAAAATTAGTTGATTTAATTAGGTTAGTAAGAGAACTTAATAAAATTATCCATAGAATATCAGAAAATCAAGGTAGAACAACTACCGAGCTCTTAACCCAATCAAGAAAAAAATATTTCGTTACCATGGGTAAAAACTCATTCCTTTGCGCCCAATCCATAGCCTCACTCCTTAAATTTTTCAGAAGCAGAAGACTATGATTACAATGACATGATGGATGACAATTACGATGACGTCGAGAATTTCACAAAACTAAAAAACCAAGTAAGCTAGACTCTACCCTGCCTTCTCTAGCTCCTATTTCACCTAGAGCTCAGTGATTCATATGGAGCTGAAGGACATTACCTCGACTCTCAAAGAAAAAGTACAAGATCTCAGCGAATTGCTTGGAACCAACGAAGACGAGACCTTGGTCTTGTTCCATCATTACCGCTGGAACCGTGACGCTCTGGACAACTCCGGATATTTTGAGAACAGCCAGAAGATTCGAACCCAGGCAGGATTACCGACGCCTGAGACAACTTGGACAGGAGGCGTTCCCAAAGAGATAGACTGTCGAATTTGTTGGAATAAGGTTCCATCCACTGGAATCGATGCGCCCGCATGCGGTCATTTCCTATGCAAAAACTGTTGGGTCGATTACATCGAAAGCAAGGTAGATAAAATCATGATTGAGTAAAATAATCGCAATTGAATGCTAGGTCGATGATAAGAACGAGGGCGCATTCTTCCGTTGCCCATGGGAGAAATGCAAAATGGTTATCCTCGACAGTTTCGTTCGTAAATATCTGCCAAAATCAAAGATAAACACATATGAAAAGAAGCTTGCGATGTCCTACGCTGAGGAGAATAAAGCCATCCGCTGGTGTCCTGCACCTGATTGCAATTATTGCGTCGAGAATCCCAACTTGAACACGCGACCTATCACTTGCAGATGCGGGTTCGTATTTTGTTTCAAATGCGGGAAGGAAGACCATCAGCCGTGCGATTGTAAGATGACCGGGGACTGGAGCATGAAAAACACCTCTGAGTCGGAAAACACGAGGTGGATTATGGTTTATACGAAGATGTGTCCGAAGTGTAGACGGCCCATTGAGAAGAACCAAGGATGCAACCACATGACTTGCAGGCACAAATCATGCCAATACGAATTTTGCTGGTTGTGTCTCGAGGACTGGAAAACTCATCAAGGCACGCATTACAAATGCAATAAATATGAGGCTTTATCTGAGGTACTTAATGTCTTTTGAGAGCAGTGGCTGACCTTGTTATATCAATAGGAGGAGAAGAAAAATCAAAAGTCCCAAATCGACCGCGAGAAGTCAGAGTTGGAGAAATACATTTTCTATTTCGAGAGGTACAACAACCATGATAAAGGGCTGAAAATCGCTTGGGGACTCGTGAAAAAGATGGAGGATAACATGTTGGAGCTTCATGATAAGTTAGGACTGCAGCACGGTGAGCTCACGTTCTTAACGCAGGCGGCTCAGACACTTGTACAGGCGAAAAGGATCTTGAAGTGGTCCTATGCGTACGCGTATTATCTCGACGATAAAACGAAACCGCTGTTTGAGTTTGGGCAGAAGGACCTGGAGAAATATTCAGAAGAGCTGCTAGAGGAAATTGAAATCAAATACGCGAAGAGCATCCGCAATGAAGACCAAAAGTATGATTTGAAGGCTTTCTCGCTCTATAAGAGTGAGGTGATCGCGCTAACGCAGAAATGCCAGAAGGTAATTGAGTTCTTGAAGTTGAATGGTTGATTAACTGAATTTTCGATATAGTTCTTGACAGGTTTCTTAAATCATATCGAGCAAACATCCATGAAAGCTTAAGCCTTATCAAAGAGTTGAGGTAATTAAGCTTGCAAGCACCGTGACGAGAGAAGGAGTTAATTCAAATAAGAAAAAAGTATTATGTTGATTGTTTATCTAGAAAAAAAGAGAGTGTGTAATTGAAATTTAAAGCGATATCTTCATTAATGTGACCTTATGCATTCTTGAAACTAATGAATAGCTTATTATAATTTGGACATTTGCTGAATTGATATGTTGAGAAGAAAACTTTCTGGAAAATATATTCGCATTTTTGTATACATTATTTGGTGTGCTAAGTATATTTTCGCAATGAAAAATTGTGAGTAAAGTAAGAGCTGCGATATTGTTAAGACTGGGAATTTCTTGGACGTTAATATTGAAGCTCTGCTCAGACTAGTCTGGAGAAAGATGAACTTTGTCTTTGGGACCTGCATTTTATATTTTTTTCTGCTTTTTTTTTTTGTTGTTGTTTTTTTCTTCTTCTTCAGCCATGACAATTTTTTTCTTTGATTTCGCAACTTCTGGCATTTGATTACAAGTTAGAGCACGGCTAGATTTCCTATTAAAGATAGAAACCAACCAACGAGTTTATTGAATTTAAATCAGTAAGAACTCAA
>ENA-UOTZ01000743-UOTZ01000743.1-compost-metagenome-genome-assembly--contig:-NODE-743-length-26293-cov-14.614243_pt1 | contig 26293 bp, 12 predicted proteins | sample MGYA00238144_ERZ746983 | MGnify/ENA primary metagenome ERZ746983 (study PRJEB28759, sample SAMN06268863) | compost metagenome | isolation source: single cell | place: USA: California, Emeryville, Joint... | reverse complement strand
AAAAAGTTCAAATAAAATTGCCTTCCACTGGGCGATTATTTATTCGTTTATCTCAAATTTCTCTGTGAGCATCCAAGTGAAAAAGTCAAGCGCAACAACAAGAATTAGAAATTCATATCATGAGCTTATTCAGTAAGGATTTCCCTCACTCTCAGGCCTTAATCTGTTATTCTTAGATACTGACAACTGCTCGTTTCTCTTAAGTAGTAATTGATCCAATTAATTCTCGTCTGTGACTAAACGTTTGTTTTGAATTTTTTCAAGGAAGCGGAAGTCTCCTCAGCCAGCAAGACAACGGATTGAACAGTAAACACACAGATTCGACCAATTTTAACTTGCTAACTTTTTTGAAATTAGATCTAATGAGCCAAAATCCCGTCAACATCGGTAGAACTTAAAAGTGATAGACTCACACTCACTCTCGTTATTATGTAGGTAGCAATAATCTCTTACCTCAGGTGCAGACTAGCTACGCCGTGAATGATGGGAGTTTTTTTGATCAAATGCAGCAAAATATACTCAGCAACACTTCTGGCTACACAACCAATTATCAAAATAACCTAGAAACTCAGGGTGGTCTATTCAGTCAACAAAGCATTCCTAACGGTTTCCAGAACAACAGCAACCCCAGCTTAAATATTGGAATACAGAAAAATAGCCCTGCTAATATGACCTTTGGGGGAAACGCAGCTGGCGACGACGACTTTACTACAAAAATGCAAAAAATGCTGGCCGATAGGAGTCGCGGCACAACTTTAGCGAGATTCGAACTGCGAGAATGTTTGAATGACAAAGGATGGACTGTAAGTTCGATTAACCACATGATTGAATACGATGGCAGATCTCTTGAAGAACTCCGAGCTGTAGACTACAGAAATATTAAAACAGGCAATCTCCCAGAACATTGGAAACTATTTGTAATTCAGAAAATCGAAGAAGCAAGAGCTAGTGAGAACGATCTTCCCAATAGCAATTCTATATCGTTGGCCAATGGAAATGGAAACTATCAGATCAATTCAACTGCAGGTAACTCGCTCTTCTTAATTGTTCGAGAATTTACGCCTTGTCAGGTAATAGTCAACTTGGCATTCCATTATTCAAGAGCTATAGCAATTCTAATTCGGATTATGGAGGACTAACTACCACTCCAACGAGTAGAGCAAACTCAGTAGATAATGGAGAGTTTGCAAGTAAAATCCAAAATATAATGAATAATCGAAGCCTTGGTACAACGTTAAAGAGATTTGAACTGCGTCCGAGTCTTAAAGATAGCGGATGTGTTGTGCACACTATTAATCATCTGGTCGAGTATGACGGTCTCTCTCTCGAGGAACTCCGGACTGTGGATTACAACAATACGAAATCAGGAAATCTTCCTGAAAATTGGAAGATTTATCTCGTACAGAGAATAGAAGCGGCAAGGGTGGCTGAGAACAATCTCGAAAACTTTAATCCTAGCAATCAAAGCATGCCATTAGAAGAGGAAAAAGTGAATTCTTTTGATAGCATTAGCACAATTTTGGCGAATAAGCCTAATTCGCCGTTTGAAAGCGGCGACCTGAGAAGTCAAATCCATCATATGCTGAACAATCAAAGCCCAGGTACAACATTCAAGAGGTTTGAACTGCGTCCAAGTCTCAAGGACAAAGGGTGGGATGTCGCTACCATCAATCATCTGATAGAGTATAATGGTCTCTCTCTAGAGGAGCTCAGAGCTGTGGACTATCAGAACGTTAGAGCGGGAAGCCTCCCTGACAACTGGAAAGTTTTTGTGGCTCAGAAAATAGAAGAAGCGCGAGCTAGTGAGATCAACTTGATAAGATCTAATTCGGGCAATCAGAGCGCATTCCTGGGCGAGGCCGGTGGGACTGGCTTTTACGATGTAACTAACAACAATGGATTGCTCAATAGCGCTATTAATTATTCAGGTGAGATGTTATTCTTTAATTCGTCATTTCTAATTGTGTATATCAGGAGGTGTTCTATTAGGGGGTTCTATCTTCAGCGGCAGCAATCAAAACGTGCTTGGTGGAGGAGTGAGTGGGGGAGGCCTGAATATCCTTGTTAATAAAGGAAATGACATGGAAATAACTGACGAAGGAGGTTTTGGAGATCTGAATCTTTTTAATAAGCAAAATTCCGGAGTGGGTTCCTTCAACTTGCTAGCCGATACGGAGGGAAATACGAACCAATCTTTGATCAATATGGACTGAGAGAAACAATTAATCAAGTCGATGCAGCTATCTGCTGCCCTCTGATAATCATAAAAGGTTTTTTTTGAATAGCAGTAAATTTACTTTGAAGAAGAATAGAGAAATAAAATATAAGTCGAAATTAATAGCTAATCAAGCAATTAGGTGTTATTATATTCATATTCGAGTTAAGCAATACTATCTACTGTTGGATTTTTTTATGCATGGAATTTCTATGGCTATAATTACTGCTATTGGACTTGGACAAACTCAAAATTCAACCACTATACTTCGGCTGCATTGTAGCAGCAGCACTTATTAAGATTGCAATATTGGAGAATCATGCAGACAGTTAATCTCGTGGACAAGTTTTCGATTTAGATTAAATATCTCTTGTTTTAAAAATAGAGAATTGAAAGCATGCCATAAAGGTGAAAATGTAGGAAATTTATCAACAGTTTCTAGAGTGAGATAGTAATCTATTTCATATACTTTTTCAATTCTATTTTGTTGGCAAGATTACTCGAAAAGAATATCGATGACAGAGTTAAGAAGGGAAAATGCAATGATGTATTCCCTAGAAAGCATAGCTAACAAGTTGAGAAAACATGCTACGTTCAACTTAAACTGTGTGTGTTTGCTAGAGACGCTTGATTAATTACTGACTAATTCAGAAAATTCAGTTTGGCGCCCTAGATTTTGATATACTTATTGAAGTCTGAAAAAGTTAATTTAACGGATTAACTCAGACGAAAACAACTCTGGAAAATTCCATTCCAATGAGAGTAATTGAGCGAGTCTTCTTCATAATTAGAGCAAAAATCTCCTCAGAAAAGCGATCCAAACAAACCTTGAGCCAGAGTAATTCACAAATAGGACTTGACTATTCCGAATACAAATAATGTGAAATGAATACCTTTTTTGAAGAAAAAAAGGAACTCTACCCCCAGCAGACTGAGAACACCTATGCTTTCAACTAGTTAACTATTTCTGAACTGCATATGATGCTCCTTATTACTCACTGAATAGTATCAATTCAGACATTTAAATAGAAAGGGATATTGTCCAGCTATGAAATAGGTTTCCAACATTGCACTATCAAAGAACCCAATCGAGAACATAACAATTGCTAGGTGGACTCGAAATCTTAGAGACCAATTTACAGAAAATAGACTAAACATAACTTTTGTAGGGGCGATATCCTCGAGACTACTCAGATAAACAAATCACGCTGATAATTGATGATACTGCTTCCATTACGCTCTGTTTACAGAAGACATAACTCAAACATAATTTGATCCGCTTCATCGAAAAATGTATTCCATTTGAAAGGGTGCATAGTTAATGCCCAACTTTAGATGCTTAGGTCTATCCGATTTTCACTCTGTTATGGTGTTTTTCCAACTATTCAGGCCTGAGATACTAATAAAATTACGAGTATATTTATTCAAGCAACTCGAATTATTATAAAGAATATAAAAAAAGCTTCATATCCGAATAATTTTCTTTGTCTTTCAAAATGGTGGAAGCAACCAGACACCTCAAAAAGCCCCATTGTAAGCTCAAATTGCCTTTGGACCGACTCTAACCACCTGCTTAGTCATTAAGGTCGAAAAGATTGGACCTGGAGAGCACGGCTACAACGTTTACCTTAAGGTAATTGCTCAAATTTGGAGTTATTTCAATAACACGTGTTCCAATAGGTCGTGAGTGTTAAGCACTCCACTACCACCAAGGCCGATGGCAAGGAGCTCAAGATTGCTGAAGCTCTTTGCGGTGATGAGACAGCCTGCGTCAATGTCAGAGCAATTGGAGGTAGATTGCCTAATTAGGAATAATCCCTTACGAATTTTGTAGAAAATGCCGATTTTTTCAAGGACGGAGAGATCATCTCCATCCGTAACGGAAGAAGTGAGGTGTTCAAGGAGAAGATGAGACTCGAGATCGACAGATGGGGCAAAGTCATCAAGGAACCAGTATGATTCGATCATTTCCCGCCTCTCACAATTAACCTTCTCTAAAACCAATAGCTCGCCAAAATCGACAAGGTTAACACTGACAAGAATCTGTCTAGCGTCTCCTACGAAGTTAAAGTCGTCAGAAAGTGAGAAGAGACCAAGATGGCATTCTAAACCATCCGTAACGACGTGATAGCAATGCAAGCGAAGCTATAGAAAAAAAACAAAAATGATTTTGCAACCCTAGAGACTTCTATATCATTAAGTCTTTGTTTGTTTTGTTATCCTGCATCAAACCCGTATCCATTAAAGAACTTAGATACGTCGTAGAAAATTGCTCTTCAAAGTTGCTTACTACTGCGGATTGGGTCCAAGAGTCTTAGGAGCTCTAGTGCTCAGTTCAAGTGCGAGGAGAAATAAGATTTGAGAAGCGTATTAGATAGCAAGGATCGTAGAGGAACAATGAGATTTTATTAGGGGTGAAAGAGTTTCATTAATGCGGATATAGTGCGTCTTAGGTAGGACTCATCATTAGAGGTAGCAGGAACTTACTAGAGCTGCTAGTGTGATTCTCAAGTCTCTGTAGTAGCCTAGGACAAAAGAATTCCTTTTTTTTTCATCCAATCTACAAATTCAATCTCAAATTAGCTAAAACAGTGAATCAATATGCTGAATTGGATGTCTGTTGAAACGAAACAAACGAGGCATCAACTCGAGAGTGGGAGAAGCAATTTTTTTCGCGATCTGCTTTAGAGATCTCAATATTTAACGAAACTACGCTCTGTTTCTTCTGTTATATTATTTTTGGGTTCTCTCTCTCTAAGATTGTATGTATTCTGGCTGAGGACATCAGTGTGTTTCGGAGCTCTAAGCAGAGAGTGGTCTTAATGGATAATGAATTCAATATTGAGTTATGTGCCTATGGTGGAAGGTTGTTAGCACTTTAACTTCATAACCCCATCATTGATTGAATGATCTACGCAAAATGAAATCAAAGGCACGGAATTCTATTCTTCTTCTCTCGTGTTAAATCCTGAACTACAAGTTTTAGAAAATATTTGAAGAAATCAAGAAAAAAATCTTACTTGAGATCTTCAAAGAAAAAACTCAGTCAATACAGTTTTTTTCTTTGCAAATATGAACAGAAGTTAAAAAGACATTGATTTTTCTTTTATCTTTTAAGGCAAAGTAACAAATTTCAACTTTGGAAACAGATCAACGAGATTACCAAAGTTTTCTGGATGCTTTCAGTCAAACATAGAAAGGAATCTTGTTAAAATCAGTTCTTTCAATAGTATCTGAGAAGTAGCTTCTCTTGAAAGCGCAGAGACTTTGCTACTTACTGATTATTGTGTTGAAATAATTATCCGTAGGGGCTTTATAACCTTCCAATCGCGGAGCTTAGCTGTCTGCTGTCTATAGAATTAATCTTTCTTTCTTCCTATGTTGCTCCTTGTAGGGGCATTGATTTTTTCCAACACCCTTCAACCATTTGTTCAGAGCAATTTTCATATTAAAACACGATGCAGAGAAGAAAAAACCACTATCTTTTCTCCTTTGATACCATCTTTAAATATGTCGCCATCGATGTTTGATTTCTACCAGAAAACACCAAGGTTTGACTGCAGCTAACTGCCCGAACCTATTCCGTTGAACCTTGCCAATAGCATCTCTCTCAGCCCGGTTGACTCGAAAAGTTGAAAGAACTCTATACTTTGCATGAGTCACAAATCTGAGGATAATCCGAGGAAATGATTCACTAATAAAAGAAAAGTAATGATTATATCTCGGTTTGAGACAGTGTTCATCATAATATCTGTGAATTTCCCAAAAATCAACAAATTCAAATTTGTTAGAGCAACAAATTAATAATTCGGTGTCTTGATCAGTATCTATCAGATTCATGTTCTTTGATTTATAAAGCAAACCACCTTTATCTTTGAAATAACTAAGAAAAATACTCATAAACGGCTTTTCTACACTATGCAAGTTTTTGTGAAAATGCTGACAGGTCGCACAATGACCATAAATATAGACGTTACTGATACCATCGAAGAGCTCAAACATAAGATTTTTCTGAAAGAGAACATCCCTACTGACATACAAAGACTCATATCTAGGGGTATGAGCGTTGAAGACCAAAGAACATTATCAGATTATAGCATTTCTCATGAGGATACCTTAAATTTAGTTCTTCGTGTACGCCCTCCACTTTGAATAATGCTAAACGAGAAAAGCATATATGTTTATTATTATTGTTTCCAAATTATACGCAAGTCCGTGAAACTTTCTATAATTAGCGCTTGCTGTTTAGTTTTTTCCTGTAAGATTCATAACAAATCTGATATTTTTCCTGGAAATAGGAGCAATGAAATGCCTCAAAATCCTTAAGCTTTGCCAATTTAACAAAACTTCGAATTTGAGCGTAAAATTTGAATGAACATTTTATGAAGGAATTTGAAAAATAAATTAATTGATCCGACAAATTCAGGTATATAAAGTTAACTTAAACAAATATCACTTGGATAATTTGCACGACAAATATTACACAAAAGCTCTTCGCTGTGAACTCTTAAAAGCTTGGAAAAAAATTATACTATAACTGATATTTCGGATAAAAACAACTTTTGTTTTTTTACTCTACTTTCCTCTTTAGTCATCAAGGAGGTCAGTCTTTTCCTTGAGGTATTTCGCAAAGTTGCAGAATGAAAGCGGGTTTTCTAAAACATCGACACAACTTGCACCTCCAGCTGACCTCACGCCCAGAAGACTGACTCCTTTGACAGGGCAGTCGTCGAATTCGATGTAGTTTTGAATGATTTTAAACCCATAGGATTTAAGGACCTCAGTTAAATTATAGTCCTCATTCATTGGCAACTCCTCACAATTCTTCAATTTCGATTGCTTCTTGACGGCCTGGGGAGCCTTCTTCCAGTTAGAAGGCTCAAGAAGGAAGAAAGCTCCATGTTCCACGCAAGTTTTTGGGCTGTAGCTCGTGGCTTTCACGCCGATTGGGTGACCTTTGACTCCAACTAGTGTCAATGTGACTGGATATTTATAAGTATCCCCTATAATAAATTCATTGTTAAATGACTCTAATTGCAAAGAAATACCTCTGAAGGTTCTCTCAAAGCAACCAGATTCTATTGGGCAATGGAAGATCGTGTTATTCTTGAAAGCAGGATAGTCGTTCAGTGTGAGCGCTGTTAACATGGTCAGTTAAAAAGATTTTTGATAAAATTAATTACGTTTGTCGAAAACTTCAAGCCTATAGCATTCAGCTATCACCGAGCATAAAGCCAAACGGTCTTCGTAGTCCGTTGTATGATAATGGACACCAAAATCTTTCCATAAGTTTCCAAAACTATAGGAGCAGTGTCCTTCTGCCATTATCTTCTTCTTCTCGGGAGCTAAAGCAATCATGAGACTCTTAGGTTCAAACGATGATACATACCATGTGTTTCATAGAGATTCTTCATGTAGACCTTGTACTCTGCTTTATCAGGATACTCCACCATGAAAATCATATCTCTTATGTGAGACTCGCGCGTAATCCTCATTTTCAAATATTTCAAATTGGAAGAGTCGAGGAGCTTGTCGATGGTCTCCATCCCTTTATCTGCGAGGAATTTTTGCATTGTCATTATCATTTGGCCGAACATGTTCAAAAAGAGGTCTTCCTGCTTTTTTCCTTTGAAGCGGTAGGCTGCTAGATCTTCATTCACATTTTTCTCATCTCCAAAGGTCTTAATGAAATTAAGGACTTCATCCAGCTGTTCAGCGTCCGCCGCCTCATCATGAACCGTATGAATGACCTTAGCCATCATCTCAGATGCATTTTCTGTCTTCACGACTCTGACTTCCTCAAAGTACTGCTCGAAGGAACTCAGATCCATAGCCAGGTCGAAGCGGAAACTCTTCGCTTTTTCGTTCCTGTTTCAATTAATCGGATTTAGGCTCTTCACTATCAAGAACAATTTATATTACCTTGTGGCTTCCAGCGTAACCCTCAATTTTGTGCCTCCAATAGCATTGATGTGAATCCTGCACAGTTCTTTTAAGAACACACACTCATGAGATTCCGTGAATAACCCTCTCGGTTTTTCCATGATATCGATCCTCTTTCTTGAATCCTCTACTTCAGCAATCTAATAAGAACATGAGGATACAATTGGAAATATATGAGAAAAAAATTACCCAAATAAACGGGAATAAGAAGTGCTTGATGAAATTCTGGAAATTTCTAATCGATTTGACGGGTGAGGAACCCATAATCACGTCTTTATAGTCAATTTGCTTCATTAGATGCGTCAGATCTTTGATTCTGATGATCTCTTCCGTCAAAGGAGTAAAGTAGCTGAGGTTCGGACTGCGCTGAGCCAGCACAACTCGGATTTTAGGGTCATCAAATTGAGGGATATAATGGCATTCTAGATTATATTCGTTCCGATCTCTCAGGCCGAGGTACGGTTGCCTTACCACGATATTCTCGACACTAAATAGCTGCTCTAAGTGCTCAAGCACCTGAAAAGGTTTGGTTTGGGTGATAATTTCATGGATGCTATCATGCCAGTCGTTGGGAGCCTCGAAATCATATTTCCCCGTGTCATCTTCCGGTTCAAAATCTATTTTCGACATGCTTGGAAAGACCTTCGTAATCGATTTTATTAGATTAAAATCGATGCTTCTGCTCAAGCTCTCTCTTTTCATTCCCAGACGGCTCTTCTTAGGAGGGGCACTTGGCTTCCCTAGCTGTTCTAATTCCTTCGAGAAACCTCCAAGCGACGACCTCTCACTCTCTTTCGTTTTCTGTTCTTCCAATAAGCTTTCCTTGAACAAAACTGAAGACAGTCTTCGCTGCAGCAAAGGGGAAGGACCATTGCTTCTCTCTTCATGCTGAGGAAGCTGATTGCTCGGCGTGAGCCCCAAAAATAATGAAGGTATGGAGCCTATGGTCCTCATGTTTGAGTTTCTACTCTGGATCTGGAGCATTGATTCCGCTTTCGTTGTATCTGCTTTCGTGGTGTTGCCCATCGAGTTTATATACGCATTTGTCCCTGCGGCAGACATATTCTTCACGTTCATGGCTTCATTCACCTCTTCGGCGACCGCCTCAGGGAGTTCGGTGCGACTCAGCGTTGGAGACCGATTATTTTTCCCTTTTCTGAATTCAGTGATTAATTGTCCGAGCGCTCCAGAACCGAAGGTTTCTGCCTTGATGAGTGGTGCGCCGAACCCTTCATCTCCCAGATATTGAATGCTTTTATTTGGAGCCAAGAGATCAATACAATGCAACGAAGGAGGTCTCCTTTCGTTCGCCAATGACGTAAGAGATCGATTAGATCTGTTTGATCTCCCAGTTAGTAACTCCATCCTTGAACCAGGCAGTTTCGGTGTTTTTAGGATTTGTGATTCGCTATTAATTTTATCAGCCTTATCTGATTGAGGTGTAGTCTCTCCTTGCGACTCCAGTCCCATGCTCCCTCTCTTAGTCCTTTTGAGGTTCGCGAGCGATCCAGAAGACTGTAACGAGCCTCCTGCGCCTCGAATCTCGTCATCAGCGTTACCATTGTCACTCTTATTCTTCTCTGGACTCATGTATGGGTTGGGTAAATTCGTAAATCCAGGAGCGATAGGAAAGCCTTCCACAGGTATTGGGATAACAGGGCAGGGGTATAGCACATACCCTCCGAATGGAGGGTATCCGAAAGGGGTTGGACCTTTATACCCATTGAATTCCGGGTTGTTATTTGCAAATTTCGCTTTCAGTTTGAGTTGATGCAGCTTAATGAGGCTCTTCTCTTTCTTGAACCGAACTTCTTCATGCTCTTTTCTCAACTGCTCGATTTTCAATTCAAGTTCCAGCTTTCTTTGGTACTTCTCACCAAAGTCCTCGTTTTTTAGCCTTCTGATCCCTTGCTCAACTTTCTCTTCAATAATTTTCTCAATATTCACCTCAGTGGAATTCTGGAAAGGCGTCACTGAATAGTTGATTCGGAGCTTATCCGTAGAGTTTTCAGTAATCCCTAGATTATTGGACCTTTTCGCCCCAGTGATTCCGGTGCTTTGCGATGTTTTTCTGCTGATTGGCGAGCCTACTTTAAATCGGTTTTTGTATGGAAGTCTGCTTGATTCATTTTCGTCGTTCAACTGAGAGTTGCTCTGAAGAGGAAACTCATCAATAATGCGTAGAAATAATGAATTTACCATTATATCAGAAGATCGGCGCGATAGCAAAATACTCGAATTGGTCCGTATTAAGAAGTCATTCGAGGATCTGCGACGTTCAATCTGCATGTCTACGCTGTTAGGTTCGTCGAATTCTGGTAGAAAATCCTGTTTTCGCCCGGCGTTCAATATCTCTTCAGATTTCGTGGCCTGTGGTTGGGGTGGGTTGTTCTTTTTCTCGGTTCTTTCCAAATTTGTATTAAAAATTTTGGATAACCGACTGCTCTTTCCTAAGAAAGACTTTGATAGATGGAACCCATTGTGGTAGAATTTGATAGGCTGAAGCTTTTCTCCTTGAATGCGGGCAGTTTCAAGAAATCTTCCCATATTTATATATCCATTGAGCATGACATTCAACCCACGGATAAATTCAGGATTTTGTCTTAGAGCTGCTCTTCCCTCTTTGTTCTTTGGTTTTGAATTGATTTCTTTATAAACCTGTTGAAAAAGCTTTAATTTTTCATTCTGCAACAGACAATATACTTTATTTTCCAAAGCAGCTAAACTTTCCTTTTGATTTTGAACCGCTTCTTCATGCAGTCCTTTCTTAGAGTACAGCACTCCGATGTTGTTATAACAAACGCCTTGGAGGACTTTCGCAGTCGTTTGCATCATTACTAACGCAGACTTCAAGACTTTCATCGCAATGTCTACTTTGCCCGTTCTAGCGCAATAATAAATCAGATTTCCAATGTTCAGGTCTGCTTAGAGAGTACTTATAGGCGTAAACAGAGAGGTTGTTATTCACACTAAGTCTAATTCTGTTCAGATCTTCATCATTGCTATTTAACTGCCCATTTAATGTCGTTTTGCATCGTTCAAGCAATTCAAATGCTTCTTTCAGTTTCCCTTTTGCGAATTTGTTCATAACGGCAAAGTTGGCGCAATTACCTTCTTTAATAAATCTGCACGCGTATTTGTTACATAACTTCAGCAGCACTTTCATTGAGTGAGTTTCTTCAATCTCAGCGAATGAGTCATGCTTGCTTGCTAATTTTTGCAGGTCTAGAGCAACTTCGTCATACTTTGCCTACCATTGCGAAAAAGAGATATAAATAAATATCTCTATTCAATTTGCACTGCAATTACCTGCTTATCGAGGTATTCGAGTAAGGAAATATGTTCAACGGTCAGCTCAGGACCTGGTTCTCTCTTCATAGAACTTTTTCGAGGAAGATGCCCTCTTTAATATATTTTCTATCAATTTTTAATTCAAGATTCGGTGCACGATCTTAATTCTTCTGGAAGTATGAGTACCAATTCAATTTAATGCGATTATTTAAACAATGTTCGGAGAAATAACAGTATATAAATTTTAACGTCCTTCCCTCTAACAAAGTTAAATTTTATTGCTGATGACCGAGGCGTCCTCTCCCATATAGCTCAGGTAAGTATGTTTGAACGAAAGCGGATCGACAACGAGAAGCGTCCGAGCAAAGTCGAGTTTAATAGGTTTGATAACAATTCCGGAGAAAAAATTATTTTCACTATCGCGAACACTGCGTAATATAGGATTGGAATTACACAATTAGATTATGGAAATTTGCTCTTGAACAATTTTTTCCAAGTTATTAAATTTAGATAATTATTAATTTTATGAAGAAAGAAGCCTCAAGATCGAAAGGGATTTCTTCCTGGTTAAAAAGAATTCATTTTCTAATTTTTTTAGAAAGCTAGTAAAAAGAGATGCTGTGGAAAAGTGAGTTAGATCTTGATTAGCTTTGCAATTAGCGATGTAGTGCAGTGCGAATCTCGGGTTCGGACCTTACTTGAATCGTTTCAATAATACCAAGGAAAAAGCGTAACTCTAAGGGTTTTTAACAACTCTATTTTAGACTTGGAATTATCGAAGCTTTTTAGGATTTGAAACCAAATTTAATTGGTTAATAAATGAATAGCGCGGGCTTTCCAAACCAACACCTAAAAACAACTTAAGTTCCAAAACCTGATGAAGTTATATTCTATAAGCTGGCTTGAATTCCAGAGAGTTTTGAACTAACAAAGATTAAATTGAACGGATTCAGCATGAGTGCGCTAAGAGATGCCAGATATCGTCAATATTCACCATATTTTGCTGTTAAAAGCAAAGACTAAGCACACCCTGTGATGATTTTGTCGAGGAACTACCCAAATTAAATTAAGTAGTTATGATTGATCTAACAGAATTTCCAATCTTAAGTGAATTGCAGACTCATATTTAAGCTTTAAGTCCTCACGGTTGGCGTTGTGAGTCCGAAAGTAAGGGATTGCTCTTAACATTTCCAGTTCGAAAGGTTTTTTTATAAAAAAATATTTAAACTTCGTTAGCCATGCTGGTTTTCGTTAAGAATTAGGCAGCTTCTAACGACAATTTTCCTGCGTTTTCAAGGCAAATATACCATATATGAACTTTTTGAGCCTCACCAGTCATGCTTGAGGCAGAAGGTTTGCGATGAGTCCAAAGGAGTTTTTTTTTTAACAAATTGTTCTATTAATTTTTGATCGAAAAGTTCAAATAACGCATCCAGATCGAACAGAAAGCATTATTAAATATCTGAAGGTAATTACGTCAGAAATACATAATGAGAGTTCAATTGAAACTTCGGCCCTGTGAGCTTCGTGGGAGTTGGGCGCTGATATGTACTATGAATAGCATTCAATTCTTTTTACTAGAAAATTAAGCAAAAGAATCTCCTTTAGGTCTTTGAATAACCCTCATTTCGCCCTTATACCCGGCGCAAGTCCTCAAATTACGCGACAAAGGCTAGACTTCGCATTTAACTGCAGTGCTGGTTCAATCCCTACTTAGGTTCCTTGAAGCTTGTATATATCATCAATATACATACACCCAAATTTGTATTTTATGCCTTGCAAACTGCCTGACGTCTCAATATTTTCCTAACTCTGGACAATGGCATTAGCCACTCACATTTTGTAAAGAAATCAATTTACTCATACACCAGCTACCTTTGTAACACAATATAAATGAAAAATTTGTCTTAAGAAACATTTTGGCTCCAATACTAGCTTTTCAATCTTACCTTTCAAGGCCAGCAACGTCAGCGGCAATGTTCGAGTCAGCTCGGAACCCTTCTGAGGGTGGTTTCGGCAGTTATAATTTATTTCGTTAATCAAGCAAAGCCAGTTCGGAAGCATTACGAAAAAAAATATATTACGTAGATAAAAAACATTTAATAATTGATCAGAATTAATTAGAAGTACGGTATCACCACCGCCTGTTCTCTCCCATCCCGACCAAATATGAATGGTAAGAACCCGTTTACAGTTTCGAGAAACGCCACAGAAACGAAACTAGAACCCTTTCAGGGCTTCCCTGGGTCCATGAATCAGGTCTTCCCACTCCATTTCTTGTTTCTAAAGCTCTCCATTAGAATGAAAACACTAATCCGAAGCGGCAAAGTTCATTTACCGCAGCAAATCGCGTTTTAAGGTACCAGCTTATTTTTCGAGTGTTAATCGAAATTGTAATAGCCAACACAACCAAATCAAGGGCGGCGGCAGCATTCAGAAGCTGGATCTTGAAAAAATCCAGTCATTCCTGGATGATTATAACAAAGCCAGCCTGATTTATCGCGACGAAGAGTTCAGCCAGCAAGCAGACGCGTTCCTAATGAAAATTTCTGCGGAAAAAAAGAGTAAAATCAAAGAAGTTTCCTACCTTCATCATGACATTTTCTTTATCACAGTTCCAAAAGAAATCAAAAACAAATACCCTCTTTACCATATTCTCGTGGCAATCTGCAAGGTTGAAGCTACCTCGATTTTTTCAAGCTAAAGCCAATGTTGTTCCTAGATTTTTCTGATGAATGAGTACGAAATTGTTGTGTTTGCCTGCTTCCTGGACAAAATCTCGTGGAAATACGAAGAATATGTGAACTTGGACGAAGCAGCGCAGTTGGAAGGCTTTCCGTTGCCAGGAGGAATCGAAGTTTCTGATGATGGGAAACGTTTGATTATTTATCTCTTGTTGATTGGCTTTTCATTGAAGGTAATTCATGTGGTTTCTCATTGAAAAAAATATAATGGGTTTTTTTTTTTCCTCAATGATTAGCAACGACTCAACGACCTCAGTGAATTTGAGAAAATTTCGGCTTATTGTCAGAAGCTATGCCCTAAATTCCATGTGATTTACAACAGATGGACCCGAGTCTCACAACCTCGCTTCGACGCCATCGAAATCAATGTGAAATGGAAGCATCTTTGCAAAAGAGACGGAAATGATGGATTGGAAAACGTGAAAGACTATAATCACATCGTCGATGATATTATGACCCTCACGGGCTCGTATAGCAGTAAAGGCAAAGTGGAACATCCACCAGTCGAATACCCTGTCATGAATAAGGCCTACACAGCGCCTGTTCATAACGAAGTGATCGTTCCTGGAGACGGTAGCTGCTTAATAACATATAAACCATTTATCTTTTTCATTTCCTCATAGATCCCACGATGCAGCTTCGAGACCTGGATTCAGATTTTAGACTAAGTAAACTGCCAAGTCTTGTCATGGAGAAATCTGGCGTTTTTGATTCCAGGGCGTTCAATGACGCGCTAAGGTCTTTGATGACTGGAAACTTTGACCCGACAGAAGCTAGGAAGAAAATCAAAACCGAGGAAAAGCCAAGTCTTCCTCAGATTCCTCAGCTCTCCAGCTTCAATTCGTTTATGAAAAATCTGCCTGCTGATGATGGTCCTGAACTCCAAGAGCCAAGCCTCAGCAGAAATCAGTCTGGTGAAGGCCTGCCTGACATGGGACAGATTGGAAGGACCTATTCGACTTTCTCTTTCATCGCAGATAAATAATGATAATATAGCTCTGCGGCTTAAATTAAGTCAAACAACATTATGTTTTTCTATCGTATCTCTTTGCATTTTATATCGTTATTCTAGTTACCTCATTGAGTTTTTGCTTCTAAGTCTTTAGAGATACTTTCAGTGATTTGACTTTATCATTATAATCAGCAACATTATGTACAATTAATTATTATGGTGGGATAGTAGAACCAATAATGTATCTATATAATTAACCAAAAGTAGTTATATATTATGAATGCGTAATTCAGGAAATAGCTTTACGGTCATTATATTACAGTGCCAGCTCGCAGGATGTTATCGCTGGCTGACGGTAGGATAAAGAATGTAATATGTTGGCTATGTTATTTGGCTAGGCTGTAAGAAAAATTCACGGATTATGGGTAGATTTTACTCTCAGAAAGAACGAAACCAATTGATTTAGAGGTTAATACTATTATTTATTTGACAGTAGCAATATCGGTAATAAATTCAAATTTTTACAACATAACGGAAACGAATAAACTTATTGCCTGCAAATATTATGAATGACCTAACTCTTGAACTACGCTCTGCTTTTCTCCTTTTCGACGACCTCAGAGCGGGCCAAATCCATATCTCGGCTATCAATCGGATACTCTCTTCGATTAATAATTTGTCAAAGGCTACGAAACCTGAGACATTAGATCATTTAGCAGCCACCAACGAACTTGAAAAGCCAAGCACTGCGGAGTTTGAAAAGAGAAGGAACTCAATTCTAAAGCAAATTAAATTAAGGATAGAGAAAAAGAGTCCAACTCCGAAATTTTCCGCAAGACGATCGAAGCCAAATACAAAAGTTGACTTAATAGATGAATTGAATACGACGGGCGAGACGATTGTTTTAGAAAATCCTGACCCGGCGTTAAAGGTTTTTCCAAATGGGAAAACGTCTATTGGTTTTAGGGAATTCACGAGCTTCTTTAAGAACGTGACGATTCAGCCGAAGATCGCAGAGGAGTTATTGCTACAGTGTTTTAGGATATTTGACTACGACGAGTAATTTTTCCTTGCAGACCTTTGTGGATAATTGCTTTCTTAGGCAAGGGTCGTTGAGCCCGGAGGCCGTGAGAGATATATTTCAGCTGTTTAATCAAAACGTGCTGCTTGAAGACGTAAACAGTAATAATAATTATTACAATTGATGAGAACTGACCTACTGCCTTTAATTAGAAATGATGAATTTAATGGGTTGCAGAGATGCAAAGATGACCTTTAATCAGTTCAAAGAGTTGTTTTTTAGTCTGTTAGACCGATAATCATTATAAGAAATTGCACGAATAAATTTACTAAAATATCGGGAATGAGCAGTATTTAACTAGGATTAGAAGGCGCCGGTTTTTTTGTTTTGCTTGTTTTTTTGTTTTTTTTTGGGAACTAACAATCGTATTTTGTTTCTGAGTAACTAACTCCATGTGTTTTGTTCAATTATTCCCAACTCAAAGAAATGCGATTATTAGAGAGAAATATTTGATGACTTATCCTGAGGGAACTCTTGAAACAGTAGCCTGTTGAGTGAAGAATACAAAGTCATATTCTCGAGAATATTAATGTACTCAGGAATACATCTTTAGACATTGTTTTCAGAACAAATATGACCTTAGGCCTCTCCACCATTAGTTCAGGTTGGGTTATCAATCTCTCAAATCTATAGGCTCTCCTCAATCAGACCTTGATTATTCTTTGAGAAACACATTTCTGCGAGAGAGTAAATTACATTAAATAAACGAAAATTTTGAATATTTAGATACTTTTTCTTTGGAATACTTTTTCATGTGTTATTCTAATCCCAGATGAGCAATCCTATCAAAACCTGGTCTGAGAGAATGATTTCATAACTCCGCATCATATAATGCGTTTCAGAAAAATTAATTATCCATTTTTCTGGAGAGCCAAAACAACGAAGGCTTTCTAATAATATTTGAAAAAAAGGAAAAATGCGAAATAGTCCTTAACCCTACAAAGCAACGGTACCATAATCATTTAATACCACCTTCTATTGAAACACTCTCAAATTTCTATCATAGCTTAATTAAATATAAGTTTCTCTTTCGAAGATTGTTTTTCGCTTATTTGTCCTACCAGACGTTATTTTTCTATCGTGTCATTGTTACTTATAGCTGACTCCTCACCCCGTTTCATCAACAGTTATAATTTCTGATTAGCGGCATTATTATTTTCCTACTGTTCTACCAATAGCCGCGAACAACAAAATTTCACTAAGGTTTTTTGTTGGAAGTTTAAAATAACAATTCGTCAGCAATATTAAATAACTTTTATTCCAGCAGCAGCGCTTCTAATTAGTCAAATGTACTTTCGTTTCGAGACTGATAAAAATTAAATTCTCAAAATAACACTACCGATATTCGGTAAATGAAAGATTCTTATTCTCACTTCAACCCACGACATCAACCTGAAACCCAGGCGCCAAAAACACCAGAGTCAAACAACAAATTTCTCCAGCGAACAAACATGCTTTCAACAGATAACCTTGCCCAGCCATTAGCATCAAAAGGGCGAAATGATTTTCATTACAGGTCCGCAGAGCGCTTGGTACCAGATGCTACAGGAAAATTCAAACTCTCCTCTTATGGTGGTGAGTATTCCATCTCTGACCGCGGGTTTTTTGACTCTCCTGAAAGTCGAGGAATTCGAAGGTCATTTATCTCTTCGAAGCACAAAACCAATGAGAGTTCAGATGGAAGGTTCAATTACAGCTGGGCCAACGGACAAGGCGATTCTCCTTCTCGCCTATCTGCGTCGCGAAGGCTGAATGAATCGAAAGACAGCAATGCACTGACGCCTTTTATCAAATCCAATCATTTGCAAGGAGCTCGTATGTTTGGAGACATATTAGCTCGCTATCTCGCTTCTGGGTTCCAGACGATGAAGGCCTACGCAGAAGCAGAGAATTACCAAGATTTTTTAGATAAAGTTAAAGACAATGAGAAGGTAATGATAGAATTTACAACGGCTTTTTTGAATCTTACTAATTTTGATTGTTTAGAAGAACCAAGAGCAACAACTAAATAAGTCACATCACAGATATCCACATCAATCAAATATTATGCTTGTCGAGGGCAAAGACATGCCTTTCGAAATCAGATATGGGAACGTTAGGAACCTAAACCCAGCAGTAATAAACGCTGTACTTGAAAAAGCCAAAACTCCCTACGTGCTGCTGCTGGAGAAGCCGTTGAGTTCATCGCATGGACCACGACATCAGAGAATCAGTTCCTATCAAGAAGTCGAAACGAAAGTCCTCCAGCCGAGACCGCTGAGCACAATGATGACTAACAAGACTAACCCGAGCTTCTTAGACACGAGTCAAGGTTTCCAATCTCCTCAGCAGCGAAGAAGTATGAGCGGGTATTCAAGTGCTAGGAAACCTGACGAATCAAATCGCTTCAGTGTCCCGAAACAGTTTTCAGACACGATTCCTTTCGCAGAAGATTCGCAGTTAAGAGCAAGCGATGTGACGGAGAGGCTCCAGAACCTGTTATCGGATAGAATGCCGCAGAAACATTGGACTCAGGACCTTATGAATAATCTTAATGATCAGTCTGATATCATAACAGATGGATCGTTCAAAGATCAATCAGATGGCAGTCATGATAATTCAGGAGAGAAGGACCTCCGAGGTTCGAAACCTGAGCGTCTTAGTGATAAAAATCCTCCAGGAGCAGGCAGAGGAAGAAGAGCTGCTGGAGATCATTACAAAAATCGCTACTTTGAAGAAGGTGACAAATTAGGCCAAGAGCCAAAGATGCCTCGCATGGAAGAGCAAGGCCGAAAGCAGCAACAAGATGGAAAAACTTTGGAAAGAGGTTTGAAGCCAGCAAGAACCTCAGATAAACCACAAGAGAGAACCACAGGGCCAATGAAGTCTCAAGGTGGCAAACTGAATGCTTCGACGCCGAAAAAAGATAATGATGAAGGCCACCTTGATAGTTCTATCCATAGCAACCGTGTAGATACAAATCTTGAGAGCTCATTTGATCAGGAGCCTCGAGACAGCGTTGGAAATCTGAAGGAGAGCCCGAGCAAGCAATCAAATGATCCAAGTAAATTAAAGGAAAGGATGGATGGCCTGAAAGCTGCGCGAGGAAAGGATAAACCTACCTCGCTCCAACCAACTCAAGTGGAATTTACCGGCAGCCGCAAGAGTGACCCTAGGACTCAGGAAAGAGAGGCTGCTCATGGAGGCGAATCTAAAATGGACCCAAGTACTGATGGAGGGAAACTTGGACAAGCAGGACCGAAAGAGACTCGAGACCTTGCAAAAAAAATAACGAGTCCTGTGAAAAATTCAAAACAAACTCATCCAATTGATCCTCGCAGAGAACAAGGAACTATTGAACAAAGACAAAGGCCAAGAAGCAAGGCAGATGAGCAGCTTGGTGGTTCAGATGATCAAGAAGTTCCTATGCATGAAGAATGGCAGTCGTCTGAGTCTATGCTAAGAGAGAGTAATACACTGACTAGCAGCAAACAAACTCCAAAAAGCACTGATAAAGAAGGAGCTATTGATAGTAGCAAACCAAGACAAAAGGACTCCAAAGAACTCGAAGGTCGCAAGAAACACCAGCCTTTCGAAAATAAACCAGGAGAACGAGTCAATAATTCCGCTATGCCAGACAGCAGCAAGCATTCCAGTACTTTCTCATCTAAGTCAGGCTCAATGAATGAAATTAAAGGAGGTTCGACTCTTGCATCTCATAGCCAGAAAGGAGCCAGCAAGGACCAGAGAAAGGAACCAAAAGAACATACCGCACACGTTCCAACGAACAAAGGCAAAGATTACGTTCCCTCTGACGGCCCTACCACAAAGGATGACCCAACCCGTCAAAGGAGCCAAGATCAGCTTCCAAGTAATCAGCAAAGACCAGGCGGTAAGAAATCGAAGGTGGCTCCTGGAAGAGGTGAGCCTAAGGATAAAAGCAGAGAGTCAATAAGTAGCGAATCGCATGATTCAGATCGTTCTTCCAAAAAAAGTAAGAGTTCAGATGGCAAACAAGTTTCTAAAGATGGACTGAAGCCAAAGCATAAGCAACATTCTCAGAAACCAACATCTTCTCAGCAAGACAAATTGGGATCTAAGAGCTCTCCAAGCAAGTCTGAGAAACCAATAGATGCCCAGAAAAGAAGCGGCTCCCATCCAGCGAAAAATCCTGATGATAAGAGAGTGCATGGGGATAAAAGGCCTAATGAAATTGACTCTGGCAGTCACAGTCAGAGCTCAGAGAAGCCAGTTAAATACGTTAAAAAACCCAGCACTGATAGCAATATAAGCGAGAAGAGTCATCCTGAGGCGAAACAGATTAGTTTAAGCCTTGAGCCAAATACACAAACCGGCTTAACTCATGATCCAAAAACAGGCGAATTGATCAAGGGAAAAATCGCCCAGCCAAGTGATAATCAGCGAAACAAAGCCTCAACAAAACAAGGTGAGGGACAGCCTGCTTATTCAAAACGGCCACAGGATAATAAGAGCCACAAAAATCAGGAGCCGGCAGACGAACCAGCTATGATTGAAGAGGAAGATAACTTTTTCTCGACCGCTCCCAAGGTCCAGACAGATGGCCAACAATCGATGAAACATGACCCAATGAAAAATACTCGAAGTGAATTTGTGCCACAAAATGATGATGGCACTTTGATTGGTGGCGAAGATGGGCAGCCCAGATATGAAAAGCCAAGAGACCAAACTGATATGAGGGGAAAAGCTGGATCTCAAAAAGGACCATCAGAAAAGCACCCAAGAATCGGCGCTCCTTCAAAAAGAGCCGACTCTAATGAAGAAGAGACTTATCCAGAGGATTCGAGCTCAAAGCCTTCAGAAGGAAAGAGACAAATTCCAAAGAATGAGAGAGATTCGAGAGGGCCTGAAGGCGAAAGGATTGAAAATCCTGAGAAGAATTATGGAGAAGAGAAATTTAGCACAGGCAAGCCCAAATCAGCGCAGAAAAGAGACGCAGATCAAGGCTCAAATGTCTACCATCCAACAACTGATCCAGAGAGGATCTCCGAAGGAGGCCAATTGGAAAAGCCTGTCGGCTCGAAAGGTTCTCAGAGAGGAGGCCGAAAAGACGGAGACGAGCCAACTACAAATACAGAAAACACTTACCCACAGACAAGTACGCCAGATGTGACCGAGCCAGGCTCGCAGTACAATATAAATCAAGGCAAACAAAGACCGCACTCTCAGTCTAAGCCAATCAATAAATTAAGAGGCCAAGATAATGCTCAACCTAACCTGAATGAGCAACATCCTGACGATCACCATGATGATAGTCAACACAACATCGATGAAGATGCTGAGCATGATATTCACCCAAAAGACGCAGCTCTTGGCTCTGGAGTCGGCGCTATTAATCCCACCGCAATTGACAGAACCACCGGCAGGACTAAACAACCACCGTCGTCTCAGAAAGCTTATTTAGTACCTCCAATCCAAAATATTCACCAGCACGGAAACACCGCCCAGCCAGGTTCGCCAGGTTCTGGTAAAAATCAAGGTCGCATAACGGAACCAGTGAGTGATGAAGCTAGATTCCCGTATAAATCTTACGATTCTCCTCGAGAAGCTGACACTCAAGGCGGAAATCCTGACCTTCAACAAATTTTGGCTTCAAAGGGGAAAACTCCGAGTGGTATGGCACCCAAAGGAGTTAATCAACCAGAAACATCTCAGATAAGGAGAATTCACCATGGCAGGGAATCTGAAGAGAGAAAATCGTTTAATCCTGATGATGATGACCATAGCTTACAACCAAGAGGAAGCAATGATGATCCAGTCACTGGTAGCCCTCATAAACACAGGAAGAACGCTGATTCTTGGTCTGGAAAGAGATTTGGAGGGGATTTGCTTTCGAGCATCTCAAATTGCAAAGACTCTGAGCATTTCGACTCAGATGGCGTCTTACACGAAAGCCACATGCCGTTGAAAGATATCACGAAGGGCATTGACGATGATGATGAAGAAGATCCAACTGAACCTGGAAGGAAACGAGGTAGACTCAGCTTCGTTGACGACGAGAAACCCGAACCGACTTATAAACCTAAGATAGGAAAGAAATGGCAAAAGAGTAACTTGCCGCCAATCCCATCATCGAATAGAACTGAAGAGATGACAGATAACGCTGAAACGATAGGTAATGAAGATAAAGGCAGCAAGCCAGAGCTAGAAAATGTAAGAGAAGATCCTGAACAAAGAGACCTCGGCCTTTCACCACATGGAGGTGATCTGAAGAGAGGACCAGAAAGAATGAATGCTGCCGAGGGAACTGTACCTCAAGGCGGTGTTGGCCATGCCAAACCGAAAACGAGACAGGCAGGAAAGCAGGCAGGTACCAAACATCCCGCCAACGATCGAGAGATTGAGGGTGATAATTTGAATGAAGAGGCAAGCGATGAAGAAAGACCTGGACAGATGTCATCTTCATCGAATCAACCCCAGGACAAAACAAAGTCAAAGGGCGAACATCCTAGTCTCAAACCTCGAGGCGGCGAAAATATCCCTCAACAAGGCCGAGAGATTCCGGCTCAGCCTTCTCAAGGTCATGGTGGAGTACGTCCTGTTGACTCAAAAACCCCAAAACAAGGAAGAGTGCAGAAAATTGAGAATGAGCCTGAACAAAATCAAGGTGGTTCTGAAAGAAACGCAAACCGTAAGCCGAGAGGAATTGAAGGAGAAACAGGAGACTACGATCCTCTTGGTGATGCAGCTGTTAAAGACTTAGAAGACTTTAGAGGCAAGCCTCAGCCACGAAGACAGAAACCAAAACGTAAAGCTGAGTATGTGCAATCTGATGGACAAAACGAGGGAACCAGCAGTGACCAGTCGAGTGAGAGCGAAGATGCAGTCATTCAAGTCGGAAATAATAGGGAGAGCGACCAAAAGTCGAGGATAGCTCCAATAAGGCCAAGTTATCCTCAAGGGTTGAAAGATACTATCGGAGAGGAAGACGAGATATCACCAGAAGGAGATAAAGGCGATAATCTCAGTCTCGAACCAATGAAACTGCCATCAGGAATCAAAAAAGGCAGCGAAACAACCCAGTCCAAGGGACCAGAGCCAATCAATCGACCAAAGGGAAAAGATAACTTGGGAGTAAGCCCTCAAAAGCAAGAAGATTTACAGCAGCCAGAAGATCATTCTCCTGCAGATGAGAACAAGAAAGGACCTGCTGGAAGAATCGATAAAAGCCCATCAGCGCTAGATAATAGCAAGCGAGGAGATGAAAGAGGCAACAAACAGACCCCAAAGAGCGAAACACAACCTCAATCAAAGAAAACTGATAACATTATGCATCCAAATGAGCAACCGCAAAATCCTGACGAAAACTTATTTGAGGGCGAAGACAACGCGCATCCTCACAAAGGACAAGGTCCATCACAAGACCCTAATGCTTCAAATCAATCGAATCCAGCAAATACAAGCAAGGATCCCAACGCAACGAAGAAGATGCCGAAGAACGCGGAAGGTGGGTCATCAAATGCAAAGGACAGCTTTGGAGATGACCTTAAAGACGAGCAATTCAAGAAAAAGCAGATGAATTTGACCAATCCAGAAGATAAGGCTTCAGAAAGATACAGAGTCATTCCTGTCAACGATGATGGATACGCCAGTCCTATTGATCCAAGCTTCGATAGCGGTATAGGAAACACTTCTGTTCACAACAACAACGTCAACGAACTCGCCAGTGATTTCACTAACCAAGACAGCACAGCAAATCAAACAGGCCAGCCTCAACGATACACCGAGAGTACCACTAGTACACATCCGAGAGGAACTACTCAAGGTGAATTTGAAGCTGCTGGACAAAATGAACTCGAACAAGTCTCCCAATCGACCTCTAAGCAAGGCAAGCGACCAGATTCGTTACCAGAGAAATCGAGCAGAGGGCCAGATAGAAGAGACGATCCGAAGAAAGGTAATAAGTTCAACATTGATTCAGACGTTGAGAAAAAAGGAAAGAAACATCTAATTCAGCCGCGAGACATTGGAGAGGAGGCTGATGGAGGGCAGCTCTCATCGATTCTTCCGTCGGCTAATAATAGTCAGTTGATTAGCATCGCTGACCAGATTTCAGACAGAAACTTCGGATTTCCAACCACCCAAGGTGAGGTTGATGCTGAGAGACCAGAAGGCACGAGCACAGGAATCAAATCCAATCGTCCAGTACCTAAAAATTACGCCTCCACGAAAAAAGGTCCTTCAAAGGATGAAGAGCCAGTTCAGCAAAGTGGACCACAAGCAAAAGGTACTGCATCTATCAAAGGCAGACCTGAAAACGATGGACTTAAGACTGCAGATAAGACAAAGGGCAGACCAGAGCGTAGAGGAGATTTAGATTCTGAACAAGGTGAGTCAATGCATCAAGGAGTCTCGAGCCAGGATCCTAAGAGAGTGCATCCTTCAACGAATCAAAATCCTGCAAAAGATGGACATGGACAAAATGTGCAAGGCCACCGCGATCCAACTGGCACAAGTACCTTCAATCCCGCATCCCAGGGACCAAGCAAGACCAGCACAAAACATCCGGCAGTCCGAAAGGATTCTAACGCGGATGATGGAACTGAAATTCCTGTCCAGGAAGATAATGAAGAATTTAACTATTCACCAAAGGATAAACGTGATGTAAATACAGAAGAAATTTTGAATCAAATCCATCAGAAGGAAGCAATTAAGAGGGCTGGACTTGAACCGTCTCAAGGAGGAAGAGGAGAAATGAAGTCTCCTCATGGCCTCAAAGGAAAAATGCCGCAGCAAGGGAAGGTTCAGCGCGATGAGGATCATCCTGTTCCGATGAAAGATTCAGGGTCAGAAAACACTGAAGAGGAAGAGGAGCCTGTTAGAGTACATCAATCACAGCCATTTGACCAAGAAGAGCTTCCATTGACGCAAGGAGACACTGTTGGTAAGGATGTGGGATCGACCCAAGCTCAAAAGAATCAGCCTGGAAAAACTGCAACAAAGAACAAGGGAGAGAATCAACCAAAAGATACTCACCCTACTGATAGCTACAGCCCCAAGAACGAGAATTTCAACGCTAGCTCAAAGTCTAATAAGCTCAAACCCGAAGCGGACACGGGATCTTTGGATCACAAAGGAGACAGAGCTGGAGATGTGAATCCGAGAGAAAGATTGTCCGATCAACTGACTCAGCCTCAGCCTCAGCCAGGTCAGGATAAATCCCGAAAGACTACCCAGCCAGAAGAAAGAACTTCAAAAGGTACCGAAAAATCGAGAGAACCTGCAGAGCACCCTACCAAGAGAGATCCAAGGACAAAGAAAGGGAACGCGCCCACTGAGATTGATGGAAAAAGCCCGGACAATCAAGATTCGAATGATGATGATAATAGTTATGACAATTCAGCTAGGCCTCAGCCTGATAACGCTCGGCAAGGTCCCGTTGACGCCAACCGTTCTAAACAAATGAAACCTTCGAGACAAGATCCTACACAGAAGTCTGCACCTAAAGGAGGTCAAAATGGAGGAAGCCGTCCGAACAGAAACAGAGATTTTGACGAACCAAATGAAGAGGGAGCGCAAGAAAACTCTCATCACTCCGATGAAGAAATCGAAGCAAGAGATGACCAAATTCCTGGCACCAAGTTGAAAGAAGGCCCAGCTAAATCTGAAACTTCTGGCAAGGGACCTTCAGGAATCTCCAAGCCAAAATTGAGTCAGGATGGTAAGAAATCAGACGAGCAGGTTAGTGAACCTTCTCCATCTCAGAAGAAGCAAGCGGGTCAGGAGAAGAACATCCCGAAGTCTAAAGAAGGCAGCCGTCCTACAAGAGTAGGTACAAAAGAGCGTCAAAATGATCAGGAAGAAGATCAAACAAGCGAGTCTAGTCTGTCGTCGGAGGATTCGAAAGAATCGAATGGAATAGCCGCGAATGATGTAACAGGTAGGAGAGAAGTCCCTGGTCAGAAGAAGGCTGATCCTAAAAAGCCTCTTGCTGGAAAAAATATAAAGAACAACGAAGGTGAAGATTTCCCGGAAGGACAAAACGACGAAGATCAACCACAGAGTGGATCCTCAAAACCTGTTGCCAACAAGAGAGGCACTGATTCGAA
>ENA-UOTZ01000742-UOTZ01000742.1-compost-metagenome-genome-assembly--contig:-NODE-742-length-26302-cov-30.378494_pt1 | contig 26302 bp, 15 predicted proteins | sample MGYA00238144_ERZ746983 | MGnify/ENA primary metagenome ERZ746983 (study PRJEB28759, sample SAMN06268863) | compost metagenome | isolation source: single cell | place: USA: California, Emeryville, Joint... | reverse complement strand
CAGTTCAGAACTGAAATGATCAGAAACTTGAAGTAAATAGTGAAGAATAACCAGCTAGAGACAGATGATATTTAACATTATAGTCAATAATTACTTATTTTTGATATGTTGTAACAATAGTGATTATATCAAATTTGTGTAATATATTGCTTTACTTCAGGTAAAACATTTCGTGTCCAATAGTATAGATAAAGATAAGAAACTAATGCCTAGGACAATAACCTTTGATAATAGAGTGAATGAGTTTTCATTTATAATTTGCCGTGTTGCTCGAGGCTATGTAATTTTGTGATTTCGAGTCTGTAAAGGATTATACGGTAAGTAAGAAATTATGTGAAATTAACTCAACACCGGTATCCAAATCCAAATTTCGCTTAATTAAAATATCTAAATTAGAGAGCCCGCATTTTTCTCCTTCCCATCTCGGCCATGCTCCACGAATCATACATGAACCGGGCTTATGGAATCTTATGCGCGACCTGTGCGTACGAGACTCCATCCAACGAAAAAGTCCAATTCGCTCCTGAAAAATGTCTCGCGTAGCAATAAATCCCTTAACCCTAGCTAAACCCCTTCTCTTTCCTTCCAGAGTCCGCATGCTGGCTGCCATCAGCTTACTCTTATTCATTCCTATCATCTACCAGATTGTCAGACAATATAACTACTTCGGAAAGATATTCAAAGATTCACTCATTCTTCTATACTTAGCAGCTATTTGCAATGCAGGTACTTCAGGTCAATAAGCAGACATTAACAGATTCCCTAGCGCAATTTTACAGCATTGCAATAGTCAGAGTGATTGCTATCAATGTTGTGCAGGAGTACGTTAAATTCTTGTTTTATTTATTCGTCATGCTGATTCTCAATACAAAAGCCAGCGAATTTACATCGCGGACCGCAACTTACCAACGATTGTAACCTTTAATCATTAAGCCTGCTAATGATAAATAGGGTCAAATGGCTCGCGCTTTCTTTCGCAATAATTCAGACAGCTATTCTCGTATTTCATCTTCTGAAGGAGTTCACAATCAAGGGAAAAGGGTGCTTGGGTAAATTTGCTCTAGATAAATGCAGAGTTACTAATGGGAACTCTAGATTACGGCAATGAGGGAATATTCATTGTGAGACAAGTGAAATGCGTTTTGCTCGTATTATTTTTGGCAACCGGTATTTTAACTATATATCTTAATGAATTAACGGCCATCACCAAGCGATATTCCTAAAAAACAAGATAAGAAAGCAGAACGAGCTCCATATCATCGATGGACAGACAATGAAACGGCTTAAGCGCGAAGCTCGACTTTTACTGTAATCTTGCGAATTTCTTTGAGTAATAATAAACGATTAGGTTATTGATCTTCGCCATCGCCCTTAACTTGGTTGTGCGGAGCATGGTGGCTTTTATCCACTACTATTGGGACACAACAGAATGCCAAATCATCCCAACAGATAATGAAATAGTTGATGCAGCCCTCTACGTTTTTTACGAATTCACTTCTCATTACCTTCCTCTGATAATCATAATCAGTCTCTTCTGGTTTCCAAAGCCGGCTTTCGGTGAAAGCAAGGTACTCATCCTCATTTCGAAGTATTACTAATCGTATGGATAGGATACCAAAATTTCTTTCCTTTCTGATGCGCTCGGTGATAAGTTATACAGCAATCATTATTATGCTCGGTTCAACAGCAGCGGCAACATAGGGATCATAGATTCCGAGACTACCTCTGAGAAAGCGACACCAAACGCCAATAAATCTCAATCAGAGAATTCAGAAGAGGCAAAGACCTCTGAAAAACCGGAGTATGGTTTGAAGGAAAAAAACCCTTCATCAATTCGATTTTAAGGTGGCAAACACTCACCAGGTTTAGCTTAGAAAAAAGTCTCTATGAACGTAATTTTAAAGACTGTAATTTTATTAAAATCTTTAGTTATTCGTTTGATCTGTTTGATTAATCGTTAAGTTCCTGGATATTGTATCCAAAGTTTTAAATTCAAAATTTAATTGCATTTGTTTTTGACGGGAAATGGAAGGGACAGCTCCCAGTCATGACGTTTGTGAAAACGAAGGGAAAGCGATGCTATTGTTGGCTCTTGATGCCGACACCAACAGTAATCTCATCAAGTCAATTTGAATAACGCGAGTTTTGTGGCAGAGTTAATACTTAATGATGAAGCAGTGGACTTCTTGAAGTCGATAGAGTGTCCTATCGCAGTAATTAGCGCTGCTGAATCGCAATATACGAGCAAGTCAGAGTTACTTTATCAAATGATGTTTGACCAAGAGAGTTCTGAAGGAAAATACAATAAAACGGCTGGCATTCCGGTATGAAAGTTTGTTGATCTCTTAATGAATAAGTAATTGTTGCTTATAGGGACTGTGGATATGGAACAGTACAATAGACGAAACTACGGCGGACGGCAAATCGATGAAGGTGGTTGCTATTGACTCGATTGGAGTGGAAGCTCTGGAGAAGGAAGCAGCCTTCGATCCGCGAATTGGCGCTCTTGCTGTACTTATAAGCTCGAGTTTTCTATACACCTGCATGGGAAGTGACTACCAGAGCGAGATTGCTAATTTGACTGCGATGACCGACCTTGCGAAAAAAATTTGGAGGCTTAATACGAAAAAAGACAAGGAATCGAGCTTTGAAGAGTCCGCTCTACCTTTTCCAAGCTTCTATTGGATATTGCACAATAACAAAGAAGCTTCAACGAGTAAAGCGTTTGAAGAAGCCTTGAACGAATTCGTGAATGAAACCGAAAAGAAGAACGTGCTATTTTCTGAAAAAGAAAGCGTTGTGTTGGCCAAGCCAGTTCTCAATGATGAAGATTCGGAAAATATAAGTAATGAGCAGAGTCTCCAATTGGCCACAGAATGGAAAGGACATGTATCTGCTTTACGAGGGCGAATATTAGGGAAAATTCGAGCGAAAGAAAGCAATGGCGCGACTCTAGATGGATCGATGCTGCTTGAATTAATCCGTTCTTATGTTAAACTAATCAATGAAAACTCACATCAAGACGTTTCCAACAGCCTACTGTCATCTCCTCAGTCGCAGGTTCAGAACGCCGTGGAAGAAGCTGCTGCCCATTACGAAGCTCTTATCAAGGAAAGCCTGCAAGAGCGACTACCTCTCTCACTTTCAGAGCTGAAAGCGGTTCACGTTGCCATTAAAAAAATAGTTATTCACCAATTCAAACAATCGATCACCGTAGGAACCGCTGAAGCAGAAACTCTCGAAAATGAGCTACTCCGTAAAATAAAGCTTCTTTTCCAAAATATCAAAGAGGAAAACGAACAAGAGCTCATGGTAATTCTCGCATTATTCATTAGAAAATTAACTAAATATCGATTAAATGACTTAGGCTGCTTGTAACGTGTTTATTTTGAACCAGTTCGGAAATATCTCAAAGAAACTAAAGAATGACGAGTTCAGGAGCTTCTTTGATTTCGATAAAGAGCTGAAGAACTTCGACTATTATTTTACAGAAAGCGGCCCTCAGGGTCCCAACAGACGAGTAATTATCCTCGAATTCTTGCAGGAAGCTCTCAGCGAGGGCGCTGGATACTTTGTTCGTAAGCTGCACCAAGACCTCGAACTGCAACAAAGCTTCTTCCACGATATCAAAAGCGGCCTTGAAAGACAAATTGAACAAGCAAAATTAGAGGCCTCCAGTGAAAATAGCCAGCTGAAAGTGCGTCTAGGTGAGCTGGAAAGAGAGAAAGCTGATCTTCAGTTCAGAGAGGAGCACCTTCAGAAAGAAATTAAGAGAGTTCATATTGAAAAATCACGATTCGAGGATCAGCTTCGAGAGGAAAACGCACGGCAAAAAGGACAACTACAGCTGGAGGTGGACTCGCTCAAAGAAAAGGTCAGTTTAGCGATGGAGAGCACCAGAGAGGCTGAAAGGAAGAATTTCTTACTGCAGTCCAATTTTGAAAAGGAATTTGCGCTGATGGAACAAAAGATTCAATATTATGAGAAATCTATCGAAGAGCTGTCGAACAAAGAAAAGGTAGATGACTTTTCAATGAAGCTGAGACTCATTTATTTTTATCTTATTCAAGGAGCTTTTAAATGAATTGAAAGAGAGGGAGAAAAACTCGCTGGCACAAATCAAAGAAGCAGCAAGCCAATACGACAACGTTAACAAGACGCTACAAAATCGAGTGAAACAGCTTGAGGATCGTGTATCTGAGCTTGAGGTAAAGGATTTCATGTTGAGTTGGAGCTGATTTAACGTGAATAGGCTGAGTTGACGACAAAAGAGCAAGAGCTCCAGCGAGAGAAATTGAAAAGCGAAAGTTTGAGTTTTGAGTCGAGTCCGTCCTTTGAGGAGGCTCAAAACACCATTAAAATGCTGCATTTGGAGCTCTCCAATGCGAAGAAGCAAGGGTTAAGAATCGAAGCGGAGCTAAAGAAACAGCATGAATCTTCCCTCAATGAGCTCTCAGACCGTGTGAGCCAGCTTGAGGAGCAGCTACATTCAAAGGATGAGAGCGTAAATAACCTTAATGACGATAAAACTGATTTGTTCTGGTAGTATAAGCTGTTGAAAGGGTCCACTGACAAAGAAAAAGCGCTGCTAAAGCAAAAGATAGAGTTCCTTGAGCTTCAGCTTCAAGAATCACAAAGCCAGGTCAATGATATTAAACGCGCTTATGACGCGACTCTAAGCTTGTTTGACACTCAAACTACTTTACCTGGCGTCAACGAAAGGCAGCTCAATGAACTGAGAGAGAAGCACAAAGCTGAATTGACTCGCGTTGAAAACGAGTTTGAAACAATGAGAAAGCGATTGGTGTCCGAGATCGAGCAGCTGACGGAACGCAATCATGAACTCGAGCTGAAGAGCAAACTCGATGGCTCGGACTATGGCAGTCAGTTGAAGTCACTGAAAGAAGAGCTTGCGGATAAGGGAAAACTATGTGAAAATTTGACTGCGCAAATCGCTCAACTTGAGAAGGAGAAACAAGATGTCGCGAAGGAGATAGAGGAAAGGTATACAGGCACGATAAAGGGCCTTGAGGACCAGATGGAGCAGCTCAACCAGCAGGCGCATAAAGAACTCCTCGAACTCCAACAGCAAACAGAAACTAACCTCATGCAGCTTAGAGCAATGTACGATGACGAGAGGGGACATTACGAGCGAAAATTGCTCGAGGAGCGAGAGAAATGGGAGCAAAAACACAGCGCATTGGCCGAAGAATACGAGATGAGATTGCGAGAGGAAGCCCAAGCTAAAGAGGAAGAGAACGAAGCCTTACGAGACGAGATTAGAGAACTAGAAGCCCGGCTCCTGAATGAAGAACAACAGCATGAGCAAGAATCAAGCCTCAAGGAGCAGACGATCCAAACGCTGCAGAAGTACCTCCAAGAAACCAGAGAGACCCTCCAGCGCTTCCAGAATAGCAACACAGCGACTTTGGAGCAGACGCTGAAAAGTTTCTCCGAGGAGAGAGGCAGCATGATGGCTAAGATAGAAAACTTGACTCTAGAAATCGCGAAAAGGGACCGAGAGATATTTGCGTTGACCCAAGCGAAGGAGCAAGCTGATATCAACATCGTGAAGAGGGAAATGGCGCTAGAACGCGAAAAAACTCAGTTAATTGAAGAAAAAGCCGCTCTGGCGAATAAACTTGATGAACTTAAAACAAAGTAATTATTTTTGATTGATATTCAAACCAATCTCATCTGTTTCTTGCTCAGGTCCCAAAAAATCCATGATGAAGCCTTGGAAAAGCAAGTTGAGTATTCCCGAGAAATCGCGCTATCCAAACAACAGGTAATTTTTTTATTTTGAAGATGTTTGTAAATTTCGCTATTTAGAACGAGTTCCTGACCAAAAAAATCGAGGAGTTGCAGAAACAATTCGAAGATCTCAACAGTAGACATGAAGATAAGATCAGCGCGCAGCGACAGCTACTGGAAATGGAGTTCTGCGAGAAAAATCAAAAGATTTTGCAGGAAAAAGCCGAACTAGAGGAAAAGTCCGAAAAGATGGCGAAACTGCTAAAAGACATGGAAACTAAATACAATTCCCAGCTTTCCCAGCTCGAAAAAGAAAAAATCAATTTCAAAGAGAAGATTGCTGCTCTCGATCGCAGTAGGTCTGAGTCCGAGAAGTCTCTATTTGAGGACTACGAGGAACTTCAGGCACAAATGGCTCAATGTAAGGGTCAGTTCGCCCAGGAGCGGAAAAATTTAATGGCTGAAGTGGAGAAATACAAAGCTCTTTACACTGAGCTTGATCAGGAACACGCGGAAATCGTTGCTAACTACGAGCGGGACAAGGCTCTTTGGAAGGGCAAGTTCAGTTTCCTGGAGCAGCAGAAGGAGCAGGCAAAGAACGATTTGCAAGACGCGCAAAAGAAATTTGAATTAACGCTTATGCAATTCCAAAAGCACATGAATAATGACAAAGCAGAGACCGAGAGCAGCCATAACGCTCTCATCATGTCATTAGAGCAACGATATCAAAACCATATCGTTGAGCTGACCGAAGCGCATGAACAGAAGGTCTATGAGCTTGAATCGATGATAAAGAATCTCGAAAAAACGATCCGGATAAGCAACGATAAGAAACTCATTGAAAACAATAGCCAAGGGTTCCACCAGAGCTACTATGAGAAACGAATCAAAGACCTTGTGGAGAACGAAAAGCGATTGGTAAACGAAATCGAGCGACTGAAACAGAGCAAAGAGGGGAAGGTAAGCGAGTACCAGAAGCTCTTGGAGAGAGAAAGGGAAGCTTGGAAGGAAAAAGCCGCTGAAATCGAGAGGAAGTTGAAAGAATCGGAATTGAGGAGAAACAGTCTTATTTTTGAGCATGAAAAGGATAAGGCAAGATGGAGCCTCGAAAAGGACCATCTATTGAGTCAGAAGAGCGAGACCAATGAGCTCGTGGCCCGGCTAGAGCGCAAGGTTGAATCCCTAATGAGAGGTTATGAGCCCAAACCGAGAAGATCCAGTAAAGGCGCTAATATTCCGACTCCACTATGGAATCTAACCAACGGAAATAAAATTCGTTCGTTCAGTCCGATGAATACAGATAGCACTCGATCGAACAACAGTGTTCCTGAAAAGCTCAGAGATTTGACAAATTTCGGTGGAACCAGGCCAAGCCAATTTGAGAAGAGATCTGGGAGTATTAGTCGAGAGATGAACTGTAGTGTTAATGATGTAGAAGATGATTGTTAATATTAAGAGGATAATGTTGTTTCGAAAGAGTAAATGAATATATCGTTATTTTCAAATTGTTACTCAAGGTTGTGGGTTTTAGTATAAATGAAGTTACTGTTGAAAAGCTACCTAATATGTTTATAGTCAACCGGCCTATATATATATACATATGAGCCTCGAAAAATTAAAAAGAATTCTGAAAAAATCATTTCATTGTGTTTATGGCTGAGTCGAAAGAGGTTCCCGAGGTGCTCAATTATCAGATAAATGCTAATCCCGATTCAAATAAGCATTGTCGAAGCTATAGGTATCCCACAAGGGTAGCTGAGATTTCCAGCAGAACGATAAATAAATCCTACCAGATCAATTTTTTCTTTATTCTGAATTATAGTTTTTATAAAAATGCCTGCGTCTGAGCAATGTTCTTGATTCTTTATGATCCAATTGATAATTAAGCAGTCTTTATCTAGAATATTTCTGAAATTTTTGGTTCTGCCGAGATACCCATGCAGGCCTCATTCCCGCAAACGAAATCACGAATTTCTAGCAAGACGGCCGTATTACGCCATTTTTCAGAGCCGATTAGGAGATTTAAGAACTATTAAAGTTCATTCACTTGGTGGCAACGGCTCCATTATCTATATGAACAGTAATTAGAATTCGTGTTTTCGGGAGAATCTGAAAATAATAAAAATCCTTTGTCAGAAAATTTTGAAATCAGTTCGAACTTTTGATAAAACGGACTTTAGAAGTCCCTCGATTTTAACTTGGATTATTAAGAAGAGCTGAGAATAACTCAAAATCATGAATAATTTATTAACAATTGGTTCACTTAAATTGGCATTTTTATATTTTTTTTAATTTTCGAGCGCAAGAATGATGCCTCACTTCAAAACGGCTGCTTCAAAATTTTCTTTCGAAAATCCCAAGAACAAAACTTGCGCCATATGTGCAGTAATATTGAAGTGACTCGGAGCCTATGACTCTTGTCTATCAACAAAACGTACTCAATACCAGCCATTTTCCGCCTTATTTTCAGGGCTTCGTGTCTAACTTCACGCTGGGATGGTACGAGGCAGCTCAGACAAAATCTGTAAGTAACGTCCATACTGATTTTTGACTTCTAGACTAATTTTAGTAGCCTATAAAGAGACTCGCTGTCGGTGTGTTATAAAATTTTCTACAAAATTTCTAAACGCGAAAATGGAGAAAACAAGCATGCTCTCATATGATTTTCCTTTTCAGGAGAATGACCAAAAGCATTTCGATCATGAACTCGGGTTTTTGAGTACACTGTCAGGGCAAACTCTCACTCCGAGTGAGGATTTTGCATTCCCTGATGCTAGTATAAATAATATCGGAGAAAATTGTGAAAAGCCGACCGAAAGGTTGCAAGGAGCCTCAAAAAAGATCTCCAAGGAACGAGGGCGGAAACCGCGCCAAACTTGGACTGATCACGAAGATCACTTGCTTTTGGAACTCGTTCAAAAGTATGGGTTAAATTGGGGTCTGCTTTCTCTCAAAATGGGAGGGGCTCGGTCAGGAAAACAGATAAGAGACCGATACCTCAATAAGTTAAACCCAGCTATTAGCAAGAAAAAATGGGAGGCAGCTGAGGACCAGCTTATTTTGCATTTATATAAGGTCTATGGGCGAAAATGGTGTATCATAGCAAAGCAACTTCCTGGGAGGACTGAAACTATGGTAAAAAATAGATTCTATACGAAATTGAAAGATCAAGTGAATGAAGATGCTTTATATGGACAGAACCTTGAAAAGGGAGAGGGTTCTCAGCTTAATACATTGAATTCCTCGGATTCGATTGAGCAGACCTGCTCGCATCCAAGCGATTCATTTTCTGGCAATATGGATTGCTACAACGGGAATTTCGTCGGGTTATGGGAAGAAAATAACTATTTCCCTTCGACTCCGATGCAATCCACTTGCCAATACCAAAATCTGAATTCATTTGAGCGAAGAGCCATGTTCAATGCGCAGCAAGGTGCTTTCGAGAATTTTTTTATAGAATCTGCTCAGCCAATACAACAAATGATGTTTGATGAGTGTAATGTACAGAATGATCAAACTCGAGGCAATCAGAGCCATGCTGACATACTCAATGAAACCTCCTTTCTGGACCTTAATGCCCCGACATATGAGCAGGGGAGGTCCAGAAATGTCCACTCAGATGCCTTTATGAACCATCAAGAAGACTATAGCTGCTGGACCGGACCAAGACCTCTTCAAACACGTGAAAACAACCACAACTTCACGATCCCTAATCTAACTGGCAGATCTATGCATCCTCCATCTCTTCAGAATGAATACCAGGGAGCTTATGATACTTCTAAACAACTACGCATTGATTTCCTGATGACCAGATTGGTTGATCTGAAAAACGCCTACTCGAACGTGGTGGAAGAGCTTCGATTCTTAATGGACAGTGACTAAAATCAATCTAATTCTTGACAACTTGCAGGATTTCGTATATATGTGCTTATTATCCGTTCACTACAGTATTTTTTTTTTGGATATATTTATCGAGTGTACGAATTATTTTTTCAAAATATTTTCATGATATTCCAAGGAAAGTTTACTTTAATGATAATTTTACTACTCAATTTGATTTGTTAATGCAATGACATATTTAAAGGACTTTAATTCAGTAAATGTGATATGTCTAATGATATTTAACGTTTTGGACTGACTATCTAAACATCCTGCAATTATCGAAGAAATTTATTTTCGCACGGTTTCAGAAAATTAGGAATTAACGGAGATTTTAATATAGTCTAAGGTTTAATTTGGCCGCGCAAGGCTGAATCTCTTTCCCTTAATTCTCGGAAAATGGCCTCCAACTTGTTAAAAAGTCATCTATCACCGCTTTGAAAGCATAAATAATGAACAGCAACCAAAAAAAAAAAATAATCTTAACAACCCGCATGGCATGTAGAAATAACGTATGCAAATCACAATATTTGAATTATAAGTCTGCTGATTCAGCTTCAGCAAGTCTTTCCATAATACATAACCAAAGCTCTACCTGAGGTTAAGCATTTTTGGAGTCTGAATCTGAATACAAATAAATATTGAAGGGTAATAATAAATCAAAAAATTTGTCCAAAGAATGTGAGACAACACTCATGCAACACAAAAAGTTCTAACAGCCAACCTCTGCAATGCTCTTTTAAGAGTAAGATCTCAGCTGATCTGTTTGATCTACTAACTGATCAGTTAAGCCATACATTAATTAAAGATATCTGGCTGTTTCAAGTAATTGCTCTCAGTACTACTCACTCAGAGATTGCTTTTGAATTTCAAGCGCTGAATAACAGCCAGCATAATATTAGAGTACAAATTCATACTGAATTTACGATTCGAAGGTCATATTTAAATAATTATTTTCAGAATCTAATTCGATCATCCGCAAATGTCAATTTTGACTCACGACGACCATGACAGCTCCTTCGGTACCGGATTGGTGAAATTGCTGGCCGTTATCCTTATGTTGGTAATTGTGATGATTTTCGGTGCGCTTCCTCTTAAATGGTAACAAAAACCTTTAACAATGCTAAAATACCTTTTAGGGAGAGATTCAGAAAGAGCGATATGGTCATATCTTTCTCCAATGCTTTCTCAGGAGGTCTTTTCCTGTCCTTGGGTATTCTCCATTTGCTGCCAGAAGTATATTTCTTTCGTATTACAGCTTATTCACTTAATTATCAAGGCAATTGAGAAAGAATATCAACATTACGAAGATTTAGAAGACAAAGAGCATTTCCCTTGGTGCTGCTTGACAGCCATCATTAGGTGAGAACAGCATATTGGGTTGTCTTGAATAAATTGGGGTAGTTTCGCAGTCGTCTTGTGGATTGAAAAAATCGCTTTCGATCACGATCACGGACACCATCACGGCCCTCCAGCTGAAATTAAAAAATCGCTCGCCAAGCTATCCAGAGCGCACTCACACAATAGAAGTTACACGGCACCACAAATAGAAAAAGGTTTAAATATATCATCCTCAATGCAAACGCGCTGACTTAATCCCAATAGATCTTATCCAGCAAGTCGACGAAAAATTACTTGGACCTGCAGACGAAGAGGAGGAGGAACAAGATGAGGAACTCGATGAGGAAAAGGCATTTAAGAAAATTATCTCAAGATCTGGGTTCTTGGCTCGTACTGCCAGTGATGCAAATCAAGCAATCAAATTACGCAGCAGATCAAAGAGTATTTACGACTTCTTCTTGTTGTTTTTTACTCACAATGTCCCTTCCAGTCGGACAAGACCAAGAGGCACAAGAGCACGATCACAAGCATGAGCACACCCATGACGAGAAAGATCACAAGCACGAGCATGAGCACGATGAACACGAGCACGGTGCAACAATCAGCGCTTTAGCGCCTTATCTTCTTGCTGTTGCTATCGGAATTCATTCTGTAATAAAACATGAAAAAGCCGTTGTTAAATGCGTTTGGGTTAGATGTTTGAAGGTATCGCTATCGGTGTCGCTGAGACTCTTGCTGAGGCTCTCGGAATTTCTATCGCAGTCATCTTCCACAAATGGGCAGAGGGTCTGACCTTGGTATTTTGCATGCTCTAGGCAAATGACTAATTTTTTAAAAAAAGGGTATCGCTTTCCATCAAGCAAAGGTCCCAACCAGACAAGCCTTGGTCATGATCTTCATTCAAGCTATTATGAGTCCTCTCGGTCTGGTCATCGGATGGATCTTCTCAGGAAACGGACCTTTGGTCAACGGCATTCTTACCTCGATTTCCGTCGGTAAACTAGAGAAATGTTTTCGCTCTCTCACGTTAATTTTTATTTTCAAAGGAACCTTCCTTTATATTTCAACGGCTGAAATCATCACCAGCGAGTTCAGCATTTCTAAATACAAATGGCAGAAATATATCTTCTTTTTGTTGGCCATTGGTTTCGTGAGCTCATTGTACTTCATCGAACAATTGACAGAGTCTGGCCACGACGACCATTAAAAACGCCACTAGAGGAGCTGAATATTGATTAATGATTATATTAATACAAATAGTTGAATTTTGTTGATATTCTGAGCGTTAAGTTTATATGATTCATAATCTAAGTCGTTGTATGCTCAGAAAATTTCATCGAGGATAGATCTAATCCCGTTCTAGACTAGCCACTAGAGAGACCTTTTATAATTATTTTATCAGTCTTGCTGATGTATAGATAGTGCAGAATTGAATAGAAAGAGCGTTCTGAAGTAGGCTGGCATATCTCAATAGGAGAGTTGCAATAGGTAATCGTTATGAAGATACTGCTGATGAATTTGTTATTTTTTCACAAAATCCTCCCAAAAACCAAAAAAGGAGCGCACCGTTTCATGAAATTGAGGTTTAGATCGCTTAGTTGTAATGAAAGTAAGAGGTTTTTCTAAAAGAGAGTCGAACGACCTAGATTTGCAGGAGACAAGCCTTAAAATGGGTGGGAAAAGGAAGGGAGATTAGCAGAAATGTTGTTAAATTTTTGATAAAATGGGTGTATTTACTTTAACATGTAAAGTTAAAATTACTCTTTTTTTTCTGCAACGACCTATCAATGAAGTGTAAAGAAACAGACACCTGAAGACTGATCGGGGTCTGGGAGTTTAAGCGTGAATAATAGTTTAGAAAAAGACACGTTGTATCTTCAATTCACAAAATTTCATCAAACATGGATCTATTGATGTCATCTTGAGCATTGAAATCGATAAATGCTAGTTCATCCGATTCTTGCTCCTTGCTTTCTTCTGTACTTCCATGCTCATCGCTTTTCACTTGAAAATCGAAATTGAAGGAATTGTGAAAATTTTTAAAGTTATTAAACTGGAAATTGAAGTCAAGGGAGTTCATATCGAAAAAACTCTTTTCAGTTGGAACGAACGACCACATTCCCATCGGTGAGATATTCGTGTTGATAAAGCTATTCACGACAGGTATTTTGAATTTTTCTTCCAAATGACATTTAAATCTTCCATAAAAGCGGTTCTTGACCATCGTTTCAGTCCTTCCGGGTAACTCTCGTGCGATATTGCACCATTTATTACCGTGGACATAATATAACTTGAGTAGCTTTTGGTCTTCTTCAAAGGACCAGTTCTTATCGTTGTTTATACCAGGGACCAGCTTGTTCAAGTAGCGATCCCGAATTTGCTTTCCAGTACGAGTACCGCCCATTTTCCTGGAGATAGTGGCCCAGTGATGGCCGTGTTCGGCAATGAGGTTGAGTAATAACTCGTCTTCTTCTCGTTTCCAGGCATGACGCCTCACCTTTCTCTCTATTGAAGCCTCCGAAGCAACAGAATTCTTAACTTTGGAGATCTTTTTAGAGGCAGAAGCCAATTCCACGTTAGTGTTAGAATTTTGAGTCAAGCTTTGATGTTGCATGTTTCGGAAAATTATTATAATCCGTCGACGCTTGCACTTTAAGTAATCGAGCGCCGATTTTAATTATTAATTTCCCAGCCACATGCCGGAACTGCCATGATTTAAAATAATCCCGAGCTGTTTGATCAGAAATAAGTTTTCTGAATAAGGATTTCGATATGAGAATATTCAAAGTTTATAAATTCGCGAAGGAAACGAGCGATTAGTATAAATCCAATTAAGGAGAACCTTTTTTCGGAATTAAAAATCAAGCAAATCCTAATTAATTCGATTTCTTGTTAAGGAATTGTACGTTGGACATTATTGGCTGTAATTTAACATCGCGGACCTCTGAGGATTTTATTAATTTTATTAGCGATAAAAACTCTGCCAAAGAAAGGTACTCCCAGGCCGCCAAATATGGAATATCACTCGTTCTGGCGAAATTTTTCTCCAGAAACACCATAATGATACGTAAAACGCAGTGCACTAGACTAACGAACTCAAAAACAAGGTGATAGAGAAAAAAAGACTGTTGATTTGGAATTCTTTTCTGCTTACTCCCACATTTTGTTAAACTTCTGTTGTGTCAGACCAATGAGGAAACCTCAGCTATCTCTTTTTCCTTTCCGTTTGAGCGTTTTGAAAGGATGTTACAGATCCTTCTATAAAGGGGTTTAATAAATACACGTCGATTAGATTCTGAAACGTCGTCGGAAAATAATACTCTTAGTGCGTTTGGCTCTGCTCTGCTTTTTTAATCCGCACAATCGATTAAATAGGGGTCCTTATTTGGATTTAAAATAATAAAATTCGAACCATTCAGAGTTAACAACGTTTTGGATCAGGGAGGACGCACTCGTGTAATATTCTATCGCATTTAAATATTACAAATACATTTAAGGATTCCTTTGGGTTCGGTCTGATTGAGGCTAATTTCAGCGGAAGCTTGATGTTTTGGAGAGCTCTACGGACGCCGGAGCGAATTTATCTTGGAGAAAGTCCATTTTGGGATTACTGCGTGGGCTTTTACCAAGTTCTGTAAATTAATAAAACTTAACTTTTGATGGTTTGCGTTTAAATTTATATTAGCTGTAAAAACATAGGTGCAATTAGGAAACAACTACTGATTCTCAATCACAAATTCAAAGCAGGATTCCTCTGAACCACAGCCATTTGGCTTCATTCACGCAGGAATCGGGTAGGAATTGCATAGGAACCATGAAGTAGCTGGATTAATTGTAAATCAAACTTTTAGAGGAAATTTTGAATATATTGTCAAGGAACTATGCTTTTTTATATAAGTTAATTCTACTGCGTTTGAAGCCGAACATCAAATGAGCTATTCCTTTATATTTCGTTGATACTTTCTCTGATAGGATACTGATTCCTTCTGCTCATAGAAAAAATGAGAATTACTCCACGTTAACTTTTTTTTAATATTAGAAGGAAATACTAAGAAAAGGTCCGGATGTAGTGTTGGTGGATCGTCTAATCGGTGTCTCTTGCCTCTTTCTTGCGTTTCTATAGCCTATTTTGAATGGCAATTCCTCATTAGATATAGACATGACGTGATTCCGGATTAAACAACTTGATTCAAGATTAACAAAATTTTATTCTTATTATGCAATTGCAAGCAAACAACCTTCCTCGACAGCGAAATTTAATGCCACGTAACTATCCAAAAAATGAAAAATCAAACTAAAATGTTGAATAACACGTATCCTCTTGGCCTGTAAATGGATTAGTGTGATTTCATCTGAATTCTTTTAGTTTTCTTTTTCCTCACTTTGGCAAATTCTCAAAGCTAGCACCATAATTAATAATCAAGAAAATGGGTAATGTTTTCGTAGTAAATAAGCTAATGGCCACAAACAATGTAATGTAGGATGAAGGGGTTGGAAAAAAACCGGTTTGTATAGAAGGAGGCAAATTATTGTTAGCATTATGATCGCTTATTGCTTTTTCAGTTCAGGAACTTCTTCTTTTATTTTTTTTTTTCCAATAGAAATGTTATCTCAGACCTTCTGGAGTGCAATAAGACTACTATTTTTACCATTCGAACAGTCCATTGATTCTTGCAAGTGATTCCAGAGAGAGAAATATATTCAAGCAACGAGCTTGAATTTTATATTTTGCACGGGGGAAACCCAATTGCCTTAGATTTGATGGCGAACGAAGGCCGAGTGAGCACCGATGTCTGGTTTCAGAGAAAGATTGTAGCTTTCGAATGAAAGCAGGGTGGTAAAAAATATTGAATTTTTTCTTTAAAATCCGCAGGCCGTCTTGCACATATCAAATGAAATATTACAAGTGCAATTTTGCCTTTTCTTGGATCTGATCTCTCCAGCACATTAATAAGCATGAATTAGAAGAATGACACAGGAACTAGCCAGCTCTTCGGGAGTGTCTGCTTAATATCTCATTATTTAGATAAATTTGAAATTCGATTTTGGATCTGTGCAATGAGATATTAAGTTTGAACTGAATATTCAACGCAATGGGTGTTTCGACAAATAAAATTAATGACTTTCATCATACTTATCATAACGTTGTTTTCTTACCCTTCAGCTTACAAGTACTCTATTTTTTCAAACGTTACTTTGATACATTGAAAAAACAAAATTTGTGAGTCTTCTTCTGACTAGAAAACCTTTGAATTTATTAAGGGAGAAGACCTCATTAAGAGAGGCTTCATTACCATGTTGAACGCTGGCAAAAAGCTATATAAAATTTCAGATGTACAGGGAGCTCGATTTATTAGCAAACTATGAAATGGTTTTCGATCGCCAGGCAGGTTTTCTTTACCAATCGCTGCTAGCAATTTGCCTTATCGTGATCCTGGATCTCGCGACTTCAGATACTGTAGGAAGTTAGGAGACCTGCTCAAATTATAAACAGTGTTCAGGAGAGAAAAAAAACAAGCTTGATTTTTATTCATGAGAGATAAGCTTAATATGAAAGAGAAGAGAAAGGACAAACATCAAATACTAACAACAACCCAACTAGCATTTGATTTAATGATATATAGGTCCACATTTATGTTAACTTACAAAACTTGCAAATTTAGCTCATATAGGTGCCACGTCGGAGACCACAACAGTTTTAATGAAAATTAGGTACATTATTCAAAGGCGTTGTATTTACCGCCGCCTTTTATCTCAAAAGTCATCGAGCATCGATCTCGTGATATTATCCTGTGCGCTGAAATCAATAAATGTGACCTCATCCGATAATTTTTCCTCATCTTTTTTCATTTGCTCGTCGAGCTTGGAGTTAAAATCCTGGGTGACGCCATATTGATTGAAAAAGGGTTTGATATTTCCAAATTGGTTAAACGAGTAGTTATATCCAAAGAAATTCAGGCCATAGAAACCTTGAGGGGTAGGCATAAACTGGTTTATTGCTGGAATGAAGCTTTTCGCTTGAATGTTCTCATTGATTGGTAAATAATTTGGGATATATTGGTTTATCGCAGGGAAGAGGCTGTTGCTTTGACTATTGCTACTCTTCGGAGTCTCAGGAAGAAAAAACGGAGATCTCTGGGAGAGAATCTTCTTATATTTCCCATAGAAACGGTTCTTGACCATCACTTCGGTCCTTCCAGGCAACTCCCGCGCGATATTGCACCACTTCTTACCGTGGGTGTAATACAGCTCAAGCAACTGCTGGTCCTCTTCAGCGGTCCATTTATTACTGCTGGTGATACCAGGCACGAGCTTGTTCAGGTAGCGGTCTCTTATCTGTTTTCCAGTACGAGCGCCGCCCATTTCCTTCGAAATAGTGGCCCAATGAGTCCCGTGTTCAGCAACAAGCTCGAGTAATAAATCATCTTCTTGATTGGTCCAAGCTTGACGTTTTTTTATTTTGCCTTTGTGGGAATCTTTCGCGCGAGACTTCCTCTTGGAGATCTTTTTGGAGCCTGGAGCCAGTCTTTCGTCTTTGATTTGGACTTTTGAGGTTTGCATTAAGTTGTGTTTTTGTATGTTTCTTAAAAATGATTATAACGTGATAGACACTTTGGCTTAAATAGAATAAAAAAGAGCAGTGATTATTATTAGAATCAGGCATCGTTAATTTAGAACTCAAATTTATACACGTATAAAGTGAATTAATTCAGCAATCTGACTTTACGAATAATTTTCATGGATCCCCCGGTCGGGAGACCTAAATAGACCAGGAATCGCGTGAGGATCGTTGTGTAATGCGATTAGGAGCGCTTTAGACAGATAAACTTTAATACAAAAGCGTTTGATTGAGCCAAGGTTGTTCGTGATTTGATTTTTAAAAGCAGGCCTTTGCTTGGTCTACAATTAAAGCTGTAGACCACGTAATTTTTTTTAAATTAAATTTATTGCCTTTTTATTTTTAATGAAAATTAGTAAAATTGAATAATTGGCAGACCTAACAGCCATGAATTGTTGCCGTTGTTTGCCGTTGCTACCGATATCATTTTCTGTATAAATGGTTGTTTGCTAGCAAGAGATTGTTCAAGAGTCTCACTCTAACACGAACTTAACGCAGGAATTGCAAAACATTGAATGTTATCAACAAATTGTAGAATCAGAAACCCAAATTTTTTTTTCAATAGTGGATCAGAGGTTGACGCGGTAACGCTGGATTCATGGCCTTTTAAAGCCATTCACGCTTCTTGGAAGTGAGAAATGCACAGTTTTCAGGCATCAAAGTAAAATTAATCAATAAGCCGGGCTTTTGATTTCGAAGCTTAGACCTTTAATTCGAATAATTATAACCAAGTAAAGCCAATGACAGGAATATTTTCTCTTTTTTCTTTTTAGCCAGGGTTTACAAAGGTTGTGGCAAGAATGTGCAAACTGAAATTGGAGCCGTCTGCAATTTATGCATCCTCCTTCCTTTGCGAATAAGGCTATATTTTATTTAGAATCTCTCAACATAGAAGATATTAATATTAATAGGATATCGAACAGATTTTGCCAAAACCTTTCAAGTTACTCGTCCAACACCCAAATAAATTAATGCCATGCTGCTAAATGTGTGGTGAACAGAAGAGAAGGGTGGAGCATGCTTTGAAGGATCGCAGGTTATCGCCGGATTCCGAAGGGTGACTTACTTCTTAAAGATGGATGGAGAGGTCTTCAGGGTATTGCAATCAAGCCCTAACCTTGTAGAAAATACAAGCTAAAAGCGAAATTGACGAATAAAATCAGTTTCTGGAATCTAATTTAAATAAGCTCTTTTATTTTTATTGATAAAATGCTGGCTTGGTAATTGTTCCACTTAAGAAACTTTTTCTGTGCAGTTTATCGTAAAGCTTCCTCTCTTGAAATCTGGTAATTTTGTTGCGCAAAGAGTATTGAATAAGGCCTCAGAGCAAATGGTGTTTCCTCGAAAGCGCATCGAAGATTGTTTCTCTTTGTAAAAAAAAATTAAAACAAAATCGACAATTTTTTGTAAAATGATGAAGAAAACGCCTTGAAACTACACAATGAGCACCTCTGAACTTAGAGAATACGGATTCGAGTTGAATTTCCTAGTCGCTCTTCTTTCGACCACGTTTGTATCCAAAATACAGCCTAAACGCCGACAATATAAACAATCAGACGTCCTCAATGGAGAAATTCATGTCTAGGGGATTGATTGTGAGACACCAATCCAAATTGAGTGCAATAAGTGACAAGAGCCAGCAGAATAGAGTTGTCATACATAGTCTGCCAGAATGAAGCCATTTTTGCATAAATCGAAGCTAGGGTTAGTAGCTCTCCACGAAAGTTCAAAAGCATAGCTTCTGTGTGTATAGACACTGATAAATGCATCGCATGCACATTGGCTAAAGACAGTATTTCCTTCCTTGCAGATCAGATCTCTAAGTCATCATCCTGTGAAAAAAATTGCAGAAAATTGTAAGATCCACCGAAAGTCAGTGAGAGCATCAATGAAAGTTATTCGTTCATATGAATATGAGATGAGACATTTAAGTGCTTTGCAGAAATTACTGAGTATAACCTTTTTTCGGATGAGCAAAACGCCAAAAGTGATGAAAATATAAAAAAGAAATCTAGTTCTGTTTGGTATCTGGAATTGGTATAGATGTGTAATCCTGCGCTGTTTACCGTGGTACTAACAGAAATGATTGAATTAATCAGAAAAAAATGTTGTGACAGCCAGAGCAACTCTCATAGTCCGTATCAATAACTTTTCTCAGCTGAAGACGTACATGGGAGTAAAATTCCCAACTTTGTAAGCTTAATATCCTGTATTTTAGCCTGTTGGCTGCTCTGATGGCTGGGTTTTCGTTGAGCTGGCAGTCGAAAAATTTTGCTCGTTGAGCGAAGTATCCGAGATGGTTTCTAATAGATAGATAATCTCCCAGCTCTTGAGTTATTCACATTAGATGAAAGCAGAAGAGAAAACACACATTGTTTCAATGGGCCGAAAGATTCCTGGGCAGCGGTTGGTTTTCACTGAGATTGAAAATGAAAGCAACATTGCAAATCGACGGGAAATGTTTCTGTCCACTTATTTCTGCCGGTAACTGAACTTATTTAGGGAGTTTTGAAGGAGCTTTGAACTGCACATTTGAAGCTAAGTTTGATTCGGAATTATTAGGAAAGCGAAATCGAAATCAAACTCATACATAGGCAACTTTAAAAGACTGATACTATTGAATTAAATTTTGCTAATGCACTAATTGAAAAAGTCCGATTTCCATCGTATTCATCCCCAATTGGTTGCTAGACATTAAATCTCTATGTTCGGTATAAATAAAGCTTTGTGTTGATGAAAAGAGCATTGTTCAATACCTTTAGCACGACCACCAGCTGTAAAGTAACTAATTTTCATGTTTAAGCAAGTTAGTATAAGATTCACAGAACATATTGAGAGCCCGATGCTAGGATTGATCTCTTTCAGCGGGTTTTATCATTTTATATGTTGTACAATGAGAGTTTTCTGCGAGAGATTGGTAATTCGGAGTTCCTAAGAAGATATCTGAATTATTTCAGGCTGATATTTAACACCTGCGTGGATATTCTACACAATTTATTATAATCATATCTGAAAATGGAAACTCTTTCTAAAGTCCCTAAAGACGTCAGCTCGCAATCTAATCCCCATGAAATATCCATTTCCCACATGGATTTGGATATCCTCATCGACTTTCCAAATAAATCTGTAAAAGGACACGCTGACTTGACCCTCAAAATCCAAGATCCAAACAGCACAAGATTGGTATTGGACGTCACCACATTGAAAATCAAATCCGTCACTGACCTTTCAGATAACCAAGCACTCAAAACCTCTCTTGCCGAACCTAACAAGATCCTCGGCACTGCCTTCACCATCGAACTTGGAAAGAAGTACACAGAATCTGACAAACCAAAACTCAGAATCGCTTTTGAAACTGTCCCAGAAGCAACCGCTCTTCAATGGCTTGACCCATCTCAAACTTTGGGTAAAAAACACCCTTACATGTTCTCTCAATGTGAAGAAATCCATGCTCGATCACTCATTCCTTGCCAAGATACTCCAGCTGTGAAGTTTACATTCACTGCTAAGGTGTCTGTTCCAAAACCACTCCGAGCTCTTATTGGAGGTATTCTCATCAAGGAGGAGACTGATGGAGAGTTGAATGTGTATCATTATGAGCAGAAGATCCCAATTCCTTCATATTTGTTTGCGATTGCAGGAGGAGATATCTCTTATGTGGATATTTCACCAAGAATCAGAGCTTACTGCGAGGAAGGTTACCTCGAGCAATCCAAGTATGAGTTCGAACCTGCCGATAAGCTTCTCCAGGCAGCTGAGGAACTCTTGACTCCTTATGAATGGATCCGCTACGATGTCCTTGTTCTCCCACCATCGTTCCCATTCGGAGGTATGGAGAACCCTTGCTTGACTTTCCTCTCTCCAACGCTTCTTGCTGGAGATCGATCACTCATCAATGTCATGATCCACGAGATGACTCACAGTTGGATTGGAAACCTCGTCACCAACGCAAATTGGTCTCACTTCTGGCTGAACGAAGGTATCAACGTGTACTATGAAAGACGCGTCGGTGCCGCCCTTTACGGAGATGATCACTTGCAACTGGCAAGCATCGAAGGCCTTAAAGATCTTGAGGGCTACGTCAAAGGAATCGGAGAGCAACATCCTTACTCTGTTCTCGTCACTAATCTCGAAGGAATCGATCCTGATGATGCTTACAGCTCTCTTTACTACGAAAAGGGTTACTTCCTTTGCTTGTATCTTGAACAACTTCTTGGTTTGGAATTCATGGGATACTTCTTCAAGGAATACGTCAAGACTTTCAGACTGAAATCAATCACCACAGATAATTTCTTAGACCTTCTCAAGGCCAAAGTCCAAGAAAAATTCCCTGAAGACGGTCTCGAGAAACTTAAACAAGTCGACTGGGATGGCTGGCTCTACAAACCAGGTGTCCTCCCTCAACAACCAAAGCTTGACTACACTGAATACAATGTCGTCAAGGCTCTCGCCACCGAGTATTTCAACAACTTAGACAACCCTGAAAAACTCGCTTCCCATGAAGAACTCAGCTCAGGCAAGTGGGAGACCATCAAAGTTCTTCTTTTCTTCGAAGTCTTCGGAGAATTGGTCAAGAATGATAAGAAGAAGATCAGTGAGTCAACACTCGATTGGTTGGATAACAAGTACAAGTTCTCTGATCGTAATGCTGAAATCGCTTGCAAGTGGTTCCAGCTCTGCATTACTCAAGGATACACTAAGGTTGACGCTAAGATCGAAGCTTTCCTGACAACGATCGGAAGAATGAAGTTCGTGAGACCTTTGTTCAAGGCATTGACTGACAGTGGAAGAACTGACTTTGCTAAGAGCATCTATGAAAAGAATAAAGGTTCTAAGCATAGTTTAGAGCTTAAGCTTATTGGTGATATGCTTGCTGTGAAAGCATAGAAAATACATAATTTCGTAATAAGTGAGTAGTAAATCCGTTTATCAATGAAAACTAATCAGTCAACCACATAAGGAAAATACATTTAATCACTAAAATCAGAGAGATAGTTGTCCTATTGGAGGGGAGATGCTAATGATGACGTATAAGTCATGAAAAAGATGTGACAGACCAAATCGAAAGGACTTTGTAAGTGAATGGATAATTAAAAGCTAGATTAATAACTTGGAGGGGAATTGCAAAAGGGATGGAGTGGGTAGAGTTGTAAATTCTCTTTGAGTATGTTTTCTTGAAGCAATCAAACCGCCTATTCATTTTTGCAATTGTGCATGGTTTTTAAAGGATAATAATATCTTTGAATCATTTTCGAAACTCGAATTGGAAAAATACAATAAAATAATTAAATAATCTGACAAGTCAACGTGTCATGGCAGCCAGTTTTTTCGAAAAAATCTTTCGAAAAAGCAAAGTCAAACTTGTCCTCTACCTGTTATTTTTGGTCATTTATTTTATTTATTTACGCTTCTTTCCCTCCCAACCGGTAACACTTCCCTCCAAAAGCCCCATCGATGTGAGTTCTCTATCCAACCCTCACGAAGTATCGATTTCTCATATGGATCTCGACCTTCATATCGACTTTCCCACTAAATCTGTCAGAGGATACGCTGATTTAACCCTAAAGATCCAAGACCCAGATCACAGCACAAAACTCGTATTAGACGTCACCACATTGAAAATCAAATCCGTCACTGACCTTTCAGATAACCAAGCACTCAAAACCTCTCTTGCCGAACCTAACAAGATCCTCGGCACTGCCTTCACCATCGAACTTGGAAAGAAGTACACAGAATCTGACAAACCAAAACTCAGAATCGCTTTTGAAACTGTCCCAGAAGCAACCGCTCTTCAATGGCTTGACCCATCTCAAACTTTGGGTAAAAAACACCCTTACATGTTCTCTCAATGTGAAGAAATCCATGCTCGATCACTCATTCCTTGCCAAGATACTCCAGCTGTGAAGTTTACATTCACTGCTAAGGTGTCTGTTCCAAAACCACTCCGAGCTCTTATTGGAGGTATTCTCATCAAGGAGGAGACTGATGGAGAGTTGAATGTGTATCATTATGAGCAGAAGATCCCAATTCCTTCATATTTGTTTGCGATTGCAGGAGGAGATATCTCTTATGTGGATATTTCACCAAGAATCAGAGCTTACAGCGAGGAGGGCTACCTTGAGCGTGCCAAATTTGAGTTCGAGCCGGCTGAGAAATTTATACAGGTTGCAGAGGAACTCTTGACTCCTTATGAGTGGACGCGTTATGATCTGCTTATCCTTCCGCCATCATTTCCATTCGGAGGCATGGAAAACCCTTGCTTGACGTTCTTATCCCCAACGATTATCGCTGGAGATCGGTCATTGATAAATGTTATGATCCATGAGCTGACCCACAGTTGGATTGGGAATCTTGTGACGAATATAAACTGGTCTCATTTCTGGCTGAATGAAGGAATTAATGTCTATCATGAACGACGTGTAGCAGCAGCCATTTACGGGGAGGAATCTCTGCATCTCGCGAGTCTCGAAGGACTAAAAGCGCTTGAGAGTTATGTTAAAATAATTGGAGAGAATCATCCCTTTTCTGTGCTTATCACTAATTTAGAAGGGATCGATCCTGATGAGGCATTCAGCGTGCTTTACTACGAAAAGGGTTACTTCCTTTGCTTGTATCTTGAACAACTTCTTGGGTTGGACTTTATGAAGTCATTCTTTAAGGAATACGTCAAGACTTTCAGACTAAAATCGGTCACCACGGATGATTTCTTAACTCTTCTCAAAGCCAAAGTCCAAGAAAAATTCTCTGTAGACGGTCTCGAGAAACTCAAGCAAGTCGACTGGGATGGCTGGTTCCATAAACCTGGCATCATACCGCAGCTCCCAAAGCTTGACTACACTGAATATAATGTCGTCAAGGCTCTTGCCACAGAGTATTTCAATAACTTAGGAAGTCTCGAAAAACTTGCCTCTCATGAAGAACTCAGTTCAGGCAACTGGCATACCATTAAAGTCTTGATCTTCTTTGATATTGTTGGAGAGATGGTGAAGAGCGAGAAGAAGAAGATTGATGAGTCAGTGTTTGATTGGTTGGATAACAAGCATAAATTCTCTGATCGTAATGCTGAAATCGCTTGCAAGTGGTTCCAGCTTTGCATTACTCAAGGATACACTAAGGTTGATGCTAAGATCGAAGCTTTCCTGACTACCATCGGAAGAGTGAAGTTCGTGAAGCCTCTGTTTAAAGCATTGGTTGAAGCTGGAAGGATAGATTTCGCGAAGAGAATTTATGAAAAGAACAAAGGTTCTAAGCACAGTTTAGAGCTTAAGCTTATTGGCGATATGCTTGCTGTGAAATCGTAATTGTTTATCCCATATTAATTTTAAGCCAATCGAATTCAATTCATCTTTCAATTATCAATAAAAAGATGCGAAGAAACTTACTTGCGAATATAAATGTCAAATGAATTTGAGAAATTAAATGACAAAAGCTTGTTATTTCCTAACGAATAATGTTAATTTAAGGGAACAAAACTTATCTTAGAGAGCTTACACGACAAACACACAGCTGTATTCCAGTATGATGTCAATATAAATCACGAAATATCAATTCTTCAAATACCAAAAGAAATTATGAGAGATAAAGAAAAAGCCCAACGAAAACGCTCATCTTCTCCATTTCATGATATTTCTCAGTATGGAACCAATTTCTAATGCCGAGAATCTTCCAATATTTTAAAGTAATCATCACAATACATGCATGCTTGCTTGGGATTTTTTGTAATAAATAACAATCAAACAATAGAGAGTAAAGTCGCCAATAGATAAATTAAATATCAGCTAGGTGGTCTCCTACATAGTTCTCTTGAAGCAGCTACAACAAAGTAAGTTTCGAAAAGAAAAAGTCTCTAATTTACCATGCATTTGATCAGTTCATTCTTAATATCAGCGATGATCTGCTGTTTGCGGAGATTTTCTTCCTCTTCTTCAAGTTGCCGTAGCTGGCTCTCAAGCAATTCAAGCTCTTGCTCGTGTTGCTCCAAAAACTCAGTCGCTTGTTTCTCAGCAGAATGGTGTATTGACTGGCGATGTAGAAAGGCCTCATCTGGTCAATACGTGATTATTTACCGAATTGTGAGGAACAGACTAAGCTTACCAGCATCTTTCCATGTATTCCGGCCTTCAGAGAATTCAATCTCACGATCGTGACCCAATTTTAGATCAACTCTAAAAAATTTAGGAGTCTCATCTAAAGGTTACAAGGTTAGATTATCGATTTGGTAGGAAAAAAAGTTATTTACTGAGGCTATCATCGATTTCGGCTCGCTTTGATCGGCAGAACATCTCTCAGTCAAAATATTAAGAAGAAATCAATAATTTTGAATTTAAAAGGTTTGCAACAACTATTTATTTAAATTCTGATAAGCCAAGCAGCTCGTTGAATTTATCTAGCTTTAAAGTGGTAAATATATCAGAAAACAAGAGGGGTATCTGCAGAAGCCATGTTTTGGACAGAACGTAATCATTAATTTTAAGAACTACAACAGCGAACCACGCTTTAACTGATGTAAACTTGCATTCACTAAACAAAAGAAACATGAAAATTAGATTTTTATATCTTTTTTTTCTAGTCAGCAATTTTATTATGAAGAGACTTACAGCTTCCTCATTCTGTTTTAAAGCACACTCAAATCAATCAATAGATATGACAAACTCGGACATGGCACATTGTTAGATACAGAATGAAATTGTTATGATGAACTTTACTTAT
>ENA-UOTZ01000741-UOTZ01000741.1-compost-metagenome-genome-assembly--contig:-NODE-741-length-26333-cov-10.125229_pt1 | contig 26333 bp, 18 predicted proteins | sample MGYA00238144_ERZ746983 | MGnify/ENA primary metagenome ERZ746983 (study PRJEB28759, sample SAMN06268863) | compost metagenome | isolation source: single cell | place: USA: California, Emeryville, Joint... | reverse complement strand
CGTGCACTTTATTGAACATATTGAGGTAGTTCTCTCGTTCTTGCAAAAGAATTGATTGTATCCTTGGAAGCTGTTGGAAGATATCATCTGTGACCATTGACTACCACTCAAAAAGGATGGAAATTATACAAACTAAGCTCTGATTATCTCTTCTAATACTAGGGAATATTCGATTGCCGGGACACTAAACATTTCTGCTGATGATGCTGGCTACAGCAATGAGAATTATGTATGCTGTTGACAAGAATTACGTTTCATTGGAATGATAGAGAAGATTCCTGAAATAAGTTTACTCTGTATTATGATTCATATGAAGATAAATTCATTTGAATGAATAACGTCAACTATGGACAGAACAATATCTGAATCTTTAACCTAGTTGTGCTTTCTGATTGATAGATAATTAAGGCATTAACTCCATGCATATATTGGATATTGGATATTTAAAAAGTTATAAAAGTCATCAGAGCTAGCAAGCTTTAGGTCGTTTTTTTCGAATTTATCCTCCGTGCTAATGCTTTATGCTGATATATTCTTCAATATCCCTCGAAATCTTCTCTTTTCTTGTAAGATGATGATTTGAATGTCCCTGAGGGTTCATATTCTCTTGGTTTCTTTGAGAATGGTGATGAATATTGGGGCACCATACCATCTGGCACAGTTCGGATTTAAATTCTTTCATGGCTGCAGCGAATACTCTGAATTGCTTTTCAGTCATTGGAAAATCTTCTATTTCGTTTCGGAGTAAAAGTATGTCGTCGACCTCTACATCTTCGTTCGTGTTGGTGTCAATGTTTCTACGCTCATGCTGTTCAGCTATTTTCAGAGTCAACCCGTAGAGTCCGATTAACGATAACCCAGCTAAGGTTTGCAGCATTAAAGCTCTTTCTACGATTAAAGTTATTCTCTTTGTTTAAAATTTTAGCCAGTAACACATCAAATGCGAAGTAATTCCAGAAAGAATCGATTCAACTAAATACAGTTTAACTCCAATTCACTTGTTATGTAATAGATGTGAGCATCAACAGATCAATTTCGAAAAGAAATCAATTTGTGGCTAAATTTTCAAATTGCGGTAATGCGTATGATAGATCTTTTATGTTATTTATTGAGTGAATAAGGTATAATTTGAGATTATCTGAGAATTGGGAAGGTTCTATGAATCTGCTTTTGCTTTACAAGCGCTTTGTCATCGCCAAGCTTAACTTGGTGATATTGGTCTCGAAACGATTTTTCCACAACAAATGCATGTATTAGAAGAAAAATAGCTTGAATGATTGAGCAGAAATCAATCTGAAAATTTGAATATACTATTCTCGAAATTCCGTAGTGAAGATTATCTACCCAAATGAATGAGGCTGATGACATACCTTCGAAGCAGATGGATTTTTCTTTAATAGGAACATATATGAGTTTCCAGCAGTCTTAAACAGATAGTTGCTAAAATTCTTGTCTCTACCTTATATAGCGATCATTTTTTTGTGGACGTACTTACAATTCTTGCTACTGCTTGTATCCATTTCAATGCTACTAGATACGGACAAGAAATTTCGTTGCGCTGATATTTAAATTTTTTCTGAGGACATCACTCATTGGAACAACCCAGCCCCTTCCTGAATCGAAATTTTAATGAGGGTAGAGATCGAGTCCCAACAACTGATGAATACAACGAACTTTGCTACATAACTGCATAATGAGGCACCATTGTCCACGATATTAATTGAAATTGAATTATTTCGTCAGAAATACTTTCATCACATGCAATGAGACCCTTAATACTTGGTTCGCATTCAGTTTTGCTCTATCAAGAGAGAGTGTTATACTCTGACTACCTGCAAATTCTTTTTTTTTTAAAAGAATAAAACTGATAAGCTTTTGCAGAAATTGCTCCTTTTCCTAACTAGCCGTTTATGTTGATATTTCCATCAAGAAGTACGACCTTATAAAATTAAAGAACTTGTGTATATTAGAAAATTTTTTGCAAGAAGTAATAGCCGTTGCCAGTGAGTGGAATAAATCTGCTGCTTCATTGTTCGAAATACAGAAATTCAATTGTTTCTTCGCATCAAAACAATTTATGTGACAACAGCTCGCGATTTATTTATTAAGAAAACTTTCAATGTTAACAAAACAAATTCGAAAACATGAATGCATTCGAACCCCAGCAAGTTATGTATTACCTTGCCTAAGGACTCGGTTACAAAGCTTTGGTATGTTCTGTAGCTCGATAAGAATAATACAGCATTATAATTCTCATATTTCCACCAATACAATAGTGAACGAACAAAAGAAATTGGACTCGCGCCTCACTCAAGCCATCAGTCCTATTAAAAAGCCTCCTTTTATTTTATTTGAATAAAATAAAAATTTTATTATAAATTTTTGAATGATTGGTCTTAACTTAGCGTTTAAAAAGCGAGTATGTATACACAGAACTCCTAACTCAAGTAGTATTGTCAGTTCTGTATCGATGTAGTTTCGCTTTGAGCTAAAGAACCCAAAAAAAATTCGCGCTTTCATTTCACACTCAGAGGTATCTTAATTAGTCACCGGATCCTCTCGGAAAGAATTGATCCATTCTTTTACACTACGAAGAATGAGCCCAGCGTTCAGCCAAATCAAATTGACGAGCAGGATCCCAAATGAGACGATGAATGCAAGCCTTAAGCGCCGTTACCAAATCTTAAAGACGCTTGCTTATCTCGTATCACTTGTTATCCTTACATCGGTGTTTCAGCGGGCTGAATCATCACTACCCACACATGTTCTCACTTGAGCTCTTCCCTTTTGAATTTTTTAGGGCTTGGTTCTCAACCCGCCTTAAATCCAGAGTCATGATGTTTGAAAAAGTTTTTGAATTATCGATTATGGAAAATAAAGGTGTTTCGAAGCTTTTAAATCATAGCCTATATTCTAATTCTGAGGTTCTCAGTAAAGCTGTGAAGAAATTGAGTTTGCGGATTGGATTAAACGTTTATATCCTCCGATTTCGTAAGGATTAATCGTATCCAAGTAAACCGGATAAATATTTTATTGTCTTTATTTTCAGAATTTACACAAATTATTTGCTAATCCGATTCAAGTTGAGATTAAAAATCTTAAAGAATCGAAAAGTTCAGAAAATCCTTAAAAATCCAGCCTCGTACCAGATCAAATGCTAAATCTCTCCGATGATCTCATTGATTTCTGGGTTCTCATTGATGCTGGCTTGGTCGGAGCAAAAGCAAACAATGAAAATTTCGAAGGTTTTTTCAATAATCGAAGATGTGTTCAAAATGATACGTTCTAGAACAAGAAAATTATTTTGATTCGTTTTATCAGTCTCCAAGTATCATTTAATCGAAGCATTTAATGGATAGAGCAAGTAGAATACTATCGTTTTCAGCAAAAGGGAAGGCTATTAGTTAGAAGAGCTTTGTGAGTGCTCAAAAATCCCTCTTGTGAATAGAGTGTGTTCCTGAATAGCAATTAACATGAATACTCGAAGTTCCTGTTTAGCGCGGGTTTCTGTAATGATTTTCAGCCAGAGCTCCCCTCGTTCGAAGCATAGAAGTCTCAGCAGAAATTTGAAATTCATTAAGATCACTCGTGCGACCTATTTGCATATTAACGGGTCATAAATAGATTTATAAATCCATAAATACTTCCATGCTCTCTATATAGCATACTCTTCGAGAGCTATTGTCTATGAAAAATTTAAAATAGTAAATACAATTAATGAGCGAATTCTATCCTATTCCTATTGATAAGGTTGATGAAATACACTCGATTGGATTTGAGACTCTCTGTAAAATTCTGAAAGGAAACAGATAACTCGTTAGATTGAAGGTAATTCAGTAGATTGGGGGATATTGAGCTGGTTCTGAGATACTCAAAAAATTATCGTCTGTCTATCTTTTAAATTATCCTCGAGAAGTCGTATTCTTGGAGGTATAATCCTCTATTAAATTTTAATGCTGCGCTCGAAAGTATAAATCCGAATAAAGATTTCATGAGTCGCAATTAAGTCTATAAAAGCAAATATCCCAAAGTTTTTTCAGTCTTTGCCTTAGAAGGAGCTCTCCGTTAGCTTTGCCTAGCATCTTCCTGATAGCTAAAAAACCCATAGTTACGACTAATTTCTTTAGTAGCTTCATGCTGGTAATGTGATCTAAAGGATATTCAACAATTGAAGCAAAATCCGAGCCCTTTGTTAGTATCTCGAGATCAATGAAGGCAATTCGAACGAAATAATGCAACCTTTTAACGAAAAATGCTTCGGATAGAATATTTCATAGTATGTAGCGGATGCCATCAAAGAATGATTTGATGATGTCTTACAATATGAAGCTTTATTCTTCTCGGGAGTAGAACTCCAAGCAATTTTCAACAGATTTGAATCATAGATTCAACAACTTTCCTTGCGGACTTTTAGAGTGTTTAAGAATCAATCGTTCAAATAAAAACATCTTTTTCTAAATAGCCCGTTCCGGGCATTTCAAAATATGCAACTAATGAACCAATTCTTACCAATGTATTCTGTATAGCCAAATATTCGAATGTGTCAAGAAAAATAAACAATCACGAACTTAATCTTGAATATACAAATTATTGATATGATATTATTTCTACGATCAATTTTTATATAGATATATATAGTCCTAATTTCGAGGCAAAAAATACGACACTTTATACATTAAGTGCCCCTTGCTTCGAAAACTTTAAGACTGCTTTTCGCAGACTCGTGCGAATTCCTTTAATTTGAATCACCATCGCCTTGTGGATCAATTAAAGCTCCCATACTCTCTGCTTTCAAAGTTCTGTCTCTTTTTTCAGAAAGAAGTAACGAATTAAGCGTCTCTTGTTTGCTATTCGGAATATCTAATCTCTTCGATCCTATCGTGGTGAGACTCAATTCCAACTCTCCAGACTCATTTGACGCGGTTTCTTGTTCAGACACTTCATCATTCGTTTCTTCAGTTTGGTCACTTACTGACTGCGGCGACTTGACGATATCCTCAGAGAACGAGAATTGACTCAAAATGCGAACACCTCTTCCAACGGTCGGGTCATCCTCGTCGATTTCGCACTCTTTCTGCATGTCAATGTCAGAGAGCACGAGGTTTAAATTATTCATGTCGACTTGAAGTGGAGGCTGAATTTCCTTAGCGGCAAGTCTCTCAAAATCGATATCAGCAAGCCATGGGTGAGCTAAGATCTCGTCGGCTCCGTTTACAGATCCGAGTCGCTTCACTGGGTCTTTTTCAAGGAGTTTGGTAAGGAAGTCTTTGAACTCAGGAGAAAATTTCGCAGGAATCACAGGCTCTTTCTTTTGCACGTTCTCTTCGAATTCTCCTATGTTGATGCTTTTGCATACGAAAGGAGTTCTCCCAGCGACGAGTTCGAAAGCAACGGCTCCGAGGCTGTAAAAATCAACCATGTAGGTGTAGTCTCTTCTGCCGGCGAGTTCAGGAGCCATGTATCTATTAATAATCAAATTGAATACTTTTTCTCAGGGTAAATGATAATTACTCTGGAGTTCCCACATGTGAATTGTTAAGAGATCTTAAATCTTCAACTTCTTTGGATAATCCGAAGTCTGCGAGAATCGCATGACCGTCAATATCAATGAGCACATTCTCAGGCTAACATAGTTCATTAGCTTTAATCTTCTCACTCATAAATTACCTTAAGATCTCGATAAATTATGTTTTGATTATGCACTTCCTTCAGCGCGAGAAGAATTTCAGCGACATAATATTTAGCAGTTGCTTCTGTGAACTTCTTCTTATTCGCGAGATAGAAGAAGAGGTCTCCTCCAGGAATATAGTCGAGCACGAAATAATAATAGTGATTCTACCATGAGAATTCATTAAATTTATTGTGATAAAAATTTAATTTCTTACTGTCTGGTAAGTATAATGCAATTTGACGATGAAATTAGAGTCCAGCTTCCTCAATGCAGAAAGCTCCCTTCTAACTGCAATACTCGTCTTATCGAAATTCGATAAAGCTTTCTTTCCAATTCTCTTGATTGCATATATTTTTCCAGTGTCTTTCTTCCTCGCTAATCACAATATTCGAACATTAAAAAAAAAACAAAACTTTAAGCGATTACCAATAAACACATCGCAACTTCCTCCTTCAGCTAAGATCGTTAAGACTTCAAAATCGTTCTGGCAAACTTGTCCCTTCCGATGGCTCATACTGGTCTCAACAGAATGAACCGGTAAGAGTACGATATTATGAGGCAGTGGCGCGATCGATTTCTCTGGGAGGGAAAGCCAGTAGTCCATCTGTACGTTCTTGGTCTTCGTCTTGAGTTTGATGAATGAACTGAAGTCGATTTCAAGTTTCTTCTGCTTGGAGATAGAAACTAGGTTTTTTAAAACTTCTTGCATCAGCCAATCGCAGGTCAAAGACTCTTGCTCCGATTTCTTCACGGTTATTTTCACCGAGAGCTGCGAATCGTAGACAACCTTGATAGTTTTTGTATCTCTCGGTTCGCTATTTCCGCTCTTGCTTTCTTTGATTTCTTCGTGTTTCAGAGTGGTTGAGTTTTTGAGCTTCGATGCTTTCTTAGTGTTTTTCTTGTTAGAGTCCATCTGCACTGGCTGGGAAGAAGAGGAACTAGTTTTTAAATTGTCGGAAAATCATTCATATGATTATATACTTGAATTTAGTGCTTATATTAGGGAGTAATCGGATGAAATTCATATCAAACATTCGAAATAGGGATTAATCATTGTGGCGAGAGCGCTACAAATAAGCGTCCTCAGAAGAAAATATTCAGAGCGAGCCAAGCAAGAAGAGATGGAATTCGGAGAATAGAGTAGAAAATATGGTGAGCAACAAAGAGATTTCATGATTCCATTTTCGGATTTTCCTTAAAATTGAGTCTAATAAAGGTTCTTGATTATTCTCAAATCACTGGAAAGGAGTTTTAATTAGGAATTTGAGTGTATTTACATAGAACTGCTGTTTCGGAAATTCTCATATTAGTCTTATGCAAATCGTAAAACTACTCTCAAATTCTCGTTGGTCCCTAATTTTTGGTTCTTCTATCCCAGAATTATGGGATTGAAGGTCAGTGTTCGAGCATTTTGAAAGCTGAAGAAGAAAAAAAACAGTCACAGGAGGTGGTTTATTCAAATGTCATTGTTCCAGTGTTTTATTTAAAGAATGACATCTGAGAATTTTTTCAGTCTCTTAAAACGTTTAATGTAATTTTTTTTTTCCTCCTAAAACTTTCAAAGTCACTATTAAATCTCAAAACACCCGGTAAATTAACTTTGATAGGCTCCTTGTGGGAAAATCTCTTAAAGCACACCGCTGCTATGTTTTTTTTTCTTTCTAAGCACAAAGTTTTGAAATGTGTATTCTGACACAATACCAAATTCCTAATTGAATGGAGGTTTTCATCTTCGAAGATACAAGTTTTTCAAATTTTGCTAGTCTCATTAGAATTACTGAAATTTACTTTTTAATTCAATTTTGATCACACTTTAGAGCAAATGCAGTCGGACTTCGGACAGCCAGCTCCGTTTTATTCAATTCAGTAAGCACTTTTCGTATCTCTAAACCATACCACATTTAAAGTAGCTATAAGATTTGGTGCAGATTTCATATTTGGTTTGGAGGATAGATTATTCCCCGATTTTGAAAGGTTTTTTCGACATTTCGACCTATCAATGAGCTATTTAGGGGAAAGGAGTTGCGTTGACCACTGATCACACAGAAAAATGGAATTTTTTAACCAAAATTCTGGAAGTATTGTATCTTTTACTTTTTTAGCTGAACAACGAAAATTAAATACAGTTCGATACTTTGGCCAAAATGCTAACTTTTAATGCTAACAAGAGCCCAACAAAATTTTTAATGAGCTGCGATTCTCCCGTGAGACCTTTCAAGCTTCACTAAGCTCTTCAAAACATGCATTCTCAATATAAATGATCCGCCACGGAACATTTGAATGTGATCCCGCACGATTCAGTAACTTTTCGATTGCTGAATTACCGATTAAATTTTTGAATATTTAAACGGTAACATATCAGTTCAAAAAACATAAATAAATCAGCGATTTTGCCTTCACTACATCAAAATGTCAATGCTTGATCTCTCAGAAGGCTTCATAACTGAGATCCACCGAGAAAAAGACTTAGTCATTAATAATGTATATTCCTAAACCCACATGCATGCAGGCAACCTACAACTATTAACAAAATTTTATAGGCAATCAGTCATAATCTACTTATTGAGTGCTTGAGGAAAGACAAAAAGAAGCCTGAAGACTCTAAAGTAACTCCTTTCCTCCTTCACCTCACTAATGCTATCATCTACCGCTCAGAGAATTTATGAAACGATAAAAGAATTAGAATTTTTTAAGAACCTCTTTGCCTCTTATCATCCAGACAGCAACCTAGAAATTTTATTGGATCTATGCTCTACACTCAAATACGAGGTTTCTCAGGCTAGCAGCTTCGTGTTTCAGCAAGGCGACGTCTCTAATAATAAATTCTATGTTATTCTCAGCGGCCAAGTTGGAGTTATCTCAGCAAAGAACCGTAAACCTGGGGTGGGGCGTCAAAACGTTCATTTTCAACCCACAACGCAATCTCTGAACGATTTGCCTGCCAGTTCGATCGAGAGACAGCCATCAGAGTCGAAAAAGGAGGAGGAGAATCCAAGGCCGAGTGTTGGGAAGAAAGGCGGACTTCGATTCGGTGAAAATTTTGGAACCGCAGTTGCCATGACGATGGCGGTGAAAAAAGTCGCACAAAAAGCTCGGTTTTTGCTAAGGACAAAAAACAACGTACAGTCCCTTAATACTATGGAAAATGAAGGTAATAACGCTATCCAAGACTTTAAAGAGCTCGCTGAATCGTACGGACAGCTTATTCGGACTTTAAGCGCAGGAAGTGATTTTGGGGATGCTGGTAATTGCCGATAAAATATTTCAATTCTGATGACAATAATTTGTAAAGCTTTTAAAAAGCCGGGCCAGAGAAGAACCTTTTCGATACTTTGCAAAACGGATTGTGAACTGATCGTGATTGACGCCACCTGCTATACGAATTTCCTAACTGCCATTAGAGACAAGAAAAATCAGTTCCTACTTAGCACCTTCGCTTTTTTAAAGTCAATAAATACCTCTCAGGTTCAATATAGGGTCTTCTACTCTTTCTTCGTAAGCACCGAATTTATTTCTATTAATGAGAATTTATAATGTTAGAGCGAAGGATTCAACGAGGGAGTCATGCTGACTGATGAAGGTCAGAAGATGCCTAACCCCAAAATTTATCTCGTGGAGCATGGCTCATGCAAGTTGCAGAGAAAGTTCGAGTACGATATTAAAAACCCCTGCAATCACAATGAGGTGATCCATAAGCAGACCCAATGGCTGACGCTCTGTGTTGTGGGTCCTGGTAGCTTGATCGGAGACGAGACGCTGTGTTATCCAAAGAATGAGGAGCAATATGAATATCGCGTTATCGTAATACTAAAGCACAGTTGTGGGATATTTAATAAAGTCAATCATATAATAGGTGACTTCGAAGAAATTGTCGGTGCTGTCGATAAACAAGCAGGTGTTTATAAACCTGCATCCTGAGATGGAAGAGCAAATCCAGAAATTTTACAAGACGAAAAAGCAGCAAAGAGATGAGAATTATGCGAGACTCAGTAAAGAGATATTGAATGCGATTCCTCGAGAAGATCCGTCAAATCCTTTCTTCAAGAAACATGTAGGACTCGCCCGTTTAGTTAATAAAAAGGTCCTGAACGCCTTTACTGACCGAGAGAACCGCATAGCCTCGAAGAAAGGCTCTGCCAGCACGCAAAATCTCCACCAGCAGACATCACAGACAAGTTTACTTCGAGAGCAGGCAGAATCTCAACAACACAATACCTCAAATCTGTCTGATATTCCCAGCAGACCTAGCACTATGGGATGCAATGGCAAGTCGAGTTCGGTGAGCAGAATGAGCCAAATGCGGCTCAAGGCAGACCGAAGCATTACCAATGCACCTGATGAGGCTTCTGAAAGGCGAGCACTAACTCCGAAAAACTTGCATTGTGTTAAAAATTCACAAAATGTCATTCAAAATATTTCCATCGACAAAACTCCAAGAACCATTTCAGCGAAAGCTAACTTCAAATCGGAGAAGGAAAATATTTTGATATCAGCGATACCTCGTGCTGAGGAGCATTCTCTACTGTTGAGATGGGATAGTGAAGGACGTTTCGGAGGAGATAACACCAATGATCGTGTGGTAACCAGTTTCGAGGAACATGTACTCGGGATTGTTGAAAAGCACCAGAAAGATACTCCTCGAACGGTAGATGGACCTACAAGAGACACAATTGACAGGTCGAGCGTTGATATTAGATCTCAGAGAAACAGATCACATGAGATGGGGCTAGGACATGATAGTCGGCCGCCGCTTGCTAACAAACAGGTTGTTTCGATGAATATTCAGAGAGCGCAGACGAGTCAATCACATATTAGCCCTGCTGGAGGCCATAAGGGAAGAATCCGAATGACAACTAATTTACAAGTTGCTGACCCACTAAACACATACTTTAGATTATCGAAGAATGAAAACGCGTGGAACAGCTTTTTGGCGAACGTTGAAGTCCCAGAAGCGCGAAAAAATGATGATGTTGAGCAGTTTAGGTTTGTTTTTGACGAAAATGAAGAGATTCGCCGGCGTAAACTGTCGCAGAAAAATAGGACCATCATCAAAACAGCTTCTCGTGAGTCTTTGGGGTCTCCGCTCAGAGCTAATCGGGGTTTCGATAAAGAAAACATATTCAAAGACTCAAACGCGAATAAGTCACATGACCTTATCATGAAGAATCGATTCTCATCGCTTGAATCGAGAGATTCCGGAAATTGTTCAACTTCTTTCACGAACATTAACAACTTAAAAAATGGGCCTAAGGCTTTAGAAATCCCGCAGAAACCGAACGAAGCAGCCAAGAAAAATGAATTATCTAGCATCACGACTAACTCGACAGCGACCGCAACTAATGCTTCCTCAAAAGAGACGATCTTGAAAACTCCTGGCAATCTAACTACTATTAATGGCCTTCACAGGAGAAAACCACCAACAGCCTCGAGAGAAAGAGCAAGAATTCATTTTGAGAATAATGCTGTAGATACCAGTTGCGATCAACATGGCGTGAAAGAAAAATATTTTTTGCCTAAATTCCACAACTCATTCACCATTAAGAGCATTGGAGACGGAAAATCAGCGTCATCTTTGGTCCTTGATAATAGACCATAAATTTTGATTGAGTAAATTTCTATTGCTTGTATATATGTCAAAAAGTTTTTTAAGCTAAGCTAGATTCAGTAAGGTTATAAAAGAAATTTGCAGTGCATGTGAGGAAGGAATGTTGTATAACTTATTTTACACAGTTTTTTTCATGTGTGGAGAATTCGTAAAAGCATAAAGCTATTAAAGAATGCACTTAGAAATCATAATAAGACATCATATACTGAGCAAATTAGAATTTAGGTTTGAATTGTTAACGAAATGAGTAATTAATTTTTTGAAATTTAAAATTCAAGTTTTATCATGTAATTTTCTATTTTGAATGCAGAAGGGACATTGCTGCTTGAAAGAGCAGAGTGGTATTGGTTTTGGTAAGAAAAATGAAATACAACAAATGAGTTCATCTATTTCCAACTGTGTAGGGTAGGCAGGTAATATCCTCAAAATAGGTAGCTTGTCGAAAATAGCAAGGTGAAGGGTAAATAAAGTAAGTCATTCTTGAAATGCTATATTGCAAAGGTTAGAGGTTATCACTGAAATGAAAGTAACATTTAAAAGCATAATTAGTTTCCATTTCAACTAAAAAATTTAATTTTCTTTAGCGTTTTTGAAATACCAGACGTAGTTTATTTTCTAGATATCAATAGCAGTCATCTTAGAAGAAGGGCTTACCATTATCTTGCTAATTAGTCTAACATTATCTAATTATTTTACAGAATATTAGTATATTTCTAAGCTTATCGTGAAAGTAAAGCCAGATATCAAATTACTTCTATGGACTATTTAATGTCAAGTTGGATACACTTACTTCGACTAATTGCTAATCTTTTATAGCAGCGAGTCTGCTAAAAAACACAGCCAGCTAGTCTCCTTGACTTGGACTGTTCTATACTTTAGATAATATATCTGACAAAGCCCGCAAAAAACTTTCATTCTGATGAAAAAGCATTTATTCAGTAATATTTTGATGAAAATCAGGTCCATTTAAACTTTTCATAATACAAAAGCAATGATCATATAAATTAGCTTTCTATAACTTTATCTGTTCAATTCCTATGAATATCTTCTTCTGATAGCACATCAACCTATGATGAAAGAGTATTCACGAGTTTGTCCTCAGTTTTAACTTTCTTGCTCAAATTTTCTTCTCCTAACTCTTGCAAGAAAGGGTTTCTTCTCTTTATGCTGTTAGCGGAAAAATCCGCGCTGGCCTCTCCTTTTTCCAGTTCATTATTCTCTTTAATTTTCTTTTCGAAAACCCTAGCAACAGTAGTGCGAGATTGAGGTAGGTTTAAGCCCTCCTCATCGACATTTTCACGGCACCCAGAACATTTAAAATTCATGAGCACCTCAAGAGACTCAGTTATGCCAAGACAAGCCAAGTGATAACTTTTTTGGCAGTCGCAGCATTCTAAATTGCAAAAATTGTTATCATAGCCAAAATTTACAAACTTACCCACAATTGGCACGTACTCTGAATCATTGAGTTTGTATGAAAGACAAACACAGCAAACTAACGAGGAAAACTGATTAATACACAAAAAAAGTTTGAAGGTTACATTTTTTAGAAGTCAGAGGTTTCGGGTTCGTTTTTCGAATGATGGTATCTTTTTCAATTATTTTCTTCTCAGATTTTTCAGCTTTTCGAGCACCAACAGTCTTGACAAAATAACTCACCTTTTTCGTTTCTTTCGTATCTTTCTTTTTTTCCTTTGTTTTTTCTTGAGTTTTAGGTTTAGATGCTCTCGAGAGGACGTCAACTTTGTCCTTTTTCATTTCAATGGAATTGTCTTTTTCAGTTTCTTCTTTCACTTTTCTCGTTGATCTAGGCTTCTTTACGCAAACCTTTGTCTCTACTGCTTCACAACGTTCTTCAGGCAGGCTTTGCTCATGATGCCGCTGGATAAACTTAGCAAACTTTCTGATTTCTTTCATGTGAGTTTGCTCTCTCGCTTCGATCATACTGCTTAGCAAGCGAGATTTCCGATGTGTTGGACAGTAGGCAACGAATATCTTTTTCCTTCTTGGATTCAAATTCTCAAATGCAAAATTTTTTCCATTCACGCTCTGGATACGTATCTCATAGCCCTCTCTTACTGCGCATTCAGGATGAAATTTTTCTAAGCAACCTTCTTTTCCGCATGTCACGATAACGCCTGCCCCTAATTTACACAGTTATTCTTGATATGAGAGCTATTCTACCTTTTTGGCGGCAAATGTCACACATTTCGGATGACCGCTCGGTGTTTATCAGATATTCCAACCCTTGTAATAAAGAAATAAGCTCAGGTTACAATACACAACTTTACCTGCTATTCGGGCGCTTTTGTCTTCGAATTCTAGCTCAGGTATAAATTGAATGCATGAAATATGCACCCAGATGTTTGCAGGCTTTGGCTCATTAGCTGGCATGTCATGTTCGCTGGGTTTCCCAACGTCGCAATAAAAATTGTAAAACAGTCTTTGGTCAAAATGCTCCTCAAAATTTTTGCTTGATGTCCTCATTGCCTTGTGATTTTCTGCATCACGTTGTGATCCAGACGTTGGCGAGTACGACTGTAGAAACTCATGAAACTGAGGATTAAGGTCTTTAAACAAATTAGTTGTTTTAGCTAAGGTAGTTGGCTTGAGTGCTCCTGCTCGATTGGGACACAGAGGGCATCTCATATATCTCCCTTGCAGTCCGAACGCCTGGCATAGTTCGCAGATCCAATCGTCTTTAGGAATGACAGCAATCCCATAGCATTTTTGGTGGACTGAAAGATTGCATTTCTAATAGGGAAATAACTCAGCTTTAAGAAGACTCATAAATTTTATCATTTACCGAACAAAAAACGATCTTATTGTCCTCAGTATAGTCACCATCGTTACATATCTGACAATCGCATTCAGCTGCAAGAGCTTTCAGAGCTTTTAATGAAAGTTTTCCCTCGACAGCAATTTTTCTATGGGTTTTCGGGTTTCTTTGCCTCTGGTCCATATATGAAAGATAGCTCTCCTCTTCCGGAAACTTAACTCGAATATCGACTAATAAATCTTCCAAATCCTGCTTTTTGGGGCAAAGAACGCTTTCTTCCTCAACAACTTCTTTTGCAGCTTGTTTCAAAGCATCTAGTTTTTCTTTATTTTGTCGGGCCTTATCAGATTGCTCTGTTTCAAGTACCGTAATAAGATCAGTGAGCTCGATTTTCTTCATCAGGTTTAAATTGTCTGACCAATCTGCTGCAATATTTTTTATCGCAAACTCATTAACCAGTGCTCTGAGCTCTAAGAGCCATTGATCATCTTCCATGTCATAGACTGACTTTATTTCGCCATGGTGTTTCGCTTCACTGCATGATGGTGTTGCCCATCCCGAAAGTTTAAATGACCGAATTTTGTCTTTAATTGCCCCTCTAAACCTTGCCAATTGCTTTGTCTCCAAGTCTGATAGAGCTTTTGACTCACCCTTGCTCATAGTAGCTCTCCTTCCCGCGATCTTTGGCTGCTGGCAATCCAATGATATTTCTTCTAGTTCCTCATCAATCCCCTCAAACAACTGTGTTATGGTGTGTTTTGTGAATGGAGCGCGCGGGAAATATTGGCTGCAGAGATAGAACCAAAACCCTGCTCCGGTCATATTGTTCACTAGAAAATAAAAAAAGGTAAGACATTGGCTTTGAAGGGAACGAATACATGGGTTAGACAATGAATTCAGTGACCTCTTGTCAGTGAAATCGAAATTGCGGATTGTAGAGATAATATCCTGAGCTTCTGAGTATTTTTCGAAAGTTTTCTTCTTCTTTGACTTCTTAGCCTCGTCATGAGAGCTTCCTCTTTTGTTATATGCTCTTGACTTGTTTTTTCGAGACTGAGGTTTGTCAATAAGCTTCATTCGGGGTTTGGTGTTTTCATCCTCACTGCTATTAGAGGCATCAGAAGATTCTGCTAAAACAGCTGCTGTGAAATTGGAGTTTGAGTCATAATCAGTTTTGTTTTCTGAGTTTTTAATATCAGAAGACATCGTTTGGGTTTCAGTGGCGTCTTGGGTTGTGCAGGAGTTTGAATTCTTTCTTCCAAACAAATGCAACTCATCTTCCTCGCTCATTTTGTTTGAATTACATGATCTGATTTTCTCTGGTGTTTCAAAGGCATTAGATAGCCATGTTTTTACTTTAGGAGTCTCTTCGTTCTCTTTGAAATTGAACGAATAATTTTCTTTCACGTCGTCGTCGAAAGTTACTGCTCGTTTTGTATCTTTTGAATGAGACGAAAACAAATTTTGTTGCAAAGAGGATTTTGTGAGCTCTCTGGTAGCTTCTTTTAATTGTGGGGTGGAAGGTTTCGTAATTTCAAAGTTTTTAGGAATTTCAGAAATACAACTTTCTTTCTTCGGGATTTCCTTTGTTAGACTAGAAGCATTGATTCTCTGTTTTTCAATCACAATTTTTTTTATTTCACAACTTTCTTTTTTCTGAGAAAGGCTTCCAAATGAAGAAGGATATCTCAGTGAATTCGCTTCGGCTGGTTTCTTGGGAATTTTGAATTCTTCTTTTAAGATATCGAACTCTGGATCAGATAAGTTATCAATCAAATCCTTCGTACTTTCTTGTCGGATGAATCTGGAAGTAGAATCTTTGGCTCCAATAGTATGGCTCTCTCGAGTATGTCCAGAGCTAGACTTTGCAGGGTGTGCGTTGCTATTACTTTTACGTCTCGGAAAAGTTGTCTCAGGGTATTCCAGGTCCATTTGTGAATTTTCATTGATCCCTGGAAAAGGTTTATTTAAGTCTATGCTTGCCTGCTCAGCTGAATCTTCAAATTGTAGTTGATTGTCTCTTTCATAATCAAACCAATTATTGTCAACATCAAATTGATGTTCTTGATCATAATACTGCTCATCCTCTCCTTTATGACACAAAAAATCGTCGTTTTTCTTATATTTGTGTGTTGAAAAACTCTCTGATGTCCAGTTTCGATCAGTATGACCAGAATGACCTTTCATACTATTTCGGGGATATGTTGGGATTTGGCTCCTTTCTCTCCAGAAAGAGTTTACCTCACTCCTCTCAATATTTGAGCTGGCTCGAGAAGTCGACACTCCATAATTGGTGTCCTTTCTCATTTCATAATTTGTAAAATCACTTCTTCTCCTTGGAGGATTCTGCGGATAAACTTTATTGGTGCATCCTGAGTAATCATCTTCGCCGTCTTCAAACCTATTATTTCTGAGAATTCGATCTTCGTCATTGTTGTATTGAAACTCTCTCTTAAGAGATTTCATAGTAGGATTAAATTGGTTTGCTTTTGGTTCATATCTGCCATTATAAATGTCTTGATAAGGATTTCCGGATCGATCCGCGTAATATCTGTCTGTCGCTTGATGTTGATATGTGTTTCTTGGAGCATAAGGTTTTGGCTGTCGAAAATTATCACAGAATTCAGCTTCCTGATGTTGGCTATAATAATTCGAATTGCTAGTATACAAATTGATATTGGTTTTCGTAGTTGTTGGCCTCTGGAATGAGAAACAGTTTCCTGATTGCAAGGTTGCAGTTTCCCTTGAGGTCTCCGACATTCCTTCTGCAGATCTCCTCTTATGATTCCATTTATGATCCATTACAAATTCATCGTTTCTAAACTCATCATTCATTGCCAAATTCCCTCGAAGAGGTCTAAGCTCATCAACTTCATTTCTTGTGCGTGAAAAATTTGTATATTCGAACTCTTTTCTTCCTGATGCAAGATACTTACTGCTTCGGTCATTATGTGAGGGCCATGCACTTTGAAAGCGTGTATTCTGTTGCTCTCGAGTGTTCTATCTCAAAATTAGCTCATACTCAACCAGAAATCTATACTGGAAAGCTAGAAAAATATCCCGATGCCTTTGATTGATTCTCACTCCTTCTCTTTGTATGATTTTGATATGCATCCTCTGAAAACATAGAATCTGTTTCAAATTCTGTCCCTTCGAAGGAGTTTCTGGATTGCAAAGAGTATCTGCTGTTCTGCATTGGAAGGTCTTGTAAATTTGCGCTTAATTTGTCCAGGAAATCAAGATATTTTACTAAATTGGCGGCAAAAATTTGTGTCTCATTATTTATATATCTAAAATCCAACTGGATAGGAACAATCACGAATGCAAACTTTTCAAAGTTTGCTGAGCGATAATTTGAATCGAATTTTTTTAACTCTAATGTACTCAAAATATTGCCAAGGGTTCTACTAATTGGAAAAATTTTCTCTCCCTAAACATCCACCATGAATGGTTTAATGTAATATCAGATATGGTTTTGCTTTGATGATATCCGTCGAAAGACTTTTATTTTTTGAGCATAGAGCTAAAAAAATTGGACTTGAGGCATAGATCTAAGCACCAATAAAAGAAACCAGAAAAATGCGAGATGCAAGGATGCTATTTTATATGTCATGATGGAATTGACCTGTCTGGTAATGGTAGCATTGATATTGTCCTATGGGTTGAAATAAGTCATCTTTCCTCAATAATATTTTTGTTTTCTGTTAATTATGCCGACTCTAATGCTATTGATATATTTTCATAATTAGTAGTTGCTATTTCATTGAATCCGAAGTGGTTTATCAATTCGTTAATGGATATATTAGCTTTTTTGAGGTGTTATCAAGAACGAACGAAGGCAGCAAATTAATAACTATGGATGGGACTAGGACTCACAACTACCTTCAAAAAAAGTAATGAAATCCGTTTTACATCATCGGAATAGAAATCATTAGTAGTCGTCGCCATCTCCACCGTCATCATCACCATCTGCATTATCACCACCATCACCGTCAGCATCACCATCTGGATTATCAGCGATGATTGGAGGAGGATTCTTTGGATTTGGCTAAATTACAATTCGTTAATTAAAACCACAGGGAATTTGCTAAGATACCTCTGGGTATTCATCAAGATCCTCAGGATCTTCCCAGACGAGATCTGGATGAATTGGAATGAATGGTGGGTCTCTCTTTTTGTGACCATAACCGAAGTAAATGTTAATATGTCTCTCAGCCTAGATAACAAATATTCTGCTTAGAGAGCCTTCAAGTGAAATGTCTTTACACTAGCAACTAATTGAGCTCCTGGCCAGACTGTCGATTTGAATGCGACGACAGCAAAACTTGTTTGTTCTTCCTCAACGCCTGGTCGAGCAAGGGTGGTATATATCTGAGGGTCACCATATATCCTCATGTTCCATGCTTTAGCTGGTTCGTCGCCTTGGTCCTCTTTTTCAGGTTCGTACACTAAGAAAAAATACTGTGAACTTGTGCTCAATTCTCAAAATTTACAATCTTGACCAATATCTCGAAGTCTATCAACTGTTGGGTCTTCTTCTTGTAATTTAGCCAACAAGTCATCTGGGTCGTCATCAGGGTTAACTGGTTCTGGCTTGAGGTGAGTGACTCTGCCGGCCTAATAGGAAAAAGCAAATTACAATAGAAAACAAGACTGATATTTACTTTCAAAATCATCTGGTGCATGTGGAGCCAAGATTCAGGGCTAGCGACTTCTTCCCAAGCTGGGTATTTGTATTCTTCTTCAAAATACAACTCTGGATCATCCTCTTTCTCGTCGTTGAGTTTGTACAGTCCCTTTGGAGCCAGTTCTGTCGAATGGGTAATTCTGGCAATTTGGGCTTTGAGCTATCAAAAAAGTTGTAATTTCTCTAAGAGTTAACATATTGCTTACATAGTGTTTTTCAAGTCCAGGGAAAGCTGGGTATGTATTGAGCTTCGCATTGAGATTTCCAGTGAAGTAGTGCTTAATCTGTCTAGCAGCGGCAACTTGCGCTGGTGAGATCAAAGGAAGCTGTTTCCAGTCCTCGAGAACTAAACCAAAAAAACGCACGTATTGGAATTTGTAAACCAAGGTAAATAATATACCGCTATTTGTGACCCAGTAGGTCATTCTGTTAACACCGACACCCGCAGGTTCGTAGGTTTTATCAGGGATGGCATCAGCGAACTCGTCAGAGACGCGGCCTTCAGCAACATAGTAATCTGCTTGGGTACCGAAAATTTTTCCCCAGAACCTAAGGTTTGAGGCTTTGGTTTTTTCGGCGAGTTTCTTGAAATTTGTAAGATTTTTCAAAGTCAACGTTCGAGGATTACAATAAGTGATTTGGAGATTATGTAAGATTCTTCTTCGCCAATAGAGATGCCGGCAAGCTCGAGGACCTTGGAGTCCTGATAGAAATCCGAGACAGCACCCAGCTTTTTGTTTTTATTGACGGTGAACGTTGTTTTCTGAGAGCAAAAGAAGAGGGAAGTTATTAATAATCTCATAATCGAAGGTATTTACTCCAAGTAACTCCAATATCTCATTTTCCCATTCAGTCATCTCGGTCGTAGCTTTCTTTACTTTGTTTACTTCCTTATCGAGCTTAGGAGCGCTGTAGTTGAGTCTGTTCTGCTTGGCAAAGCTTGAAAGGACTTCGAATTTATCAAAAAGCTCTTTTTCCTTCTTTTCTTTGATGATGGAATCGATGAGTCCGACGAGATGTTCTTGGAGAGACAGCCCATGGTGGCTCTTGTGCTCCTGTAATATGTCGACGAGGTCTACTGAAGTTTTCATTCTGTGAGTTCCTGCTTAACTATTTTTGAATTAATTAAGTTATCTCTAATAATTTCATAAGTTACATAACTTCTTTCTTCGTTATATCAATCCAAGGAACGAAAAATTATTATATGTAGGGTCCTTCCGAAAGTTTTGAATCGGAGGGCTTCAGGAAGTGGTTTGGATCTCCGCAAGTGCAAATGATAGGCCTGTGTATGAAAAGAAAATATTGATTCTTTTTTTGCTCTAGCGAACCTAATCTAAATGGATAGAAAGTATTGGATTGGAGAGATTTTATTGTAATAGGTGGCCTTTCTTGCTAATGCAGCATTTCTTGGATCTAGAGACAGTTGCCCCTTGAGATGCACCACCTGATTTAATAATTGATCCACCTTCGCAAAATAACTCCATTCCACGCGGTTCTCCATATTAGAATGGCAGAACAATCATTCTGTGTGTAACAAGAATCATAATAGCAAATATGATTTGGGATCTAGGAATAAAGGATATAAACATCAAGAGCAACTCCCCCACCCCCGGCTTGGTAATTTTAACTATTCTGTCAAGAGAAAGCCTTTTATTTCGAATATGGGGTGACTTGCTGCTGTTTCGGTGAGGTAAACACAACAATTCTATTATTCTTAATTTTCCTACAGTAAAATAGTAATTTTTCTCTTTTGTCCGCTATTATAAAACATCAAATCTAATTTCATCAATAAATCAAGAGTTGCGTTCAAGTAAATCGTTAACATGGAAACTAAAAAGAAGTAATAACATTAATCCACCATCATATCATATCTTTATTTTTAGACGTGTAGGAATTTTAGGTGGCAGCTTCGATCCTCCCACTCTAGGACACATGCAAGTAATCTTCCATTCGTACTTAAATTCTCAAGGTTTTTATCTGTTCTAGATGGCAGCCGAAGCCTATAACCTTGGTCATGTGGACGAAGTTTGGATTGTTCCTTGCGGTACCAGAACAGACAAGAAATTGAGTCTCGATGGTGATCATAGATTGACGATGGTCAATATTATAATAAAAGACATGTTTCCTCCTGACTTCCCTCTTAAGGTAAACATTTAAGGCCTCTTTTACCTACAACGACCGAATATCTAGCCCAATGATATCGAAATAAGAAATGGCTCAAGCATTCCGACTTATTTCCTTCTGAGAAAATTCATTGACGATCCAGCCAACAGCGATAAAGAGTTCTATTTTATTCTCGGCTCAGACCTCCTCAGCGGAATTCGCAGATGGGATGAGGGCGAGAAGCTCGTCGAAGAGATGAATTTCATCATCTTTATAAGAATTGGCTACAAGCTAAACCCAGAGGTGTTGCCAAAAAATTATATCATCGTCAACACGACCTTCGTCGCGTCCAGCTCCACCGAAATTCGTAACCGAGTGAAAAACTACTGCAAAAAGCACCATAATCATAGAAAATTGGTTCGTCGACCCACCATTCCGAAGGCATATAGCTTTATCTTTGATACGAGCTTTGCGAAGATGCCGGAGTTGGAGTTAATGGACCAAGAGAGAACAATCGATCAAGATGAAATTAACGTAGATGATACGAGGTTGGAGTTGGAAGAAAAATATATGGGAATATTGGGAATTGTGCCACTGAGTATTATCAACTATATTAAAGAACACCATCTGTATTGCGCAGACCCTCATGAGCACGTGAACCAGAACTACGAGTCTCCTAAAAAGAAAGTGCATGTTTCGCCAAAACCTAACACCAATGAGAATTCAGATAAGATCGAAGAGGAAAAGCCTGAAAACGGTGTGAAGGATGGAGAAATTGGAGAGAAGCCTCAAAATGGAAATTTAGAAAAAAAGGATTAGCTTAAGCGACTAGAGTTGTCAGTTATATATTAGATGTTTTGAAAGTGTTGCTTGTTCGTAGCTACGACTTGTACACGAAAAGGAAATTGAGTTTAACTCGACTTTAGTATGCTAGCGAAAGGAAAGAGAAAATAAAATAAGACAGAGTAATTCAAGTTGAGACCCTATTTGCATCTAAGAAAAGCACATTATTTTGGAAGGTGTTAAACTTGATATATATGTATATAGGCTAATTGATACAATACCATGGGTTTAGATAGCACTCGGAGGAAATATTGAGAAAAATTGGATTAACTCTGTACTACAGCAACTAATAAAATCTTTGAATAAGTTATTTTTTGTCGAAATCAGATTATTTTCTGTTTCGCCTAAATTTCTGATCTCAACTACGATGTCTTGATTCCTCAGAGGTAAGAATCTACCTTAAGGAGGCTTAAATAGTTAAACCATCGATTTATATCGGTAAGACTTCAATTATCCTACAAAAACCTCCTTTTTGACACAAGAAATATTCTTATAATTGTCGTCTTTTCATTCAAAGGTTAGATTGATCATATTATGCTTTACGGTATTGACTGAGCAATTCAGAACCCTGCAATGCATGAAATTCAGTTAACATAATTTGCTGAATAATTTCGATATGAATTATCAATCGATATTTAAATAAAAAGCAATGTCAAGCGTTATCTCAGGGTACTCACAGGCATATTCAACAAAAACTTCAGCCTCAAAAATCAGTCAAGCCCCTTCCACTCTCTCATATGCAACCAGAAACACTCAGAGCGCATATAGCAAAGACAGGAAAGGGAAGATTGAGAAAGAGAAGATGGATCATATCCAGGAAATAATCAAAACTCAGGATGAAAAAAATGAGAAACACCGCAAACTTATGCTTCAGAATAAACTCCTCAAACAGTAAACCATTATCATAGAATTTAGCTTTAGCGGTTTTTGTAGGCAAAGAGAAGAAAAGCTTAAACTTGAAGAACAGAAACGTAGAGAAAACGAAGAAAAGCAGCTGATGGAGAGGAAAATGACCAAGCAGCAGGCTTATATGAAATATTTGAAACAGAATAGCAAAACGATTTTAGAATCACTGAAAAGTGAGCACGCAAAGAAGAAGAAAGAGGGCTCGCATAGCCAAAAGCAACCTACCGAGAACAAATCACATCAAAACGATTCCAAAATGTCAAAAAACACAAACTTTGAATCTAAAGAGAAACGCGATGAGAAGCCGAGTGGAAAGGATTACGCGATTGAGGCTTTGGATCTTGATGTGTCACATTCGATGAATAACTTTGAAAAAGTCTTGCAACGGTATAAACAAGCACAGAAGAAGGAGGAAAAGGATACAGCAACCCCTAACTTGTTAGAGAAATTTTCAAATGATAATTTTTGGGATGTAAGAGCGAGTCAGTTGCTGGATAGCTTAGATTTATCAGAATCAACAATGAAATTGAAACAAACGAAAGATTCTAAACAACAAAAGGAGACCTCAAAGGAGCAGAAGGAGTCAAAGGAACCCAGAGAGCAGCAGATTGGGAAGAAAAAGTACGAGCAAAATCAGAAATTTGATGAAATCGTCGAGGATATTAGCGTAGGTGAGGAAAGTCCTGAAAAACCAATCAAAGGAGAGATATCTAGTAGACCTGTCCGAGAAGTTAGAAAGTTAGAAAAAGTGGGGTCAATGGGAGGGGCGGGGAAGGGTAATTGGTACCTCGACAAAATAGAGATGACTAAAGCGACAGAAGAGAATAATGTTCAAAAGATGCCGAAACCCAAAGAAATGTCGAAAGAAACAACAAACACTGGAGCTAAAGAGTTTTCCAATCACGGCGCAGTACAGGAGAATCTCTTCAGCAAGCAGCCCCAAAAAGTTAGAGTGAAAGATGAGGAATTGGAGGTTCTGAATTGGGCAGCTGATGATGACTTTTGGAATGGTGCGAAGTCAAGCAACGACAAAGAAAAGGCGCCAAAGCAACGTGTTTCTTCAGCAAAACCACCGATGATGACGAAACAAAAGGACATAAACGTGGCTGTCATTAGTGAGACCGTCTCGCAAAGAGAACCGATAAACTTCGGTTCACACCCCAGAAAAAAGTCGGTTGAAACTAAACCAGCGCTCGATCAGAAAAAAAGCACGCAGGTGCCAAAGACCTCTGAGGTTAATACGTCAAAGATCTCAAAATGGAGCACAGACAGGCAAGATCAAAAGTCAGAGAGCAGCCAAAGACAGCCCACGAGAAGCAACGAGGGTAACAAAAAGCAATCAAATCGGAGCGTCGAACGACAAGAGTCTAGCAATCAAGCCGCGAGCCAGAACAAGCCAAAATCTGCTATTGAAAGAACTCGCAAAAAGTCGCCGACGTCAACATGTACCCGAGACACCAATCTGGATATTGAAGACTTTTTAGTGGTATGCGATAGATGGATGAAAATATGTATTTGATTTTTCAATAGAATGATTTGCAGGACATAAACAAGCAAGAAAGAGCTCTTCAGCAGAGTATTATAAGGCTCCATCAAGAGAAACTAGGAAAGGTTGTGACTGTTGAGGAGAAGCATGGAATTAAGACCGACTACCAAACCTCAAAGCAGTTGGTAACGAAGCAGGTTAACCCTCAATTCCAAAATGTCCCAGGTAAACCAGCAATGAAATTTTTCATTTTTTAATTTTCTTGATTTAGTCGATGAAGACGCCTTGGAAGACTCGTTAAATCGATTAGATTCACTGCTTGCTAAAGCTCAGAACCGAGTTCGAGGGCTGGAAATTGCGCAAGAACGACAGGACCTTGTTTCACAAGCAATGCAGCAGCGTCAGCAGCCAATTCATCATGAAGATAATGACGACAGAGAATACGAAAGTTATGGCACAGCGCACAAAGAGCAGAGGAATAACGCTCAAAAGCAGCTGCCTCAACAACAAGAACACATTATTAACCAACAACAAGCGCAGTTTGAAGACTATAGCAGTCAACTAATGGAATATGGGTATTCGACATTGACTTTTAAGAGTGACTCTAAGCAACAGCAAAATCACTCTGAGCTTCAGCAAAATAATTGGGACACGAAATCATATACCTCGAAAGTCACCCTACAAACAACCAACCCGACCATGCAGCAGCAACAGCAGAGAGAAAATCCTACTGTAAGCAAAGACCAGAAAGGAAAAGAGGCTTTGAAAGAATTTACTTTCAATACGAATAATTTGCAGGAAGGAAGCCTCCTGAAAAATGATCTGAATGCAAAAGCTAAGGAAGGAAATTCCTATTTAAAGAAGAAATTGGAAAGAGACCTTAAGCTGCAGAATCCTTCATCGAAGATGAATGAAAGTCGAGGAGGCCATGGTGACCAGTCAGAGCGGACAGCTGCAAGAAAGTCTGACCCTCAGGATGAAGAAGTTGTCTATCAAGCTATTAATGAGGAGGCAGAAGACGCTGAGGGTGGAGTTATTAAGGTTAATTCAAAATATGATATTAAAAAGTTGCTTAGTGAGTGAGGATCGATTTCTTGAGAATGCTAGTCTTGATTTTGCTTGTTGTATGTATATTACTGAGAGGCTTTATTACTTTTGCTTCTTCTCCATAAAATGCTATGATTTTAATACCTTGAATAATAATTGCTTATGGCTTCTGTAGCAATTAAGAACTCAATGCAGTTTATCCGAAATTTCAGTCTCAGGTTTAATTTTCGATAAATTTAAATGAGACTTTATGCAAAAAGTTTCTATGGATAAATCTAAATACAGGTTTACAAACAGCATTGATACGGCAGATAAAAATGCACCAGCGTGCTCATTGCTCGAACCAGGAATTTGGTAATGGAAAATGGAAACTTTTTGTCAATTTGAGTGCTCTTTTGAAGCGCGGGCATACATTACATGATTTTTGCGTTTTATTTGCTTCAGAGCAGTAGGAGATCCTTGCTTTTCAATCTGGAAATATATCATTGGATTATATCAATTCATTCTCTGTTGCAAGCATAACTTTCTAAAATCAGATTTTTGAAATTGATCTCATGAGCCGAAAATTGGGCGACTGAGCTCTTATTTAGAGCGTTGAACTAAAATTCTGACCAACTCACTCGAATAATACGTAACAAACGGAAATCTTATCAAAGCTAATTAATTATTTATTCATGAGCTGATTGTAACTTTTCACCTCGGAAAAATCCAACCTTTAGTCTCTCCAAGAATTTTCACAAATGCATAGTATTACTTCTTGTTTGCACTCATTAGCAATTGATCTCGCTTAATATGCTGTAGAATGATTAATTTCTCAGCAAAGAAAGCCTAATCAAAGATTAGACCTCTGAAATTTGAGGAGAAAATGCGTTGAATGTTGAATGGCATGTCGGTATCATTTATGAATGAATTATATCTGCCTGAACTGCATTTTCCCTTTGGGAAAGAGAAATAGAGCTTTGTATTGAGTTGATTGTTTTGTAAAATCAATAGCTTACATCTTTCAAGCGTCAAAAGTTCACCTCCCTTTATTGATAAGCTCCTCTCTTTGAAATACTGGCCAAACACACAAAGATGAGAGCTTGAGTGAGTAATTCTAACAAAAACCTTCGAAACTCACAAAACTTTACGTATTTCTTTCAAACCGCCTGCTCTTCCCGCGTAAAACTACAAATACGATGCCATGCCCAGTTTTTCTTGTGTACT
>ENA-UOTZ01000740-UOTZ01000740.1-compost-metagenome-genome-assembly--contig:-NODE-740-length-26343-cov-10.758090_pt1 | contig 26343 bp, 20 predicted proteins | sample MGYA00238144_ERZ746983 | MGnify/ENA primary metagenome ERZ746983 (study PRJEB28759, sample SAMN06268863) | compost metagenome | isolation source: single cell | place: USA: California, Emeryville, Joint... | reverse complement strand
AAATTTGTATCCTTCACAATTATTTTACAAATCAATGAATACGACAATGCGAGTTGTTTCTCTGATCCTTGTATTATCGTTTCCTTCCAGTCAGGCTAAACTTGAACTGATAACACTATCATTCAATTCAATGAAGGATGACTATACCTTACACTTTGTCAACCAACCAATCGGTTGCTAATCGATCTAATGATGATATTTGCTCTACTCCTCTTAGTCCAGGTGAATCCTATGCTCATAGCGTAAGGATCGAATGCTCTGAAAGGTGTTTGCATTCTTCAATTTCGTAGCTGTTTTCCTTGTCGCTTTCATCAGAGAATTATTATTTAGCTTTCTAGTAATACATTAATAAACGAATTTGAATCTTCTGAAATATCAGCGCTCAATAAGAAAATTTTGGTAGTGGCAATCTCTTGCAGAAATAAGAAAATTGAATTGGATAATAGATGTGCCCAAAAATCGTGAGTTTAGTCCTCTTGACTACACCTCAAATCAAAAAAATTTTAGTTAACGAGCGTACCATGAAGTCATGAGGTAAAAATCGAGAGATCTGCTGAGAAGAGTTTATATTCATTTGTGCTAGGAGAATTCTATTCTTCTTGTTGTTTTAGCATCACTCATTTCAGGACTGCGCACATCCAATTTTGTTAATAGATAGAGAGATACTTAGATACTTTAATATTTTCTCAGAAACTCCTGAGTTAAATAATAATCATATTTGGTTTTGTGGTTTTGTGGGGTTTTTTTTTTTTGGATTGAGATAGAGAATACCACAGAAAGCACTTTAAAACAACCAAGTATTGAGCTCTATTTTCAACCTAATTTTATTTCGATGAGATTGATCATTATTTTCCATATTTTTCAAGAAAGAGTGCTTTTCTAAGAGATCAACAGCTTCACTCCACTTGGCAAACATTACTAACGAGAGAACAGTTTGAAACTGCTTCTTTAATGTAATTAATTTTTTTCAGCAACATTAGTTAACCATCTGCAAGGTTTTCAATTATTAAACTTACTTCATGATTCTTTCAGAGAAAAAGCCCAATTTAAGGTTCTATATTTATGAAATTAAGATTCAAGATTAATTTTTGTATATTACAAAAATACATAGTAAATCCATGAGTTCAACCATACGAGTTGCCTCTCTAATTCTCTTGGTGTTGGTTTTTGCAGCCCATGCTCAGCTTCACATCAAATCAACACTGATGAAAGAGCTCGAAGAGTTCAGTTCAAATTTCGTTAACCAAATAGATACTGATCCATCTAATAATGACGAGTGCACCACTCCTCTCGTCCCAGGTGAATCATTTGCTCGCACCGTCAGCGAAAATGTTACCTCTGGGTATCTCAACGTTGGTTCTGGAACCTCCACAGCATTGTTCTTTGTCTTCTATAAGTGCCGAAACTTGGCATCAAGTGTTAATCCAAACTCTACAGCTGATTTCACCAGTGTCCCCGTTGTGATTTGGCTCCAAGGAGGTATAATATGTTATCATGGATAAGTCCCTTGATATTATTTACTTATAGGTCCTGGTAGCAGCTCTCTTCTTGGTGCTTTCTCTTCTAATATCGGTCCAAACACAATTGTTTTGAATGAAACCACACAACAATACGAAGAGCGTCCTGTTCCTAAATCATGGAATGACTTTTACAATGTTCTCGTTATTGAAAATCCTGTTGGCGTTGGATTTGGAAACATTGAAGATGCTAATGTAAAGCGATACAAATCATTTTTCCACTTTATATATCTCCTATTTTCATTCTTTCAGGACATCACTCAGAACGAAACCAGAGTGGCTGAACATATGCTCAACGCACTGCTCAATTTCTATACAAATCCTGTCTTCTCCAGCTTCTCAAGCCTCAAAAACACTCCACTTTATCTTCTGGGTGAGAGCTATGCTGGCCATTACATTCCATCAATGACTGACAGAATTCTCAGATATAATGCTGAAACCACTGGATTCAAGCTCCCACTCAAAGGTAAAGATCCCATTGCTGTTGTCATTCAGCTAAGCTGATAATTTTAGGTTCTGCTATTGGAAACGGTTGGGTTGACCCTCCAAATCAACTGAGTGAGTTCGGACTTTATGGATATGCTCTTGGCCTTCTGGACGAAGATGAGAGAGCTACCGTTGAGGGAGCACAACTCAATGCTGTCTTCAAAATTGCAAAGGGAAGAGAATTCTTGAAGCAAGGAAATTATGATGCTGCTAGCCCTTATATGACAAGTGCCCAAGATGATTTTGGTGTCATAACTGACACTATCGTCAATGGTGGCGGCGGTGTTAACGTCTACAACTATAGAATCTTTGGCTCTTATGATCGGACTAACCTTAACACATATTTCAACTATCCTGAAGTTCAGGCAAAGTATTGCACCAGAGGAACAAGATTTGGTGATAGAACCTGGAGCAAAAGCAGCGGAATGGTCTACAATAATATGTCCCGCTATGACTTTATGGACACCGTAGCTCAAAATGTCAGCAACGTCCTCAACTCTGGCTCACTTCCCATGATGTTCTACAACGGTCAAGATGATATCATTTGCAACTCTCCTAGCACTCAGACATGGATGTCCAAGCTCTCTTGGGTCGGCCAGGATGGATTCTACAATGCCAATTCCCAGCCTTGGATACTTAATAACGGAACTCATGCTGGATTCTACAAAAATTATGGTCCTCTTACCTATGTTACTGTCAATAAAGCTGGCCATATGGCGCCTGGTGATCAGATTGAAGCGACAACTGAAATGTTGAGAAGATTCATGGCAGGATCGAAAAATTGGACTGCACCATTCTACGGCGATGCCAAGTTCGATGAGACCAATTTCCTCGTTAAAACTGATATGAACTAGTCAATAAACTTTATCTCTTAATTATTCTTGAGAATTGCTGAATCTAGTAAAACTCGTTCAAAAGTCAAAATAGTTCAGAATTCCTATTAAAAAAATGCAAAATATCGTTTTCATCAACCAATAGATTTTAGTTCCATTTCGAAAAGGTTCTCCAGGTCTGATCTCTCGATTAGTTCTGTCACCATATTATATACTTATGCTCTGAGAACCTGAGTTTGCTTTGAACAGCGTTTCAATTTTTTGCATCTTCTTGAACTTATTTTGAGATCACTATACAAAAGCAAATGCATAGTGTGAAATAACAAATACCAACAAGATCCTCAAGAACATTTAATATCTTTTTCCAACGTAATTTCTTAGGCAAAAGCTTCTCCAGTTCTTGTTAATCTCCCATTGCATTAGACACTTACTTTCCTCATCATAATCATTTAGTGCTTTCTGTTTTCGTAGTTAATTTCTCCAACAAAAACGTTTGAAGGGCTGGGAAATCGTTTTCACTGTTCGGCAGGAAATTGACACTCAAATGAATAACTTTTCCAGTTTTCTTGCCTATATTGGTATTCATTTCAGGTTAATTTACACGATTTCGATGGATAAGGCAACTTACATAATATTTTAGTCATATTTTCAATTGTAGCGTCTTCTTTTCCTTCATCCAATTCAGCCAAATAAGTAAAAGTAGTCGGAATCTTATCCTATATCAGTAGAAGTAGTAGTATTAATCAGAATGTTGCATTTATGGTGTTTTACGAATTTAGTTTGGATTGCTACCGTTGCGTTGCTGAGTTTGCCATCTTCACCTCCAACATAAACGAAAGCGCTGTCCAGAAGATGGATGATTTGGATAACAACTTCTGTTTCTGGAGTGAGGCGAACGTTAAAAAATTCAGACTTCATGTATATCTCAATTAAATCTTTATTTTGTTGTTCGGCCTTCAAATCTCGAAGATACGAGTTCAATAAATTATTGAGCGTGAATATAACATATTGTAAAAGAATTGGATCACTTGCAAGGAGCTATGGCTCAGATGAGCTTTTAATTTATTTGTATAGAAAATCGGGTGAGTGGGCAGATTATTAATGATTTTTTCCAGCGGTGCAGCTCTAGTATGTATGCATATATAGATATATTAAGATCAATCTCTTGACCATAAGCTATTTGATTAGTAATACGCATTTAATAAGCGGGTAAAAACACTACACTATTATAGTTATAATAGAATTATACGACTTCCTTCTTGCAGACCGGGCAGGTTTTGTTGTCGACTAACCATTTTTTAATGCATTTGGAATGAAAATCGTGTTTGCAGCCGAGTTTTCTGAGCTTGTCTCCATCCTCAAATTCGCAAAAGCATATCGAACATCTAGATTGGCAAGTTTTGGAATAACAAATTTTAGTGCAGTATTTACTGTTTTTCATCTTGTGCCTTGCCTATAACTTTTCTATATATTGTCTTCGGAATCTTTTTGATCTCTTCAGCTTTCAGTCCTTTACTCACGTGACCGATTTTTTCTCCTAGTTGGAGTAGTTGCTGGAGATAAACTAATTAGGAAAAGAGGAGCTCAGCATTATAAGACTACCTCATAACTCATATTATCTGGGTTGATTTGATTAGTATTGATCGAGCTCAGAGAACGATTCGGATCAAACCCGCTTTGCATTTGTGCCTCATGAAGCGCTCTCATCATATGAATTTCATTCAGAGCCATCATCATCCTCGCACGTTGTCTCATATGAGCACGAGCCTCTTCCCTTTGGAGTTGTATAGCCAATTGCAAGCTCTGCCACTCTTCCAAAGGCATGTCTGGCGGCTTCTCCTCCTGCTCTGCTCGTAAAAGAATGATGATAAAGACTTATCTATTTTGATTACTATCTTCCTCAAATAGTTCTTCAAAATCTGGGATATTTCGTTTTCTGTTGTTTGCATTTCGATTTGGTCCTCCAGTAGTTTGGTGGCCGTTTTGGTTATTGGTATTCGCTCTAGTTTGCGAAGAAGGCTTTTTTAATTTCATCTCTTGGTCCTGACGCTTCAATTCCGCATTTTCTTGAGCTAGAACCTTGTTTTTCTCCTCTAATTTTGAAGCCAACTGTCCAACTTCTCTTAATTGCTGCTCAAGATTCTTGATTCGATCATCTTTGCTTTTAATTTCCTGCAATCATATAAGAAAATAAATAATATCAGTCTAGTCCAGTAACAAAAAAATCGATTATCACCATCTCTGCTTTCATCATCTGCATTCTGTGTTCCTTGACAAGAGAATCATACATGGATTTTGGCACAGTGTTTGTTTCAACATCATTTTGAGAACCCTGAGACTCCAGTTTCATTAGCGCAGGCTGCTTAGAAGTAGTGTTCTTTGGGTACGGTGCGGAGGTCTCCATCTGGAATGGGGTTGGAGTTAAATGAGGAGTTTCATGCTAAATTTTGAGGATAATTCCTGTACTTTAGAACAAATCATACATTCGATGTTTTTGCGAAAGTCTGCTTCGGCATTGTGGGACTCTTGCGGGTGATTCTAAAATTATTTGGCCGAAGTGCATTTGTCACGGTTCCTTCGTAAGTCCCTTGGGTTTTGGCCACCTGGGGTTTATTCATCTCTTGCGAAAAATAAATAAATTCCTGGTTCGAGGTCTTTTATGCAAATAAATATTATTGATCTCTCACTGGTCTTTGCTTGTGACTCTTTTTCAAAAAATCGATTCGCGTTTTTTTTTACTTATTGTGTGATATTTACACGATTAAGGGCCTAAGTTTCAAAGATAAACACAACTTTTTTTTTTCACATCGTCTCTTAATGATCGATGTCTCAAACAATCCAATATTTGTCTTTCAAATAGAAGTATATGAAAAAGATCCTAAGAAAATGAATTTTTCAAATAATTAAACCCAACTTCTTTATTCTCATTTTCAGTTGATCTACCGGACCCAAAGGCTTAGTACAGATCGATTATGAAAAAATTTTTCCTTTGATTGGGGATGGATCTCCATATTTTGATTTTATAATATTTTCGAGTTGGCTGACTTGTTCATTCAGCTTTCTATTTTGCTCGACCAAATCAGCATCTGGATTAAATGCAATCTTTGACTTGATTAATATAGTTAGAATATATCTGAAGGAAATAGCTCAAATTACTCCTGCAAGTCCAGCTTCCAAAGTACGGATTTTTTTCTCATAGTAGTTCTTCTCCTCTTTATGAGCTTGGATAAGATCGATCAGTTTATTCTCTAGAAGGAAATTAGTCTCTTTGAGTTTCTGAGAGTCATCTTTCGATAATGTCTTATCGTTCTTATTCTTCTCAGTCTGCTTTTTAAATCTGTCCTCAAGATCATGGAGCTATGAAAAAATTGTCAAGTTATTATTTTTTTAAATAAGGTAAATTCATACCTTAGTCTTGCATTCGTGAAGAAGAAGGTCTTTCTCTCCTAGCAGACGGTAGACTTCATCAATTTCTTTCTTTAAGGATTTATTCTCATTCTGTAGTTGCTTCACTCTTAATTCATCACCTCCAAATTTGGATTGTGCTTTTAGGTGTTCAATTTCTTCCTTAAGAGCTCTAATTTCGTCATCTTTCTGATGATTTTGAATTACGTTGCTGATTAATGTGCTATTGAAGCAAAAGAATTACTCGTTTTAATTCGGCATCGAACTTATGAGTCTTATCCGTGTTAAATGGACTATCTACGTAGTCTTCGCCCGATTTTAGTCCAATTTGTTTTGACTTGAAACTTAAAATTTAAAGATTAAAAAACAGTGCTACCGACCTGCTCTTACTTTTGGATTTTGGAATCGAGCTTGCTGAATGGGTTCGTGAACTCAGGTAGATTATCTTTCTCCAGAAGCTGAACAAGAAATGATAAGATTAGAAACAAAGGAACTTTCCAAATTTGCATATTACACTGTCAGGACGTGCAATTTCAATGATTTCGTCTTCAGTGAAAGCGGGATCGAGCTCTCCATCTTTCTTTACGATCTTCACAATATTCTTTTTCTCAGCCATATTTTTTCCGAAATTTATATTTTCAATCATTTTTTCGGCAGCCGTTTCTTTCGCCAATTTCGATGTCTGGGCGTTCACTACTCAAGGATTAGAAATAATGGTCTCAAGCGATTGTTGGTTACATTTAACCCACGGATGACTCTTTATTTCCGAAAGACCAATTCTAGTTTTTGGATTCTTTTTCAGAATCTTGGACACTAAATCTTTCGCAAGAGAAGGGAAATCTTTAGGGAACTCATATTTCACATTAGCAATATTTTCTTGTGTTTGACGCTCAATATCTTTAAGATTTTTAGTATCGAGAGGCATGAAAGGAGCACGGCCGGTTAGTAATTCGTAGGTTAAAATTCCAATAGACCAGATATCCACCATGTGATCATGACTGTGTGTAGAAGTAAGCATTTCAGGTGGTAAGTAATCCAAAGTGCCACAAAAAGTAGTTCGAGGAACATTTGGCTTCAAGAAGTTGGACCAACCGAAGTCAGCAAGTTTGATTCTTCCCGTTTTATCAAGCAAGATGTTTTCAGGCTTAATATCTCTGTGGATGATACCCTTTCCGTGAAGAAACTCCAGAACGGAGGCAAGATCTTTGATATACTAATACAGATAAGAAAAAAACTTAATTTGATAGGTTGTTGACTCTCAAGTACCTGCGCAACCATCTTTTCAGGAAACCTCTTTCCTTCCATAGTGTGGAGTTTTTGCCATAGTTGTCCCTATAGGAAAGGTGAAATTTTATATCTGTAATAGTAACGCAGATTTATTACTCCTGACGCATATTCAATGATAAGGTAAATATGCTCGTCGTCTTCGAAGTGATTGAACAGTTTGATGATGTGTTCATGTTGCAAGGAATACATGATCTTGATTTCAGTCTTTATTTGGTCAATCATGCCAGACGCTTTCAATTTTGATTTCGTCATCTGCTTAAGAGCGTAAACGACTCCTGATTTTTTGTGCTTGTAGCGACCAACAGTTCCAAATGCACCTGACCAACGTAATGAGGCTCTTATTTTGTTTGGAAGAATTTACCTGATCCAAGATCACCAGTTTTCTCAAAATCGTCAATCGTTGCTTCCCTTTCCCAGCCCGCTTGGACGACTGGGGACAAAAAAAGCATTCTATTCTGAAGAGAGAGTTCAGGTCATGATATAGCGAGCATCATTTACTTTGATGGGGTTAATTTGCAGCATAAGTAGAAAACTAAGCTATTGTAACACCAGTGTTAGTAAGAGTTAAAAGCCTGAATATATAAATTTTTGATGAATCAATAAAGAGCATCACTCTTCAACAAATTATCATGACATTAGACATGTACCACTGGAAAAAAAGAGGATAAGGCATGCTATATCACTGTGTTATGGTATGAATCCGCGTTTATTGGGCATTCGCAACAAAAATCCCCTGCTAGTCACGCTGTCAAATTGTCATAATGGCTTATAGAGAAGAGCCTACATCTGATTTTTTCGAGTGTTTTCTTTAAATTTGTATTACAGGTGGAGAGACAATAGTAAGGGTCAGAAGGATAATTGCTAATCTCCAATAAGATTAGAAAGACGAATGACGGAATTGACATGTAAATTAATATCATCACTAACAGACTGACCCAAATTCAAATTTTTCACAATAGTAAAATAATTACAGGCTCCTAACAATGTATGAATATACGAAAGAAGATAACAAAAAGAACCGATCCTATTCCCCATCACCATTGTAGGCTAATACTTACCATAGAAAAGCTCATTTTGGATACATTGAATAGATTAGATGGACGTATTGAAGCCTTAAAGAGGGAAATCAGCAACGAAAATCTCAGCAGAACCAGTTCAAAGTCGAAATCTCCTCTCAGAGATAACTATTACAGAAACGTATTGCACTAATTTAATTGACATGCTGAACCTTTCTTGCACAGGCCAATGAGAAAAAGTCTGGAACAATGCAACCAGACTATAAACCTAGAGAAGAGAGATATTCTTCTCCTTTTTCAAAGCCAAATTACGGGGCAGTTGATGCTGCTGTACAGAATAAGAATCTCTTCAATTATTCAAATGCAGATCCAGGCTTCAAAGCTTTTCTTGAGACCAATGCGGAAAACTCAAATAATAATCCCAATTACGATTGCAGCGATCGATTGCTTAGCAAATCAGGAAGAAGTTACACGCCTCAAAACATTACTGAAGAGAAGGATCTGAGTTATAATTTAAATGCTCGCAGAAACAGTGAACCTTTTAGAAGAAATATTTGACTTACCGAATGTTGATCATAGGTGGCTTTGAGAAGAGTAACAGCAGCTTAGGAGAAAGGTCTGCTAGTATAAGCATGACAGGGTATGTTAACAGTGGAAGCAATTATAGTAAGCCTGACGGTCGATCAGAAGAGGGCGAGAAGATGATTGTGTATGCTTTGAATGAGCTTTCTTCACAAATCTCGGACACACTTGATAAAGAGAAAAAGTGGCGTACTGGGAAAATTAACTTAGAATATGATGATCTGGGTAACAATAATAAAAATCAAGAGAGTTTTGAACTTGCTGGGATAGGATGGCACGAGAGTGATGTGACAGAATGGTTGACCCCGACTGATAATAAAATTTTGAAGCAGAATGATGCTGGGAGAGCGATGATTGAAGTGAAAAACCAGTTTAATTCAGTGAGAGGACTCATGGAAGATTTAATAACTGATGTGGAAGCATTGTCAAAAACGATAAACAGAGGAAATACAGATTTTGTGAGAAATAATGTGGCTATATTTTCAATTGACTCTTTACTAATAGAAAGAAAACGTTGCTCCTAAAACCGAGAATGACACTCCTTCTGCAAATACAGCCCATAAGCTGCTAGCTGCGATTCAGGACACGAAGAAATATATTGAAAATATGAAGTCAGCAGTGCTCAACGTAACAATTACCTTGAGAAGATTCTTAAATTTCTGTGAGAATAGGAGGGTTTGGAGGATTATATGAGACAAATCCCAAGAAAAAATGATAAGAAAGAGTATCCGTCTTGATTTTGTGTGTATGTGTGTGCTAATATACTTTTGTTGACGCTTAGAGATACCAAAGCTATCATCAAGACATTAAATTTGCAGATCGAGCAAAATAAAAGAGAAAGAAGAATCCTAGAGATTGAAAACGCGCTGCTGAAGAAGAGTAATAAATCATTTTTTTTCTTGCAGCTCATCATCATTATTCCCATTAGCTCAAGGTAACCCAAATTTACTGAAAGATCCTCAATCACTTAAGTACCATATACGCGAGATCATTCAAAATGAGATTGATCAACTCAAAAATCCCTAAGCTCTTTATTTAACTAAATAATTATTTTTTTCATCTCTGTTGAAATCTGTAATCAATACACACTCAATATTTTGCTTTGAACCTATTATTTTCGTTAAGCTCACTTATGACTGCTTGAACGAACCAAATGTGAAATCTTTTGGAAATCAATTTATGCTACGTAAGAATGAGAAATATTTATCACGTTCGTGAACAATATAGTAAGAGCTATTCTAAGCACCAAGCTCAATATCAACTGTAAAATCGTACTCCATTGTAGGCACCACAGAAGAAATAAATTTCAAGAACACAAAAAGAGCATGGTGCACTTCAATATTTGAGTTATTCTCTCTCGCAACATCCAGTAGCTGCTTCATCACTTCAGAGTGCTTGCAAGGATGGATACTCAGCTGCTTGAGCCCTAAATGAGGATGTGTTTCATAGGTGACAGTTTTCTTGGCATATTCATCCATGATGTCTTCAAACATATCTGTCTCGTTCAAGGGCAAGTTGTCTTCGGTGTACCCGCTCAGCCAAAGTTTTGGTGTGTTGTAGTAAAAATCATAAGTGATCGAAAGCTCATAGTATCGCATCTGACTCTCAGAAGCCATAATGGTTTCAAAATCTTCTTTATTTTCTTCCTGAGGTTTTTCTATTGCAAATAATGGATAAACTACAACTTCTATATGTTCTGTACTTTTTTCATCGCTTTCAGCAGGTTTCTTCTTCAAAACTCTGATTTTGATGCCATCCATTTCTTCTTCTTCGTATTCGTCATTGCCTTGGCCTTGAGCCATTTCTTTTTCAATGTCATCAACATCTACTTTCACTACCTGCAATACACGTTAAGCTCTCTAGACATACAAAAACTAAATTTACCTGGGTCTTCTTTCCATTTTCCTGATCTCCAACGCCATCTGCGACCATCCACCCATCGCCAGACTAGAGATGTTCAGTTCAAGCTAGCTTCCTTTTAAATAAAGGGATTTTACATCTTTCTCAGTTGGTTGACCTTGAAAAATATCCTTAATTCTCCTTGGGCAAGGGACTTTTGAGTATAGATATTGCTTGTCTCGAGGAAGCTCTGATTTCATGTATTTGTCGTTTGATGCAGGCTTCCACTCCCAACTGGGACACATTGTGACAAGCTGATCGCCCGCAAGAACAAATTCTTTTGGTGTTAGGACTCCTTTCTCGAAAAACTTAGATTCTGTAGGTGCCTAACGAGAAATCGTTAAATATTGAGTCCAAAATGGTTTTTCCTCACCGAGACGACTTTAGTGTAGAGATCCCTCCCTGCATTCGTCATCTTGTTTTTGATACTGCCAATAATATTCATTTGTGATGCCTTCTTTTTAGTGTTTTCAAACCTATTAATAATAGTTAGTTTATCGGGTCAGATTAGCTAATGAGCCTTCGAACACTAGCTTGATTCCAAATTAGATTCTGATGAGAATATTCAACAAATTTACGAAATAGATGGTCACATCGTAATTATATCATATATCGAGAACAGCAATAATGCACATAATATAATTAAGCTCAGAGTAATGCTAACTTATCTTTCTAAATTTTTCTAGTTGAAAGAACTTTCCAAGCAAATATGACAGTTGCTCTTACAAACAATCAAGCTATAAACTAGTGAAAAATAATCGTTTCTCTGAAATGATCCTCCTCCTCGGAAATTAGCAAAATTTTAATATAACCATCAATAAATAGCCCCTTTCCTGCATTACAAAAAAAGGATAGTACAATCAAATTTACTCTTTTAAGGAGTGTTTAGGTCCTTATGATTGAAAATAGTTTTAGAACTGAACTTAGTTTTGCAATTCAAAGATGCTTTTCTAGATGGCCTGGTGATTGAAATATGAAAAACAAAATTAGCACGCGCATAATTGAGGTATGAATGCTGATTTCTAGAAACTTTTCAAGCTTAGTTTTCAAGCATAGGGTTTGCAATATTTCGGAAGGAGAAGTAATATTTCACCCTTCTCCTAATTCCCATAAGAATTTATTCAAAAAATACTCATCAATCAGTCTCAATGTTTTTTTTTTTTATTTGATGCTAGTTTCTTTAGAAAATGAATATTGTAATATTTTTTCTGGACTTGATTGTTGAGAAGTAAATTATTGTTATGTATCTATCTGTATAGGTCTGTTGGATAAAAAATTAAAGTGCGCTTTTTTTTTACTAATTGAACTAAATCTGGAATTCAAATTTAAATAAATCAAGTCTCATGCTCGAAGAAGTTAAGGATAGAAAAGACAATTACATGTTCCAAATGCAAGAGGAACCTCCCAGAAACGATCCAATTGCGTGCAATCTAGATTTTTTAATCGAGGAAGAAACTCAGAAAGAAGATCCCAGCAAAGGAAAGCCATCTTCAAAACATTTCATCAAATCTCGTGCTTTACTTGGTGAGATAAAGCTCAATTCACGAGAGAACATTGGAAACAATGAGATTAACCATCAGGCACCCATAAAAGTACAAAAACCAATCGGGAAGCAAAAGCATAAATTATCCGAGAACGAGTTCAATGAAAAAATCAATGCAGCCGAGATAGAAACTACAGATTTACAACAAGGAGGAAATGACTTAACATCACATTTGCAGTCGATAGTGGCGAAAACTAAAGCAGACATGCCTATGGAGAAGAAAGAAAAAAACACCGTGCAAGAGGATTCAAAAGAAATTTCGAAAAAAGATAAAAACAAAAGAAAACGAGATAAGAAGGCGAATTATCAGAAGACATTGGATAGCAATCATCATATTTCAACCATTCAAATCAATGCTAGTGATATGGAACCAGGTGAACTGGACCTTACTCATCCTTATGCAGAAGAAAGCCACCATTTCAAAACTCCAAAACCACAGCAAACGGTGGCCAAGGAAGTCAATAGTCAGGCTAATGGCAATCAATCCTCTGTTGAGATCAGTTCACTGGCTGGATTAGACAAAATGGTCCTGAAAAATAAAAGCGATTTCAAAACGAAGTCCTCAAACAATTCGATGGACAACTCTCTGAGCTCATTGAGTCAAATGTTCGGTGTCAATCAAGACAGCTCAGTTCAAAATAACGTTCAAGACACGCCTAACAGTAGAGAAAACAGTGCACATCCGAGAAGCTCCGAGAAATGGAACCGAAACAAGCGAAAGAAGAAGAGTCACCAGAACCACATGGAAACACCGCAGCGTGATTCATCGGCATTTCAAATCGAAGATGGTTACGAGCCGTCAGAACCCATGAAAAAACTCCTGGATATGCCTTTGAATGTTTTGCAAAACCTAGAATCTAAAGCTGAGAGGACTAATGAGAGACTCAATAATTTTGCACCGCGACTTCAGAATTACTCATATTCGGCAAACTCATCAAATACTCATCATCATCTTCATAATCACCAGCCTAAAACCTCTACCATGCTCAATTTAACCATACCTTACTCTGAGCGCTGCTACTCTGATCGTCTGCAACTTGAAGAGCAATACCTTGAGGATAAGTTAACTCCAATCAGCAAGACATTCCAGGATTCCATGCTGACAGCAACAGAACTTCAGAATTCTATTCAAAGGTCTCTCCTTAATTTTGAAAATTCACTAAAAGAGGCCAAATTGAATTTTCTCAGACTGCAATCAGCTACTGACCTGAAGCTTTTCCCAACTCGTACTGAGCCGAAGCTCTTTCAGACAACAGAGAAGAAGGATAATTTAAATGTGACACCAGAACGCGTGTTAAGACTCTTTCAAACGCCTTCTACTAATTCGCCGACTGCGACAGGCACTGATTCTAAGGATGTTCATCTACTCTACAGCGATAGCACTAAATCTTCTAACTCCGTCAGGCATTTGGATCAAGAAGCATCGCAAGATATTAAACTCTATGAAACTCTCCAATCAGTGTTTGAGCTCAACACGTTCGAGCCTGGTCAAATTCAGGCTATTAAAACGATACTCAAGAAGCAAAGTTGTCTCTATCGATGTGTGAGACCAATAGCAAAATCTGTCGTGTATAAGCTCTCGGCTATTTTAACAAAGGGATTTGTTGTTTATGTGAGCTCCTCGATTAATTATATGACCGAGCAGATCCAATCCTTACCTTCAACGCTTTTGGGAGCATGCTATAACAACCTTATTTCGCATGAGAAGAGCAAGCAAATACAAGAGCTCGTCAAAATAGGTGAAGTTAAAATCTTATTTATCACAATCGAGAGGATAATCAATGACCAGAAGTTCCAAATCCCAACGCCAGATTTCGTCATATTTGATGAACCTCACCTTTGTTATGAGATTTCATCGAATTACAAGCTTACGCATAAAAACTTCGATGCGATATTAAAGAAAAGATTCAAGTCGAGCCCGATTCTGGCGATTGTGCCTCAGATTACAACAGAAGAAGCCTTTGGGGTTTGCCAAAAATTCGGTATTTCAACAGAAAACGTCTACCCTCTTGATGTTGCTCATTACTCTCGTCCTCACATTACTATCAGCCGCGATGAAGAACCTGCCAAAGCGATCGTTGCTCTCCTTAACAACGTCAAATTCACTGAGAGGTACCCTGTTATTATCTATGTAGAAGGCAAGAAAACTGCAGAAGAACTTTCAGAGAATCTTCTGCAGAATGGAATTGCTAGCCAAATCTATCTATCTTCTAAGCCAGAAATTCAAAAGCTCCAAATCATTGGCAATTTTACAAAGCAAAACCCGCCGTTCTTAATTGTGCCTTCAGGAACGGATATCGGAATCGATCGCAGTCTGGTGAAAAGGACCATCCATTATAACTTACCAAAAAGTGCAGAAATATTAGCCCAAGAGGTATTAAGCCTTAATGAAGACGCGCATTGCCATGTGTTCTTATCAGATGACGATTACTATAAGGCAAGAGTGAATATTTTTTCAGATTCAGTTGACAAATCACAAATCAATAAATTTGTCGAGAAGATCCTCGAGACGAGAAATAAAAATCAAGATGAAAGAAATAGCAACGAAACCAATGCTCTAACTGGTAATAAGCGGCGAAGAGACGGCACAGAGGTAAATAGCAACACTGATTCGACGCTTCAAAGGATAATGGGCACAGATGCGAATCCTTTTCTAAGCAAAGGTCTACAGCAGCCACAGAATCCGGATCCAATCAAGAATCTCCCACAAGGAGTTTACTCAACGAAGGTCTCAGAAATGATAAGACATTTAAATCTTCGAAAGGATCAGATGATGATCATATTCGAGAGTTTAGAAGCCACCGGAGATTGGCTGAAATTCCTTGGAATTAACCCTTTGGTCTGTTCCATACAGATTAATCCAAACAAAAGCGTGAACTTTGATCATAATCTCATCATCCAACATCTCGCAAAAAAGCCGAAGAGATCAAGGATTCAAATACCAGAACTATCGAACGAGCTGAATTTGTCGATTGGGGAGACACTTAGAAATCTCCGAATGTAAATATTAGCAACAGGAATACTAATAATACTAACATTTTTGGTAAATAGTCTGCAGAGCGAGGGTGCTATCAAAATGGAAATAATTGAAGAAGTTTTCAATTTTAGAATCTGGTCTGATCCTGATGCACTTAAAGTGAGCAAGCAAGTTGACCTGATCTCTGCTCAACTCAGTCAAAAATCTGAATTGGCGTTCTACAAGGTGAGAAGCTGATCCTTTCTCGCAATCTATAATTTATTCGAAAATAGCTTGATGCTGTCTTTGCTGCAGCGAAACTAGCTTCAATGAAAAACTTAGAATATGTGTTTCGCCAGGTAATAGTTGGTTCGAGAATGTGCAATGTCTCAATACTTATTTATAGAACAAGCTCGATGGTCTGAAGAAGGCAAAGAATGGCACAAATATGAGCAATTCATCGTTTAACACGACAATTTGCTTCGATAATGACCTCAACTTCAGTGTTCAAGGCTCGGATAAGTTTAATATCTTCCAGTGGCTCGAAAAGTATCAAAACACAACAGGTGATTTATTTGAGTAGAACAATAATATCTAATTGATGATTTTAAAGATTCTGCAAAAGGTTATCAGATGCTGTTTAATGATCCTAATGAAATCCGAGCTCAACTCCCGCTTGCATGGAACTCTACTCAGCGGGAGAAATCTACTCTGGCTGGCGATTTAAATGAGTTCTTAGGAGAGTATATTGATATGCTGGTCAGCGAAGACTCTGCATTCCTTGACCCCAGAGCTTACGAATCTGAGCCAATTAAAAAGCAGATTGCGGGACATATGGTACGAATAGGGATGGGCATCCCTTGCTTCGATTTGAACAAAGACTGGAAATCGTAAGTTACTCTCACTACAGCATGTTTATTCTTTGTATAGGAGCAAATTTTGGGGCAGGTTCTATCGTTATGATTCGTCAGAGATTCATAACACCGTGAGCGAGATACTGCAAATGTTTGATTACAATTCGAAAATTCAAAAAAAATTTAAGTGAAACAAGGTCAGCCTATATTTATTAATGAGAGTGTGTGTGCATTATTAGAGTGTGAGTGAGTGTGGTGTTAGTGTCAGTGTGATTTAATAGTTATATACTATGAAAGTATTGATATATTAGCAGTGTTTCTTGTGAATAATCTGGCTGAAAATCTTTCTGAATAATCCCTCTCTAAAGATGACTTCCTTATGTAATGATTTTAAATAAACTCTGTAGTTTATAAATGAGACTTATTTTGGGCTGCTCAGGAGATCTGTTCATCATAGAGTCATTATAGGGTTTCCATTTTTTTAACTCATAGAAATATTTGCAAAATTAGAGCTGTTAGTTATTACTGTGGAGATTGGCTTACAGCTAATAGAAATAGTATGAATATGAATGAATAGCAAGGACTACAACTAACTGCTTCAGCTTCGATACATTTTGGGTTGCATCAGGATTTTCATCAATATTTAGATTTTGGCTGCTGTCGCAGGGTCAGGAAGCTGCTTAGAGGATGTTTCGGACTGTTGAGGTTTTGAGTCGTTTGAGTTGTGCTGAGGAGCACTTGGTTTAGCAGCTTCTTTGCCTTTAGCACTTTGATCAATATCAAAAGGCTTCTTGGTGGGAGCTTGTTCTACACCACCAACATATTTTTCGGTGCCTGTTTTAATGTCTTGAGTGCCTTCAGAATGATATTCATAGCTATGATGACGATGGTGATGAAAGTGGTGACGGTGCCCATGATGTCCATGACGTCCATGATGCTTGTGATAAGTTTCAGGTCCATCACCATGGAATTTTTTATGAAAATGGTGCTTGCCGAAGAGATGAAGCTTTTCATCATGGGAATGCTTTCCGTCATGAAGGTGTTTGCCATCGCAGAAATGTTTTCCGTCAGGCGTAAGCTTTTCATCGTAAAAGTGCTTACCACCAAAAAGATGATGATGCCCATGAAAATGCTTTTTATGACCCCAATGATGCATATGCCCACGAATTTTCCAATCGCCCTCTTCTTGATTTGTGGACTCTTTTTTTTCTTTCGTAAAATCAGAATCTCCTGGGGTCCAGTCTTTATGGTGATGACGATGGTGGGAGTGGTGACGTTTGTGGTGTGGTTTATGATGACCTGTACCATCGACAGGGCCCATCCAACCTAGCATTCCAATCATGATTTTAATTTCAAGTTAACAAAATATTATATTTTCTTCCAATTTCTCTCTCAAGATATAGTAACTACCAGCTCGTAAATTCTCACTGTACGGTTTTACGTTATAATATCTTTTTATTATAATATCTTTTCTAAATTGAGGTTCGAAAATTTTTCATGCCTCCTCAGAGAATTGGCAAAATACGAAATTTTTCACTCTAATCGGACACGTATCACTCGAGAAGCTCGCTTCGTTGATGATCAGCGATTTTTTTTACTGTGTTTGCAAATAAGAGCAAATTTGTTGAATGGGGCTTTTTTTCTTTTTAATTATGTTGAAAGAGTTCAACAAATTTTGGAAATTTTAAATGTTCGAAAACAAGTTTGGCAAAAGCATTCAACCTTCCTCTGCTGCCCGCAGTACTGTTGTGCAATAGAAATGTTCTCGTTATCCTCTAATTTTATCATATAAGAATCAATAAATTCGGACTTGTAGAAAGTAACGAGTCTGTCTAGTATTTTTGTTTTGCTGAGCGCTCTGCAATTTATTTACTCATAGGAGTATTGATGATATCATCATTTAAACACATACTCAACTAAAGTTAGCACACGATGAAAAGAGAAAGGTATGACACGAGAAAAAGTGGACGTATTTCAGTAATAATCATTTTGCTTCTAAAATGTGACTGATTTTCTCAAGTGAGAGAGAGCACCAGAAAAAAACGTAGAGGATAGATAATCGTAAGAACAATCAGACCTCCCATTAACTTGTTTTGATATTCTTATCTATTCTTTTCTTCTACCAACGCGAAAAATTGATAGTTGAAATGAGCCTTCTCATTAGAAACGCTATTAGGCAGCAACGACAATTAGACACTGGCAGGTGTCTGAATTCTTTTTTTTTTAGTAAAAATCAAAGATTATAAGTTCACTTTTATAAGAAAAGCAAATTGCTGGAAACGTCACTTTTATATTTTTCGGGCAAAGCTAACTACATTATCTCTACGGATTTCATGATTCACCTCCAGGTATTATTAACGAAGAAAAGAGACATCATCAATTTCTGAAATTCGCTGGAAATTACGAATAAATAGAACATTTCCAACGCATTAATTTTTAACGAATTTGTAACAAGTTCAAGCAAAAAATCAAGCACGCTCTTAAGAACATGATTTCGAAACCTACAGATGATTACGACTATTTATTTAAGATTGTGGTGGTTGGAGATTCCGGTGTTGGGAAATCTAATATTCTTTCAAGATATATCAAGAATGAATTCGATCTCGAGTCCAAAACGACTCTTGGAGTAGAATTCGCTGCGAAAACTATAGAAGTAGAAGGGAAATCAATAAAAACTCAAATATGGGATACAGCTGGTCAGGAACGTTTTCGTGCTATCGCTACAACTTATTATAAAGGTGCTGTAGGAGCTCTTTTATGCTATGATATCACTCGAGAGTCTACCTTTGAAAATCTTGAAAAATGGCTCAAGGAAATTAGAGACTACACCGAACCTCATACTTGTCTTTTGCTAATTGGTAACAAATGCGACCTATCGCATCTTAGAGCAATAAAACAAGACGAAGCCGCTTCCTTCGCTGAAAAGCACAACATGGCTTATCTTGAAACTTCTGCTTTGGACTCGACAAACATTGAACTCGCTTTCGAGAGTTTAACAAAGGAAATTTACAATCTGCTCAATGCAGATGCCGAAAAGAGAAAAATGAGTAATATAAAAATCGGAAATGCTGATACAATTAAACTTGATGACAAAGAATCAGAAAAACAGACAAAAGATGCAACAACTTGTAGATGCTAATCCAAGCAGTCAAAAAATTCTTCAATATGCAAGCTCTACTTAATCTTGTTTTTCATGAAGAGTTAGTGAATAAAGCAATAGAATTTTGTACTGATAATTCTCACTTGCTGTGAACTCTAAGTAATCAACAGGAAACTTAATATTTCGAAAACTCTTTGAGTTGATAGGTTAAGTCTCATTTTATTTTTGTAAACAAAACAAATCTATAAAAGCCTTTGTTGAAGCCCCCTTTTCGATTAGTTAACCTGCTTTTTCGTACAAACAAGAATAAATTTGTAAAAGACTGAGCATGAGCTTTAATTGTTATCTATCTTAAATCTTTCACTGATCTTCACAGGAGAGTCCCAACTAGGTTAAGCCGACTTATCTTAAATCGACTTGTTGTTTAACTACTTTATTGAGCACACAATTATTATTAAATGATTCAATTCATAATTTGATACGGTTTCTGCGAAGAATTTGTTAGATATTGCATACAAGAGACGCAAATACATTTTCATTATAACAAATTTACATGAAAGAATGCCCTAGAGATGAATGCATCTATAAACAAAGAAGGAGATGAATTAAACATTTCAGGAAACTCATGAATGCTTTTGATTGGTGCGTCAGCCTTTTGTTTTTCCTTTCGAAGATTGTGTTTCACGCAGAACCATTTTCTTAAGCGCCAAGCACGTAAGCAAGATGTGGATGTTTAATTTCGCTTGTCAGTTGGAAATTGAAAACATTGCACAAGGGGCAATGCTGTTTATTTTCCGCACAGATTGGATGATAAGGTTGCCCACAGCAACTTGTATATTTGAGCAGTCCTTTGTTGCTCGAGCAGGCAATACAGCCTATTGGCTTGCCTTGTAGCAACAGGTTTTGATATTCATCCTGTTCCTCAGGGTCGATATCCTTGGTACTCTTTTTGATACCGTCATCAAAGTCTTCAAGGAATTCTTTGTTAATGGGGGTATTCGTAGGTTTTGTGAGCTTATCCATTTCTTTTCGGAGTATTTCTTCTATCGCAGGCTTTTGGTAGCTAATAGCGATATCAAGCGCGATTTTATCAAAATTGTTCTTTTCATATAGGCGGACGCCACCACACTTGAAGAGCATCTCTACAGAGCTCGTCTTTCCATACATCGTACCCAACATCATTGGTGTGAGATTGTCTCGATTCTTCAAATTCATTATTTCAATATAGTCTTCCCGGTGGAATTTATGAATTCTCTTGGCAAAGTACCCAACCATAATTGGTCGGTCAAAATACACCGCATAGTGCAGAGCTGTCCAATAGTATCCTTCAGTACTAAGTTCTTCTTGCGGTTCGATTCCAAAATGCTCAATCAGCAGGCAGACTGCGTCAAAATCGTTGCCTTTGATAGCATTGTACATGTGGTTCTTTAGGTGAACAGGCTTGAGGTTTAAGCAGAACTTGGGTCTTTCCCTAATAGCACTTTTTTCAAGCGGTTGAAGTCCACTTGCGTTTTTGCTGACGATTGGGAGGACTGGCAGTGGAGCTGCCTCGAGCATGTTTGTGCTCTTCTTTGAGACTTTTGAGGCTTTTAAGGCTTTTAAGTCTTTTACAGCTTTTAGAGGGGCCACTTGTTTTATGGGCTTCTTTTTGGCTGCTGAGGAATTGCAACCCATTTTGTCGTGAAATAGTACTTCAGCTTGGTTTTATTTCCCGTCTCCGGGTTTTTTAGATTTAGAATTTAATTGATGAGAATTATAATTTTTTTCCTACTTCTCAGTTATAACGACAAATGAATCACTGAAAATTATTTTTTTTTTCCTTTCAAATCTGTTAACATACCGATAAGTTAAATTGGGAAGTTTGATTACTGAAAATTTATTTTTTTACTGCAGCATCAGATACTGAAAGTAATTTCAAATGTCCAGCACTTATAGTGAAAAGAGAGTGTAATTGATAGTAAAAGCCACTATCGATGGTAGGTAGCCAAACTTTTGCAAACTTCTAAAGATAGGAACTAACAAAATTTTGCGAAAAGCACATGAGAAATGAAGAAAATTTCTGGAAATTTCTAAATTCGACAGCCGTTGGCACCATAGAAGCTTTTTTTTTTCGTTTAGATCATCGTAGTCTATAGTTCTTAATCTTAGAAACGTATGATAGTCCAAATTGAACCAAATCCTAAAAATTTTCTTCTAACAAATTTAGGTTCTTCCCCATAAGCACAATTATGAAAAGAAATGTTAGCTAGGACTGGTTCTCATAATAACAATACTATACTTTCGAAGGCATTAATTCAGTAAAAATTCTGAAATAGCGAATAAAAGAGGGAGAAATTAGGATATATGGTCATTTATTCTGAATCAACTAACTTCTGGCACAGCTCCTCAAAAAACAATATTCGATCGATCATTTGCCAGAATCCGATATTCTCCTCTCCCAGCAACTCTAACCAGTAGCAAGGATAAGTCAAAAACTAGATGATTGCAATCTAATATACCAATCAAATGCTTTCGGATGTCCACATTTGACATGCTCGAAACGTGTTCTTTTACGAAAGTATAAGCTTTTTCGAACCGAACATTTCCGAGCCCGTTTTCACATCGGCTGAGTAAGACAAAAGGTTAGTTTTTCCTGAACAAATAAAAGTTAATTTCTACTTCTTAAGAGCTTTAATTTGTTCCTGGAATTTCACATAGGAAGGATTGTAGGTTTTTTTCTCGATAGTCTCACTCGTATTTTGATTGTCCAGCCTAAATATTTATTAATAGTGTCAACCAAACTGCGAGTTTCCTATATGTGGTTACGTATCTCCATGATCTGTTTCACTCTCGAAATCTGAATATACACGGATATCTTCACCCGCTTTAGACTCCTCCCCGTTAGGGATTTCTTCATCACTGACTGAATTTTCATTCTCAAGGTTATCAATTTCAATTCTCTCTTGAATTTCAGTTTGACTGTTCTTCAACAGAGTCTTTTCCAGCTTCCTAAATGAGATTGTTGAATAACACAGGCAATTTATAACAAAACCATACTGTTTGGTGTACTTCAGCGACTTTTTCAACTCGATGATACGAGTCGTCTTATAATTAAGTTTCTCTTGATACGAGGTGATCTCTTCTTCTATTTGTTGAAGTTCTGATATTTCATCGCCGTCTCTCTCTGCTTTTCTAACCGCTTTCAGAATATTGTCCTCTTTGTCGGATTCGAAATCATCATCATATAAACCATAATTTTCATCGTGCCGTAGGGGAGGCTGTTGAGGAAGAGGTTGGTTAAAAGAAGGAAGAGATGTTATTTTTTTCATCGCATCTGGTTCCGTAATCTCTCTTTTGTTGTCGAGTTCGCTGATTTGAGCATTGTTCTGATTACCTTTTTTGAAATCGTGATATCTTTTGATTTCTGGATAGGGTTGAATAGGATTCAAAAGTGAAGGTCTAAACAAAGCATTTTTTTTCTCAGTTGCAATTTTTCGAGCCTCGAGATTCTCTGCTCGGATATTTTTTAGCTCGTTTTCAAGGCGCTGTTGTTCTTCCCTCTTTTTTCGCTCTTTCTCTTGCAAAACTTTTCCTCTCATATCAGTATAATCTACTATCTGAGGCACTTTTTCGTTTGAAAACTCTTGGTTTTTCGGAGACAGAATCCCAGAGAGTCTCTTTTCCTTTGGGAATCCCGCATCGTCGATGCTTCTGTAAGTCTCTTTGGTATCGTCAGTGAATCTATCTAATGATGCTCTCTTCATATTGTACTCAGAGTCAAAATCGATCTTCTCGGGTATTCCTTTGAATTCTTTGAAAAAATTCCCTTTCATCACAGCTTTGCTTTCTTTTCTCTGAGCGCTGTACTCATGGCTTGGACTCATTTGCCTTTTGATTGAATCTTTTGGTTGGTTTCCTTGCTTATTAATCAATGATGATTTTTCTTTGTCTTCCTTTTTGCTGGACTCTTTGCTGATAGACTGTTTTTCAAGTGAGTTGCGGTCTCTCAAGTCCTGAGCCTGTCGCTTTAGTTTTCCCTCAGATTCAATTCGATTCTGAGCGAGATTAGGTTTCTTCGCAAGTTCAGACATTCGGCTAAAATGATTCTTTCTCTCCTCGAGTTTGCTCAACTCGGTTTCAAGCCGCTTTTTTTCTTCCAGCTCTTGCTGCAAGGCGAGCTTATGTTTCCTCATCGCCTCCTGAATCTCTTCAAATTCTGAAGGTTTGGATACAGAAGGTTCCGTTATAACCTGTTTAATATGTGTGGCGCTATTTTTTTTCGTGAGCACTTTGTCATCATTGGCTTGCAGCATGCTCTGAATATTTCCCATAACCCCTAATTTCTCTGCTTGTTCTCTCAAACTGTCAAGGTAGAGCTATAGACTTTGTTAAACAAAGTCGTCTCAAAAAGTTTATATTACATCATCGCCAGGAGTCTGTGTGTCTGCATTATTTTTGCCTAAGAGTTCAGAAATATAACTGATCACTTTGCGCTTTATTATCGGTTTATTCAATATTTCGGTTATCGTCGGACGGTCCTTTGGATTGAGAACAAGCATTTTCCCTTTCATGGAAAAAAGAGCTGTTAAATTTTTACCATTGACATTTCACCTACCAATAAGTTCTCGAAGAGGTTTTGAATATTGGCCATCGACTGGAGGATACGAGCCCTTTAAAATTTTCGTAGCAAGCGCTTGAAATGACTATTGGAGACAAATTAGAATGAAAAGCCTCTCTTTTTAATACGTACTTGAGCATCAAAAGGATATTTTAGATTGCAGATCTCATACATCACGCAACCCAAAGCCCATATATCTGACTTATAGCTGTAGGGTTTATACTTGAAAAGTTCTGGAGACATGTAGTAAGGAGTTCCAATACACTGAGAGTGAAAACCGGCTCAAAACATTGAAAAATTGGATCTGAACTTACTGTATTTGCTAAATCTCTTGTGCTGTCGAGAACTTTCGCGATACCGAAGTCACCAAGCCGAACCTTGGTTTTAAATGGATTTTAGATTCAGCCAATGTATAGTAGAATGTACTCTTCCATTCTTCAAAAATATGTTTTGGCTCTTCATATCACGGTGTAAGATTTTTTTGTCGTGTAAGTAATACAATGCTAGCGCCATTTGCACAAACCAATCGAGGACTTGCTAAATATGGATAAGTTTAGTCCCTCAAATTTGAAAATAAACACCGATTCAGGAAAATTTTTGCCCTTCGCTGCTTTGATTTTGTTGTAGAGGTCGCCACCCTCACAATAGGTCATAACAATATTTAAATGTTGCTCATGATCTAGAAAAGATTCTTTATAGCCGACGATATTTGAATGTCTGAGCTTCTGTAGGAGTCGAACCTGAAGAAATATTATCAGAATGAATTTTATTGCAACTAATTACTTCTTGCTCAGTATTTTCTCTATCCTTTTCACTCATGTCACGTGTTTTTATCTTCTTGATGACGTATAGTCTGTCCTCTCTTTTGTGCTTGACAAGATAAACCTTATTTCGTTTATTTTATGAGGCTGATACATCATACGAAGTTGCTTATACCTGGCCGAAGGAGTCACTCCCAATAGACTTAACCACTTCATAGGCATCCATTAGAAAACTGAGTATTCGTTTAGAGTTTTAATTCAAGACGATTGAAAAATTTATTTCAGTTTAATAAAGGTAGTTTAAAATATCAGAATGAAAATTATTTGAAAAACCACTATATGTTATGTCAAAAGATGAATGCAGTTTTAATGAAAGAGGAAATTCGAACTGGAGTTTCTGGTTTTCAATACCTGGAAGACACAAAAAGTCTTATTACCAAAATAGTATTGCAATCGGGTAAAGGAATTTATTCCAAGAGGACGCGTGGTTAGGATTAAAGAGATGAAGACTGTTATTCTCAGACCAGCGGACTCAAAGAACTTTTGAATCGTTCCTGTTAAAAAGTTTCGTGAGATGAAGCTTTTCATAATAGCTGACAAGAGACAATTTATCATCAAGTAAAAGTCATGACTAAATTTTAAAGCTGCATTTTTCAAGTGCTAGTTACTATGTTTCGTTCACGTTTGTAAAGTCGTCATAATAACCAATCTTCATGAGGACACTAAGAATCCTACCTCACAGGAAAGCGCAAATCGTCTCATTTATTAACGTAAATACCTTTATTTTGCTTGTTAAATCATGAATACTAGCTTGAAAATGAGAAAATTAGCTCATCTCAAACTTTACAACAAAAAATATCACGTAACTGAGCTCCGAACATTGTTATCTCTTAAAGATTTCATCCTTTTCCCTTTAGTCTATAGAGTTTTATATGTTTTATGTAATAGGCAGTTGCGTTCTTTTTGCAAAAAGCTTTGAGAACTCAACTAACATTACTTTGTTGATTCTTTATTTCTTGAATCAGGAACCAAGAGAATTTTTTATGACGATATGTGCGCATTATATGCAATGAAATCTAACTCCGAACAGATTTTAAAGTAAGTATTTCATGGATAATTTAGAAGGTCTAAAATAAATTGAAAGCTCATTTCGAATGCTAGCAATCGAAACACAAAACTCAAGCTCACCTTTGATAAAATCAGATCAAGACCCAAACCTCATAACTTCGAGGACCAAAGGCAGAAGATATAAGGGCATTCCGACCTCAACTGACAAACAATATTTCATTCCAAACAATATATTGTGGATTTTTGGAAGCGAAAAGAAATTTTTTGAGAGCAAAATGTGCAATTACAAGCTCTCAAGTGCAGAATTTGAGAACTTACTGTCCGAGATCAGGATAGGATATGCAGATAGCATCGCAAGGGCTAAAAAATGGATTTTGGTCATGCGTCTTCTTCGCATTGGATTAGTCTCCCTGATATTCTTGAATCCGATCTTGCTTTC
>ENA-UOTZ01000738-UOTZ01000738.1-compost-metagenome-genome-assembly--contig:-NODE-738-length-26374-cov-5.095943_pt1 | contig 26374 bp, 19 predicted proteins | sample MGYA00238144_ERZ746983 | MGnify/ENA primary metagenome ERZ746983 (study PRJEB28759, sample SAMN06268863) | compost metagenome | isolation source: single cell | place: USA: California, Emeryville, Joint... | reverse complement strand
AAATTGATGAACTAAGGGAGAAAATAATCAACCAAAAAGAGAAAACACAACAAGAAGGTGCAAGCGCGACTAATGCATCATCAGTATCAAGTCCATCATTCAAGAATCTGATAGAACTTCTTCTCGGACAGGCTGAAGGTTTGCCAGATCTGGAAATAGTATCTCAAATATTCACGTTCTTTGTGGCTGGAACGGACACGACCTCAGAATTGCTTACAATTTCACACTATCTTCTTGCCAGACATCCAGAAGTGCAAGCAAAACTGAGAGAAGAAGTTATTACACAGATTGGGAAGACTGAAGAGATAAAATATGAGCATATCTCCAAAATGGAGTATCTCAATGCCGTTATCAAAGAAGCTCTTAGATTTGGTGGGCCTGTGGTTAGGGCTATCCCTAGAGTTGCGACACAGAACTTTACCTTAGAGGAGATTGAAATACGAAAAGGAACCGTGATTTCTGCGAGCATAGCTGGTGTTGCCCACAACCCTCAGTATTTCAGTCAACCTGATCAATTCAGACCAGAAAGATGGATTGAAAAAACAGATATTGGAACAATTGACAACTCGATTCACTTGCCTTTCTCTGCAGGATCAAGAAAATGCATTGGAGAGCAACTTGCATTGATCGAGAGTAAACTCTTATTATGTGAGCTTGTGCGCCGGTTCAGCATCGAGTTGCAAACTCCTTATGAGCTCAAGATGGGAATTGGCATTGTTTACTATGCGAAGTCTCCAGTAAAGGTAATCTACAATCCCATGAATTAGGAGGTACCGTTCGGATTTAAAAGATAGATCAGCAAATCGCTAATCGAAGCCTGAGAGAAGCCCTATATATCACTATATATATCACTATGTAAGCATTTATCTTATGAGTCCTGTTTAAATGTACCTATAATTCTATTTGACCTAAAACATTTACTTCTCGAATAATGACTGAGACATTGATATGGACCATTAATTCACATGAACTGCATCTCGAAATGAAATAATTCAGTTCTGTTCTTGTTCTAGAAATAAATTACAATGAATTCTCAGACTGGAGAAAGGAAGCCAGTCTTTTGAGAAATTTATTAGTCAGCAGCTCAAAGAATAAATTCGGGTCTAATTGAACAACTCAAAAGGAGAAGCACCTGCAAGCAATTATATCCTTAGAAAATTATGAAAGGATAATAGTGAGTTGCGACGCAAGTGATTTATTTCATCATGCTGGCGAAATTTCATAGAAATACTCAAATGAAAAAACTACAGGTGAATTCGAGTTCAAGATGATTTATTTGATTTCTATCAAGAAAGAATAAGCATTTAGCAATTTCAATTTAATGATTTCGATAATGAATCACTGATTTTCCGAAGTAAGTATAAGGAGTAATTATTATCTTACGGGTTATGTTCAATGAAATTCGCTCAGATTTGTTAGAATAGTCGACAAAACCAAAACTGCCTCCTTGAAAAGTTCGAAAACAGCCTCATCTAAATTTGATGCTTGATGAGGAAAAAGTTTTTTTGGAGGTGGAAAGCAAGAGACAATTCTACTTTAAGATCAATATTTTTTTTTTCTCCTCTCAATGATGATGACAAACTTTCATAATATCCTTCAAGAAGACACATAAAAGTCATATATCAAAAGCGAAAGTTCTCAACTCCAAGCAAGATTTGACCAACGTGAATTGCAAAGTAAGTTTCATTTGTGACTCAAAAATTAAGAACTGAAAAATTTAGAACCTGGCCTCCCTCTTTTGCTTCAAATCATGACGTCAATTGATTGAATAGTCTTGTACACCATAATTTATGGTTTTCTTACCGAAATTTAGCCAGTAAGTAATTTGTATATTGTAGTTAAATGGAATTATTCCAATTACTGGGTTCTGCGATATGTTGGAAATTTTTTTCGCAAATCTAAGTAGCAATGAGGTTTCAAGAGCTAATAGAGTAACACTTTAATGTGGCAGGAATCAAGAATTCAATCATATTCCTTCTAACTCTTTTATTGGACTCCACATGTTTCTGAATCCTATTCTTTCTAATGTTTAATTGTTGACAAGTGAAAGTTCAGTAGTGAGCGATTATAAATGTGATTCGACGTCCCAAATTTTATAATTCTCATTCCAGCAGCAACAAAAAAGGATCTGACAAAATAGAAATGATTTCTTTCAAACTTTCTTTCCCGATGATATTGGTGGCAACTATTTCGACTATTCTGATTATTCGAATCTTGCACAAATACTTTCTGAAGCCTTACTTCCTTTTGCAGCAGTTTAAGAAGTACAAGGGTTGTCTATGCATCTATCGACCTGTCATTGGAATTATGAGAGAAATTTTAATCAATGAGCGACAACATGGAGATGCTGCTTTCGACATGAAGAGAAGGGTGATGGAGGATCCTTCGCTTAGAGTTGTTGCATCGCCAATCATGGATCGAGTGCAACTGTCACTATATGACTCTGACCTCGTCAAACAGTTCTTAAATAAGGAATCAATGGTGACGATCAAATATACAGGAATGTTTAGCAAAACTCCTGAATTTTTGAAAAATGGGTTGGTATTTACGGAAGGAGAGAAATGGAAGAGGCAACGGAAGTTAATATCACAAGTATTCCATTTTGATTCCAAGAATAATTCGCTTCCTATTATCCGAGCGACAGCAAAAGAGTGGATTGATAATCACTGCAAAATTTCTACCGAATCAGCTTCACCATCTTTCGCGGTTGTAGACGTGTCAAAAGAGCTCAAAATGTACAGCTCAACAGTGCTTTGGCGGATATTTTTTGGAGAAGATAGGTTTCTGGAGGGCCAAAGTGGACCTGCTATGGTAGAAGTAATTTTGAATAATATTGCCACGACGAGAAAACTATCAATGAGTTTATGGAATTTCATTTTTGGAGCTCGATTTTTTAGCCTTGGACTCAGAGAGATTGACAGGCAATATAATCTAGAGAATAAGATTATAAAGAGGTTATTTTACTCCAAATTCGAACAATTGAGAGAGAGCATTAACGCCAAAACCAAAGCGCAGCAGAGCGATTCAAGTGCGACTAATGCAACTTCACCGCCATCATCAAACCCATCATTTAAGAATCTGATTGAACTCCTTATCCAGCAAAGTGAAGGCTTGCCAGATCTGGAAATCGTGTCTCAAATATACACGTTCTTCATGACTGGAACAGACACCACTTCAGAACTGCTCACAACCTCTCATTATCTTCTCGCTACACATCCAGAAGTACAAGCAAAACTAAGAGAAGAAGTCATCACACAGATTGGAAGGACTGAGGAGATAAAATATGATCATATCTCCAAAATGGAGTATCTCAATGCCGTTATCAAAGAAGCGCTTAGATTTGGAAGTCCAGCTCTGACTACTACACCTCGAATTGCAACTCAAGATTTCATGTTGAGAGAGATCGGAGTGAAAAAAGGAATCGTTGTTACAGTCGATTTAATGGGTTTGGCTTTCAATCCAAAATATTTTAGTCAACCAGAGGAATTCCGACCGGAAAGATGGATTGAAAAAAAAGATCCTGGTACTATTGATACATCGACGCATCTGCCTTTCTCTGCCGGTGCACGAAGATGCATTGGAGAGCAACTTGCGTTGATTGAAAGCAAGGTTATGCTATGTGAACTCGTGCGCCAGTTCAACATTGAGTTGAAGACTCCATTCGAATTGAAGATGGGAGTTGGTCTCGTTTATCGCGTCAATCCTCCCGTAAATGTGGTTTACACTCCGATTCAGTACTAGAAACTTTATGCATGTGGAATTGGGAATTGGGACATCGGAATGAGGTTAAACTAAATAGGACGTAAATACATATTATAGTTGAATGGACTTATTCACTAAAACAACTCTATCAGGTATTAATTCATATGAAGTTTATTCTTTCCAGCACTATTATCTATCTGCTTGTACGCAATTAATTAGATTCTTAATGACAACGATTTTCTGTTTGCGCTCGCAGTATTTGAGTCGTTTGTTAATTGTAAATGGATCTATAGTCCCATTTCATTGTTTAATGATTGACAAATTAGAATTTTTTGCAGACAAAACGCACATGATGCAATAAAGAGCTTGTTACACGTTATCTGAGGTAACACTAATTGTGGCTTACGAGATTCTAAATAACAATGCCTTGTATAACCGATCAGGAGACTCAAATAGATATTATTTGTGAGTAATTTCTCTTCACCTTCTTCAAATGGCAGTGTCTATCTATAATACATGGTTTGTAGGAATAGTGAAGAAATTTTACTCGTTTATTTTCTGAGGCTGCATTCAGAATCTAGCAAACAGTTTCGCATGCAATTTATGCAATTTAGCTGATTCCTGCTGGTATCCATAAAATTATACTCACAAAATTATTAACTCACAAAATATTAATAAAATGAGTGAAATGACAATTTACTTCTAATCCTCTATCTAACACTGAAACAAGCCTGAAAATCACTGAAAGATGAACGTTATTACAGGTACTAATGCAATTTCTACAATTCCCATCTATTTAACCCTTATTTCATATTTTTGTACTACTCTACCATAATAATGAAAACAAAAAACTGATATTTTTAAGAAAAAGAGAAAAAGTCGCTTCAACTAATTAGCACTTGAAATAATCCTTTGTAAAGGCCTTTTTTTACTCACTAATTAAAGTTCCTTTTTAGAAATGCTAACGAAGATTTCGCATATCGGCTTGAACACTTGAAAAAATTATTTCTATTAACAAACAAGGGATTAAGAAAAGAGTATCCCATTCAAGGTCAAACAAAATAGGCACGGCGTATTTACAAAATCAAGCAAACGTTAATCGTAATACAATTAACGTTATCAGTATTCGAAAATCACCCTGGTTTATCTTCACACAAATTTTTTATAAAATTTTAAATCATCGATTAATTTAACTTAACTTGATAATGAGCACCTTAAATCCATTACCCATTGCCTCATTAGCACCTAACATCCAAAGAAATTATACTAATTTCATATTGCTTGACACTGGAGCTCCAGAAACACTCGGTTATTTCGATTTTCAAGCAACATCGCTATCTACCAATCAGGTTCATAACATTAGAGCATTTAATCTTGATTCGCGATATTCAAAGCAAGACAAGAACAGAGCAATAAGTTTATTCCTTCAAGAGACACTGCGATTAACCTCCACAAACCCTCAAACATTATTTCTCGAAACACTGGAGTTTCATGAGAACAGAATTTGCTATGCAACTAAACCCACGGCTCCAATTCTTTTGAGGAAAAGCGGTTCTTTGAAGCCCAAATTGGATATACCAAAGTTGCTACAAAATGTTTTGACTGACATTGATCTTCTCTCAACAAAGGCCAACCACAAAATAGACCTTTCTACAGCACCAATCCATGAGACTGAGGCAACCAAAGCGTCAGTTTCGTACTTTCTGAAGGATTGGAACAAAGTTTTATGGCCTCATTCAACCCTTTCAGAATTTCGATCGTCAGTGTCCATAATGAACACTATAGAAAGTTTCGGTCTAAAAGAAGATGGTATTTACAGTCTTATTCTCCATTCTCGAATTAAATGGTGAAAACATTGAAGAAATTCGCTCTCTACGTAAATACTCATCAACGATGCATGATTCATATATTTTGATGATGCTAAGAAAGAGAATATATTTAAAAAGCGCCATTGCACTTCAAAATTGGTGGAAATCTTATATCAGCTGCTCAAGAAAAATTCAAGCAAGATGACTAAGATCGACCACGTTCTTCAAGAGCTAAATCGAATTGAGGGTTTGAATCAAATCTCTGATCAAGAGAGGAATCTGCAAAAATTTAATGAAGCTCAGGCGAAGATCGATGAAAAAACTCAAATTGATCCTGAACCAACCAACGATGAGGGTGACCGTGATGAAAATTCCTTAGAGAAAGAAAAATTAGGGTCAACAGATTTGAAAAAATTCAGATCAGAAATTGTTGCTCCATTACTAAGCAAACAACAACAAATCCATCCGAAAGTAAGAGAGTTAATGCAGCACTGTAGTCCATTGGAAATAGAAGAAGTTAACCTCTGGGGCAGCAGGATAGGAGACATTGGAGCAACAACATTAAGCATGAACAAGCGATGGACTAAACTTACATCGCTTGTGCTACACGGCAACGAAATCAGCGACCGAGGGATCGTTACCTTAAGTAAGAGTGGAAGCTGGGCTGACCTTACGATACTTAACCTATCGAATAATTCTATTGGAGACAAGGGTGCGATAACTCTGAGCAAGAATTCGACTTGGAAAAAACTTGCTAAGCTTAATCTAGGAACTAACTCTATAGGGGCTGAAGGAGCGATAGCACTGAGTGAAAATGATTCCTGGATTCAACTTACAACGTTGGATTTAGGAAATAATGCAATTGGAGCAAAAGGAGCAGCTGCCTTGGGAAAAAATAGCTCTTGGGCAAAATTAAAGGTATTAAATTTAAGCTACAATTCAATTGGAGCTGAAGGCGCTGCCTCATTGAGCCTGAATAGTCCGTGGATCAATCTGACGACTCTTAATCTAGATTATAACTCAATTGGCGTTGAAGGAGCAAAAGCTTTAAGTAAGAATAGCTCTTGGAAGAATCTAACTACACTCTACTTGGAGAAGAATTCTATTGGGAGCGAGGGGACAATAGCGTTGAGCAAGAATAGGTCATGGAGGAAGTTGAAAGCTTTAGATTTAGGAAAAAACTCTATTGATGCAAAGGGAGCGATAGCATTGTGTGAGAATAGCTCATGGGTTCATTTAATGGTCCTTGATCTCCGAAGTAATTCGATTGAGGCTGAAGCTGCCAAAGTATTCATCAAGATACGCCCAAATCTTATTGTAAACATTTAGTTATATGTTTACTTGAAAAGCTTCCTCTTGTATATCCTCAAAAACCAATATGTACTAAAAAAAAAACCTATTATGTTCGCGAGCAGTGTGAAACCATGAATTGGAGGGGAGAAGAAGTAGTTCGGCATTAAGCCTATGCCTATGTAATGACACATGACCGAAGTTAGTATTAATGAAGATAAATTAATGATGCTAATACAGTTTGAGTCAGCTTTAGAACCCGATTCATTTGTGTTCAAGAAGGGTGTCTCAGGATGATATCAAATTATCCCTCTTTGAATCTTAAGCAAAATAAGATGAGCCAATTTACAATTTTTTCAGATTGCAACGATATAATCAATTTCACAGTATAGAGATTATAATTTATTTTTTTCAAGTTGTTAATTCAGTTCGTTGGTAGTGTATTGATGCCTCTCAAATCTGGATCTATTGGTAAAGTGTTTTTCTCTGATAATCGAATAGCAGTACATGTAACTTCAAATTTGATCAGCACATAAAGGGATAACATCAAAAATGATATATTAAAATGTAAAGGCATTCTGTTGAAATATCCATTTACTCGATAAGAATCAGAAATCAATGTATTTATGACTTTTCACTTTAAATACATTGATCATGACATGAAAACGTTTCCGTAATTATATTTAACCCCTTTTTAAATGGTTAGTGATACGTTTTCATTCACCTGTATATAATTAGATAAGCGTGGCTTCAAACCGAGAATTTAGTGAGAAACTAAAAAGCAATCTTCAATTAGTTTTCCTCAGTGTTTCCACAACGCAACACAAAACAGAAAGAGAAATACTGGCAATTTAATCACTCAAAAAAATACTATCAAAGTAGTTCTCGATGTACATCTACTATTCTCAACTATTTTTTCAAAGTTCCTTCTTCTAGATTCATATGGTAATTTTGAAAATTACTAAACTCAACTGATTGCTCCTAGAATCATAGTCTTATGTATCTTTTAATTCCATTTCAAAGAACAGAAGTACATCAAACAGCAAGAAGTAGGTGTTAAATGGACCCCTATTCACAACTAAATCTGAAACTATTGTTGAAAATAATTTTTTGAAAAATACAATCACTTCACCACCATAATTTGTTCACGAGAATAACACTTTCAAGTAGATATATATTCTGTTCACTAATAAAGTTAGTATGTATATCTTTGATTAGACAGAGGAGATTAGTTAAAATATCTTCATCAAAACTTGATATCTCTATAAGTTTCATCTGGTGTATATTCAAATGCCCAAGGGTTCCTATAGATAAATCATTAAAAGGATCAAAACAATATTAATTATACTTTTCAAGAAAGATTTGAATCGCTTGCTTCACGGCCAAGTTTGGGAAGATGTTTTTTTCCGAAATTGGAGCTCTGAAGAAAAATAAGTTTTGACAATCAGTGAGCGAGGATTACCTCGTCACAGGGTCAGTAAGTCCGTTTTTTTTAATGTGCTCCTCAAGAGCGCTTCTCTCATATGTCACTCCTGCCTGGTTCATAACTGGATCTTCCATAAGTTCCTAAAGAAAGTTAAACACCCATCACAACAATATCATCAATCACATAAGTTATTTTGCAGCATAAATATTCTGGAATGTCAAACGAAGGTGATACAGTCGGGTCATTGAGAAGCTTTTTGAGCTAATTTGGGTCAGTTATAAACAATTTGGAATAACGGGCAAATCAACCTCCTCGAGTTTTTTTTCGCGATCTTTTTGGAGTAACTTCGTATCATTTTTAATTGTGTTCTAACCGTGAGTGATTAAAGTCTTGGCTCAATATCCAAGGATTACTGTTAAATATTTATAGAAATTCATTGCTTCTGTTCTCTTTATCTCTAATTCTTTCAGCCAGAGAGTTTTTTTTGCCTTGTAAATGTTGATTTGAACGTCTTTCTCAAAGGCCTGAAGTCCTTGGCTTGAGCAAAGGGAAAGTGCCTTTGTCATTCTTTTGAGCGCCAACTTCAGCTTTTCTGTGCCCTGTTCCATCTTTCCGAGCTCCGCAAGTGCTTGACCAGTTAATAAATGTCCTTTAACATTTTTTTCGTCCAATTCGATGGATAGAACAGCATCTTCATAAGCCTGATAAAATATGGGTGTATGTTGGTGAGATAGTGGTGAAATGTGAAAATAGTAATAAAAAAACAGAGAGCAAAACTTCACAGTCACTCTCTTTTGTTGTGAAGTTCAACATCGCTCTATTAGACAAGTGCGCACAAATCCACTCAACCTGATAGGTCACGATAAAATTTGAATAATAAGGAAAAACATGTAGCAGCATTGCCATGATTTTGAACGTACAGATCAGCATACCTTTTTAAAATTCCCAAGTTGCTTATAGCACCTTGCTCGGTTTGAAAAGAAAACTGAAATTGTATCATCCTTTTTCTTTTGATTTCGAACTGATTTAGTTTGAGGAGAAAAATCTAATCAATACAATTGCCATGTCATAGCATTCAATTGCTTTCTTATATTGCTGATTTTTAAAGTGTTCGTTGCCTAGTCTCTTGTAGTAGTGTCCAGAATTTGGGTTTTGTTCTAAGAGTTTGATCTGGGCTTCTTTACTGTTCGGTGCAGGAGCACTCTTTTTCTCTTTCTTTGCTGCTGTACGCGGTCGGAAACCCCGGTGTGACTGAGGTCGTTCCTGTCTTTCTCCTACAAAGAACTCTAGAAATTTTTGAAATAGAAGGAAATTACCAAAAAAACTTGAAGGCCGTCCGAAAAATTGATCAAAGAGTTCGTCTGTGTTATCGAAAGTGGACAAACCGAATAATCTTTCCATGTTATCTTTGGTGTTGTAGATGGCGAAAGGTCTATGGGTATGATTGAGAATTTCTGATTTCAATTATTTTTCTGATGTGTTTCGCACCAGTTTAAATTAAAGGTAGAGTGTTAAGATTTATGGTACCAGAGTAAATAATGTTTGTTAGTATGATGTGAAAATGACTTTGATCAGAAATGAGAGTTTTGAAATTGATAATCTAATTGAGTGTGACTTTGGGAAACTCAGAGCAACTCAGGTGTTTGGATTCGCTCATATAACCCAAGAAGCACTCTATCTATCAATGATATTTACAGCTATCTTGGTAAACTAATATATAAGTACAAATAATCGAACAAACTCTTCAAAAAAATGACCTTTACGCGGCTACTTGTTTTTCTGATTTTACAATCTATATTAGTATAACTGATAACCCATTACAAAAGGAGAAAATACTCAGTTCTGGAATAATTTAGAATTCTACTCCCAAACTCTCTTAATCCCTTCGATGATCATTAACTACTCTCCTCAAGCGGTCTTAAATTTCACTACTTATTGCAGAGTATAGATCGTTATTATTAAACTTTTTCTTATGTGAATTAGGCTACCTTTTCTAGCATTCAAATATTCACTCTTTCATTCACTCTCATAAAAGTTAGTCGCCAACGCATGATCTATCTCAATATGGCAAGTGTTCATCTGACTTCGATTTTTCCTTTAGAAGAAAATAAAGTTAGATTAACTTAAAGCAGTTTATTATTATTCTTCATTTAAGTTTCAAACCTTTATAGTCAAATCCCAGAGACAAACCTAACCATGGAAGAAAACGAGAAAGAGAATTTTTTCTTTGACAAACGAGATGCCAACTATACAGCAATCAATTCAGACTTCAAATTTCTCGACGTTTTTGGAGATGCTGCAAAGAAAACGAAAAATATAATCATACCTGAGACAATATTGATCCAAGCTGGTAAATATCGGCCCTCCTCGTTTCAGTGCTCACTCAGTATGATTAGGTCAATTCAAGTACTGGCTATTTAACTCTCAAAAAGAACCTGGAAATCCGATTTTGAAAAAGAAACATGAACGACTAAGCCCTTCAGCAATATTAAACCATTTTTCAAAGGTGATTTTGCATCAAGAGATCGACGAATATGAGTCTATATATGGTGGCGTTGAGAAAAAAGTATCTTTTTATGAGAAGAAGAATATTTCACAACGATTTCGATGTTTTAGGAGCCGATTGCTTTTATCCGTTATATTAATGATGAATGCGATCTCCTAAACGTAAAGGATTTCGCAGAATACTTGCAAGAAAGATTAGTAAACACCTTCTGTTTTTAGCAACAAGGTAGTTACGGTTCATCTAGGGATTTCTTAAAGTCATTCAAATGCCATTAAAACTCCCAACAAAGAGTGAAAATTATTCAAGTATGATTCTCATGCAAACCTCCTCAATAATCAGCTGATTACCAGATGAGAATTATCTTATTGAATATCGACATGATATCTCGACCAACCCTCCTCAATATCGGTTTTTCAAGAAAATCACTGAAGTACTTTGTGCCTTCTATGCTGGAACTCCTAATGATATATTGTGCATCCTGATTTTAGTTCGCACGAGCTGATCAAAACATATGCTCTAAGTATTATCGTCCTAAATTGCTCTATGGAAAAAGACAAAAACTACTGACCAACGAAGAAGGAGAAAAAACAGCAGGAGGCAGGAATAGTTTGTTGGCCAATCTACGTCACAATGTGCCTTCACAGCAGCAAAAAATCTACAAGTCAGTCGATTTAACTTTCAATAAGCGCTTGGAAGCTGTAAATTACAAATTAACAATTACATTGAATGATTAACTGATGCTCAAAGCCGACTAAAATTATTGCCAGCTATCTGAGATCATTATTCAATGTAAACATAAAGAAAATGATTGCTCGATTTGTTCAAGACGGGCAAGGAAATCTGATATTTCTTGGAATTGAAGAGCTTTACGTTGATGTAGGGATCTCTCAGCCTTGTAACAACAATATTTAATATGCTTCAGCAATCTCATCTGAATTATTTGGTATTAGTGCCTACAATGCCTGATGAATCTATCAAAAAAAGAGAGCCAATTGAGCGAGCAGGACCAGAGTTCATGCAACTGACTGATCTAAAAGACCCTCAAAAAAGGACATTAAGCAGAGGAGCTACGTCATCATTGAGGAAAAGGTGATTTAATTTCGAGGAAAAGAAGGAATGAGCTCTAACTACCTAATAAATTTAAATTATTAGGCTCCAGACTCATATCGAAAACGCAAATTCCACAGGCCTCTTGGAGAAATGCCATGGAGATTTTTGCAATTACATTCATTATGATAACTTGAAGTAACATTAGAAGGGTTTCATCTCCTAAACCACTCTATTTGACATGGATAGCTTCCGAGCAGCATTAAAGGATCCCACACACGCATTGCTCAATCCAGGGTTCAAATACAAATTTTTAGAAGAGGAAGAGGATGAAGAACCAGTAAATTTACTCTTTTATTTCCGTGTAGCTGACCACACTTTTTTATATTATTCCTAGGGGAAGCTTCCGTATGAAATATCTTATCACTTGATCAAAAGAAGTAGAGAGATTCCAGACACTGTGAAGGAGATCCTAAAGCAGAGAAAAATCTATCCTAAGCACGATGTATAGCAATATATATACCAAATCATTAGATAACGACGTTTTGAATGAACGATAGATCGCGAGAATACAGGAATATATGTTACAGGGCAGAAAAATAGATTTCACAATGGAATTCAAAAGACCTGAGCATGAACATTTCCAGTCTTTGTATCGGTTTGTCAGGGTTTGCAAGAATTGCTATTCCACTTATGTCTGCATTACAAAATCACTTACGAAATCATCCTCAACAAATGATTTGTTGGCAGATGATGGAAAAGGCAATATCAGAGGTAACTTTTTTTGTTCTCCCTGGCCTCAAAACCAAATTATAATAATAATAGCCAAGCACCCTGAAAGAAAGAGAGTGGATGCCTTTAACTCATCTATTTATATGAAAAATCCTCTATCAATCACCATGAATGAACCGACCAAACCACTCACCGCCAAGAACCAAACGACCCGTAGCATATTCGAGAAGACTACTTCTTCCGGATTTTTCACTTCAAAAGCACCGGCTCGAAAAATTGACATCAACGCAAGCTCTCAGAGGCTCTTACTGGGAGTTTGCTCAATCTTGCCTCCAACACAACCAGAGAGGATTACCGAAGAGCAAAATCAGGCCAATAATCCAACTCAAAGCACTACGACAAATCCAAAGAAAGTTAATAGTCTATTTGACCTTGTCAGCAACCCTTCGAAGGGCCCTGAAGACAAACCAGAAACGACCCTAGCGCAAGATCCTGAGGAAAGAATTAAAAATGTTGATCAGAAACATCGAGGGACTGTATGAGCGAGCTCTTTTTCCTTTCTTAATTCTTCAATTCTTTCAAGATTGGATTGATCGCGTCAAACATGAAGAGATCGTCCGTATTTGATCCTTTCCACATCCGTAAAAGTAAACTAATGATTGAAAACGTTGAGGTAGAGTTGATTTATTTTATTTTCAGGCAAATTTGGTGTTGGCAGGCTCTCTATTGTTCCTAAAATAAGAGCATCGACAATGTGAAACATGTGGTTTCTACTGAATTATAACTTGAAACTTTTAGGGTGCCGCTCACAGGGAATTCAAACGTCAAAAAGAAACCTTCAAGCAAAAAGGACAATGTAGCAGGCTCAGGAGAGGCATACACTCTATTTCATCATTCAGGCGCAATTCTTAGAGGAATCCCTTACTTCAGAGTGACCACTCCAAAAATGAGTCTCAAAGAAAGTAAACCTTTGCTGCTCGAAGTATTCTCACCTTATCTGCATAGAAATAAATCCTACGATGGTTGATCGACCAGCACCATCTCTCACTTTTGAAATGTTGTGTAACTTAGGAAACTATCCTGTGCCTTCGAACCTGAAAACGCCAATTGAAGTTTTCATTGTAGATGAGCAAACAGCCATCCCATACACGGTTTTAACTTCTGAATTCGATCCTTATAAGAGTAAAACCTAACCTTTGATCTCTTTAATAAACGTAATGCCTGCTTCAGCGAACGATGTGATCATAATTTGCAACGATATGTTCGACACCTTTACTGAAAAACTTGATTACTTTAAAGGTTTAACAAAATCCCATAAAAACTTAAAGATCGTGCTTTTCAATTTTCCTGGTAACTTTATTTTTGTCTTCCTTAAAAAACAATTCCGATGGTTTGATCAGGGCAAGCTTACACATTGTTCAATAAGAATACATTATACAACAACGAATACAATGCGACGATGATTGATCTCTTACTCAACGAATTGTACGAAACTAACAAGATCGACATACTATGTGAGAACCTCAGATTTATCGGATTAGGTAGTGGAGGAAACACACTCTCCTTCTTTTGTAAGAATATTCACCAACTCTTTCTGACGCCAAATTCACATAGTGTCTCTCGCTGAGACTTATCTTTTATCCATCCGTTGCGTGATGGTAGTCAACAGTTTCTTGTTCATTGACGATTTCCTCCGCAGAATGCTATTGAAAGCTCGTGAAACATTCGAAAACACCCCCAGCAACCTTCCTGATATCGCCTTCCAATACTTTGACATTACATTTGGAAGACGGCAGCTCAGTTTAGAAAATGCTCAGAAGCAGCTCAAATCGAATCCTATCTCAATTGAAGGTAGGAAACTCATCATAGATGGATGTTTAAACTCCATCAATCTCATCCAAAAGATTCAATCAGTGAAGATCCCAATTGTTATCGTTCATTCTCTGCAAAATAATATAGTTGATGTCAACCATACCTATCTTTTCGAAAATACTTTCGAATCAGCTAAACTTAAGCAAGAAACAGAAAAGCTATCAATCCAGGAGTTTTTCAATTCACAAAGACGTCGACTTACGCTACTCTGCGAAGGAGGCTACTCATTGTTCGATGAACGGGGCCCTGATTTTTTGGCACATTTAGAATCGTTTATGACTGCAACTCTTTCACATAACAACACTTTGAATATGATTTTCGTTGAAAAGGTGCTGAATGAACTCGAAGATGGATTGCTATTGCTTCAAGAAAGAGAAATCGAAGACTGCAAAGAAATCATCCAGGAACTACACACATTTGGAACTCTACAACGAGATAAGCAGCAAAAGCTTTACAAAAAAGCCTCTTCCTTGGCAAGCACCTTCAATGCCAAGATAAAGGATACTCAGATGAAAATTGAGAAAAGCATAGAAAACTTTAAGAATGTGAAGATCCGAATGACCAAATACGAATTAAATGAGGAACTCAACGAAATGATCCTCCAAAGTGAGGAAAGAAGACTGATGGATATTCAGACTCATCTGGAAAACGTGATAAAAATTGACCTAAACCCACTAAATAAGCTGTTGCAGCTCGCTCGCATTCAAATCAAGCTAGATGAAAATTTAACAGCTATTGAAACTGTGATCATTGATAAAGATTTCGAGAAACTCCATGATAAAGTGAAACAGACCCTACAAGCAGAGCATTTTGAGCTTCACGAGATAGAAGAATCAGCTGCCTTAAGACAAAACTATCTAAAACTTCTTCGGGATGTGCTAACAGCAAACAGAGATGCGCTAGCAGAAATTCAAGAAATCAGAAACATTGGATTTTCAGAGATAGAAGAAACATTCAATTGGATGCATGCAATGTTTTCAAATTTCAATGAGTTAACAAGAAATCTGCTCAAATTGGAGCTCAAACTTAGTGAGATACTTCATGAAATAATAAACGCGCTTGGACAATTAGAACCAGAGAAGATGAAGGCCAAAGCTGAAACAGCATTTAAGATTCAATTTCAGGAGATAGCTTCTTTATCAGAAGTCTTGAAACTTAATGAACAAACCAAGGAGATGGCTCGAATTGAAGAACTCGCCAAAGTTGGCGTAGAAATCGAGATGAACAAGGATCTTGCCTCTGAAGATGTGAAGAATGTTTGTAGTCAGTTTATAAAAAAAATCGACACGTTTTTGGCAAACAATGAATTGGATGAAAGTAAATTATTTTTCAAAAGCAGCATCAATTGAACTTACTTTTCTTTGTTTAGGTGCCAAAACGACATTGCAAAGTTTGATGACAAATTGCAAGGAACTTCGTGTTTGATCCTAGTTTCTCGATAGAAACCTTTACTCTTTGCTAGTGATTTTCTATAATTTTGCCTTTTACATTGCTGAATGTTGGTGGATATTGTGGTTATAGTCATTGAAAATAAACGCTTAACGAGACTAAGACATTATTTTTTCGACTTCTCCATCACAAACTAAAACCAGCATAGAGTTAATATCTGACTTTAATTTTGTTTGGGAAGGATAGCTTCTTCCTATTTAAATAAGAGAAAAAATCCATTGCCTCTGCGTTATTGGACCATTTTATTCATTTTAAATGTTTACCGGATTATTTCGCATTCTACATAGAAACGACATGTTGCTTAGATGTTGTATAGTGTTCAAACACTATGAAGCAGTTAATTATCGAAAAATCAAACATTTTGTCGAATAAGCCTAATGTTGTTTCATCAACAATTAATCTAGTTGAATATTTCATCCAAATTCAATTCAAGTAAGGGGATTGAAAGTATGACTTTGATGCAGCGATCATGCTTCTTAAGAATGCCCTAACTCAGTAAACTTGTTCTTAAAATTTAAAAATTTCTATTCTCTGAATTGTTTAACGGCTAAAATCACCTCTTTCCTTAGAAAGATTAACTAACTGTATATTTGGAATCCAACTTCTGAAAATTTTCACTTTAAGGTGAGCTTCGATAGTCATCTTAAGATATTTTCGAAACTATTGTGTTAGTTTGCTCTGAAATTATGCTTAAATGCCAGTTCCTGGCGTATCCATGTTCAACCCAAAACACCACAAAACTTTGATTATTTCTTTTTCTGGGTTTTAGGGGATTGACATTTTTCACGCGAGGTCAATATTCTTTTTTCTTGCTTTCCATTTTAATTCCTGGAATCAGTGAGCAGGTTTGCTTGATCTTCATCACGATATTAGCAACTGATTTAGTTGCTCGTTAAAACATAATTGTTACTGAATTATAACATGGAAACACTATCTATCAACTAGAAACTTAGAAAACAATGAATTTAGAAAAATTGCTACTATCTGATAGATTGTTGGGACATTCATTAAGCATTTAATCAGAAGGAGGCTGCTCGATCTGTTTCCAATTTTCCCGAGGACTATTGATATCAATTCTGATTTCTTCGAAATAAATCAGATTAAGTTCGCACTTGCCATCATTTTTGCTCATAGAAAAGTTGGCTATCCGCGCAAAAAATCTATTTTAGAACACCATTTCTGAAAAAAAATTTTCCTTAACCTTCCTCTTGCTATTTTATCTGGTTCTGCACCAAATAGGCTACCCACTGTTGCTTGACTATCATTATTATTTGGATTGCTATGTACTTCCCTCCCTCTATGTTACTTTCAGCCGCAAATGGCCTATGAATCTCATTAACAAGTTGCTCACATCTTGACGACATATTTTCTTTTTTTTGTATATCAGAAATATTGATCTCGGTTGCTTTGATCTCCTCTATTTATCCTCTTGCGATTTTTCATCCCTCGACCTCTCTTTCGAATTTCCTTGAACAGAATTGGTAATTTTCGGAACCTGCTTGTCAAAAACCATTAAACTAACCAGAAGCTTGACTGAAAAACGTGTGAAATCTTTCGATTTGCCAAAACAACTCCGAAAATTTCTTTTACTTCCATGCGATCATTTGCCAGGACTGAATAGAAATTCGTGGTAACAGCTAAATTTCGACTGAGCTCACTGAATGTGCGATTAAGCTATTTTAAATTCTGATATTGGGTAACCGTTTGACTTCGGAATTCGTAAATTATTCTTAATTTATTTTTTTAAGAGCTGGATAAGATCAGTAACCAGTGCGAAAATTAACAAAGTGTTCCGCATTCTTAAATGTGATCCGGTTAGAACAAAAATATAATTTGAAAATTACCACTTAACTAACCATACTGCGCTCTCTGCAGCAAAATTAATTTAGCCTAACAACCTCTGATAACAACACTAATGCCTAACTATCCGATGAAAGCAAACTCCGAAAATGTTTTTCAATCTCGAAAGGGTAACTATACTTTGCCATACTTTGAAGATTCGAAAGAAGGGAACCGATGTGAAGAATGTGAAGAAAATTTGGCCAGTGTCTTCTGTAAGAACTGCGAGGAATATCTGTGTAAAGGATGCGATCTCAAAATTCATAACAAAGGCAGACGCTCAGAACATATCAAAGAAGAGATAAATTCTGGCATCGAGAGACCTTCCCGAATAGCCTTTATCTCTTTCAGCACGGCTTTGAAAGCAATTCAGCTCAGCTGCACCGACTCAGAGCTAGGAAAGAAGCTCTTGGCGTTTATTCAATCTGTCTTGGACAAAAATGAAATTGCTCAAGACACTACGATGATCTATGTTTACTATACTTCAGATGATCAGCTTTCACAGGATCTAATCGCACAGATCTGTGGATGCTTGGAGAATCTCAAATACTATACCTTTATGAACATTAACGAGATTAGAAACTTGAAGCAAATCCAAGATATTTCACTGAAAGCTGGCCCCAAAGCAACTGATAACGAAGTGATGGAATTAGCAAAATGTTTGAGTCTCATCTCCCGTGGATATCAAAGAATTTATATTTGTGACTCCATTAGCTCATACAAACTAGGACGCTTAATTCTTTCGCAAGAAATTGACGAAAACCAAAGAATTTTTACCCTGGAAGAGAACTGCAATACTCAAACTGATAATGCGATGAAAATGATTGAGCTCACCTCTTTCAAAAAAGCGAGTTCCCTCAGCAGCCTGGGCAATGAAGACTACAGTGATGGGTCCTACTTCAATTCAATGAATGATTTAAAGGCCCCGAAAAGCATTTCAGGTACTACGCAACTTGCCAATAATTTCGGACTAGTCCTTCATCCCAGAAAGGAAATCGAAATAGATGGATCCCTGGAACTTTGCCACTGTATCACTAATGAGTTTCGTAAATTAGCACTACAAGGGGAACTTATGATCACAAAGGAAGATTTTGCAGGACTGATACAAGAAGTCGTCGCCAGTAAGTTTGATATGAAGAGTGAGATAGCGATCGAAAAGGCAAGCCAAGTGGGCATTGTCCGGATGTTCAGCAGAAAGTACCCTGACGGTCGTACTGTTGACTACGTCAGTCTCCAAACTGAAACTATCACTGTCGAATCTCTTGGATGGGTATGTCGAAGTATCAAAAGAGACGCCATGACTCCAACAGAGAAACTCATACTTAGCAGAATAAAGGAATGCTATGACCTGAAGCTCGAGGCCGACTACTGGAACGCTCTCTTGGTCTGTCTCGAAGGAAATTATCTCAGTGCCAAGAAAAACGTGATTGACGAAAGCACGGTGATTCTTCCACTTATTGTCTCGAACACGAGCGACCCTTCCACTGGAGCAGACGCTCGTGTTGTATACATCAAAGGAGAAGAGTGGGCTTGCGAAGATATCGGAACAATAGATGAAACCTCTCAGTCATGGAGGACTTTCCTGAAGTTCTTAGATGACTTCTTCCGTGAAGATGAAGATAAACTTCCCAAGGCTGAACAACAGACGTTTTATACTAGCAATCACCGACACTCCAAGTACGGCAACAAATACGTCGGGTACCAGAAATTCGATTGGAAAGTCGAAGAACATCAAGATGGAAAAGCCGTCCCAGGAGGAAGATATGGCTGCGCCCAATTCGTGAAAGTCTGCGGTCCTGAATTGCTTCAGCGAGAGTCACTGGGCAAGCTCAATCTCTACGTTCATGAAGCGATCAACAAGGGAATTGTTCGATATCAAAGAACTCTTCTGGTGAAAAACCCACAAATCAATATCCTTGAAGGAATTCAAAACCTAACAGGCCAAATCGATGGAATAACCGACCCCGTAACTGAGAAAAAAATGCGACAGCTGAAGAAAATCAAAAATGGCTTGATTGAGCTCCTTGTAGAGCATCCTGAAGGTCTCTCACTGGCCCAGATTCCTCAGTATTTACGTCGTAAACTGAATTTCTCATTCAACCTTCAAGAAATGGGATTCCCAAAGCTAAAGAATCTGCTAATAACAATGACCGAAGACATCCAGATCGAGGTGCTTGGCACAAATCATTCATATGCCTCTTTGAAACACCCAGAAAAATATGCCCATCTCACAAAGAAATTCGGAAATAAGCATTTCCATGGCTATCGCAATCAAGACGAACAACTCAATCTGTTTGGCTTCAAAAAGGGGCACAAGAGCTCTCACTATCCAAATTTGAAAAGCCCAGAACGAGGCTATAACAACATGATGTCCCCATTAGAACCAAGGAATATCATGAAAAAAGCGAACCACTCTCATAAAGAGGCTTACAATATGAATGGAAATGCTCAACACATGTACCAGAATAATTATGATAGCACATTCGACCAATACTTGCAGCAAATTCGCCTTGCCGTTCAAAATATCATCAGCCAAATTCCAAGCGGCATCAGTATTGATGATTTGCTTTCTCAACTGAACTTCGAACTTGGATGGTTAGTCGATTTCAACTATTTCCAGTGTGACAACTTTTACCAGTTCTTGTCAGGATATGCAGCGGATCTTGTGGACATCCAAATCAGCGTAGACCTTCAGAAACAGCTAACTTCCTACATGGTTTACCCAAGGTTTATGGTAGGTGACACTGCACCTATGAAGACAACTCAGCTTCAAATTCCTCTCCAACAGCAGATCCCCAGTACAAATGTGCCACTTCGCATCGATTTTGTTTCTGAGTCCACTGAACTTACCAATCAAACGGTGCTGAATAAAGCCTCTGAGACGACAGAGAAATATCAGCCAGCAATTGCGCTGTATGGCAATCAACCTTTCCAAATCGATGAAACACCAACCAGCAACCGAAATCTCGCTACTGAAGATGGTACTCCCACACCTCAGAATTTCCAGAGCGCCAATTTTCGATTCATCGAAAAGTTGCTGTGTGAGAATAGTCCGGCCGGAGCTCGCTTATTTACTAAAGTGGCCGATGCTCAGAACAAATTGAGTCAGTATGCTACTCATGACAGCTTTAATGCCTTAAATAATCTTATCAACAGTAATGAAGCTCTCAGCAGACTTCCACCTGGTCTCGAGACAAATAATAAATCCAAGGTCTAACCTGTTAAAGTTTTAGGAGGCTTTTTGCGACATTACAAGCCTATAATTTGAATAAGTAATGCCTTAGTTATGCTCGTAATTCCTAATGTATATTCAAGTTTAACACTTAAAAGTTATTGAAAGAAAATGATGCTTATTCTTGTATATAAATATCGTTTGTTTGTTTCGTTTGTTTTTTGTTTAATGAGTATAAAGAATACATACCCATCGATTAAATGCACGTATGGCATGACTAGAAAGAGCAAAATGATACCAATATATCGTATTTATTGAGATCGCCAACAACAACACTTGGCTTAGGTGACCAACACAGCTGGATATCGAATTCAATACATTACCAATATTGCATTATTAGTATTGTATTTGATAATATCAATTTTTTCTTCTTTTTGATGTTACCAGCTTTGAAAATCATCCATATGATTCTGCCAATATTTTTTTGATTCAATTTGCTTTTTGTTTGTTATGGTATTAAACTTTAGAACCTTACTACCATGTTTTCGATTGAAGATTCACCGAAATATTATTATGTTTGAATTCTGTGGAAATAGATATAAGCCTACCTGAAGGCAAACAAAGAATCAGTGGCTATTTTTTTTTTTTGAGAAGCCACATCTTCAATCCCTCCGATTCATACAACAACCGCCAGCATTATAATAATAGCTGGGGGGACATTTGTCAGAAAGCAGCATCATTCACTTAGATCCTAGAGTTTTTCAAACTTGTTTGTTACAAATAGACTGACTAGCTCTTATTCTTAGTGAGATTTATAATTCGGCATTTATGCAACTAGTGTGATACTAATATAAATCCACTAAAACAACGAATGCTTGAGAAGAATTGGATAAATGTGTAGCCTAATGTTTTGTCTCTTGGTATATCCACCTGTTTTTATTGTTTATTTGGTGGTATGGATTTATAGTCAGGTTGTTTCTCTTAATACGTATCTCCTTCCTTTGGTTGGACCAATTTCTTGTTTGCAGAAGAAGCCATTTCGTTCTTGAGACCAGTTAGGATGGATTCTATTGTGTATGATTTATCCCAATTTTTCAACACACTGAACTTGGTAGTATCAACCTGGTATAATATTAGCCAACACACATACAAAGGAAAAATACCGTTCCATTGCTAGAGTTTACGCAGCCAAGGTTAATTTTCGTTAAGAACTTGACTGTGGGTGCTTTCTTAGGGTAATCTGGTCCACAAACGATCTTCAAACTGTAAATTCTTCCATCGAAATTAGTCTGGAAAATTATTGGAGGATGAGGTTAGCAAAACAGCGATAAAATTGATTGAATACTCCATAAGGACCAAGAATAGTTCCATTCCAGTTGGTTAAGGTCATATCCTCAGCTGTTCGAAGAAGGTGAATTTTGTTGAAATGGTAAGTGATTGAGATTTTTACGATTTTCAAGTCCGTAGCTGCATGATCCATCACCAATGCCTTTCTCTCCCTTTTCAAGTTCTTCAAATAATCTGAATTTTCTTGGAACGTCACCTAGTTTTCAATAATAGATGAAATTCACAATTCACAATTTTCATCAGAAAGGAAAAACGCGGAGGAGGAAGGAAAACGAATCATACCTTTGTCTGCTGGGCTGACTATTGAATAGAAAAAGGTTTAGAATAGGAGTTAATGTGGAGAGAGCTTTACCCATTTTCTTGAAAGCTAAAATTAAGTCAATGAATAAGGTTTGCTTTTTTAGTTGATGCTAAATAAGCTTGGATTAAATTCTTTTAGAGCTCAATTTTCCTTTTGAATATGAAACAAATCTAATTTCCAAGGAGATAGCAATGAAGAGATAAAATAACAAAAATTCAATAAGCTAAGACAAACAATAATGAACTCTGCACACACAGCAATTTTAAAAGATATCCTCCGCAAAAAAAAGAAATCAGTTCTCATTATTAGCTCACCTGCGCCGAGATAATAAGATAAGAAGATTCTTCTCCAACCTATTTCCCTCATAACTTAGGGGAAAAAAAGTATTATCTGTGAGAAAATATACATGAGACTCTTAAGGTGCTGCTACTGGCATTTGTTTCCTCATTTTCTTTTAAACTAAAATTATCTGTTCCAATTAAGAAGAAATTGCTATTGCTCTCTTACTACAATCACACTCTCTTCCTACAATCATACTCTCTTCTTCCCACCACTTATAAAGTTGTTTCAGGGTGATGTGTGTGTTATATCTTTGAGCTTCTTAATCTGCCTCCGTAAAAAATTTTGAGGTTATATTGTACGTTTCAAAAGATCAATTATAACAATTAATTTTGCCTGATTTAGATGAAAGGACAGTCAGTAAAGCTAAAAAACTCCAAAAGGAGTAGAAATAGTAGCAGCGGCTCAAGCAGTGATGATGAGTCCAGCAAGCAATCCCCAAATAATTCGAGAATATCAAATAAATTTGCTCAGGGCAGCAATGGATTCTCCAAAATTAACGATCAAGCTCGCGCGGCATTGCAAAAGGGCCAAATTTCGGAAGCTCTGTCGAAATATAGCGCAAGTAATTTTTTATTATTTATTGTGCTGATTTCGCAAGGTCTTGACACTATCGCCAAGCTCAGTGGTTTACAATCCACGGATTTTATTGTCTATTTCACAAACACCGTAGAAGAAATCAACAACATGGCGATGAACTATACCAAAAAAAGGGATACTGAGACTGCTTACGAACTATTAAGCTGGTGTGAAAGGGTTGTCAATCCTGAGCTTTATGGAAATTTCACCATGCTGAGGAACATCACATATAATAATTTAGGCTGTACGTTTCGCAGGGTCGGACAGCTGCATCACGCGTTGAGATATCTAAGGCTCGCTTTAGATGTTCTACTTAATGCCAGGGAACTTCAAAACTCTGCGAAGACCTACTTAAATTTATGTGCAGTACTATCACAAATGGGAAAGTAAAACCATTTTGTGAGGAATCATTCAGTCAACGTTATCATCATTTTTAGTCATCGAGAAGCTATTGAGCATGCTAAAAACGCTTTAATCTACGCACAGGATGACCTGCTTCGTTTGAAAGAACTAGGGGCTTCTCTTGAAGCAATCAAAGAAAAGGTGAGCGGCCATTACATTTTGACAATAAAGCTGAATCCTATTGCTTTGTTAGGTTTCGTTGCTAGCAATTGCATATCACAACATGGGTGTTGAAGAAGAGTTCATGGAAAACATTGAAAATTCTTTTAATTGGTACCAGAAATCGGTGAATATACTTCTAGAACACCAAGTCAATAATGAGAGCCTGATTGAAAAGTTTAAACAGGCGTATGAAGCTGCAAAGAGCGTAATTTGTATAAACTGGACTGTGTATCTGAAATTTTTCCAACAGAAATTTGCTACGATGCAGTATCGACCTAATTCAAACAATCGCTCCGCAAGCTTGACTCGCAATCGACCTCCAAGCGCTCATTATCCTGATATCAGAATTTTGTCTAGAGACTCCAGAAGACCATCAGAAACTGTTAAAGGTGGAAAAAGTACGCAATTTTACTTTCAAAACAACAGAATTGTTGAAAAACGAAGCACTGGGTTCAACTATTCAGGAGCCGCCACACCCAAGTAAAAATAATCTGACTAGAATTTCATTGACCAAACAATTCTAGTCATTTTTATAACCATAGTCCCCCACACAGACCACAGTCACATCATGGAAGGAAAGTGGCTCGGCCTCGAAGCGCATCAACCCAAAGAAATCTGGATGTTAATCGCACGACGTTCTCCCGAGAAATCTATAGAAGAGAAACCGAAGAACAGAGACGTCAACTTACGGAGGATACTGAAACGCGATCATATAGATCCACTGTGCATGGGAGCTTTTATGAAAGTAGAGATATGGGTATATTGATAGTAACCTGACTTTTTGCTTAATGATTTATATAAAAAAAGATCAAGGACATCATCACCGTCACAATCATCATCACCTCGAGAATTCTGGCTTTCAGAGTGAGAGAACGAAACAATTGGACAGCTCATTTGACCGTAAGAAGAAAAATGGAGATATCAGCCCAGGAAATCATTCAAAGCGGCATGTTATGGAGCATACCAGGTAAGAAGAAGAAAATACTTTACAAAATATCATTTTTCTGGAAAAAGTGTGAACGGTGGAGAAAGCCAGACTGAAGAATGGGAGATCAAAACATTAAAAAAGGCAGGGATCTTGGAATGGCCTGAATCAGAAGATGATGCTTCTCCATCCGAGAAGTCCGGAGTAGATGAGCTGAAGAGAAATCGTATCAGATTCCTGGAAAGTTTGAGTGGCAGTAATAGAGCTCATGCAGACGCGTCGCCCCAGCAAAATACTTTAAACTTTGACCTGAGCGGTGTGGAGGAAGAAAGTAAATTTGTGAAAAAAGCTTTGTCGCATCAATAACTTTTTGTGTCTAGTTGTTGTCGAACCGAAATTACAAACTGATAGAAGTGGAAAAGAGCTCAAGCAAAAAATATCAGAAAAAATACTCCCAGAAAATGACACAAATATTCAGGAATCTAACCACGTGGACGAAGAGCCTGAGGTGAAGAGCAAACAAGAAGAAAGCACTCCTCGAAGCAATCTTAGTCATTACTCAGTTGAAAGCGACCACGAGAAGAACAAAACTAAACCTCCAATGACATTGCAAGATTGGGTTTGTTTTTATCAACGGATTCATTTGAGTTTTATCATTCATTTATAGGAAGAATGGCATTCAAGGCGAATAGAGGCTGCTATCAAAATCCAAGCTCATTATAAAGGGAGGCTTGCAAGAGATAATTATAAGCTTCGAAAGGAACACTACTTGAAGCATAAAGGACGGAAGTTGCTTCTGAAAACTCTTCTTGCTCAAACTACGAGTGCTACTCAGGAGAAAATATTCTGCTCTTTAAGAATTTACCTTCGCTCTCCCACCCAAGAGCTCTATTTCCATGGATTTGATCTTCTTAACCATCTTATATATGATGCGATTATAAAGCTCCCCGAGAATGTGACGTCTCAGTCCAGCCAGTCTGATTATATCCAGCAATCGAGAGAATACGCTGAATCTTTGGTTGAACAGATTTACATTCAGGGCCATATGTTGATGTTTAAATCACTGAACGTGAAGAACGGTCAGAAAGGAAAATCAAAAGACAAATCGCAAGAAAGTAATGTTTCTCTCCTCTTAAACATCACTAATCTTTACTCAACACTAATAAATCAGGTCTCTTTACTCTTCTACGGAATGAAAATAAGGAAAATAAAGAACATCCTCAAACGGACAAGAGTCATCATAATCATGTCGAAGATCATCAAGATAGTGACTCCAGCTCTCAAACTAGCGACGAAGATGGTCATAAAAAGAAAAAAATGATGGATCCACCTAACATTGTGAACATGGAAAATTATTACAAAGCAGCAACAAAAATCGGTGCACTGATGCGCGGATATCTCGTTAGATCGATGTACAAGCTTAGGAAGGAGAATCGAATCAAGCTGCTCTATTCATTCAGAGAAAGAATCGAAGAA
>ENA-UOTZ01000737-UOTZ01000737.1-compost-metagenome-genome-assembly--contig:-NODE-737-length-26380-cov-7.657568_pt1 | contig 26380 bp, 16 predicted proteins | sample MGYA00238144_ERZ746983 | MGnify/ENA primary metagenome ERZ746983 (study PRJEB28759, sample SAMN06268863) | compost metagenome | isolation source: single cell | place: USA: California, Emeryville, Joint... | reverse complement strand
TCTATTCCGGAAGCACTGAAGACGGACGTAAAACTCTAAATTACAATTGCAGGTTTTTTAACGGGTTTTATTAACAAAATACAGGCAACGCGTTCTCATTGTGCTTCCTTGATAACTAATTGAAATAACGCCCGTGTGGCATGAAAGCATGTAGAGCAATTGGGACTGTGTTATCCAATTGTTGTATCTGCTTTCGTTCTCTTTCTCTCCACCCGAAGATTCAGCGAGAAGTCTACCTTGAGGAGCATTCAAAAGGAGAGTCAGAGAAACCCTAATAAATAATTACATATCATAATAATAATATCATCAAAATTATGAGTAATGGAAAATTATAATTCATCTATATTGATTGAAAATGAACCAACAATAGACAGAAAACAAGTATGAGGGAAAAAGGTAAAATATACCTGTTATAAAGGATAGGTGGAATGATAGCTAGATTAATCACTATGGCTGGCGTTTGAAAATGTTTACAATTAAATATGAGCACTAATCTCCAAAGCAAACTTCGAATCAAAGTGCACCATTGAACTTCTTTATCTTTGAACAACTCTATTTAATTCCTTACTTCATTTCCACTGAGTTTTGATTTGCTAGAACAACTCGAAAATTAAAAAAATGGCAACAAAACGCACACACAGACAAGAAAAATTTCTTTTTACAAAGAACAGCTAAATCTTGGTGGCACATTGAAGTGAGATGCCTCTCCTGGATAATTCCAGATGCAATGAATATATATTTTTTTTTTAATCCTCCAATCAAGCCTCAATTTCCAAACCCGATAAATCCGACTCAAGATTGAATCAACAATTAAATTATTTGCATTGCCTGCGACAACTTCAATGCCACTCTGTAACACGAAACTCTTTGTACTTCTGTTAGTATGTACCATCAGCTCCAGCGTCCATGCTATCGATTGTCTTGACGGCTCTAACAAACCCGTCGCTTGGTGGACCAAACTGAAACTTCCAAGCAGTCTCGGAATCGCTAAACATCTCTACTACGATTCCAGCGACGATCAATCAGCCTCGACTTCTTTCCGTGCTGAGGACCTGAAAATCGATGATGAAGGGTCTGCTCTCTACAACACCCTCAATCAAATCAACTCCTACCAAAGAGCCGACCTCCAAATCTTGGCTTTCAACGACCAGTTCCCAAACGGAAAAACCTACTCCTCCAAAGCCCATGCTAAGGGCGTTATTGTGTTTGAACCTGAAAAGAACGCAGGGTTTTACATCATGCACAGCACTCCGAAATTCCCAGCAATTGACGATTTTACTGTGTCCCCAAAGCTTCCTCAGTCCGGCTGGGTTTACGGGCAGAATTACCTGTGTATCACAATCGACAATGACGGACTCAGCAATATCCTCTCAAGTCTCTCTGTCAGTCAGCCGAATGTCTACTATGACAACGCGAAGCTAGCCCCATTGACTATTAAGCAGGACAGCATCGTTCATACATTCAAGATCAGGCTGAACGGCCAACCTATCACCCATATAAGCAAGAGTCCTAAATACGAAGAATATCTTTACCCATCAATAATATCACCGCATTTTAACGTGCATTTGGCTGTTGAGTCCTGGAGCCATCCGAAAGAGCCATCCCAGTGCTCTTCAGCATTGAGATCTGTGAATGTGGATAGCATTAATTTCAACAACACAATAAAGTGGACTATTGGTCAAGATCACTCGAAATGGGCAGTTTCGTATGAAGGAGGTCGTAAGGTCGTTTGCGCGTCGGATATGAATCGAGCTGCCTCGCAAAAGAAACGAGGAGGAGGTGCTCTCTGCTTTGATGGCAACTCTCATTTGCATGACGCACTCACGAATCTCATTGGCAGTTACGATCAATGCGCTACTCCCAATTTAAGACGAAGGTTGTAAATTGGGGTTTTACTCTTAATTATAATGAGTTCCACTATTGAATTACCGTTTCATGGGAGAAAAATAGAAAATTAAGACTTACTTATTGGTAAAGGAAGCAATATCAGTAGTTCCACATATCTGATTGTAGTTCTCAAAAAAAAAAATTCAATTCGGAGTAATCATATAATAATAAAAGCTGCTGAATTGAAAAAGACTCTGGCTCTCAAGTGGTCCTGAGGAGAAATAAATAAAATTAATCAACCAAAGCGGCTTTCACATATAAATCGTCATGAAAAAAAGTAAAGCTGGTGCACCGAAAAGTCATACACCAGACCAGAAGATCATCAAGAACAAGTTTTGGAAGTAATTAAGACTCATTCAAAGTCTTTATGCTAAACACTATTTAATGTAAAGGGGAGATGATGATGATTTAATCGAAAAAAAGCTTTTGTCTCATCTCGTAATACCTCAAGAGTGAAATATATAGACTAATAGTCATGCTCTTTCAGGAACGAAAGAAAAAAGGAAGAACAAACTTTGCGGTCGCTGAGGTCCAAGAAGAAAGTCACGTTGAAGAGGATCTACTCAATATTATGGTAACAGTTGGCAGTCCACAGCGGTTGGGATTGACTTGGTGAATTCATAGGAAAGAAGGCCGACACATCAACAGCAAAAGATGTTTTTTGCTCGTAATAAATCCTTCATTATGTTTTTTGAACTGCAATTTGGATTCCTTAGTGCAAAGAGAGAAAGAAAGAAAACTGAGAGAATATCTTACTGATAGAGAGAACGCCGTGTTTAACATGTCTAAAACGCAGTTTATTAACAAGATGTTATATAAATATTCACCCTACGAGAATACAAATGAAAAGTTGGTGAGGAACATATTTCATCTTGGGAACAATAATGTAAGTCCAATTCCTCGCGACACAAACAAGCCTGCGCTATTTCCACAGAAAATCGTTGAACCCAGTGGAAGAGCAGTAGTCCCTCTCAAGCCAAATCTGCAAGAAAAATTTTCAGAACTTCCCCCTCTTTCAAAACAGCATCCAATTGTGCAGAGTACTCCTAATCTTCAGAAGGGTGGTCTTTTTGACAGCCAATTAAAAAGTCATTTTGTCTCGCCGCCAGAGTTCGGAACGAAATCGGTGTTGAAATACTATCAATCCCTGGATGAAAATATAGTAAGTTTATGATGGTTGAAAACTTGAAATAAATGAATTAACATAGAAAAAAATCAAGCCAAGAGAAGACAAATCTAACCCAGCACTCAGATCGATTTTCCATTTAATGGCTGTGGAAAGCTTGTCGTCGCCTCCCCCAACAATTAAACGTTATAACTATTTTCATTGAAGAAGTAGTTTTGACAGTATCATAAAGCATGTTTTTGTTTATCGGCAGTCACTTTCTTTTCTTCACAAGTTTTTATCTTTGTATTATAGCAATTTACTATTAAAGGAACCTCGAATTCTAGGAATATTCGGATCAAATATCTATATGTTGAAACTAACCGACAAACTATTTATTTATTATCAGTTATTTTATACTTCCACTTTATTTTTTGCCCCCGTTGCCCATACGGGTGTTTTTTCATATCTAACTAGACAATGAATGATAGCATATTAGCGACATCTCTAAGAACGTCTGCCTTTCCATGAACTTCTATCAAGCGTTTATTATTATAGATCGCGTGCTTCATCAGATGTATAAAGAACATCTTCTTGGTGACAAGCCTGCTTACAACCAACTTCATCGTCGTTGCTTTCTGAACCTGATTATTATTGTACTCCACGAGATATTCATTGCTAGTGCTACTCACAATCTGCTTTGCATATTCCGCTTCCCGTGCGAACTCTACCCTGTTGAAGGAAGCGTTCCATATACTGAGATAGACTCCATCTTTATTCGATTCCATCAGTAATGCTCGCTTTCGCACTGGATCCGCACTGAAAACGCTTTTAAGTGTCGTCCCTTCATTATAGCAGTTCATAGGAATAACTGTGCTTTCCCGATGGAAAGAATTATAAACGATCTGACTCGGTTTGCCACCTCGATCTGGGTTTCCAAAGAGCACTATTTCCCGTTCTCCCCAGGGATACAATGCAAAGTAAATCCCTGGTGCAGGTTCAATATTAAATATTCGAAACCCTTCGAATTTTTCTCTCGTATCCAACATGTACAGTGAGAATTTACCTTCCCTTAGCTATAACGAGTAGAGAGAATAAAGATATTTTCGTCATCTCCAGGTCTCAGCCTCATTGGATTCCTTTCTAGACTACTGTATTCAAGTTGACATTCTAATTTATCTTCATTGAACACGGTAACCAAATATTGATTCTCGCCATTAACAGTTGGAACTGTTTCAAGCACTCCAACTTTTTGACTTTTCTTCAAAACTTGAATATCTAAACCAGCAAAAGCTTTGTCAACTTTCTGAACATCGCTCCTTTTCTCTTTGGGAAGAGCTTCAATAGTGGGCACTTTGTGTTTCCATTTTTTATGAAGTTCACCAGTATAGGGATTGAGTGCGGATAACTGGCAATGGTCGGCATTAACAAAAATGATCGTATTTTCGTCAAGGGCTCTAACAGAATGGAATAATGTCAAGCATTTGTTGGGGTCGCCGGAGATTTTGCCTTCGTTTATTATGTTATTAGCTAGAGAGTCGAACAGAACCCAATGTCCATCAGAAAAAGAAAAGCCAACGAAAATGTGAAAGTTGCTGAACGGAACAATGCTCTTGGTTGAATTGATTATAGTTGACCGAGTTTCGAACTCTTTAATACTCGAATAAAAAATGTTTTCCATCATCGATCTTGATCTTTTGTAGTTGTGAATTTGAGTTAAATTTATTTTTTATTCAGCTCCAGCAAATTCTCGTTGAGTAATCCAATCAAATTACGATTACTTTACTTTAAGTACTCCCACATAAGGTTGATAAAATGAAATCAAGAATTTGCGAATTTTGTTCAATAGAATCTCAGATCGCCAATTTTCGACGAGATAGTAAAGTTAACTCTTCGTAGCAGTTGTTCTTGAAGTGAGAGAAGACGATCGAATAGCACACAAACTTGAAATGGACAGATAGAAAGGAATTACTGAACTTCACATTGTGTTAAAAAGCTCTTTAGAGCATGAATTCTCAGCTTCAGCCTCATCACTCAGTTTTCAAAGACTCAAACTCATTGAAATAATTCTTTACTCATCAGAGTATTAAAATTGCATGCCCATTAGCCATTTTTCCAACTCAAAACGCCGGGCTATTGAGTTGAGGCTTGAAATATTTTTTTACGTGGCATTACTGGCTAGTGATGCGTAACAGTTTGATCGTTCAGCTAATCTCTTCAATATACACAGTGAATTGAAAAATTCAAATTAAAGTTTCAATATTTTTCTAAAGCAAATGGAAAAGCAAAAAGCCGAACACTTATATATGGCTCGCTTGGCTGAGCAGACCGAACGCTACGAAGACATGGTCGAGCATATGAAGAAATATATTGCGATCGTCAAAGAGCTGCAGGATGACGAGCGCAACCTTCTTTCACTAGCCTATAAAAACACCGTTACCAGCAGAAGAACGGCTTGGAGAGCCATTTCTGCTCTTGAAAACAAAGAGAGAACCAAGGTTCACATTCTTTTCACCGAATCTTAATTCTTAATGTCTCCTTCAATTGTATAGAACTCAAGACAAGCAGATATCATCAAATATTACAAGAGCAAGATCGAAAAAGAGCTGGAAATGTTCAGCAAGGACTGTCTTGAACTCGTGGACGAACTATTAAACAATGCGACAACCACCGAAAGCAAAGTGTTCTATCTCAAAATGCAGGGAGATTACAATAGATACCTTGCTGAATTCCTTCAGGGAGATAGGTATAACTAATGTCAGGCCTTTCAGAGGGAATAACTGTCTTTAAGGTTTAATGAGGTCAGCGAGGCAGCTTTAAAGCAATACAAAGAAGCCATGGCAGTAGCAGAAGCAAAAGATCGAGGATTAAAAACAACCGATGTTATTAAGCTAGGCCTTGCGCTGAATTACTCTGTTTTCTACTACGAAATTCGAAACGATCCTAACGAAGCCGTGAATATCGCCAGAAAAGCGTTTGATGATGCGATCGCGGATCTCGAATCACTGGAAGAAGAGAAATATAAAGACTCGACGACAATTATGCAACTGCTTAGAGATAATATCACGTTATGGACGAATGACTTACCCGAGGTAGAATTAAGATCTCTAAGCGCAATTGAGCTAATATCTCTTCTTTGTAGAATAACGAACAGAACCAAGCCGCGAAGAAATGAAACTTTTTCGTCATGACTCGATAGTTTCTTCATTATTATCAGTGCATTTAGCTTCCTATCGTCCTGTTGAGTCTCTCTATCTTATATAAGGTTTGCTCAAGTTTGGATTGGATTTCTATGAAAAAAAATTTGTCTTACTTCAAATGCCAGCATTATTCTTGCAAAAAAGCTTTAGACTTTGAAAATAACCTGTTTAGTTAAGGAAGAATTTAACGAGAAAAAACCTGTGCAAAAAAATTTGGATTCTGCCAAGTTCTTTTTTTTATCAGTTTTGAGAGTTTATTTATATGAAAAGCTCATAGAGATGGTATTACTGAACAAGCAGGAAACGATAAAAACAGGAAAAATATCAGCTTTTGGCCATATCACCTTTGTGTTTTATTGAAAGGCTAGATTCGTTCTCTATGAAACTTGCTTTATGAAGGAAAAAAAAAAAGAGAGTAGATTTGTTGCTTTATAGTTGTTGAATTATAGCTTCATCATTCTCGAACATCGAGAACCCACGTTTTCAGACACTGCTTTACAGAATTCCCTTTGCTTTCTTTTTAATGAAATCAAGTGCGTTAGGGTGATGGGTTTGATACGAAAGAAAATCTTCAAAATGACCCTAGCAAACGCAATTAGTAACGAAAAAGGATAAAATACTTTACCTCAATTATTTGGTTTCCTTTTACTTGGACCGCTCGTGGCATGTCATAGTTCAAAGGCAGCTTGAAGAAAGGCGCCGCGTACTGAATACTTGGCAACAGCTCTTCCATGGTAAATCCGAAAATATACCCCAGGAAATCCGCAAAGAGATCGTTGTATGCGTTGCGTTTATCCAACAAAAATACGCTGCTTACTGGGAACTCTTCTGTAATATGCTTAACAGTGAATTGCTTATACTGCTTTCCTAACACCAGATATATAAGCCCCGCAACCAGTGTCCTTTTATTATATTGAAGGTGTTCGACCTCAAGCACCAAGCAGTCAATATACTGCATGATTTCTCTGTAGATGGCGTAAGATTTTTCGTTTGGTTGCTTGAATTGAATAAGTGCATCTTTTCCAAGAGCTTTGGCAAGCGGATGCTCAATCGCGTAGGCAGATTTTTCAATATACAGGTCCCATTGGCTCAAATACCATTGAGCCCATGTATTCAGCGTTGGAGGAACCAACATCCATTTCAGTGTTTTCAGCATCGCCATCTCAGTGTGGGTGATTTGCTCTGGTGTATAAGCGCCATCACAAGATTTAGCAAAATCGTTAACTTTAAAGCTGTAAATTTCTTCATATTTCGCTGCGATGAACAGCGCAGCCACGCCGATGAGTTGCAGTTCTTGCTTTTGCACGCTTGGGTAAAGAGAGAGGAACCTATCGACGTAGTTGAGCCCGTAGTGGAATGTTTCTCTTTTGAGAGTAAACTCCATGCTGACCTCGAGCATCCAATCGACAAGGATCGCTCTCATGTTCCAGTTGATATTCTGCTGCTTGTTTTTTAGATAATGCGGGTCAGGCGAATAAAGCTTCTCTTGCTGAGCGAGGTGCTCAATAGTCTCGCCGTCAATACCGCAGGGATCGATCACAGGGTCAAATTCAGCGAGTTCGTCCTCAATGCTCTTGAATCCTCTCTCCAGTTCCATCTTCGTCGCAGAATCGAATTTCTCTGTTGAGGCGAGGCGTTGTAATTCGAGATCCGAAGGGAGAACTGAAGTGTCATCAAAATCTAAGAAATCCACATTGTTTGGGAATTTGAAGCCTCTCTGCTCCACATTAGAGGGTGTCTCCTCGTTTCCAGACAAACCTGTAGAAATTCCATTAGATCGGAAAGTGTTGAGGTCCAGGTGTTGCTGCATATCTACTCTTTTGGCTTTTGGGGGACTGCCGTCTAGAATGTAATCCCAGTTTTCGTTCATCGTCACAGCGTCGTTTGTAAAGCGCTTTGATGTCATAGTCGGATTAGGTTTCATCGGGCTTGATGACTCATCTTCGATGTCTTCAGCGATCATCGATTGGGATGGTTTTAAAGCGAAAAACATTGGGTTATGCTCGGCGTACTGCATTCTTGACTCTCTTTCGTGGTACTGATATCCTTGCTGTGTATAAGAATTCATGGTGGCGGTATTCATGGTCTGATACCCCATATCTCTGCCATTTCCGTTTCTTGTGCCTGAAACGCCTGCAGTTGTAGTGTTTTGCTTTTCATAGGCCCAGGAGTTATTCCTCTGTTTGGTTCCGGACTTCATTGGAGAGCTTCGGCCCCGGACTTCAGGTTGTATGAACTGGGATCCAAAATCTTCGTCGAAAGGTTCTGCGTAAGAAATCCCCTTGGAAGCGACCCAAGATCCTTGAGGTTGCTGTGATCTGGGACGGGCTGAGGCGTGTAGTCTTCTTGGAGAAGAGTTCATTGGTATTCGGCCTGGTAAAAGACTCAGAGGGTTGACAAACTTGCGTTTTAACGCGAATTAAGTTGATCGTATAATAGTTTTAGATGTTAAATTTATCTCACTGCCTATGTAAAAATTCTGGAAGAAGAGAGGAAAACACAATCTTTTTTATTTTGGGACATCAAAAGCGATTCAACTCGTTTCCAAGCTGATATTTACCCTATTTTCCAAAATGATTCATCAACTCAGAAGTACTTCTGTCATCTTGAATTCAAAGCTGAATGAGTAAGTGATTGGATGAGAAGAAAGGAGAATTTTCTATGATACCGTGTCTGAGGCTCGCACTGGCGCTCAATTATTGAACGATATTAATGCATTGAAGCTGTAAGAGTAGGCCAGGATAAAATTCTGATCTATAACCGTTACTTCATTGGACGAAGAATGGAGGCCTTAGATGCTACGTAGGCACCTCCAGACGGCAGCAGGCACTAAAATCTAGTGAGGTATTAGCCAAAAAGAGGCCAAATTATGGACAGAACAATGAATAATAATGCTAGATGAATGAGGGCGGAAGGCAGTAATCCCTGCGAAATAGTACTTCTTATCACCAAGAAGTATCAAGAAGTTAGCCGGAGAAATTCTGCATTTGATATAATTGAAAAATCCTCTCAGGCAATTCCTCAGACATAAAAGAGAATATAGAGAAATTATTGCTTTCACATGACGCAATGTATTTTCGGTGGTGAATAACTGGGTATACCTCGATAAATAATTCGATATCTCATTGAAATTCAACTAAATTGCCTAAGAAACTGCGATGTAGAACTCTATATTTTATATTGAAAGCTAATCCATGCCCGAAATTGGATAATAATCTCTAAACCAATCATGTCAAGCCCTCTTCGACACTGAAATGGTGGTTATTCATAAAAGCCAGCCGTTTTCCAGTCTATCGCAAGCCTAACAGAATAAGCTTTAAAAAAAAAGATCTACCCTTTAGCATTCTCGAATCTTTAATTTAGAGCGTTACAAATTATCTTGATTTCATATCGATTTTTGCGCCTGTTTTCTAAATTCCTTTTTGGAGTTCATTTTCCAGATCTGCAAAGTATTGCTTATGGTCATTCGTAAGACTGAATCAACTGATTATTGAATTAATTTGAGCAATATTGGTATGATATTGATAGTTGTTTTTCAAAAATTTAGTATTATAGATTCAGGCTTCATAATTTTTGCAGTAGAGCCTAAACTTAGCTAAACCATTTTGCTCATATCTTGTTGGAAAAGGAATGACTCCAAAATTTCCTTTTTCCATCCTCTTTATTAATTAATACCAAACTAATAAAATTAGACTTAAAACAAATTCTTCTTTGTAGTTCGCTATTCGAATCGTATTCTTGGAGTTCATGGCTGTATGTCTCGAAAGTCATCCAGAATCTAAAATTAACTTTGCAATCGGCTGATTTTTTTCTTCCATACCCTTCCTACTAGGAACTCATCTACTCAAAACTTAAAACCAGCCCTTAAAGAACACCATTTCTCTTTCAATACTCACTGTTCTCGAGTATGAAGTGATTCACCTCGTGTACAAACGCATTATAAGCTCAAGATAAATTAATAAAACTAAAATTTTGAAATAAATCGGCACAATTTTGTCCCACATGGCCAAGTCTGAGCTTATAGGCACTCACCTCGACTCTCCAAACCTCCGAGTCGATTTCTTCACTCCTTTCAAAGTTTCACCTTCCGTTCTGCTAGCAACTCGTATTCTCGGCCTTTTAAGCGCAACTTCTTGGCTATTGATGCGTGAGTTTATACCTGCTGGCCCTATGCCTGGCTACTGCTACTTGACGATCTGGGGTGTTTTTGCTGCTGCTGTTTACTTTTGGGTTGTTGTCGCTTTGTCGATTTTCCCAAACCAAAAAGGCTTCACTGTCTCGACCCTCACACCTTTTTACAAGTTCCTTCACGTGCTTTTCCAGCTCTGCGTTGGTATGTTATTCGTTATCTGTCTCATGTTCTGGGGATTCCTTGTCCCTTCAATGAAAGCGCTATTAGCGAGGCACCCAGACCATGCTCATTTGATACTTTGGTATAACATTGGCACTCATTTGATTGTACCTTTCCAGATGTGGTTGGAGTCTTACATTAATAACGTCGGATACCGCACAAAAGACGCCGTGATCTGGCTGCCAACAGTCGCGTGTGTCTATACCTGTCTGAATTACTACTGGACTCAGTCTTATGGAAGACCTGTTTATGCGCCGATGGATTGGAAATCGGTCAGCACCCCGATTTTCATGATTGCAGCTTACAGTTTGGCGGGCTTTGGGTTTTATCTTGCGAAAAGACTCTGGCTTTGGAAAATGGGCGGTTCTGGTAAAGTTGAGAAGAAAAAGGAATGATTTGCTCAAAATAAGTTGAATATCATAGGATATATCGTTATTAGAGTGTTTAGCGAAGATGCTTGATTGTGACTTTTATATCATCGAAAATTCATAGCACTCATCATGAATTAGAAAAATATAATATAGAAAAAGCATAAAGGTTTGTATAGAAGAGCACTTTAGCTGACCCCGAGGTTCAATGACACTGAATTTATGGGTGATAAACAATACCTGATGATAAAGGTTCTATCCTCTTATTATATGTTGCAGAGTTAATTTTTAGTCTTGATAAAGATGAATTGAATAGGGATGTTAACTACTCCTCCAAATGAAGCTCCTTTAGTAACAGTGGTGTAATATTCTCGAACGCTTAATTAACTGCGATTCTACATCTTAAAGTTCTAACTTTGTTCTCACACGGCCGTATGAGGAATCGCAGAAATTAGTTTTCTTGACATGTAGAGCGTTTACTTGTCTTTCCAGATAATCCTATCTGACTGTCCTTCCCTTCACAAACAAAGAATCAAAAATTTTCTTCAATATTTTGTGCGATCGTTCATTTTGTTAATTCTAACGGAAGTATGAAATATCTAAGAATCAAAGTTTGAAGGTTTTATACTTTTTATAACCTCCGGGATAAACTTTTAAACAACCTATGTTGGCTAGCGATAACGATGCTGTAAGAGCACAGCAGCAAGCTTTTCAGCAGCAAGCCCCTCAAATAGAAAGAGCACAGCATCAAACTCCTCAAATAGATAGAGAACAGCATCAAGCCCCTCAAATAGATAGAGCACAGCAGCAAGCTTTTCAAATAGAAAGAGCACAGCAACAAGCTTTTCAAATAGAAGAAGGTGGAGACTTTCGTTATGGAGTAGGTGAGGAAGAAACTCTTAAAGGCAAGATCATCAAACTCTCAGCCGTCGCGTTATGTATGTTTATTTGCGCCTCAATCGTTCTGGCAATCGTAGTCTTTGTAGAAGCTGCCATTGTCTCCTCAGTCAGCTCTCCAATGGTCGGAGTATTGGAATTTATCGAAGAAAACATAAAAACTCCTCCGATCGCTGACATCAGAATCGGAAATGGATCACAGTGCTCCTCTGGCTATCACCAAGTCCAGGTCGGTGTGTGGCCTGGAACCGACACCGGTTGTTTTTGCCCCAGCAGCTCCTACCACCAACTGACGAGAGGAGCCTGCGACAACTCATCTGATTATTACTTAGCTAGCAAATACAAAGATAACGCGACAGCGCTAAGGTCTTCTCCACCTAAAGAAAAGCAGCTGTGGGACCCAACTGATATCATCATTGGAAATGATTATGATTATGGCTATTCTGGTTATTATCCTCGTTGCCATACTATCCATTCCAAACCAAGCCGCAAATTAACCACTTGGAGATCACACTCTTTCTGTGTCAGTTACTATGCTTCTAGTGACTTTAAGTGGACAGGAAAAAGTTGTGGAGCGGGCTTCCAACGCTGCCAACCAGGATTATGTGTGAAATCGACCCTAGAGTGTCCGGTTACATCTCTTGACTATTCTCAGATGTCTTACACGAGTGGAGGTTATTCGAGAACCAGTGTAAATCTTAATGTGACTAGAGACAGCAGTCAGCCTGGCTTATTGAAACTGCAAGTCGAGCAAGATGGAGCACCTTGCCTGGCTACAAGTTACAAACCTGCAACCTCGGACAATCCTTATTATCCTTTACTTTCTTCTACACCGAGTGGTTGTGGGAAATACGGGTCTGATGATGCCTCAATACTTTTAGACTCTGAGCCTGAAACCGATCTCTACAATGAAAATGGACTGAGCTATACTGTTTCGCAACTTCCAGGATATTCCTACTATATCTCGGGACGAAAAACTTCGCTGTATGGCAGGCAAAGATTGGAGGTAAATGCAAAGAGCGATAGTTGTTTACAGCTGGAAACAATTTATTTCAAAGAAGCAGCTTCTGGTATTGCTGCGATAGGGGGCGCCGTTATTTTGCTGGCTCTTTTTGCAATGTGTTGTGGCTGCTTCAGTTGTTGCTGCGCTGCATCAGAATTCCAAGGATCAACGCAAAGTTTGTGGGATATGGGTAAGAAAATGAATTTCCTGAGTTGTGTGGGAGTAACAATCGTAATGATCCTGTTTACGGTTGCGTATGTGAGCGTGGAGTCAGCGCACACCAAGATTGCAGGTAGCTCTGAGTACTTTAAGGGGGTTCAAAACTTGAATTGCTTCAAGAACCCTCAAATTGGGCAAGCGTTTGAAGACTTTGCGGATACTCCCAAAACGGCCGACAGTGTGGGCTCAACTGTTATGATGAGTTTTAGTATTTTGCTTGTTTTGTATGCAGTTTATCTCATAGGCTTTATAATTGTTTCGATCAGTCGTCCCAATTAGTTTACAAACAATTCATTCATTATCAAATCAAGAAGATGATGGAAAATCGCATTATCTTTTCTCCTTTTTTTTTTGAAAAAAATTTGATATTTCATAAAATTATTTTCAACAGAGAACAGATCAACCGAAAAGGAAAAAGAAATGAAGATCTAAAACGAAGTAAACAATTTGAGTTTGTCAATATGAGGAGTTAGGTAGTATATATTATGAGGTTTTCGAAATTATTACAGTTAAGAATGCTTAAATGATCAAATTCCGTTGAAAATAAAAGGATCGGAGAGCTTCATTTTCCATCTTAACTATTGATTATGTACAGAGCATCTTCAGATAATCAAGCAATGAATTCAAAGCGATTCGTCAAAATTATTATTGCTTACTTTATTTTTTCAATGTTCACAAATTGATTGAATCCAAACTATTCATTCATTCCCTCTGCTTCTCACATAAGAATAGAACTTTCATTGATTTGTTTCATTCTTATTGAGACAACGTTTTAATCAAGGCTGGGCATGCTCTTATCAAAAATATCAAACTTCTGTAAACGAGACTTCAAATGTTGTGCAAAACCTGAACTCAATCCAATTTTTTCTTAAAATCTAAAACATATCCCTTCCTGGAGTGCCAATATTTCCATCATTACACTTCACACATTTCGTTAGCCGTCATCGTCCTAGCAATTGTTCTCAAAAAGAAAAAAATTAATTTTTTAGCGGTTTCGATACAAGTTTTTTTTTGTTAATAAATAAATTTCTAAACTCTTGTCCTATTAAGACAATTTAATAAACCAACATACCCTAATTAAATTTCATTAAACTCTTTCAGTTTGAATTTTTGTCAAGCTTTCAACACTTAAGATCAGTGCGATAAACCAAGCAATTTTAGTTCAGTTTCCACAAACAATAATGAAAAAAAACGATCTGAACCTCCTGGCAAACAGCCAGGACATGGAAACAAAAGTTCCTCTAATGACCTTCTCTCAGCTGGATGCAATTGGTGAGAGACTTGGCTCCAAGAAAATTCTCAGAATCGGTCACAATATCACATCTGCCGATAATATGATGAGCCCAGCAGATAACATCATTGAAGCCGAGCACGAAAACGGGTCGCGCGCAAGAGTCCCTTTAGACTTTTTTCCCCTCTCTAATTACGCTAAACCTCGACCAGCTTCAGATACCTCAGTCGTTTCCAATACTTCGAAAGTGATGGATGAGATGCACTCGAGTCTAATGTATCGAAAAAACAACGGCGCCCATGGGACTCTAATGCAAGAGATTGACAGGCTCGAGAGGCGTGGTCGGTCACTACCAAAGGCTCAGAAACCTGAGCCAGTGAATAGAGACATTTCAAATGATGTTGTCTCAGACCGAAGCGAACGTCGCTCTCAAACTCAACACACGCCTGAGAGAGAGTCTGGAGGGTTAGAAATGAGTGTGAGCAGAAAACAGAAGCAGAAAAATTCAAAAAATGAGCTTCTTGAGGATTTGGGAAGTTCAATGAAGTTAATTCCTGACGAGGAGAGAGCCTCTTTCAAAAAAAGTTTTGAGCTTAATAAGAGACGCTTTGACAATGAAGCAAAGAATCTAATTGTGACGTTTAAGCCCAAAGACATTACTTATGATAAGGCCTCGAGTCCTTTCAAAAAAACTTATCGTCTTAGAGATATACTTGAAGCAAAATGCAAAACTCACGATGAATTCAAAATGCTGCAAAAGTTCTTTAACACAAGAAATTTCATGAATATCATCAGAGAGAAACTGAAATCCGCGAAGCCTTTAAATCAAAAGCAGATGAGTCTCGTGAACGACATGACGAACCTGAATTTTGAAGGGATTTACAAAGAAAAAGTGGTGAGAACAGACAATAGATCGAAATATAAAATGTTTAAAATATGCGGGAGATGTACAACTGCGTGTAGAAAGGCACGGGTTAAATTGATTCTGAAACAAACGAAGGGCTCATCCTACGCGAACATGTTTCGACTGAAAAGATGGTGGTATTTATCATGGCATTTCGTTAAAGAGCTGCTCCCGAGTATGAAACCTCTGGAACCTGATGGGCATTTCAGGTTGGTATGGGATTTTACGACTTTGATTTTCATCTCCTATGAGATGATCGTGATCCCGTTTACGCTTTCGTTTGATGTGAATATGGGGTTCACGATAATGATTATTTCTTATATAATCGACTGCTTTTTTATTTTGGATTTGTTTCTCTCGTTTAATACGGGCTATTATTCAAAAGGCAATGTGGTGATGAATCGAAGAAGGATTATTAGTCATTACCTGCGGCGATGGTTTTGGCTGGATTTAATATCAACAATCCCATTCGATTGGTTTGCTGCTCCAGGATCACAAGAGACGAGTTTGTTTTCCTCAACCACCGGCTATTTGAGAATCGCGAAAATCCTCAGAATTATTAGGATTGTGCGGCTGATTCGTATTTTTAAGCTCACACGAATCTTGTCTAAGATTGAGCATTACATTACAATTTCGAAATCTTTGAACGGCTTGCTCAGTTTCATTAGACTGGCGATAATGATCATGTTCTGTGGGCACTGGATCGCATGTCTTTGGCATCTCGTTGCTCTTGTAGATGAAGCCTCAGCTGCCGACACCTGGATCACTCGGTATGGAATTTACGAGAACGATCTCACCAACCGATACGTATCTTCAATATATTGGGCAACAACAACTATGCTTACAGTCGGCTACGGTGACATTATCCCAGTCACCATTGGAGAGAAGATAGTTTGTATGGTGGCGATGCTGATGGCCTCGGCGGTCTTCGGGTATTCTATGAATATGATCAATGCGCTAATGCTGCAGATGGATGAAGATAAGATCCTCTACCGACAGACGATGACCATGTTGAATCATTATATGAACATGAAACAAGTTTCGAATGATATCAAAATTAAAGTTAAACGCTATTTAGAATATACGCTCGACTACCGTAACACTGTGCAAGTGAATGAAGATACGCTGAAGGAATACCTTTCGGACCAGCTCCGAAACGATATTATCATCGATATCAATGGGAAATTGTTGAAATCGTGCAAAATTTTCAAAGACCATTTCACAAAGCCAATTCTTGTCAAAACCACCTTCCTTATGAAAGAGCGGATTTACTCACCCGGAGAAATCATTATTAGAGAAGACATCCGTGACAATCAAGCAATATGCTTTATCTCACAGGGTTCAGTGGAAATCTACAACCATTACTCCTACAGTTTATACGAAGTACTCGAACGAGGCAGATATTTCGGAGAAATCTCTTTTTTCACAGGCTCACGAAGGACGGCCAATATCCGATCGAATGACTTCAGTGCAATTTTCTTCATTGCGAGAGAAGAATTCATTGATATTTTAGAAGATCACCCCAGGGACCGCGAGAAATTTTGCTTAATCAAGGATAGAATTATGCTTGAAAATAACTACCAAGACCTCGATCTCGTCTGCTTCTCCTGTGGAGAGAAAGGTCACACTGCAGGGCACTGTCCTGAGCTACACTATTGCGTGAATAAACCTCATTTCCTTAGCCAGCAGCAGCAGGCCTGGAAAACGTTTGTGAAATCCTTCAAACGAAGAGCTCGTATTGACCCCAGTAAGTTGAATAGAAATTATAACGCTGTAGCTGAAGGAACAAAACTTTGGCAGGCCAAAGGACAAATGGAGCTTTCCGATATGGACAATTCATTGACAAACCCAGCAGCTAGATCCAGCTTTTTGAAGTTTCCAAGGGGTGGATCTGCGAGACATCTGTCAAGCAAGACGTATCTTGATCGACCGGATGCAAATGCCGGAAATGCTGGGCTGATAGCCACTCAAAATGCAGTAAAGTCCATGATGATGATGGATGATGTCAAGGAGCAAATTAATATCATGCGGCAGGCTGGATTTGTCGATAATACTCCCACGAGGGCAGCAAGAGCCTCATTTGTTTCTGATATAAGTGAAAAATTTACTGGCGAATTTGAGCAAGTGTGCAATTTCAGCGTGTACTACCCTCACAATAACATCACTGCAATCATCAGAAAAATGCAGAACATACCACCGCCATCGTTATATGACAGAGGCCTTGCTGAAAGTGAAATGAAATTAATTAAAAAACCCAGCAGAGGGCTGCTCGCCACTAAAAAGAATAAAAGCATATTCGGAAAGCTTAGAGATTGGGTGAGAAAGCCAACCGTTGACGAGAACGATGAGGATAGACTACGAGCAAGTCAGCACGACGAATCGATATTTTTGGACAAAACTGCACCGAACCGCGGGAGTAGCGCAGAGAAGGTTGTTATACGAAATTCGCATCATCTGTCTGGTTTGGCTCAAAGGTCAAACTTGCTTACGAATTTTTCGCAGATTAACATCGATATGGCTTTAAATCGCCAATATTCCAACAATAGGGTCAATGATCCCCGGAATCTCATGCTAAACATGCTTATGCAACAGCAGCAACAGCAGCAATTCCAAGATTACTTCGGAGCACACGGCAGGCTTGAGCCTTCGTATCCATCTGGCGACGGTATTTCAAGTCTAAGAACAGTGAAGCAAAAATCTCATGTCTATGGAACAGAGCAAGGCGGGTATTCAAGCGGCAGCGCGTTCTTGAATGAAAAGAAAAGGTCGACGTTTTTCGAAAGGCCTGAGCAAGGTGAAAAGAAGCATTTGAGGATTCCATATGGGAGGCAAGATCCGAGAAATCCGCATAGTATATCAGATGGAGAATTTACAAATAAAGTGGACACACTTCAAGAATTCGAAAAGCAGTTTGCAAGTAAGATGGTGAATGTTCAGCCTGATAGTGTGGGTGACAGGGAGATTTCTGACATACGAGTGGATAGCTTGACGCAGAATAACTCCTTCGGAGCAGTAGGAGGAAATCGGGCGGAGATTGCTGATACGCCTGATCTCTCGATCGATATGCTCTTGAAAAAAATGGGACCAGATCAGCTCATTGAGCTTGTCAAGCAAAGATCGAGTTTGTTTTTCCAAAGCAATCCTGGAGCGAAACCTAATAATTGAGGTCCAATGAATTGGATTTTATTGTGTATCTTGGAATACTTTATTTGAGAAGTTTAAATTTTTGTGATGATAACTGCAGGTTTGTGAGCTACGAATAGAGAATGGTAATTCTTGTCATTGATGTATTATAATTTTTTGCTATACAGAATTACTAACTATGTTCATGAAATTAGACAGAGAGAGGAAGATTGTTAAGTTTAATTCTCAGGATAGCTTGCTCAGATACCACTAGCTGAGATGACTAAACCCAATTCTTGTAATAAAGAGCGAAGTGAGAAAAATTCTTTGAGATCAACTCTCGATCTAATAAAAGCTAAACTAAAGTTTGATACATTTGATCCATCTCTCCTTCGTTTTAGAGGCGTTTGTATGATCTCCCAGCCTAGATGTTAATTAGAATAAGTACTTTGACTAACGCATGGCCAACGCACTAATAGGAGTTCTATCTACTTTTAACCTATCAAAAACATGAGTTGTATCATCATTAGGGCTCCATTCAAATTTCTGTTAAATTAAATTCTTTCAATAAGAAGGACACTGTTGAGCCTTTCTTTCTCACAATAATATATAAGAAAAAAATTATTCAGGGATACATAATAAATAGAGAACTTTGAAATTTTTTTGTTTTTTTCAGCTCTCTTGACATGACTCACCTAATTCAAAGCATCATTCCCGGCATTAATGACATTAAGGAAAAGGCCTATTTTTTTGCAGGCTTTCTCCGATTGAAACTTTTTGATTTCATAAGAATGGATGGTTGCTGAGTTTTCAAGTCAGGTTGTTTCGCTTCTCCTTTTTGGGATTCAGATTGATTATTTTCTTGCAAGCAGCTATCCAACTTCTCATGAGGTCTCAGCCGAACCAATCCTGATTGAGGTTCCCTCAGAGTACCATTTTTTGCATTTTTTCGCACATTCGATTTGAGATTTTGAATCGTTTCGTTAATATTATTCACTTCCGAGTCTTTTCCCTCCTACCAAGCAATAAAATTATAACAGTTTGTTGTATCCGGGTATATTACGTTCAATATCCATGCATGAGCAAGTGCTTGTGACGGAGAAAATCTCTCTTTATAATTTACATTCATTAATTTCGTCACTAACTCCTTTGCGTTAGCAGAAATCTTCTTCCATGGATTGTCATGAAATTCATATTTTCCGACTTTTATCATCGTAATTAGCTCATTCAAACTAACGATCGGTATAAGAATGGAGATAAAATGCATTTTATCGTTTACAATTCAGCTTGGAAAGGTTGATAGCCACAAAGCATTGTGTAAAGCATGACTCCCGCACTCCACATATCCACGGCCTCTCTAGATAAAAAAACCAAAGATTAGAGGGGAAGACAGTGTTAATAATAATTACGTATATTCCGTATCATTGAACACCTCTGGAGCGGTAAATGCTACCGTTCCGGTATAAGTCCACATTCGGTAATTTTCATTTGAAAGGCCAGAGTATTTCCTTTTCTTATCGTCCTCGATGAATTTAGAGACATTAAAATCGGTGATTTTCACAATAGATCCGTCTATTTGTGAAGAAGGATTAGTACCAATGAATATTTCGAAAGACATACCATCAGAAACGAGGATGTTATTGGGTTTCAAGTCTCTATGGCATACACCCTTCGCGTGTAGGTATTGAATAGCCAAAAGAATTTGCTTGAAAATATTTGCAGCAACTGACTCAGAGTAATGCCCCAACTCATGTATCACGTCGAACATTTCTCTGCCGCGCGCAAGCTCAAGTACAGAGTATATTTTATTTTTCAATTCATCGATGTAAAGCTCATAGACTTGAACTATGTTCTTGTGCTTTAGCAATCGATGGTTTTTGAATTCTTTTGTAATCTAAATTTGAGTTGTTATTAAAATAAATTTTTCATTTATGTTTACAAGCACAACAGTTTCTTCATCACCTCGAAAATTCGTTATTTTAACAGCATATTCTTTCCCATCAGTCAAACTAACTGCTTGCTTTACAGTCCCTGACGTGCCTTCCCCCAGAACTTCATGTAAGCTATAATATTTCTCAAAAGTCCCAAAAATCCGAAAAATCCCAGATTCGAGCTCTTGATCCTTGCTTTCTTCGGTTAGTCTCCAATTCAGGTTTCGGAAAAAAATACTTTGTTGCCTCATTTTCACCAAAGGCGACGCCTGCTCTTCGTTATCATTGGCTTTATTAAAAAATGTCAAACGTTTCATTCTTGAATATATAAAGCGTTACCCTCTGCAATTTGCACAAGCTGAAGGATTGATTTCGCTTCATTAGAAGATTTCCTCTCACTTAGTTGAACTTGAAGCTCTACTGAGACTTGCTCATTCGGACTCTCGAGGTCGATAAGTGATTTGCTTGGAGAAAGCTCGTCGCTGGGGTCCAAGCTAGCACTAATCAAGTCAGGACTTCCTCCGCCTTCGATGGCGGACTTCGGAGAAGTCAAAAACAAAGTCCCTATGGCAATTAGATTTCAAAAATTGGTTTGGTTAGTAGTACTTCTGAGGTCTCCTCGCACTCGTTCCATGCGTTGTTTCTGTGTCAAATTTTCTTCATCAAATACAGCAGAATTCGCTCTTTTTCTGTCATAAGTAGCTCCTAGCAAGAACCCACTCTTTGGTGGGGTCGTCTCCGCTGTGTCACTATCGCTTTCGGTCGGAAATAGCTTTCCTAAATTCTTTCAGAAGAGAGTAAACAATACTTGTCTTACCTTTTAATCGCGTTCTAAACTCCTCAAATTTTTTATTTTTCGCAGGAGAAATGGCGGAAAGTTGTTTATTTTGCTGAGTTTCTCGTGGTTCCATTTGGGGCACACACGTTCAAAAATGAAAAATGCGATTTGATTTGTTTAAGAAGATCAAAGTTCAGGAAATATGTTCTGTTCTCCCGAATATTCCGAAAAAAATAGAAGTGTACACTCAGAACCATGTCGATGACTCACATTTAAATTATAAAACTAACTCAATTTTTTTACACATAAGCTTCCAAGAATCTATTCTTAATTCAGTCTTTATTTCGATCGTTCCTTGAGTAAATAATGAAAACGCTTAGTGATTGGTTTAACTCCTGTATCAAACAAGGATTGGAAATCATTTCTCACAGAGACTCAGTGAAAGAACCTCTCATCTCATTTCTGTTTATTATCATAATTTAGAAAGATACCCGTCTAGTTATCGCCTCATTTAGCTCTTAATATTATGACCCAGTTCGTCGTGCCAGTAAATCAGTTATGGTTATACAGCAATCTGAAAATAAAACGATAAAGATCGCAAGCGAAGCAAGTTCTCTTATTCGAGATAAGTCAAATTGATCAGATTTAGAAAAAGGAAGGAATTATAGAACTGCTACAAGGTTCTTAAAAAAATTAAATCGAAAAAAACGGTACCATCAAAATCTAACAGAACTTTTCTTAAATATTCCACAGCCAGAAACGGAATTCCACGATCAGAAAGGGGTCATGAGTTCAAGGATCAAGCAACTATCGGAGGAATAAGTTACAGGGAACTTTGCTATGAGAGGAGCACTCTGTATCTTTAGAAAGCAGTTCTGCTAATTTAGAAACAAGTAACAAGAGTGTATAGTCACTAGAGGTAAATCGATGAAGTCGAAGCGAAAATGTTTGTTAAATAACCCCATAACTGCTGAAATGTGACCTTCCATGACTTTTATGACTAATAAAGGTGTATATTTACACATAGATTTGACCTGCAAGAAAAGCCTTACTTTGCTTTGCCTATTGTGAAATTTGAAAAAAAAGATATATATTGAGAGAAACATAACATTCAAGTGTGCCCTTTCAAATAGAGAAAGCCGCAATGTAGCGTTCCACGTGTAATGATCTTACTTAGAGCCGTAATTGATTGGAAAAAACGCGTCATGCGATTTTGTGGCTTCGAAAGAATAAGCTCGTGCTTTAGAAATAGGTTTCTAATAATAAATTTCGAATTTCCAGGGTTATCTGCAAGTTACTAAGTTGTAGTGAAATAAATATAGCTAATAGATAGTAGTTCAATAGAAATTTAGATTGTACAGCTGTGTAGCTGTGGCTCGGAAAGCTCTGCGTTAGTAAATATTTTTAGTTTTAATTACCTCCCAACGCAGAAATAAACACATCTCTCGAATTCAATAAACCCCTCTCTACTTATACTCTCTATTTATTTATTTATTAAATTGTTTCATTTAATACTGTTCAAGAAACGATGTGTCGAAATTAATTCATTTTGCAAACTCCATTTCTATGATGGAACCTTTACTTTTTTAGGATAATAGAAAGCAAGAACTTATATTCAATTTTAAGTCACTTCAATACACTCTACCCATGAGACATGCTTGTCTTTAAGAGGTGTCTTAACTAAATAGAAAATCAATACCATGAATGTGGACGATTAAAGTCGGTTGCTACCGAATTTAGAAGATCAGAGAAAGTTTGATATCTTTTTGTTTGAAACTTATAAAATTCAAAAAATTAAAAGAAATTATCAATTTCAATTCAAAAAGCCATCAGATAAGCACAGAAGGATGATTTATTTTTAGAAAACTGGTTTTTGTAAAAGTTATTTGTTTTGCAGCTAGGTTTGCAAGTTATCTTCTCTTCTATTCTATACATTTAAGAAAGTTTCTCTCTCTTTTAATCAAACACAGAGATCTAAATTTATTATTTTATCATCAAATAAGTTATAGTATTGAGAAAGGTAGTTTTTCAGAAAGTTTTGATTAGGTTGATATATTATGAATCTATAGTGTCATTTTGAATAGATCCCATCTTGGGAAGGCAAATTTATAGGTACACTTAATCTATGAGCAGCAAGATCCAAAGTTTCACGGAACGTTTACAATGATATTTTTTGCTTTATTGATACTCCTTGGTTGTCATGATATAATAAGGACTAAATATTATAGCTACATCAATCAAATACCTATTCAGAGAGAAATTTTCACCTAATAATAGAAATTTGGGAACCTATCTATCTTTTAATAATATGACCAAGGATTACGATCATCACACGCATAAATATATATAATCACTACCAAATATCCAGCGATTCTGAGGTCCTTCTGTTCCAAGGGCCTATTAAATGTGGCTGAATTTTTCCTTGCTCCTTCTCTTTCTATCAATGAACATTCTTCTTGAGATAGCTAACCAGTTTTTCGTAAGTGATGAAACCAAGGGAGTTCGCAGGAAGTGATCTGGCAACGCAAGGTAGCATGCCTTTAGTGAAAGCTTTTGGACCCTCAGTCCTCAAAAGTTGTCTAACGCAGTCCAACGCGTTTCTATATTTAGGATTTTCAAATGAGTCTGCTTGCAATCTAGTCTTGACGATATCAACTGGGTATCCAAAGAACCAATATGAGAAACCGGCCAAAGCTCCAGAAAAACCGGCTTTCCAAAGCGCGACCTCATTCGGTTTCTCATGGGGACCTCTGAGCGCCCTGAGTGCTAAATCGTAAACAGCGAAATAGATGCCGTAGCAATAGAACTCTCTCACTAAAGTAACTGCCGTTCCCTTGTAAAGTCCAGTAACACCGTGAACGCCGAAAATCTTGCGGAAACAATCCCATGAACCGTTATAAATTCGGTTTTGCTTGTCTTGAATCTATATTTCAACAGATTAGAAACGCCAAGGCACCTATAAACCTGCATTCTAATCCTGAGATGTTCGACTGGGATAGACACAACAGCATTCGCGATGCCTGACATAGCGCCAGCCAAGAAAAGCTGATTAGCGTTCAATGTGTTGGTTTTGAATAATTTCTATTCATTCGGAGTCGTTAGCTACAACGATTTGGTGAAGTAAGTTACTTTTAGTTCTCTTTTGGAGGCTTCAACGACTCCGAATTGGATCGATACGCAAGCTCCGATACCAACCAGGGGGAAAACGGTTCCTTTTTTCCAAAATTAGACCTATTCGTAAAAAAAAAAAATTACCTTTATAGAAAGCTGTTGGTCCTTCGTTTACCCATGTTTTACGGATACAATCGAGCACACCGTTGTACAATTTGTTTCCTGCGGATTGAGTCTGAAGGCGCACTTTGACAGTGTCAAATGGTTGACCCACTAAAACTTGGACAACACCTGTTTATTTTGGAAGTTTGTTGGTTAGATTATGAAGATTGAAGGTCTTTACCGGATACGCAGCCTCCAAAAAACTCGATTGCGCTGGATTTCTTAGAGACTTGCTGGTTCGAAGTCATTGAAATAAATAATCCTGAATATAGATAATAAATACGCTTATATATGCAAAGCCAAATATTAAACCCTAAAAAGCATTTTCTACAAGTATCTGTTTTTTAGATGGCCAGTCTACTCACTTCTCCATAGAGATAATAGTCGTATGTGAAGGTATGTTTCGAAGACAGATAGTAAGGGCATAGACGAGATGATGCTTCCCAGATATCACGGAATCAATGAGTTAAAAAAGTTAATTCTACTCTTCCTCTAGATGAAAAGTTGGTGTTGAGTTGCTTCGAAAAGTTTGGTTTGTGATGCTTGACACAAGAAACCACGATTTTTTTTTTAAAATGAAATTCTGGAAATTCCATGAGTGCATTCAATAAACAAATTAATAATGATTTTGAAGTCTAAAAAATTATTCTTCTTTGTAGTTTGCTGTTCGTAATTTCAATAAAGCAATTCATGTCTCCAGACAAGAAACGTTTTGAAGTACGGAGGATTAATCTTATGTGTTGAGACCCTAGCTTTTATATATGGGAGATAATTATCGGCTTGAATAAGTATCGATCATATTTTTTATTTAAATAGTTGTAGCATTCTTCAGAAAGCTAAAATTTATTTTAATCAGTTTTTAAAGAATCTAATGAATCTTTGACTATTAGTCTATTATATTTCATTTTCATTAATAATCAAACTTTGAACCCATACCCAACACCTTTCGCATTCTCATTGAATTCTTATTTATTCATTTTACTCTATACTCTTTTCCATGATTACTTCATACATGATACTTTTGAACATCTGCGCTTTTATCAGCTTGCTTCTACCTCTTACATGCTGAGCCTAAATTCATTTGAAAAATTATACTTTCAATTTTCTTTTTTTAATATCAATTATTATTTTGAAATGACTTCCGTCTATTAAGAGCCGAGATGAAACCCAACACTTTGGAGTACTAAAAACTGAAAAATAGATAATCATAGTAAATAGTGTTAAGATGATAGTTGTTAGAAATACTACCTTGATTTATAATTTTACTTCAGTCAAGTCTAATTACTCTCTTCAACTTGTCTGAGGTGATGTTCAAGAGATTCATTGCCTCCGACTTTCGTATGTGCCTGTGCGTTACAAGACTGAAAACTGTCTACGAACATCGGATGTCATCACTTTGATCTGTAGTAGATCAACTATATTTTTCCGACTAAGGGAGACTGTTCAATTAATTATTAACACTCGAAGACAACCTTATTGCAATTCACGAGACTGAAATTTCGTTTGCTTAACATTCCAAGTAGTGCATTTTGTTTAAGGCTTTTAGTCTCGCTACTGGAGTCACTTTTTCTTATATTTTATGCTAAAAAGCCCTGGTAACAAGAGTTTCAATTTATTTCTAATTGAGATAAGCAATGTCAAAACCACCAACATTCGCTTTTGAGCAAGAAGAGGTTAGCCCTCTTCTAAAAACACTTCCGGTAAAAGTTAACCACGAGCTCGCACTTGCAATCTCTCCGCGTCTTCGGGCCCATAAACCTGACATAAATTCAATCACAAATAGGATAAATAGACAAAATTCACAAGAACCAGGGAGTCACAGCCTTAATCTAAAACCTCTCCAATCCCAGGACCATCAAAAGGGTCTCCCCGAGCCCATTAAGCTTGTGAAGTTTGAGAGAACAAACTCGAAGAATCATTCGCCTTCAAAAACAACAGGGAGAATGCCGTTGCTGACTCTCGTTCATAAACATTTTGGCAAAGACTCTGATAGAGACATAAGTCCTATCCAGAATATCGCCATCAACGCTCTGGCGACTCGGGATTCTCAGCAAAATTCACCTAACAAAAGTCTAAGTGTGGAAAAAAACGAGAAGATTCAAGTGGCAAA
>ENA-UOTZ01000735-UOTZ01000735.1-compost-metagenome-genome-assembly--contig:-NODE-735-length-26522-cov-11.200416_pt1 | contig 26522 bp, 17 predicted proteins | sample MGYA00238144_ERZ746983 | MGnify/ENA primary metagenome ERZ746983 (study PRJEB28759, sample SAMN06268863) | compost metagenome | isolation source: single cell | place: USA: California, Emeryville, Joint... | reverse complement strand
TAGAGGATACCCGACAGAATTGAATAAGCAGTTTGGATCCTGAGATATTTGGTGACGACTTCAGCAGTGTGCTCTTCGTGAATGGTTGAAGTCCGTCTAGGCATATCTTCTTCGAGATCGTAGCTGTTTTTCTGTTCCAGTAGAGGAATGCCTACAGAAGATCTGTTGCTCTTTGCTTCCACTGACATACCAAGACTGTTTCTATTCTTTCGCCAGAAGAAGATAAGCCGTCTCATCGTACTCTTAATAGTTTTGTCTTTGTATCGGATGAACGTGAGTGCAAGTGGATTTCCTAGTTTTGCGATGTTGCCAATTATACTGATTATTTTGATATACGGCGGCTCAGCCTCACCTTCTGTGATCGTTGTTGCAAGCACAGCCACATAAATGTTACAGATGGCAAAGATGAACCAAAGAACTGTCGAACAGAGCAGGTAGTTGTTATAGTTACTGAGGAAGTGAGAGACACTCTGCTTCGACTGAGGGCACTGAGGTAACCTCTTCTTTATATGATACGAGGCTGAGCCGCTAATAATTGCATAGACACCTACAATAGCAGGACCGAAATATGCGATCGCGCCACTAGTAGAAGACCATTTTATTGAGCAGGTTCCAAAGAGCGTCTTTCCAAGCTTTCCAGAGCTTGCTAAGAAGATAAGTCCCAACAGTGCAATCGATATTGAGACAATATGAAATGTCTTTTTGAACACTCTTGAAGGTTTGATCGCATTTCGCAACGATTGGATAAGGAAAACACAGAGTGATATGTTGTAGAAGTACTCCAAGAATCCTGCTGTCACTGAGAAGACAGCATTGCCCACACAAAAAGTGCAGTTATTCGCAGATTTCACAAATATCGAGCTAACGATCCAATGGGTGTTGAGGATAAATTCTGCTACTGAGATTCCAAAGATGATATCTCCTGGTGGCTTTCTTAGGCTTTTGAAGACGATGAATCCAATGATTAGAAGGAAAGAACCGATCCATGATACGAGAGAGAACATAATCAAAACTCCAGGGTAAGGAATGAAGATGTCTGCGGCTTTTGGATCATAGCAGGTTGCTGAAGAGTTGCCCTGCAACTCTGCAAAAGGTGATGCGCTTCCAAGGGAGTTAGATTCAAAATACGACATTGGAGACAAGTTGTCGCTTGTACTTACTCTACAATCAAAATTTGATAATATAGTAATTTGGCAACAGAATTAGCTTGAAATAAATTCAGGAATTTATCTAAAGGAGTACAGTATGTAGTTTGATTTCTAGACTTTACCAACGTCAGAAATTTTGATTCTATTGAGAAGTCTTGTCAGATGTACCATTGCCAATAAAAACCCGATTTCCCTCCACCCCCAAAAGAAAGCGAACAGTGCTTGAGCAAATTTTCACAGAAGAGTAATATGTGCTTTTAAATGTTAAATGAATATTAATTTTGTTGCAAAGGCCGAAGAGATTTTAATGGGAAGTGGCTTGTTTTGGGAATTTCTGCGGCGTGTACGTGCCTGTCTGCTTGGCTTTGAAACTGAAAGTCATTTCTCCTTGAAAATCCATAGAGTACTAGCGGTCTCAACTTATGAAAGAATAATCAACATCAACATGTATGGGAAGAGATGATAGTACGATCAAGCGATAAGTGAAAAAAAGTAATTTTTTCAACTATCGGAAATTTACGTTGGATTACGTTGTGTTTTTTTGTTTTTTTTGTCTTTTGAAATACAACACGAAATTCAAGATAGAGCCCAGCAAAGAAAGAGCTAATCAAAGGATTTACTTTGAATTTCATGATATCGAAGGACATATGCTGAAAAAAAATTTTGTTTACATCTATCCTAATTCGGATTCTTGGATGTTCTGAGCTTTTGGTCAAAATGAGTTCCCGTAGTCTCTCTTGTTGCGTCTGAAAGGAATAGAGCTGCCTTGGCAGAAAGATAAGAGCATTTTATTCAGATTTTTCGAAGTTTTCTTCCTATGGTTCATTTTCTCAAAATCAGTAGATATCTATCTTTAACAATCTGAAATTTAATTTCATTTCTAACAACATTGTCGAGCGACACCCTTCATTTATGAACTATATCTATCATAATCAGAATGAATAAACCAAAATTTCCTACTTGGTTGTTTCCTTACATACAATTCTCGAGACGTACTTAAGTGACACCTGATCGGATATGTTTTCTACAAAATTGTTATGGCTTTCTACAAAATTTTTCGATAAATTAAATCCAAAAAGAGGATTCGGTTAGAAACAATATAGAATGAGAAAAAGCCACCTTATTTTCTAAATTATGGTTTGATCTCAGAGAAAGGGAACTAACCTTCCCAGAAACACTCTCTATTGAAAAGGAAGTCTTAAAGAGTACCAACCAGCTCATCATAGTGCTCATTGCAATGAGTTTATATATTATTAGGCAGCATAAATTAAACTTGTGAAGCTTTATCGGGGGTGAATTAGTGTAAAGAATCTAATTTAAATACTGCTTAGATTAATCTAAAACCAGAATCTCAAATTATTTTCATGAAAAAAGAAACGCTTTTCTCCTTTACCTTAATCGTCCTCAGCCTTGTGATCATAGGTTTACCCACCGGTAACTGCTATGTCCCAAACTGCAAAACTTACAACCAAACAAATTCAAGTCATTGCCTGGTCTGCTATGATGGATACTTTGCTAAAAATTCGACCGGTCTTTGCTATGATTGTAGCCACGACTGCAAAACTTGCCTTTATAACGCAACAAATTGCACGAGTTGCTCTTCTGGCACCTTCTTGAGTTTCGTGAACAGATACGGTTCATGTGAACCTTGCTCAGTCAATTGCCTTGAATGCAAGGACCATTTCGACCGCTGCACCAGTTGTCCTTCATACTATCGACTGAATAGCCGATACGAATGCGAGGTATCTTACTGTCCGCTCTCGAATTGCCAGCAATGCGAAAAATACAACGCGACTCGATGTCAGCTCTGCTCTCAAGGTTACTACGCGGACAAAAATACGAAAAAATGCTATTCTTGTCCCTCGTACTGTCTGAACTGCTCAGATAGGTCAACTTGTAATAACTGTACCTCGGGCTACTACGTCGACAAGTGGTCAGGGATATGCAAACGGTGCTCAAGCGACTGTGTAACGTGCTCAAGCAATGATGACACTTACGGTACGAATTGTACAAGCTGTCAGGCTGGTTACTTCGTCGAGATATACAATCGCAAGGGATCTTGCGAAAAATGCTCGGATAACTGCGCTGAATGCTCCGGCTCAAGCACTTACTGTACGAAATGTCCTTACAATTATAGGCTTAATTCTGAGAATAAATGCGAGGTGCAATATTGCCAAGCCACCAACTGTCAGCAATGCATGAAGTATAATGCTGCACAATGCGCGGTTTGCAACTCACGATACTTCGCAAACAAGAACACATACCAATGCGAGCGTTGTGCAAGCAGCTGTCTCACGTGCTCAAGCTACGACGATACCTACGGCACGAATTGTACAAGCTGTCAGGCTGGTTACTTCGTCGAGATATACAATCGCAAGGGATCTTGCGAAGAATGCTCGGATAACTGCGCTGAATGCTCTGGCTCAAGCACTTACTGTACGAAATGCCCTTACAATTATCGGCTTAATTCTGAGAATAAATGCGAGGTGCAATATTGCCAAGCCACCAACTGTCAGCAATGCATGAAGTATAATGCTACACAGTGTGAGGTTTGCAGTCCTAGATACTTTACTACCAACAGCACACATCTTTGCCAGCCTTGCTCAAGTAGCTGCAAAACGTGTACAAGTTACGACGATACGGCCGGAAAGAATTGCACGAGCTGCTCTACGGGCTATTTCGTCAATAAGTCCAACCAAACATGGTATTGTGCTAAATGCTCCGACAACTGCCTTGAATGCACAGAAAGAAGTGACTACTGCACTCAATGCGCAACGAACTATAAACTCAACTCTGAGAACAAGTGCGAAGTGTCTTATTGTCCACTCGCTAACTGTCAGCAGTGTACGAAATACAATGCGACTCAATGCGAGACTTGCAACCAAGGGTACTACGTCGATCCAGTGTCCAAGAAGTGCAATAAATGCAGCTCTAATTGCATTTCCTGTGAAAATGCGACAAATTGTACAGAATGTACTGCAGGATACTTTGTAAATCGAAATACGGGTAGCTGCAGCGCTTGTACCAGCAATTGTAAAACCTGTGCAAGCTTTGACGACACTTTCGGTGCGAATTGCACGAGCTGCAACCCTGGGACGTTCCTGGCTGTATCGAGCGAGATGGGATACTGCCTCCAGTGCTCAGAAAATTGCGCCGAATGTTATGGATCAAGGAATAACTGTACAAAATGTCCATCTAATTACAAGTTAAATGCTCAGAACGAATGCGAAGTAATCTTTTGTAGAGTTTCACATTGTACGCAGTGTATGAGACTGAACGACTCTCAGTGTGCAGTGTGCGATCCTCACTATTTCATCGACCAAAACTCTAAACGCTGCAATGAGTGCTCCTCACACTGTCTTTCTTGTTTGGACAGCTCGAGTTGCCAAGAATGCGAGGAAGCTTATTTCGTCGACAAAAGAACGAGTCTTTGTAGCCCTTGTATTAATGGCTGTAAAACATGTTCAAGCTTTGATGAGACTTACGGGTCGAATTGCACAAGTTGCAATGCAGGAAACTACTTGAGAATAACTGGAGACCTGGGCTCTTGTCCGAAATGCTCAGAAAACTGCCTGGAATGTTACGGAACAGCAACCTACTGCACCAAATGCCCGAATTATTACAAGTTAAACGAAGACAACGAGTGCGAGGTGCAATATTGCCAAGCCACCAACTGTCAGCAATGCATGAAGTATAATGCCACGCAATGTCAAATCTGTGATCCTTATTACTATGTGGAGCCCAGCACCATGAAATGCGCGCGGTGCTCGCAGAACTGTTTGACCTGTATCGACAATAACAGCTGCCAAGAGTGTGAACCGAACTATTTCGTCGACAAAAGAACGAATCTTTGCAGCAGATGTACCAATGACTGTAAAACTTGTACCAGCCTCGATGACACTTTTGGGTCGAATTGTACAAGCTGCAGTCCAGGATATTTCTTGAATATGACCGATAATACAGGAGCCTGCCCTAAATGCTCACAAAACTGTCTTGAATGCGTTGGAAAAGCCAACTATTGTACTAAATGCCCGAATTATTACAAGCTAAACGAAGACAACGAGTGCGAGGTGTCTTACTGCCCTCTCTCCAACTGCAAGCAATGCATGAAGTATAATGCCACACAATGTCAAATCTGTGATCCTTATTACTATGTGGAGCCCAGCACCATGAAATGCGCGAGCTGTCCTTCTCACTGCGTTAGCTGCGTGAATAACTCAGTCTGCACGTCATGCAGCGAAGGCTATTTCCTCAATAAATCATCAAATCTCTGCCATGCCTGCACAAATGACTGTAAGACCTGTACAAGCAATGACGACACCTTCGGAACCAACTGTACTAGCTGCTCTTCGGGCTTTTTCCTGAATATTTCCGACAATATGGGTTATTGTAACAAATGCTCGGAAGGGTGTTTGGAGTGTTACGGGGCTGCACATAACTGTAGCAGCTGCGCTTCTGGCTACTTCTTACAGGACTTTGCAAATAACACAAGCACTTGTGAAAAATGCTCTTCAAATTGTGTTGAATGCACGAAAGGTCCATCGAATTGTACGAAATGTGCTCCAGGAAACTATTTGGTAACTCCTGATTCGTCTGGTAGTAGATTCTGCGATTCTTGCTCGATAAATTGCCTGGAGTGCATCGATCGAAATGATAAATGTACCAAATGCAATCCAAATTACCGGCTGAACTCGCTGAGTAAATGCGAGGTTGCATTGTGCGAACTACCAAACTGCCAGAAATGCACTCAATATAATCACACACTGTGCCAAAATTGCGTATCGAAGCACGCTCTTAACTCCCAGAGCCAATGTGATGCTTGCCCTGCGAACTGTCAAGAGTGCTCAAGTTCAACAGTTTGCTCGAGTTGTGAGGAAAGTCATGGGCTGAATGAGACGACGAGGTTATGTGTCGCTTGCATAGAAAACTGCGCTCAGTGTTCAGGACCAAACCTCACGACACAATGTCAAACATGCAAAGGCCAGTTCTTCTTAAATGAAATCACTGGTGCTTGTGATAAATGTCCTTTGAATTGTCTCGAGTGCGAGTCTGGGACATGCACGAGATGCAAGTTCCTCATGTCATTCAAATCCAAATCAGGGAAGTGTGAGTATGACATGGCTCCTTGGGTATTCGTTGTCCTGTGTATATTGACGGCAGGACTGCTGATAGGCGGAGGCGTGTTTGTGTATGTTTACATCCAAAAGAAAAAGATCGTTGTTCCTGAGGCTGAAGCCAACAGGTTTAGCAGGCTTGGAGAGAATGGAGTTTCTTTCCAAAGACTCGAAAATGAAGTTATATAATGATGTAATTTTCTTCATCCTTGAAATGTAGCAACGAAAACATTATTGTGAATACAATGAGAAAGATATATGAATGTATCTAAATTCTAAAACTTTGAAACCCTGAATGAAACATTAAAAAAGCGTAGTATAGTTATTTCTAGCCGGAATAATAGGCTGAAGAACAGAGAAAAATAAATATATGATGTAAGATAAGGACCATATGTTTTTTTGTCATCTGGACGCAAATGAGTGTTCCAATAATCAGCAATCACATTGTAGGATAAATGCTATACAAATTAAAGATTTTGATGTACTCGTGAGAAACTCAAATAAAAAAATAATCAAAGCGTAACAACTCAAGAGAGAATTAAATAAAACTTATGGTTGAGTTAGAACATTTCAGAGTATTATCTGCTCTCTTACGGAATGAGACATTGGTGAAAAAACCTAAAAGCGAACTTCCTTTAGAACGACTCGCTACTCACACACGAGACAGATCGGTTCCGAAAAATATCAAAATGATTTATCAAGGACAAAAACAACTTCAAAAGGTAAATGGCCTCTCCATTATCTCTTCAATTACCCTTCATTCTGTTAGTTGAGAAGCATGAAAAGCACAAGCGAACTTCCTTCACTCACAAAAACATCAAATCACAATACAAACAGCAATAATACAGAAATAATAGATTCTCCATCAAACAAGAGTCCCCACCAAATGCTCAGTCCTTCCGGTAGATCTTCAGTTGTTCAGGCTTCTCAGAAGAACATTCGAAGCTCAGTTATGCGAGGAACTGTCCTCCATGAAGAGAGGGCAACTGGTTCTGGTCTGGGCCAGAGCAATGATATTAATGCTTCGGTAATGTCGGTTAGTACAAGCTCACGGCCATCTGCTGCAAAGAGACACATTCAATCATACTCTTTATCGAAAAATAGCAGCACGCGGGAGTTATATCCTTTTGAAAACACTGATAATCAAGTTATTTTCCCACCGAACAAAGAACGTGTGCAAAATATCCTCCAAGAGCTTAGTGAAGAATATCAAGGCGCCTTCTTTGAGAAATCTAAGAAAGAAAACCGAGAGAGATTCTTGAATAAGGTCATCAACTCGGGAAAGGTTTTTGAACAATTTGATGTGCTGAGCAGAAGAAGACAGGAAATACTGAATGAACTCTCTACAAAAGTGAGGCATCAGAATGAACAGAGCAATAATAACAGCAGTAAGAGACTGTGGGTCTCGCCGTTATCTATCTATCAAAAGTCGTCGTTTACAAGGTTTAATGAAAGAACTAAAAGACTGGACAGTCTGACCAGGCCAGCAACGAAGTCTTTGTCGCAGCCGTTGGAAAATAGGGCAACGGCAATTCCTACAGAGTCAAAGCAGGGTGATAATAAAGGAAAGGCTGGAATTCATCAAGGCAGCGATGGACAAGAAGCAGACGAGGGTGACACTTCTAAAATCCAGGGAAAGCTCGTTATAAAAGCAAAGAATCCTAAAAATAATTCGAAAACTACCCATCCTCATGCGTTTAGCTATGATAAAGGAGTTTTTATGAAATATATCCTCGATTTTGTGAATTTGGCAAAGCTTACCGATGAAATCCAAATGGCGAAAACTCTGGGAGATGAAAGCAAGGACGATATTAAAAATGCAGGGTCATTAAACGAATTGGATTTGGACCTTCAAAAGGAAAATATTCTCAAAACGAGCAAAGTGAACTCACCAAGTGATTTATTTCCAGACTTGAAAGGTAATATTTGCATTACTATTCTCTAATTTTCTGGCATTGTCCAATTTGTAGAGATGCAGAAGCATATCAAGAGCAAGTTCATTTACCTCTGTGTGCTGAAAGAGCAGTATCAGGATATGTTCAAAGACCGCAAAATAATAGGAGATCGCATTTTACTGGCTTTGAACATCAATCCGGATAGAGAATTTCATAAAATAGACTGGGAGATGTATTTAAAGTTCGCAAAGGTTGCTATTCAATATGAAGCTCCCAGGACAGAACTCACAAAATTCATTCTCAAGGTATTATTTTGTTACTCCTTTCTTTTGGAAGTTAATTTCCCGTTTTTTTCGCTTAGTTTTTCAAGCTCAACGATTACCTTTTGACCGCCAGCAGTGTAAAGGCAACGCTGAGATTCCTCTGTAAGGAAATTGAGAGCGAGTTACCTCCAAACAAGCAGTCTGGAATTTATGATGCGATCCTTGAGAATTGGACGCTCACAGGGATCATTTCGAATGAAACGCCTTATGTCAATATCGAGAATTTTAAGCTTGTTTATGGCAGCAATAAACTTGATATTTACCAGCTACTTGACATGATTACTCACCGACGACGTTAATTCAGAAATAATACGATTGATTTTAGTTTATTTAGTTTGTTTCGTTTTCCATATCCATATAAAAATCTTTCTGAACGCTTTGCCTTGAGTGTTTTTCACAAGATTACTTCACTTCCAATAAAAATTCAGCAAGGCAAGTTCAAACTTAGTGTTAGTTATCATTTTCAAAGTAAGTCAACTCTCAGTGACCTCTGACACTTATTCATTGGTTACTTAACCTCTAAAGATGGTCCCTTAGGGTTTCTCATGGTCAACTTGAAATCAAAGCATTCTTGCTTCAGAAGAAGTTTAATATTTCACTTCAAGCAGTTAAATTTTGAGTATGCATGTATGATGTTCTCTTTTCCACTGAGTATAACTTTTACAGAAAGAAATTCAGGTACCAGTAGAAAAAGTATTGATAATCCAATAAAAATTGTTTTTCTTCGAGGAGGTTTACATAATAGCATGTTAAACATAGGTTGTCGACATTCAGCAATAAGTTACAATCAGATTTTTACCCTAACAGACTTATCAAAAAACAGCTTATCCCGAGCTTTTTTCTTGATACTCAGAAGATCCTGAGAGTTAATGTTCTTCGAGCGGGTCAAGGAAATAAACAGGTACGAAGCTAGCTTCATCTGCGACAAACAAATCAAAAATTCCACAAGCCCTTCACGAGTAACATGGTTTCCGTCAACGAAAAACGCTCCTCCCTTCAACTGATGGCAATGTTGCAGGAGTAGCAGCAGGTTACTGAGCGATTGGTCGGTGAATTCTGCGGAGTTTTTATATTCTATAAATACAATCTCAAGTTCTTTTAGTTGTCCAATCGCCTTAGACAGCAGCTGGAAGTCTTTATCTTTTATATTCAGATCATTAAATTTCAATGACAGCTCTTTCAGACCCTGCAAGCAAAGGAGTCCTTCTGAAATAGCTTCAATAGAGCGCGAACATATTTCTCTGTTTCCTTTAGCTGAGATGGAGAGTTTCTTCAAATTTCTCGTCTTCGAGAAGCTTAGGCTCAAGCCTTTTATGAATAGATACGTATCAACGGTTTTATCCCAAGCGTACGAGCTGTTAATTGAGATATTCAATTCTTCCAAGTCTTCGAAATGCTGAATTGCATTTGCGATTTCAAAGCAGCCTTCTCTGTTCCGATGCGGCCCTTCAGAGAGCTCTGGGAGGTTCAGCGTGAACGATCTCAATCGGACTAGGTAAGGAAGGTCTCGTCCAAGCGCACGATAGCCACCTGTGATAAATTTCTTGTCTTCTATAGAAATAGAGAGCTCGGTTAGGTTAGTCCATTGAGAGAAGTTTTTCCCGAGCTTGTAAAGAAATTTCGCGCTTTTCTCACACATGTCAAGTTTAATTCTAATCTTCTTTAGTCCTTGGTTGGTTGTAGTGATTGGAGGCAGCGCTTTCTCTTTCAATTTTGCAACATCCTCACTGTTGTTGGCAGTAAACATGACATTAGAAGCCTCCAGGTTAATTTCCGTAAGATGTTTTGCTTGGGTCCATAGCCAGAAAAACCTTAGCATATCTATTTCTGAGATGCTTACGCTCTGGACGCGTACCCAGAGCGTGTCAAGGGAATCCAGTTCGGAGAAGTCCAAAGGACACATAGATTCGAATTCGACGTTTAATTCCGAGAGGTAGATAAAAAGTGATTTCAATGCCATGAGTTTGCGTAACAGCTGAGACAGTGCAGTCATGTGCTCTTTATTTATCATATCCTTGCCGAATCCGAGTGAGAGGTTTTCGAGGTAGCGGCAATTGCTTAATCTGTTGTATAATTCATACATTCCAAGATCACAGGCTCCTTGCTGAGATAGCGTGATCACAAATGATCTCAGTTTGGTTAGATTATTCATCCCATCTGCGATGTACTTCAAAAGACTATTTGAATATAGCAAAATAGCTTATGAATAATCCATTGAGTTTTTAACGATAGCTTACCTTCTGGGCTGCTCAACACATAAAACTTTGACGTCTTCAGCACTTTCTATCTGCATTTCACTCTCATCGAAAGGGTTCTCCTCCAATAGATTGACATTTTCAGCTGTTTTTTATATTTGTTAGATTTCAATAAAATATTTTTTTATTTTACTTATCTTGCTCTCTTTTACAGTCAATTTCAACCATTTAAGATTATTGCGATTGCGACGCATGAAACTTACTAACCGTCTTCCGAATTGTCCGTTTACTTGAACCTTTGACATTTTTAAATAGAGCTCTTCAGGTGCAACGTTCCGTGGCAGCACTGCCGACGTAATGTTTTTACAGTCCTCCATGCCGAGGTTAAAACTTTTAATTGAATTGTTAGAACTAATAGGAAGAAGGCCTCTTCCGATCGGATGAGACTCTATCCCTTCATAGGTATAGGTTAGTGACTGAAGATCTTCAGGTTTCATTAGAAAGTTCTTATGCACATGAGTAATATTATTTTCTCGGTCTCTATGAACAGATATAGCATATTCAGCACGACGAGGATGAGAAACTCTTTCAAAGGCATTTGGCTTAGAGTCTTGCGTATGCAAGAACGGTTTAGCTCGGAGGGATTTTTGGCGATCGTTTAGTGGGTCAAAGCTTCGAAGGATTTTCTCCGGCTCAAAAGTCGGTTTAACATTCATCCGGAGTTATTTCAGAGATATAGGAGATGCGGAGGTAAGCAAATAATTTTCTTGAAAGGAGTTTTGACTTATTGATTGCATTGGAGTTAGTATTAACCCATATCTTTATTCTTTCTAGAAATAATCTTGAGTATCCTTCTTTGTCAACTAGTTCAATTTTTTCACGAATAAATCGATAAATCGTTTAGCCGGTAACTTTTTTGAGAATTTTTGATAACGCGGTTACTCGAAGCAAGTTCAAACCGTTTTAAGATTGCCAAAAACCTGTTGAGTATTTCATTGAAAAGCAACTTCCTCGATATGCAGCTCAGAGAGTAGTTCTCTGAACTATGGACTTGGAGCAGTTGGATTTTGAACTTGGAGGGGATTGTAACGAATGGTAACTGACTGAAGAAAGCGCACTGGCTCGTCAGTTCATTTTATTTTCGGACCCTGTGTGAGAGTGTTAGATAACGGTTTCGAAAAAATTTTCCTTTTTCCATTTACTTGATAGACGAAATTAAAACCAGTTTAACGTATAATTTTTGGTAGAATATCCAAAGTTTAAGATTGCTCGGGTTTTTAGCAGTTTTTCTGACTCATGTAACCACAGTGCGCCTAGAGATGCTGACATTACTTTGATTGACGGGTTAATGGTGCAATCAACTATGAATCACAACTTGATAACGAGCAATGTATTGTTTAGCTTTGAATAAAAGTTTCAAAGGATATTATTGATGATAGAATATATTGATCTACTAGCCACCCTTCTTTCCTACGATTACCAACACTAGAGTCGAGTTTGATCCTTTATCTATCTAAGCTCTAAAACACCACAGACAGCTGTTAGAGTGTCCTGACTATTTCTTTTCAAGTACGATCGATTTGAATAATTCCATTTTAGATTAGTGATACTTCTTCAAGCATTTATGAGATCTAAAGGTCATTCTATGAATGAAGAGCAAACTTGCTCTGGAATGCAATGCAAAATCAATTCAATCGGTTGGGAATTTGAAGAAAGAAATTTGGAAAGCGAGCGGGAAGTGAAAACTCGTTCAGACTTTTCTTAAACTGTTGCAAGTATATCTTTAACGAGTATTAAAGAAAGTTACTTTCTGACCATACTGGTTTTGAACAAATAATTTCGAATATCTCTTTTTTTCAATTTTTGTTTCATAGATAAAATTATGAAAGAAAAAGCGAATGCAAACCAAAAAAAAACAAACAGTACGAATGAAACATTTGCTGATATTGTTCTGAAGTGCGGTTGCGGTTGTCTGTAACATTTAGTTAAAGATAAAGACGATTATTGAAGAAATTTATATCTATTTCTAATCTAGATAGAATATGCAAGAGGTACAAAATTATGCAAAGGACTCAAACTTGATTGTCCTGTTTTTTGGATGAATTAGAACAATAATACAGTTCTAAGATGCTCAAAAGCTTGTTTTATCAAAAGATATTGTATCAAACTTAAAATATCTGTTCATAATAAAATTCTAAGTTATTAAGAAGGAATTTTATTCAAAGCGGAGCAAGTAGAGGCATACCAAAAAAAAAAATGAAACGCGAGATCTTCACTTTAATGTCGATTGTAAGGAGAATAAATAATTGTAAGATTTCATAAAGTTTTGTTCTAAGGCTTGCTTTCTTGCAGTAGAAGGACATTTTCTTTTCTTGATTGACTACATCACAACTCCAATTCTAACCCAGTGATTTGGATTAAAAATTTTTGTGTTTTTCTCTTTTTTTGAGAGTTCTTTGGGTTGAAAAGAAAGATAAAGAGAATTGTTAACTCTTTTTGCTATTCAATATTCTATAGGAATACACTAGCATAACACAGGTTCTGAGGTAATTTTAATTATCACTCTTGATAGATCATCAACGGATTCCTAAAGAAAACTCACTATTCACTTTCAATATCAGTACCAAAATGATTAAACCAGTCATTGAAACTCAACTTTTTAAGAGACAATTGCTCATAAATTTTGATATCCTATTTGAGAGTTATTGTCAAATGGGTCCTAGCTAAATATCTAAATACATAAAAACCTTTACAATGATAATTTCGAAAGTCACATATAATATCCGATAGTGTAAGATACTCCCAAAAAAAAAACTGGGATTTTTATTCGAAATGGCCTACTAACTTAAGTTTCTCTCTAATCGCTTCCAATTTTATTGGCTTTGTACAAAACGCATCCATACCAGCCGCTTTCGCTTTATCTTCATCCGACTGCTGAACAAACGCAGTGCACGCTATAATCTTCATATCGCTAATCTCGCCTTTCTTGATCATCTGCCTCAGCAGTTTCGACGTCTCGAACCCGTCCAGAATCGGCATACTACAATCCAAAAACACTATTTTATACTGCTGGCAAGACGAAGAACACGCCTCGACCTGCCGAGCTTGAATTTTTTCGAGCGCTTCTCTTCCGTTGAAAGCCCAATGGCATTTTACCTGCAGTTTGGCCAGTATCTGTTCTAGCGCAGTAAGATTAAATGGATCATCATCCACAATGAGAACAGGAGGACATTTGCAGCCAAGGTTAGCGGTTGTCGAGGTTTGTGTATGGACTTCAAAATCTGTACTCAAAAACTTCTGAACCTTCGAATATGGGGATATCTCATAGGGATCTTTTGGTAATCCTTTTTTCAAAACCAATCTAGGGGTTATTTCTCGATTCAGCAGTTCGATATTTTTCAGCCGGATTCCCTTTTCGAAGAAATTGTCTTTGGAATTTTCACATTTAAACTCTTCTGAATCAGAAGCATGCAGTTTGGTCGCAGACGTCGCTTTTTGACTATACACGTCAAAGTAGAAGGTTGTTCCCACCTCTTCCTTGGATTCGAATCTAATGACTCTTGATTCTTTGAAGAGTGACTCGGGACTCAACCTCTGGACCAGATTATTTGAGATTATCAATCCTAGCCCAGCGCCTGTAGCATTGATTGTAGCCCGATTTCCTAAATCAAGCTTTTCGAACGCCTGAAAGAGTCGCTTTTGGTTTTCTTTACTGATACCGATTCCAGTGTCTTGGCATATGACCCTGACTCCGTTTACATCAGAGTCTCTTTCAATTGAAGACATTGACTCACGAAATGATTGAAGAGGGGTCGGGGCTAAGGTCAGTTTCACACTACCTTTGAAGGTGAATTTGACAGCATTGCTTAGCAAATTGAGTATCACCTGCCGAAGTCGGTTATGATCAGTGATAACGATTTCCCGGTCAGTGGTTAGATTATTCTGTAATGTGAAGTTCAGGCCCTTCTTAGCGGCTTGGATTTCGAGGAGTTCCATGCATTCTTTGGCGGTTGAGACGATGTTCCCTGGCTCAAAAACCAAGCGAAGTTTTCCCGCATGCATTTGAGAGAAATCGAGAATATCATTCACAAGCGATAAAAGCAGTCGGTTACTTCTTAGCGCAGGGACCAACCATTTTTCTTTTGCGTGGGTCGATATGGTTTCATCGTTGAGGGTCTGCTCAATGAAGTTGATGCTGCCATTGAGTGGGGTTCGTAACTCATGGGAAACCGAGGACAGTAGTTTGCTTTTGTAATCACTGCTTGCTTGAGCGGTAATAAGAGAATCTCGGTCCGTTGTGTCTGTTACGTTGATCACCATGACCTTTTTGTGCATGAAGGTGGCTGTCGTGAATTTAAAGAAGAAATTCCTTTTGTCATGGTGCCAGGAATCATGTACTGGGTCCCACCAGCAAGTTTCGGCTGTCACTGAGGACTCTGGTGAAATAGGGTGGTAGAGGATTCGTTTAATGCCTTCAAGCAATTCGTTCAGTGTATTTGGATAATTCTAAAGGAAAATGGGTTAAGTCGCTGAAATTAAAGAGAAAAGTTTACTGATTCTTCACCGCTCTCGTTGGAAGTCAAGATGGGTTCTGTTGCGAGTATTTCAAGTCGAGGAGTGATCGTTTTCACATGAATTTGAGAGAGTAGCTTATCCACAGAGGAGAATTTTGGTCGGTTGAACATCAAATCGATAGTGCGGTTCGAATAAATGATTTTGTAATTTTCATCGACAATCATAATGCCTTGAATGATATCATCAAAAATTTTTCTCGTTGCTTCGTAATTCTCATATATCTTCCATTTCTCCAGGAAATCGTATCGCTGATACCTTTCATAGATGTATGAGTAGATCAGATACATAGCCACGCACTGAGCAGCAACGACTGCTACTGCCCAAGAGTATTTCTGATTGCCAATGACGAAAATTAGAAAGAAAGCGACCTGTAGCACAGGAAATATTGCTTTCAGCCACCAGTTTACCACGGCATAATAAATCGAATAACAGCCAAGACATAAACACCAGCCCAATACAAAAATGCTTGTTTTATCAAAAGAGTTGGTTCCTTTGCTCCCAATGAGTGGATACAATACCACCTGAACGAATATAAGGCAGATATCAAGCAAAAGGTTGATCCAGGTCATGTACTTTTTAACCTGCTGGATATAGCGTCTGACGAAGCAGAGAACACAGAGAGCAAAGAGCAACACCAAATTTTTAGCGAGAACTAACGCTGTCATTGAAATTCTTTTAGCAAGAATGAAGCTCACGATTGTTCCCACGAGAGTTATCCCTGCCCATATTGACACCATAATCAAACGCTTAGTGACTTGCAGCTGGAGATCGTGAGAAAAAGCTTCTGCATGGCTTTTCTTTTTAAATTGGAGGAAGATGTTCATACAGGAAAATTCCCTCGATTAGTTCAATTTTTATAATTTTTAGAACATGGTATTTGGCAATTATTGCCAATCCGTAAAAAATTAACTTATTAAAAAATCCAAATCACGTATGAATGGTCGTCGAAAAATAAGGCTCATGTCTAAGCAATGAGAGTACAACTCATTCTGCAACATTGAAAAGCTTGTCTTCTCAGGCAGCACATAACATATGTTTTCTAAAATTATTTATTATTGCAGTAAATATCCAAAATGTGGATTTATTCTAAGGAGTTTGTTTCATCACTTACGGAAACTCGAGTTAGAGTAGTTTTGATAAGTGGGACTACCGTCCTTTAGTTTTCTCTTAGGTCAGATCGCTTCGTTTGCTCACATTAGAATATTAGTCCGCTCTCAGGCTTGATAACTATTGTTCCTTTCTTACTACAATGGTCCAGTGCTGGAAATATAACTAAATTAGCTTTAGATTGGATGGATGATTTCAGTGTTAAGGTCGTTTCTTTAATCTCAATGTGTTCTAAAAGTTTCAAGAATGAGCTGTAGTCAATATTTGTTAGATCTTTCTATATGAATGGTCTTAGAGATCCAATGCGCTGAGAGAAATCGTAAAATTGTTCCATAAAAAAACGATTCAATACAAAGCTTTTCTGAACTTTATATTTTTTGAAGCTATTGTTATCATCCATAGTAATTCATTAATTTATTCCTGAATATTTTCCTTATTCCAGAATTTCAAAATTCCATTTTACAATGATTTGTTCCCAAACCTTCTATTTTACTTTGGTACTCTCTGCCCTAACGTAGATACATTAAAAACTAATTTTGACAAATTAGTCTCTTAACATTTGCGAGTAGCTTATGAGTTTCCGCAAGAGTTGTGACTTCGGATAGTTGAGGTGAATTTGAAGGCAATGAATTTCAAACCAGCATAGACAGATAGTCTTCATGTTCAAATATTTGAGGCGTCTCAACAGTATGCTTAGCTGTAAGTAAAGAGCGAAAGAAAATTCACAGCAAATTGTTAATGGGAACAAGCTGTTCTTGATGAAAATCTTCTTCGGTTTCAGCTCTATTTGTTATATTCTGTTGAGAAGAATTCATGTTACATTGATTTTGGAGCACTCAGAAGATTAAACAAGACAATCGAAGAACAATATGCCCATATTCCTATTTGGCTTTTGATATAATGCAGTGACTCAGCCTACCACTACGAGTTTGTTGGAATCTTGTGACGCAATTTCAGTTGACACATTGAATTCTCCTCAATAGAGCAAGGTTGAGAAATGTATTTCTATTCTAATGAGTAGTGTGATATTTGATCTTTTTTCGTGTGTTTGAAGTATATATGAGTTTCTATGTAGTACTTGCCTCTCAAATCAGCTTGAATATGCCACATTGCTAATGATAAGTTTTCGTGTTCTCAAAGCGCAATCAGAGTTGAAGTCTCAACGTACTTACTCAGTGGATTTATGAGATAGAAACAACCAAAAAATCAATGGCTCATAGATAAAAGAATTCTTCACACAAGAAAAAACGCAGATTGTTAAAAATCGTCATGTGCAAAAGCCAAAGTTATAAGATAATCGAAAAACCAACTGGAGGTATTTAATTTCTTTTCAGTCGATCCTAGACTGTAAAAAGTTTATCTGTCTATCAATCCGAATCAGCAAGAACTTTCGGAAAACAAAATTAGAAATATTTTGAACCATTGATTGTTTCATTCGCATGTGGCAATGAGTTTTAGATATTAGGACTGAAATCTCAGATTTCGTCAACCAAAAAAAATTAACTCAAGGGCAGTTAACTTGATTTTACAAGGATTTATCAGTGAATGTTCCCATTTTGCACAACCGAATTAAAACACAACTAGATACCAATTTCCCACCATATAATTTCATTTCCATCTAATCATGCCACAGGAGTGAAGAAATCTCTTTGCTCATTTACCTAAAGACATGTTAAAAGGAGTTACTCCTCAACTTTATTAGTGCCAAATAAATAAGTCTAGAATACTCCTCAGACATATCTACTCAAGAACTTCTAACTATTCGAATGAGTACTATGTCAGAGAACCATATGATAGCGATGAATACATCACTAAAGTTTTAAACTGTGAAACGCTATTTAATAGTTAAGACTTTTGATTTTTAGCTTATTGGAACAATACTCAATAAATCTAAGTTCATTACATGCTTCAAGGAATACTCATGTGCTTCTTAACTTTCATCCTATTCGCACTTGTGGGTTGGCCCGTTCTTACAATACTCAATCATGGAATCGATGGTGCAATACCAGTTTGGATATTCGTCAACTCTGTGATAAATTGTCTTCATCTCATCTTTTGGTTCGGCGGCGGACTAATCGATCAACCCGAAGACGAGCCAAGCCAAAAAATCGACGCATATATAACGTTTGGAGGTACTGGTCTTTTCTTGACAAGTTTCTGCTCCTCAGCACACCTCATGGAGCTCTATCTAATCAACGAAGTCATAATCTTCCCTATGGAAGCTGCCTATACGATTGTGTTTGCAGCAGTAATGAACTACTCACTTCTGCTAATGATAGTCATATGCTTAATCTCTCTTGTGGAAACACGATATGACTCAAGTGACTTTAAAAGGAAGATATATCTCAGGATTTGGGCAACTGTGTCTCTATTGTTATTCTCTGTCCTATTGTTGAATTTCTTCACGAACCAAAGCTCCTCTGAGTGCAATCTAGTCAAGAATTTTTGGCTCAAAATGGATATTAAATACCCCGTACTCATGGGATTCATTGGTGCTTTGATTTTTGAGAGAGGTGAACTGACTCTCAAGCGGAAAATCATGTGGAGTGTTGCAGTGACTGGGGTCTCCATCTTATTGGTCACCAACGCGGTTTGGCTGTTGTATTATGGTTACAATTTGGTTGCAGAGCGCAGTTTTGTTACTTGCGAAAAGTTCATGGGAGCTACTGCCGTACAATTGCTCATGGAAGGGTGGTTTTGGGTGCTGAGCATCACGATTGTGATTTCAGTGGTGTTTCTACTAGCTACCGGCATAGTCTTCATAATTTGTTATGGTTTCTATTGGATTTTCTGTCCAGGTTTACTGCCTGAAGTTTTTGGAGAGTCCGAAGATGAAGTTCAGATCGAGCTGCCTCTGATCCGTCTAGAAATCAGCGATTTCAATCCTCGAGATCATACATCTTCATTTAAAAAAGAAGGGTTATGCGTGATTTGTCTCGAACATTTTGAGCAAGGTCAAAAGGTTGTGTATTGGAGTGAGTGTCGTCATGTCTTCCATCACAAGTGCATCGAATATTGGACTAGTAAGAATAATAACACTTGTCCAATATGTAAGCGAGTTTTCAGGAATGGGACTGCATCATCAGTTAATAACTCTGCATCACCAGCACTGGCTCACTACAACAACAACGAGAATACAATTCCTTTGCTTCAGCATGTCCCTGGACCCACATTATAATTTACAAACTTTGTGTGTGTGTAATGCTACTGTCGTTCTCTTGTACCAAATCCTTATTACTAATCACATGAGTTATTTATTCGTTGTACATTGCAAATCCGCGCTTATGTAAATTTCCGAGAACAACCCAAAAATGTGGATACTATGTTTTTCACATCTATATTAAGTTTTTTCTCAATAGCACGGTATAATTTAAAACAATTAGCATTAATAAACTGTAGATCCTATCAAGTATGATCTCGTATATTATTCCTTACAAATAAGAAGGCTAATCCAATTACATAGTGCTCTAGCCTCTTCTCCAAGAAACGTATTCTTTCAGTTCGTCTATGGGTTTTGACCTCTTCTATGCTAAACACTCAATTTCCGCTCTGAAGATTCTTTACAAAATGTAGATTTGTCCTAAACGTTGACCAACGTGTGAATTTTATGCTTCTGTTCTCCAGCAAAGTTGTCACTCTAGTAGTTGGATTTCAGAGTCTTGGTTTGATCGCCATCGCTCAAGTTAAAGACTATCGGCGACCTCTAAAGAAAAATGAACTCATCTCGATGTATCTGAATTTGAATATCTCAGTCTGTGTTTGGAGGTTAAAAAGCTTTATTGCACATCTACCTAGGTCAAGATGAGTTTATCATACAATAACTGTTTCGGAACTATGTGCGATCGGTTCACCACAAGCAGTCTTTGAAGAAATTTCCTCAATCGAGCCTTGTTTTTCTTTTATATATAATTGTCCTATAATTAGCTGTTGGTTTGGGGTGCTTCCACATATATCCCGAGACTTTCGGATAACTATATCCAGTATCATGACTCACATCAGGCTCTAGATGGTCTATTCATTTCTAGTTGCTTGATTAGATGTTACAGAAGTGTTTGCTGGCATTTTGTTGGAACATTTGAACTTCTAGAACCTCCTTTTTCTTTTTGTATCATATCTCGAATTGTGTATAATTAGAATGATCTCTATGCGGTCTTTCCTTTTGATCAAATAGTATATACAGCTCTTCCAAATCGAGATGGTGTTGATAATAATAATTAAGAATTACTTGCAATTTATTCTCTTACTTTCTTGAATGGAGATTTGCTAGGTTTTTCTTTATAACTTCGCTATACTTATCTATTGAACCTAAGAAGAATATTCAATGCATGTCAATCAGGTCCACAGTTTGAGTGCTGATATCTACCACCCTTTTTTAATGAGTAGGCTTGTAAATTCATTATTTTGTTAGATCTGTAATATGATTAGAGATTGGTGTTGTCCCAAGTTCTAAATAATCGCTGCCACTCTAATTTCAAAGGAATCCCATGAATTTGAGAATGCTGTAAAACTATATCAGAGCAACCTTGTGATAGAGGTGAAAGCAACGCTATAAATTTTAAACTATGAAACGCTTTTTAATAGCTAGGACTTTTGATCTTTGGCTTATTGGAACAACACTCAATAAATTTTAAGTGCGCCGCATGTTTCGTGGAATACTTATCTTTCTACTAATACTGATTCTCTTTGCACTCGTTGGCTGGCCCGCTCTTACAATATTCATTCATGGAATCGATGGAGCAATTCCGGTTTGGATACTGGCTAACTCTGTGATAAATTGTCTTCATCTCATCTTTTGGTTTGGTGGCGAAATTATCACTAATTCCTCAGACGAACCAAACGAAAAAGTCGACGCTTATATAACGTTCGGAGGCACTGGTCTTTTCTTGACCAGTTTCTGCTCTTCAGCATACCTCATGGAGCTCTATCTAATCAACGAAATCTTAATCTTTCCAATGGAAGCGGCCTATTTGATAATTTTTGCAGCTGTAATGAACTACTCTTTACTAATTTTGATAGTCACATGCTTAATCTCTCTTGTGAATATCCGATATGACTCAGATTACTTCAAAAGGAAGATATATCTGAGAATTTGCGCAGCAGTCTCTCTACTTTTATTCTCTGTCTTTCTCTTGAATTTATTAACTCACCAAAGTTCCTCTGAATGCAATTTGGTTAAGGATTTTTGGCTTAGAATGGATATTAAATATCCAATACTCATGGGGCTTATAATTGCTTTCATTTTTGAGGGAGATGAGCTGACTCTCAAGCGGAAAATCATGTGGGGGATTGCTATAACTGGAGTTGTTGTTTTGCTGATCACCAATGCGTATTGGCTCTTTTATTATGGTTTCGATCTGGTTTCAGAGCGCAGTTTTGGGACCTGTGGAGAATTTATGGGAGCTACTGCGGTTCAATTGCTCATTGAAGGGTGGTTTGGAGTGTTGGGCATTACGATAGGGATTTCAGTAGTTTTTCTCATAGGAACCGGTATAGTTTTCGGAATTTGCTATGGAGTCTATTGGATCCTCTGCCCAGGCATGCTGTCTGAAGTTTTCGAAGAGTCCGAAGATGAAGTTCAGATCGAGCTGCCTCTGATCCGTCTAGAAATCAGCGATTTCAATCCTCGAGATCATACATCTTCATTTAAAAAAGAAGGGTTATGCGTGATTTGTCTCGAACATTTTGAGCAAGGTCAAAAGGTTGTGTATTGGAGTGAGTGTCGTCATGTCTTCCATCACAAGTGCATCGAATATTGGACTAGTAAGAATAATAACACTTGTCCAATATGTAAGCGAGTTTTCAGGAATGGGACTGCAACATCGGTTAATAACTCTACATCACCAGCGCTGACTCACTACAACAACGCGAATACAATTCCTTTGCTTCAGCATGTCCCTGGACCCACATTATGATTTTACAAAGTTTTTTGTGTGTAACAAATATTATTATCTCTTCAATCATATACTTTTTATTATTATCGTTATTAAACACATTATGAGTTATTTGACTCGTTTTACATTACAGATGTGCGTATATGTAATTTATGAGAACATCTAACTTCTAATGATGAGGTAGCAAAGTCTATCGAAGTACCACTAATTTTTTTCTTCGGACGTTAGAGTTCATGCTGATCAGGGAGGGAAACTCATTTAAATGAGAGCTACACATTGATAACTGACTGTTTTGGGTCCCCCAACAAATAATAATACCGATGCCAGTTTATGCGTAAAACTAAATTGCATTTGTATTTTTCTGACATGGTTTCTTTAGTTTACAGAATAGTTGAAAAATACTCCTACTACCACAAAAAAAATCTGAAGTCACACACACACATTAGAGTAATAGATCGCAGGAAAGGAACTCTAAGTTCCAATGATGAATTTTTTCCATTGAACATAAATTCATTTCAGTAATTTTTTCTTAGGAATTAAAAAAAAAAGTTACGTTTTTATAACATCACTTATGATTCATGCAACACTATTTTCTCGAATTCTCGTCTTTCAAAGATCTTCCTAATTAACTTCAGTGCTCTCAATTACCTGCCTATAAAATTAGTTCTTTATGAGAATAAGAAGAATAATCTGCTTGGAACCCAAATGATTCACATAAATAACATTGTTTTGGAGATTAAATTAGAATATCCTCATCTAATTGAAAGAAAATTTATCTATTTGAGGTGGAAAAGGACTAGGAAGTATCCAAAGGTATTTTTTTTTCAGTCGATTTCAATTAAATTCACAGATTTCATCTTTCTGGAGCAATGAACTGAAAATTTGCCTCTTCAGCATCACCATCCTCTTTTTTTTTCGTCGATCTTATGATTCTTGTATCTAAATATCTTGGTTTTATTCGTTCTTCGATTTTGTTAGCGAATGAGAATGCGAATAGCTCCACAAAATTTCGCGTAAAAGAGTCCTGATAAAGAGGTTATTTCATTTATTAATAGCAATTTAAAATTTGAAATCAAATTAATAAAGGAAGAACTCGGAATTAACGCTAAGCTTAAGCCCGTACAAATGGATAAATCAGCCGATAACTCAAAGTTTCGGAGCCTCCCGAACCCCAGCAGCAAGCCTATTGACAAATGGATAACTGAAAATTTTATTGATTTAATAACTTTACATGAGAACGATCTCTCCACTGCTTATAAGGCGAAAGATAAAACCACAAATCAGCAAGTGCTTCTGCAGGTAACGAAAGTCAGCCGCAGCTCGACCTACGAATTGTTCAAAAATGGGATTTCCCATGGAATGAAACTCGCAAATAACGAAAATATCTTGAAAATTGAGAAAGTTTTCTTTGACGACAAAAAGCACCAAATATGTTACACCACAAAGCTGGGGAAGACGCTCTCGGACACTCTGAACATCGGGGCACCGTTGAGCATCGCTCGGTCCATTCAGCTCCTGAAAAATATAGTAAACGCCCTTTGTAATGCAAAACAGTCCCTAAATATATCTCATAATAACCTAAAACCTTCAAATATCGTTTATATAAACGGTGTTGAGTACCTATGTGGGTGGGAGCGTAGTCTTACGCCCCAAGATCAGGAAAAGAGACTCACACGAGAGATGTTATGCTTCAATGACTCCTCTTTCCGAGCGCCAGAAATGACGAAAGAATCCTGTTCGTTAAAATATATGGATATGAGCAAGACAGACGTTTACGCGCTTGGTCTGATCTTCCTTTTTTCGCGAGGAATTCCAGAGATAAAGCTTAAATCATTACGATCCTCTTCAAGAGAAGTATCATCTGTTGTATCAGAAACCTTGAAGTCTGAGGAAGGCTTCGGTCAGGCTCGGCAGTTGAAAATTATCCTCATGGATATGCTCGCAAAACACCCACAAGACCGAATTTCGCTTGATACTTTAAAAGAGAAACTTGAGTTTTTTGCAGTTGAATGCGAAAAGCTCGAAGAGGACCTTGAGGTTCAAAACAAGTTCGATGCGCTGCTTCAGTCAGCTCATGCTGCTTTCAACGAAAAAAATTACATGAAATCTCTCGAAATCTACGAAAACTGTCTGAGAGCTCTGACCGACGTGAAGAGTTTTACCGAGCAGCCAATTCTAGCTCACTGCTTAGTCGGCATCGGCAACGTGTTTAATAGCCAAGGGAGACTTGATGATGCAATTCAAAGATATACAGAGGCTCAGGGGATATTTAAACGAAGACTGGGGAGATATCATACTGATGTCGCTACCTGCTTATTCAACAAAGCAACGGTCTATATGAAACAAGGCCGTTATATAGAAGCAATCTGTTATTTCGAAGAAAGCATGGTGGTTTATTCGGCGACTTATGGGACAAGAAGCAGCAGGGTAGCAGACTGCCTAATTGGGATCGGAGATGTATACTACATTCAAGGAAAGCAAGACGAGGCTCTAAAGAAGTATACTGAGGCTTTAGATTTGAAAAAACAAAAATGTAGAGATTTTCATCCGGATAACGCCGATTGTTTTTCGAAAATTGCGGATATTTTGAAGAGAAAGGAGCTTTATACCGAGGCATTGAACAGTTATGAGGAGAGCTTATCGATTTATAAAAACTATTATGGTGAGATACACCATCAGGTAGCGATGACTCTCAATAACATCGGAGTTGTGTTGAAGAAAATGGGTCGAATGAAAGATTCATTGAAAAAATACGAGGAGAGTCTAGAGATTTACACGAAATGCTATGGGGAGTGGAACACTAAAGTAGCTGACTGTTTGTATAATATGGCGATAAATTTAAAAAGCCAAGGGGAAATTGAAAAAGCGTTGGAGAAATATGATGAAAGCCTTGAAATATACAGGAAATGCTGTGGAGATTTTCATCCAGAGGTTATGACAGTTCTGGAAGCCATTGACAACTTGATCAAGGGAAGAGCCCAAAACTATCATAAGTTAGAATAAATTCTATCTGCTAATTACTTTTTAAACGTAATAAATAGAATGAAGGTTGCATCGTGTTTGTAAGAATAAATACGAATCCTTTGTAAATCAATCACTTCATTTTCAACTTTAAAAGTACTTAAAAATATGAACAGGTGTATGTTGTATTGGACTTGACTTGTGCGTCATCTATATGAATTCGCAAATCATTACAGAGAAAATATTTTTTGATGAGCAGTTTTTTCTTGTAGGTAACACCTCAATTCAAATACCAATAGAATTGCTTTGATAAGATTTGCGTTGAAGTTTATTTTCGAATGATGGCAATGACAGTAGTGCAAAGAAGCTCTCAGCTGATTTTACTAAGTATTATATGGAGAGGGTATCTTTAAAGTAATTTTCCGAATAATAGCATGGTATCAAGAAGAAAGCTTGGGATTACACAAAACAATAAACGATTGTTGATGTAAAAAACCTACCTTAAGGCTTTTTGCTATTAATTTTCGTCTTAATAAGTCCATTGCTTCTAATTATTAACCTATCTCTGAGATTTTCTACTAGTATGATTTTTGATGGAGCAATAATCACTCTCTGCCATGTTTCTGCTTTTAAATATAGCGAATGGAGCCGCAGGAATTGAAGATTGTGCACCTCATCTCTGGACCTAACATTGTTGCTGAAAAATTTGTAGATTTAAATTTTCAGTAGTTCTAAAAGGAAAATTAAAAAATATCTGATTTAAAATTAGCTATATTGATACTAATAGAACTTTCTATCGACCTCTTGACTGACTTTTCAACCTCAAGAAGGCATCACTTTTTGCCATGAGTTTTTGCCAGGATCAGTAGACTGAATCTCAGTAAATAAGTCTTCACTGATAGTAAAAAGTTAATTTCCTGTAATTATTGTCAGCCTTTCACTACAGTATGAGCTTCGTTTCATTCTTCTTTGTGTTGGAAAAGCAAAGACATTTGTTTACATACAATCAGCTGAGGATATTATTCTTTCCACTTGATTGGACATATTTTGGTCCCAAAAAAATTTATTATTTCATTTCCAGTTCACTGAGTGAATCTTGTTATTTAGATTTTCAGTTTCATTGATAACAACGATGGTTTCTGGGGCACCATGTTTTCACAACTGTATCAAAACGAAAGCTCTCCGAGATTGAGAAAGTGCATTGAAAGAGGAATTGATAGATATGGCATACTGAAGCTCATCCAATGAATTTTATGAGCCATTGGCTTATTTAATTTCGAAAAATTACTGATTTTTTTTTGGGGGGACATTCC
>ENA-UOTZ01000734-UOTZ01000734.1-compost-metagenome-genome-assembly--contig:-NODE-734-length-26524-cov-8.537679_pt1 | contig 26524 bp, 18 predicted proteins | sample MGYA00238144_ERZ746983 | MGnify/ENA primary metagenome ERZ746983 (study PRJEB28759, sample SAMN06268863) | compost metagenome | isolation source: single cell | place: USA: California, Emeryville, Joint... | reverse complement strand
GTTTTATTGGGTCCAATTTCTTGCTCCTTTCCAAAGAGATTGAGAGCTAGACCCTCATAGGAGATAGGCGAATTGACTTTCTAGGAAATTATCATATTCATTTCCTTAGCAATGACAAGAAATGAACAGCTATAAAACATAATTTATACACTTAACTTTAAGTCAAATTGTTACACTTTTTCCATTCTAGAAGCAGTAGCAAATATGATTTGAGATTCTGTTTAGTGGCGATGCGCTTGTTTCAGCTGCTCTGCAAAACGATCGACCCCCCGAAGGTGTTTCTCATCATCAGAGTTCTTGTTGAGCGCTGTTGCAAGAAAAGTAGGGAAGTCTACTTGCTCTTGAGCTTCAGAGATTGTAGATGTTACATTATATTCAACGTGGAATTCGTTTGGCTGATGAATCTGTTTCTGTTGACCAGTATCGATCATAAGATCAGCAATATTTTGTTTGCAATGCATAGAGAGTTTGGGAACTGGTGTTCTTGCTCACAGTCTAACTTCATAAAAATTTTGGACTGAGGAGACACTGAATCCACAACGTTTTCAAGCAATTTGGCCTGATCAGAATTAAAAATAGGCTGGTTCAGTTGGTGTTTTTCATTAATACTGGGTAGCTCCAGAAGATTGTTTTGTTTTCCAAGTAGTTCTCTTTTCTGAGCCATTTCTTTCAGTTTCCCTAGAGCGATGACCTTGGAGCTTTGAAGGCTTTTTATCCGCATTTTCGCTAAAGAAGCTTTTCTTTCCTCTTTTCCTGCCTCTCTCCACTCACAAGTTGTTGTAAGACGTGTGAGCAACCCCTTTTCTTTTTCACAAATTGCAGGTATATTGGAACAAGGTAATAATCTACGAATGATCAACTTGATGTGGTTAATAAATATAGATTTTACTCTTCAGGCCGCAGGACTGGTCTTTGATGTTGTTGCTGCTGTTGGAAGATTATATGTTCCGGATTTAAAGAGTAAAGGCAATTAAGCAGCCATTTTTTACTAGGTAAGAGATCGAGCTCAAAACCTGTGGACATTCCGCACTCCTCTGTTATCCAATTATTTAATTCTGCTTTTGTGACATTTTGGATATCTCCTCGAAACTTTTTGTATTTTTCTTTTGAAATAGTAAATACTTCACCTCTGACAACTTTCATCAAATATGCCGTCGTGACGCCTTTGTCATTCGCATTAGGTAGGCAGATGTTTTTTGTTTGCTCGAGAAATTTCAGTAGATCTTTATTTTTCTTAAAGAAAGTGTTCAAATAGCGTATGTCGACAGTCTCCATGATAAGAGATAATCCGAAAAATTAAAAAAATTAGATAATTTCATGCAATAATAATGGTTTTCTCATAGTGCGAGCGCTTGTAAGAAGATTTGGGGTATTGAGTTGGAGGAGCAAGAGATAGCTTATGTAACTTGATCTTAAGCGTGCATGGGAGATTAATATCATGAGTGGATCCTTCCCGTAGAAAAAACCAATAACTTTCAATACTATAATCAGAATCGAAATAATTTAGAAAGTTGCACCCTAACCTGAACAGTTGCATCAAAAGAGTTTTTATTTGGAAAGTTCAATACATGTTACACGTAATTATCACGTCTTTAAATATTTCACTAGGACACATATTCTTCATGGTTTAAAATCGAATTTCCTCAAACTCCCGAATTTTTCAGATACACCATGCTTTCTACTAGAATCTTGAGTTCGAATCGCTTTAAGTACTGGCCTGAGATCTGAGAATCGTCTGCCCTTTTTCAGTCCTTTCTTGGAGTATCCTAAATATAGCTGCGGTTAGTTCGTCCTCGCTCTTTCCATTCGGAGCATTCTTTTTATTTTTCTGAGTCTTCTTTGTGTTTTTCTTTCCTTTGGTTGATTTGGAAGGTTTTTTGCCATTCTTGCCAAGGCAAGGAGCAGATATTTCCATACGAGGTATGAATCTACATATGAGTTAGTGAAGCTAGAATCCTTCATAGAGGAATAATTTTCACAACGGAAGGAGAAGTGCAGATAACTGAAATAATTGAGTACAAATGATTATTACTTCACTCCCGGAAGCAACTGAGCTAGACTATCGTCTATGGTCTTGAAGAGATCATGATCTGGTTTTATAGAGTACAAGCAATCCACAAGATACTCCTTCTCAGGAAGTTCGTTCTCTGCGAAGCCTGTGGGCATACCTGATGCTTCAATGAGATAGTGGTTGAGTTTTTGTTTATTGACTAATCGCTTCAAAGGACCCGTGTAATGCCGAAACTTCTCTTGAGGGACTGTGAGCACTTCATCTCTAGCAACTTGCTGCAAGTACTTGGCGATTGCATTGCTTCTCTTAGAAATGGGTGGTAAAACTATCTTTTTTAGTCTTCTCCAAGTATTCTTTGAACTTCTTGCTATCTTTCAAATAGGCCTTCATAGCTTTGAGGTCGCCGTGCTCCATACTAGTCTCAGAAGGAGGTTGATTGTGGGTGATTATAATAGAAAATGTGATTCTTATAATGAAATGATCTTTGCTTTGGGATCAGTAAAACTGACCAGTGAGTATACACCTATGAAGCAATCAGGTAAATTGCGAATTTTTTGAGCCTACATTATAATGGGTTTTTTGACAATCACTGTTAATTAAGATGATATGAAGAAATTAAGATGGTGAATATTAGAGCAGCGAATGTAAATTATTCATTATAGAATGGAAAACCGTTTACCACTGAGATACTAAATAACCAACTTTACATTATACTACAAATAATTAAAACAATGCCATGTGTAATTACAGCAGCCATTAGGTAAAATGTTGTTTCTGGAATCAAATGCTGAGGAAATTCTATTATTAGAAACTACTATAGTAGTTTAGGGATCAGAGAGAAGAATCTGAAGCTAAACACATTTAATTCCAACCAAGCCTCAACCTGCTAACAGAAATTTTTGCAATGAGTTTGCGAAGTCATATATTTAAGTTGGCTTGCGAACAAATAACTGAAAAAAATAAAATAAAAATCGATAAATATGATAATGTAAAGAGTATGGAAGAAATAGCCATCTTAAGGGCTCGTCGTTGGTATAAGAATACATGAAATAACCATGATAAATTCCAATAGCGATCACGTATTCTCTTCAACTTTCTTCTCTTCTCACTGCTGAGCATATACGTCTGAAACTCCAAAACGAAGAAGGTAAGGTCTTAAAAGGAAGCCATCATTTAATCCAACACACTAATCAATAGTAAGAATGAGGTTTGTCGAATATCGAACCAACATCACCTACAAAACCAAATCCATAATTCTTCTTACAAACTAACAAACTCATTATAAATTTTTGCTGCAAAATAATCATGCATGATGACGTGATATATCAAAGTCAATCTTGCTAATCTTCATTTTCCACTGTAATAATGTTTACAATTTACATTCTCTAATTTTCTCGGTGATGATACTTCAAAAGGCTAATCAATTTTCAATAATATCTTTTTCTTGGTTGTTTCGAAAGAAGCGGTAGGCATCTCCATTACTTGTATCTCTTCACCTGCTTTGTGTGCGTCCTCAAGAAGTCTAAGCACAGCTTGTTCTTTTTCAAGCCTTTCTTGTATCGATCGCAGTCTGGTTTCAGCTAGCTGCGCCTCTCTTTTATTTTTCTTTGCCTTCATGTTTTGCATATGAGCAATCAATCTGGCGCTATCTCCCCTTTTTCTCTTTTTCTCTGGCTTTTGGGAATTAGAAGGTTTATTTTGAGCAACAAGCTGCTCTCCACCGCTCATTAAACTAAATTAGTGAGTGAGAAACCTCGAGGAATAAGAGCAGGAAAGATCAAAAAAATTAATATACAAACAATAAGAGTTTCATTCTTACCATTCAGGAACTAACATTGCAAGTGAATCGTCTATAGTCTCAAAGACCTCATGATCTGGTTTTATTGAATATAAGCAGTCGATAAGATAGCCTTTGTCTGGTAAAGATAGTTCGGCAAAACCTGTTGGCATTCCCGATACTTGTATGATGTAAGTGTTCAGATCGTGCCTGCTGACTGGCCTCTTCAAAGTGCCTTCGTAATGGCGAAATTTTTCTTCTGAAACTGTGAAAACTTCGTCTTTTGCGACTCTTAACAACCATTTCCTTGACACGCCATCGTTTTTTTTAAGTGATGGAGGGAGAACTATCTTCTTGGTTTTCTCCAAATACACTTTTAGGTTCTTGGTATTTCTGAGAAATTCATTGAGTTCCCTGTTGTCGACGTGCTCCATTTGGTCTTGCACAGAGAGATAAGATTTGATAAATAAACTAACAAAAATCTATGCAACAACATTTTTGATTCAGTAGTGCTGACCAGAATTTGCAAATCTGAAAGTCGAAATTATAATGGTAGTTTGTAGCCTTATTCAAGATGTCATATGCTGCCGTAAGCAACTAAAACGAGAATAGAATTCTAACATGGCGTACTATAATAAAGAGAGAGAGAGCTCTTGACTCTAACTATTGTGAGTGTGATTTTTCTAGGCTTCAATAATCATTTCAAACAAATTTATATTCTATGTAGATTCACTCAAGTTCAATGAAGTTCCAATCTCTCGCGGTTCCTCTTGAATGTGAAAGTTTTCACAATCTTGAGCCTCGTAATCTTTCTGATTCTTATCTTTGAGAGCTTGGAGCACAGCTTGTTCTTTTTCAAGTTTTTCCTGAAGTTTCTTAATCTTAACTTCAACTAGCTGAGCTTCTTTCTTGCATGCGTACTCCTGAGCTTTTTCCTTCTTTTTCCGTCTTTTCTTCGCTTTCGTATCATGTATAGCTGGGTCTCGACGATTCCTTTTGAGATAAGAATCGAATAGCTCTCTACGAGGCACCGGACTACATTAGAATATAAGTAAGATTCACTTGTAAGAATTACTTTTCGGGTATTAAAAGTGCCAGGGTTTCGTCAATGGTCCTAAAAAGTTCGTGATCTGGCTTGATTGAATAAAGACAGTCGATCAGATAGTTTTTATCCGGTAATGCATTCTCAGCAAAGCCTGTTGGCTTTCCTGATTCTTGGATGATATAGTTGTTAAGTTCTTGTTTCGTGACAGTTTTCATTAGAACAGGTTCATAATGTCGAAATTTGTCTTGAGAGATTATGAATACTTCATTATTTGCTGCTTTTATCAACCATTTTTTGGAGAATCTCATGTTCCTACTAATCGGAGGCAATACGATTTGCTGAGCTTTTTCCACATGCTCTTTCAGATCTTTGTTAATTCTGGAAAAGGTTTTCAGGCCACTAATGCCATATTTATCCATAAGGAAGGAAATATTTGTGTGAATGCCAAGACAAGATGTTCTGATATGAAAAAAAACTGTCCAGCGATCAGTAAATCTAAATTTGATTGGGATCATCCTCGGACTTCGAAATTTTCGAGCCTAAATTATAATGGGAGTTTGTAATACATGATGGGAAGTAAGAAGATGACAAATAGAGCCAGCTGCTTAGCAAAGACTATAATGAGTTCTTTGCAAAGCAAAAATACTATCATTTTGGCAACAATACGAATATAATGAACAAGAATTGTGAAGCCTAAGAGAAATTTAATCCATTCTTTTGAGTTAAGAGAGAGAGAACAAATCGCGATGTGCTTGTAAATGCTGAGATAATGTCAAGAAGAAGATCCAAATTGGCAAGGATAAAAAGAATGTCATTTCGTAATAACTCCTGCAGTTTAGCTATTTGTTTTTTGTTGGTAACATTTTTGTTGATAGTAGTGTATCGCACTAGTTAAAATTGGTATATTTTAGAAAATATTATATCTTTCATTTTGGTGACTACATAAGAAACAGCTCTCAGTAGTTCTAATACTATGAAAATGAAAAAGATTCATTTTGGCGGTTCACAAAAGGTAAGTAAAAAAATTCTTCTTGCTCCTGATGAAAATAATCAATTGCTGGTAATGCCTATTCGAAAATTTGATAATAGTTGAGATGGCTTCAGAGTTCTACTCTCTTTTCACGATGTTCTGAAACTGAAATGGTGTTTTCAAATTTTGATTTTCAGAAATATGACCAATAACTTTTTCTAAAACTTGTTTATATCTTTGAGTATCTTTCAATTTTATATTATGAAGCACTATGAGAATCATTTTTTACCAATCTGAAAGCTCTCGATTCATTATTATTTATATCAATCTGTCCTTAACTTTCAATATCGAACTAGATTCTCATGACTTTTATACCTCTTCTTACTTATTCAGGAGGCAATCTGAAAGTTGGAGTGGCAGCAATTTGAATATATCCTTCCTTGACAGCGAGTGAAACTGTTGCCATAGTAGCATCAGGAGAAGCTGGAAGATTGAAAGCTGCTTTTCCAACGTCGATTTTCCTAGCGGTAGCTTGAGTCACCTGGTTGTAGCCCACTTTCAATTTATTTTCATCTACCTGTCCCACGTTAGAGCGGATAACTTTCACGCCTCTCACTTGTCCGCCTGTGATCGCCGGCTTAAAGACCCAGTTTTGAACATCAATGCGCATCTGAAGATCGATATTACACTCAGTGTCAAGAACATCGATTCTTTGGCCTCCTGCCAACACAAACACTTTTACTCCAAGCAAGAACGCAACACCAAAGTTGTTTGTCGTCAAAGCAACCGTTGGGTTATTCTTGGACTCAATTGCAAGCACGAGCTTGTTGTCATCAGCATATTGTCCAGCAATTCCAGGAGCATATTGCTTGAGCCACCCAACATTAAGCTGGAATCCAGCAGAAAGATCAACCAAGCTATGAGATATCTCGACTTTGAGTAAGCCGCCAAGCCATGCAGCGTACAGACCGCTGTTGAATAAGTATTGGTTAAGGAAGAGCTGAATTTGGCCGCCCATGCCGGGATCGTAATCTGGCATAGGAGTAGCAGGAGCAACAGGAGGTACATTTTTGCCTTGGCTCGTGAGGAAGAAAGTTCCTTCAACTGGCAACGAGAGGTAGCCTGGAGTCACAACAGGACCGGTAACCAGGTTGTAAGCAACTGAAATTGGAGTCATAGGCAGTGGTATGGTGTTTGGAATTCTAGTAAGTGCTTTGTTTATGCCCTCTCCAAGCTTGTTTCTGACCTGCGAAGAAATGATTTTGGACGCAAGCTTCTGAATGGGTCCATGAAAGACGTTAGTGATCAATTGTACGATCTTAGAGATGATTCCACCGCTCATTTTGACATGAAGCTTATTGATATTAACCTTAAAGTCTCGAACGCCAATCTGTGGGTGGCCGTTTGCGAACCCAAATGAGATGTCCGTCACCACACTTGAGTCTCCGCAGGAGGCGACAACATCGGTTTTCACTTTGACAAAAAGAATTTTCTTTTCGATGTGAGCTCTGATTTCAATACCAAATCTGGAGGTGCCGAGAACCAGATTGTTGTTTCCAAAATTAGAAATAACGGCGTTGCTTGGTACGCTGAGCTTGTGGATGGAGATTCGTTGGACATGAATACCTTTTTCGTTAACATCGGGAATATTCATGGCTTGAAGACGATCAACTATGAGCGGGAGGATGTTGTCATTGAAATTTTTAACAGCTGCAGGGGTGATGGTGAATTTGATGCCTGGATTGAGGGTGCTTGCGCTGAAGAAGCATAGGAATATGCTTAATGTGGCAATGAGTAAATCTTTTCTCATTTTGAAAAATAATTCTGTGAATAAATTGGCTCGAGAGCTTTCTGACTTCACTCGTGAATTGCATTTATTTAAAACATTACAGGGATACTTCATGAATTATGTTTACGGCAATTGGAGATGAATCAGGCTGTTTCTGGTAAATTCTGCTTCATGATGCATAGTTTTTGATGCAGTAGAGCGGGTTTTATCAATATGCATTGAAAATAATACGTATTTCATACATTGCATCTATAAGTCGTGATTGGTACCTTTATTTCGTAGATATCAACAGTATGCTAACAGAGAGAATTCTAGTCTAAGTGACAAAAACCTAATAGCAATTAAATTGTAGTCGAAGGCCATTGTTTGATTATTTATCATCAAAATCTTATCTGCTTCTGATGATTTGTGAAGAAGATTTTTGCATATTGCCAGCGAAGATCAGCATATTAGTTGATTCTGGTCTGAATCCGATTCAGCCGAGAAAGTTTGAAAATGCTACCTAACCATTTCTTATTCGCTAGCCTAACACAATGTAAATATGTAACCTTTTCCTCGTTTCTGTTTATGCTCTTAACAATACCAAATTTCTAATAAAACTTCATTTTGTTCCCAAACAACGGGTTAGCGTGCAATGCTTTCTTTCCATCAGCTGTCATCTCTTTGTTTCCACCCATAACAAAGGCGTGAAGGTTCTTCCAAGTCTTGTTGCTTGCTAATGCACTTGCTCCTTTATTTCCAATCTGATTATTCGAAAGATCAAGCCTTTCTAATTTACTCCAAGTCGAATTGCGTGCTATCGCAGCAGCGCCCTCATCACCGATTTTATTTCTTTGCAAATCTAACAGTACTAAATTACTCCAAGTACTATTACTCGCAATCACAATCGCTCCCTTATCCGTTATGTTCCCTCGGCCAGAACTGCGTCCTGCTAAAGTGAGTTCTTCTAGATTCGGCCACACAGTACATCGTCCTATCACAGCCGCTCCCTCGTCCGTGATCTGATCGTGGTACAATACGAGCTTCCTCAGCTTAGACCAACTCGCATTCACTAGCATGGTTACGCTGAGATCTGTAATTTTGTTTGTGCTCTCAATAGCGTTCGTTAATACAAGCTCTTCAATTTCCTTCAACAAAATGTTTTTGCAGAGCTTCTCAACATAAACGTCGGAGTAGACCTTTTCTTTGCTCAAGTCAAGCGACTTGACCGAAGGCATCCAATAATGATTGATTATATGATCAGCTCCTCCATTTTTGCCCTCAAACCCCTCTCTCTTCAACAGATTACCATCAACCTCCTTCGACTGACGTTTTTCCCAGATTTTCTCCATTTCATGCTTTCTCTCATCAACACATTCGCTAACTATTGTCTTGCACTCCTCGTTAAAACTCTCCTCTAGCTCTTGTACAATCTTTGGTCCTTCATTTTGAGGGTCAGTGCAACTCTGAAGCTTCTTCGACAGCATTTCCGTATATTTAATATTCAAATGATAGAATACCTTTGCTGTTGGAGTAAAGTCATTCCCTTTCAAGATGAGAGACTGTAGGTTCTTCCAAACGTATGACCGAGCGATTACAAGTTGTTTGGACCCAACATCCGTTATAAAATTATCCCTCAAATCGAGCTCTGTGAGACTAATCCACGAGGTGTTGGTAGCGAGCTCAGATGCGCTTTTGTCATAAAGGTCGCATTTCGCTAAAATCAATGTTTTAAGCTTCGTCCAAATAGTATTGCCCGCCAATTCTCTAGTCCCGAGAAGTGATAGCTTATTTCTTGACATATTAAGGACTTCTAAATTAGCCCAGATGGGGTTCTTAGCGATCGCAGCGGCTCCGTCGCCTCCAATATTATTGTCCTCAACATTGAGCACTTTGAGGTTCTTCCAGGCAGTGTTGCCTGCAATCATGCACATATGGTTGTAACCAATCATATTCTTAGACAAATTCAAATTTTCGAGATTTACCCATGTCGTATTTCTTTTAAAGACCGAGGCATCCTCTTCTGTGAAATCAATTTTGGAGAAATTGATACTTGTGACCTTCTCAGCCAAGCTCTGATTTAATATTAATTCCTCTATCTGCGATCTACTCCAGTTTTTAAAGTCTCCCTTCTGTTGAAACAATAGAATGTCGCTCTCGGATAGTCCCTTCGCACATTCAATATTCGTATTTCGAAAGACAGAACTCCATTTCATGCCAGTGAAGATACGAATAACGCCCTTTTTGTCAGTATTCACGAGATATTTTTGATCTGAGCTGAAAGTGCAAGCCGCGACTCCAAATTTGTTCACTACTCGAATCTCGTTAGTTCTCCCAGATGACAGATCGTAGACCTTCAGCGGATAATCGTTCTGATCGAATACAACAACCATTTTGCTGTCAGGAGTAAAGAAACACCCTTGCGGAGAAAGAACTTTGTGAGTGAATATTCTTGTTGTACGGCACCTTGCTATATCCCAAATTCTCACTGATTGGTCATTGCTGATCGATACGAGATGCTTGCAATCGTGGCTGAACGCCACAGCATTCACATTGGTAGTATGTCCTTGTAATTTTCGAGGTCGGATTTTCCCTTCTGTATCCTTGACTCTAATCGAATAATCTCGAGACGATTCGGCCTTTGTTGCTAACATGATATTTGAGCTGTCAGGAACAAATGCACACTTAAGAGCTTTTTCGTTGTACTCGCGGATACATTCACAAGTTTCAAAGTCCCAGACTTTGACTTTTCTGTCCTCTCCAGATGATACTATTAGTTTCCCATCTGAACTGAATCCACAGCTCAATATTCGTCTGCTGTGGGCTCGAGCCAGTTTAGCTTCTTTGGCCTCGCAGATTTTCAGCTCGCAGGTATTAGAATTTTGTTCGAGCACGACAATAGCTGTGTCTACAGCTGCGAGCACGTATCTGGAGTCAGGAGAGTAAGCAAGGCACTGAGGTGGGGCATTTAGCGTTACACTATTCCATTCTCCGAAAAATGTATCTGTTAAGTTCGCACCTTTGAAATTTGTTCCCGCTAAAGCCGCCCCTTCTAAATTGACTCGGCTTAAATCAGTGCCTGTGAAATTAGTGGAGAGAAGCTTTCCACCTTTTAAATTTGCACCAGGAATCTGGATCCCGCTGAGATCTAAGGCCAAAAAATCAAAGGAAGAGGTCTTTAGAACAAACATAGCATTGACAGCACTAATCAAGAACGATGGGACTTGCTGTTTGTGTGTCGTGTTCTCTACAGTTTCTTCGGTCATTGAATTTCCGCCTGCTTGGCTTTGTTGCTGAGGTATCGAGAGCCTGACCAGCTTGATGAGGTCAGCAGGTTTAACTTTCTCTTCTTTCATGGCCTGAATGAGAAAATCGACTACTACAGGCTTTTCTTGGATAGACTGCTGATTGAAAAGCATGTCCGTAGTTGGGTCTTTAGTTCTAGAGTCTATAATTTCTATTTCGAGTTTTTTTGCGACGAGAAAATATTGTAGGATTTTATATATAAACTCATATCGATATTCTGAATCGGATATTGCTATCTTTCGCAATGGTAGATACTGTTTCAGCGACTCCTCTTTCTGCTTATCGACAAATCTCGGGTCGTTGATATCTTTAATCACTTTGTAACCACTCATCTCTAATGCCTGGTGCAACATTTGATGCCGCAACAAACTCATTGCGGCTTCTTCGGATTCAGCGATTTCATTGAGTTTGCCAGCGGAAATGCATTTCTTCACAGTCCTCTTCAGCACTCTGTTAATATAGCTGTGAATAATAAATCTTTCGTTGATAGCAGGACTCTTCTTTGCTGCAGGTACGTTTTTCGTAGTTCCTGCCTGCACTTGGACTCCAGGCTGAGCTTGAATTTGCGGTTTTGTAGTCCCTAGATTGGCTGTAGGTTTATTGCCAGCAGCTGGGATTTGATCAGTTTTTGGAACCTGAACACCTTTACTAATTTCATTTGTCGCTTCGGGGAAAAATTGCTTGCTAATTTCCGGAAGTACTTGGGCAATAATAGAAACCAGTAAGGGCGTATTCAAAGTCTGCTGCATCTTTAGAATCGAAATGATACGATAATATTGCTTCATTGTCTCTATTTTTTCCATTTCTTCTCCAAAGACAGCGGAATAACCCTCATTAAATTTATCTAAAAATGATCTGATCTCTTTTTCGGTAAAAGGAGCGATAATCCTCTCCATGTATGCCCCTCGAACAGGCTTACCAGTCTTCGGGTCGGTAGGACCAAAGAGACAGTCTCGCTTTCGATCAGTTGATATAATGTCTTGTCGGCAAGTTATTACAACTTTATCTTCGCTCCAATTAGATCCAAATCCATTCTCTTCGTAAAACATTTTTGGATTCGTGCTGTTTGCAAACGAATAAATCTCGTCATAGCCATCACAAATGAAAACAAATCTTGGACGGCTATTTTTCATCTCTTGCAGACAGGTGATTTCATGTTGTGTGAGATTCATTTCCCGAGAGAATATCTCTGAAATAGCTGACGTATGTGGATTTTTCAGAGTTGAAAGTGGTATAAGGACTGGAAACCAGTTGTCGTAATCCCAACTCTGATTGATAAACATTATTCGTTGTAAATATCGGCAAAAGAGAGACTTTCCAAAGCCTTGTGGTCCAAGCAAAACGATGCTCTTGGCAGTTGAGTTACCATTGAAAAAGTTACTACGGAGATCGTATTCAAGGTCTTCTGGCTTAGTGGTCGGGTTGAGAGTAGCTCTCGCACTTAACCGAGTATAAAAGAGCATGTCTCGCTCGAGATCAGGGTCATTTAGGACTCTAGTTTTGTAGGATTTCATCTTCTGTTGGCAGCTCAGGATCAATTCTGAACTTGAGTCTGAGTCTCCTCCTCTAAGGAAATTGCCATTCTTAACCGTCTTAAACTCCTCCGTCGGCTCATATACTCGCTGATTTTCAAATTTTCGTGGCATTTTGACCTTTATGACAGTTCCATGATCGCGATTTTGAAGTAGTTGCAAGGATTCTTTGCTTGTAGTAGAGCAAGACTCAGCAGTTTTAGGCTCATAACCAAGGCTCGAATTGTTGAGAATGTATTTCTGAAAAGAAGACTCTCGTAGGTCTATAGCTATCGCGTTTTGGTCTTTATAGAGCCATAAATGTTCTAGGCTCTTCCAGGTTTTGTTGCGCCTTAATGAACTAATGCCTTTGCTTCGCACCCCACAGTCTCTCACTGAAAGCGATTTAAGATTAGACCAGGTACTGTTTAAGCTGAGCAAAGCTGCTCCAGCATCATGGAGATTGTTTTGATCTAGATAAAGTTCATTAAGATCTTTCCAACTCTCATTGCTAGCCAATGCTTTGGCTGCTTGCGCATCCGCAGCGGTCCGACTCAAATCCAAAATTTGAATCTTGCTCCAATTTGAGCAATCAGCAAGATGCTGAATTCCACGACTTGTTAGCTTATTGCCACTAAGGTTCAATCTCCTCAGCTCTGGCCAAGAGGGATTAATTCCCAAATACTTTGCTCCTTCTTTTGTAATCTGATTGTTTGAAAGATCCAAACTTTTGATCTGAAACCATTTTTCATCTTCAATCAGAAGTCTTAGCCCTTTGTTTCCGAGGCCATTGCCACGAAGATTAAGTGAGAGGAAGCCGAAGAACATAGAAATTTCATCAAGAACCTTTGCATTTAATGGCGAGCTTTTCATGATATATTCTTTATTATGTTGTTCCATATTTCCGGGATTTTCTGGAACCTTTCGGATTGAAATAGGGTCATTATCAGCAGAGAACGGCTCGCTTTGTCCAATTTTTCTGAAACCTTGCTCCTGAAGCTCAATATTAGGATGTTGACTCTGATGCATGAGAAACTGCGGATTTGTAAAATATCTTTCAATCAGCCCTTTTTTTGAATTATTCTGTGTACATAATAAAAACTACTTAATTGAACGTTCCCATTCTCAAAAAAAAAAACTATTCTTCAGTACTTAATCACATCTGCCTACAGCTACTCAACACCAAAAGACTCTTCCGAACTCACACGAAGCAGATATTTCAGTAGTAATACTTAATTTTTCTACTCAAAAGAAACCATTTTTTGAGAACTTTTTGATTTCAGAAGAACACGGACATGCCGTCACACAAATAAAGGGAATCAAGATATATGCCTTCAATACCTTTGAGATAGATTGAAGGCGAAAGAAAGAGAAGGTAAGAACTTATAGACAACAAAGAAAGGTTTAAGAAAAAAAAAATCCCGTTAGTTCTTAGAGAAGAAAAAAGAAAGCCATATCAGAATCAGAATTGCTGAATTAAACCTGATAGGAGATACATTAATTGCTCCTCTTTGACTTCTTTAGCATCCTTTGGCACGACCTTTCTGATCTCACCAAGGATGAAGCTGACTCGTTTTCTTGCAGCATCAACAGTGATGCCAAGAGACAAAGGAATATTCTTCGAGCAGCAGATTTTGCATTTTCCACAGCATTCATTTGGGAACTTTCCGCTTCTGTGGTTGTAATATTCAAAGAGACCAGGCTCAATAATAAGCACAAGGAGATTATCAATAACGTCCATTTTTCTCAAGAATTGGCCGCACTCTTCGGTATCATCCTTCATGATGAGAGTCAGAACCATGAGGACGTTGATCGAAAACATGATGTCGCTGAAGGAATTGAAAATTCCTTCAAACGATGTGACCAATTTAATTGAGCTTTCCTTTTGGAGATCAGCGCAGGCTTCTTTTGCGTATTTTCTAAACACCTTTCTGTCGAAAATAACGTCCCAGTATTCTTTTTTGACAATACAGATCTTCTTGTTCTTGTGATAAGAAAGTAGGTTCTTGAATCTTCCCCATATTTTCAGCAGGATTTCTGTCTGAACGAGGTTAAGGTCTTCAACTGGGATCTGATAGTAGCTTTCAGGTCCATAGGCGACGGCGAGGATTGAGTTGATCACCTTAGAGGCCGAGGTAAGGAAAGGGCTGATGAAATTGTCAGTTCGAGTGGCATTGAGGCTCTCATAAAGAATTTTGGAGATTCTTCGGCAGAACTTGAGGCAGTCTTTGCTATGGATCTGTTTCACTTGAGTGTTAGATTCCGAAGAGTTTGAGAAGAGAGTGGTGGAGGCCTCAGTAGGGAAAGTCTTCTCTGGAATCATTGCTTGAGAGTCTGCGAACAGAAATTGCTTTGAACTGTTTACTTTAGGCTTGTCATCGTCGCTTTGATACACCTCGGATTCGTTGAGATAGCTTGAGAAGGCATTGTCAGTGGTGGACCAAGCCATTTCCTCTTGGTTGAGGTTCAATGGGAATTCAAAGCCGATTTGGTTTGATGAAGGCTTGTTTTGAGTATATAACTCAAATTCTTCAAAGAATTCAATGTCCATATTGATGGGTAATTTGTTATGAATTATCAAGAAATATTATTTATTGTTTTATATAAATGATGAACCCCTCCAACTATTTAAATCAAACAGTTTACTGCAAAATTTTGCAAAATTTTATTAATCTTACTGAAAAAACTCTTAATTAATATCGAATTAATCGAATGGTGCATTACGATTATTGCCTAGACTCCAACGATTCAGTATCGATCATAATTGGTCGTCGATATTTTACGGAAAAATTCGCCTACTCTCAATAAACAAGATTCTAATTCTGACATGTTCTTCAGAAACGCTGGAGAATTTTTTCGAAGAATTTGACAGTGCGAAGGCAGATTGTTTTGAAACGACAATTTCTGACAGATCCTTCCGAAGCAGTGTACTGGCCACGTATATAGATCAATGTAGAGACGTTAACTGGGTTCCAGTGGGAATATGGTGAAAAGATGCTACTTTATCACTACCATGCAAACACGAAGGACATACATTTTTTCAGTGGAATAGTTCGTAATCAACGACTTCTTATCATAATGATAATATCGAAATTTTTGGGTGGGATTAAGGTTTTTGATGAGTTAAAACCAATTAACAGTGTTTGTGTCAAACTCATTAAAACACTACTTGGAATTTTATATGAAGGTTCTAATAATTCTAATAAAAAAGTGGATTACCTACTAATAGTATATACCCAAGAAAAGAAAAAAATATCAAAATGCGATCCTGAGTCGCGAGATGAGTCAAAACAAAGACCCAGGACTTGATGAAACGAAAGCTTTTTTCATGCCTCTGGAAGGCTCAGAATGAAAAAAAAAACCAAGGGAACACGCTCCATTATTGACTCTCTCCGAAAGCTTTAGTTTATTTTGTATTCTCGAAGCTTCTCCACGAATTTTCTTTGGAGAGAATTCTATTAAATTCGCAGTTTACGTTCCAAAAGAAGAAATAACGTGACTCTTGATTGATGATCAGAATTCATCAGTCTTTCGTAAAAATTTCCAGGAATCAAGTCTGTGTTCGAGAAATTAAGAATCACGTGCGAAACTGAAAAAATCTTCGAATTCTCTTCCCGAAAGCCAAAACGCTCAAGCGGCTGTTCTCGGCCCAAAGTAAGGTACAGTGTACACCCATCAAGTGAGGTGACTCTCAAGTTCCTTTCTGAGCGAAGTTTTGAATTTAAATAAATCTCCTTGTATTCATGGTGGAAGTTTTTTCATTTTTTAAGCCGAAGAGATGTAGCATTCGCATAAAGTCCTTTCTTAATACCAGGTAGGCTGTCGTGATCATCTCTCACTGGGTTCCCTGAAATAATCGGGAAGATTGTGTAGATCCAAAATTTCTGGGATACATACGTGCCGATCCCTGTTTATTAGGACTGATAACATGGAATACCCATTCCATATGGCCGACTCTTACTAAAGTAGGCAACCAATAGCTTCTTAATCTAACAGCATCATCTTAACTGAAAACTCCCAAAAAGTTTATAATGTAAATCATTCTTTTTTGCTCCCAATTTAGACAGAAGTTCCCACATTAGTTGCATTGTTAAGCCACTATTTTTTCTAGAGGTTGATGACCAAAGTATGCAAAGTTTTCATACTCATTGCCAATTTAAGACGCTAACAGTGAGAAAAATTAGATTCTCCAACAGAAAGTAACTTACTCATTAGTTTAGGATTACCTTATTTGCAAGGCACTCAAATTAACAGCAGGCCTCCGATTTCCATTGAAAACATTAAAATTGGGAAATATTGATTTATGGAGTTTATCATTAACGAAATATACTCAAAGGAGGTCTGAATTGAAGAATTCAGCTCAAATTATAGAAGCTAGCTATAATGAATACAACAACATCACATGAGCAATTTTTGCCTTTTATATTATCATTTGAAATTATTTCTTTTTTTGGAGTTTTAAGCCATAAATTTCAAATAGATCCGAAAATCGGAGAACAATGAGTTTTCGAGCTATTTGGTTAGTTGGAAGTGACATCAAAGCCAAAAGTACGAACATAATGATAATATCGAAGAATTTTGCCTTCTATTCCTTAGTTTTGTCTAAAATGACGTGGAATCGAGTTGTCCTGAGGTTTTTGTGAATATTTGCTTCAAAAAAAAACAGTCCTTGAAAGTAATAGCTACTATGCTTTGCTCGTTTCAGAGCTCCTTCTCGTCGTCCTTCAACTTGAGAAAAATTTACTGGCGCTAATGGATTATCTTTGATTTATTTTAGGAAGGTTTCGAATTCAAAGTCAGCAAAGAATATGCTGAGAACGCAATGAAAAAGAGAGCTCTAATTGTTCCCAGGACAGATGCAATAGTGATAGAAGTTCATAAGAAGATGTAGTGAAGAAGCTAACTTACCATTTTAATTGATAGTCGGTTATCAGTCTCACGAACTGATTATAAGAGTATTATTTGTATTTGACCAATCCGTTCTACTTACTAACTTTTCCACTGTTCAATGAGCATCAACTCCTGGCTGCTGAAGTGACTGCTTCACATTTTACGTCTTATATTCTCTCTTTTACTCTATTCTTGGTTAGAAACTAGCTAATTCGCTAAGTTCATTAAGCACCTTCATTTCTTTAGATATAAATAGTCAAGAGAATGACATCGTGATTCCAATCTTTTGCCGCTTGTCTTATTTATTTTTTTCTGTTTCCAATTCAAAGAATTGAATAGTTTAGAAGAACAACAGGAATGATATTGAATTTGAAATATTACTTAGCATCGACCGTTCCATTGGTCCCCGTTCCTCAGCTTCAAAACAGGTCTGATGTCAATTCCCTTCATCTGAAATTCCAAAATGGTAACTGCGAATCACATTTTGTAGCTATTGCCTTGACTTTCCGAAAAGAAGAAAGAAACAAATTCCCTTCCAACTTTGATTTTCTTCCAATATTAGCTACACCTACGCTTATTTTTTATGTTGAATGTCATTTATCTAGAAGCTAATCGGACCATCTTACAATACGTTGAGAATTTAATATCTTTATCACAAGTAAAATTCAACGTGAACCCAACCATGGAGGACCTAAAAAGCATGTAGACTGAAGCACAACTTCTCGGTAAAAACTTTAAGATTCGAAGGGAAGGAGGGAAAAAAGCATTCAGTCCTCAAAAAACTAATAAAAATATTAGCAAATACCCTAAACAATAGTCTCAATTTAATTTTCTCCCGATTAACTCCACTTTACATCATTTGGGCTTAAAAACTCGGCGTTAGTTCCTAACCTGCGCTCTGACAGCATTCCATTGTGATTCCGTCTTCTAATTTGTAGATTGTGTTTTTCTGGCATATTAGAGAATTTGTTTAATTCTTAATACTCAAAACTCGAGAGCCAGCAATATTCAAAATGAACTCTCTGAGAATGTAATTGCCTCAATTTAAGAATTAGATACCAATTTTTGTCTAATTAGACCATGTCAATCGGCTTATTATTTCACTAAGAATCAAGTTAAATGCATAGAGTAATGAATTTTTTGTTTCAAGGGAAATCTAATAGCAAACGTATCAACTTTTTTTCAAATGTTTGTATTTTTCCTGACTTTATGAATAATACCCAGCGGGAGATGGGACTTGAGAAACGACGCTTGTGCTTTTAAATGGCAATTCCTTATAGTAAAGCACAGAATATCTCAGCATTGGGATTTGAAAGTCCGTGAGAAATTTTCTTGTGCTTTGCTTTGCTTCCTTTGGATTCTTTACCTAATGAATGTGTATCGGATTCCTTGAGTAGGAGATTCTTCCCCTAAGGTTTGGCAATACCTCCCAACCTTTATGGTCCATTTCAATTGCAAACGGAAAATCTTTCAAATACCTCACATCACAGAGGTAGGCGCGCTAGATAGCCTGATAAATGAATTTTCGTCGGAATCGGTTGAAAATTGACTGCCTCTTCCACTTTAGCCTGGATCATTCCTGCTTTTTCGAAAATTCAAAATTTGCAATGTTTTTCATTGATGATTGTCCTAAGCTTTAGAATGATAATGATGCTGATGACGACGACAACGACAACGGAAATGTATATCTCAGGTAATTCTCCTATCTATCATCAGTAATTTTTAGTAGCAACTCTCCGAATGCAATGCTCAAAACTACACTTGATTTGTGGCAATAAAAGATCGTAAGTTGCCTTTAAGAAGTTAGCTGCCCTTTCAAATTATCTTTCCTCACTTGGACCATCTCTTTACCTTCATCCATGTTCACTGTCAAAGAAGTTTTGGTTGATTGCTATCTTAAAGATAAGACATTGGATCAGCGAGTCCATTGCGATCATCAGACCATTGCTTTAAGTGATCCTAGCCTTTGAGTTTTGTTGTTTGAATCGTTCTTTCAAAGCAAATGCAGAAAGTTTGATTCTGATTTTATTTCAGTTCCAATTACTGAAAATTTTGAATGTGTCGGAGAGTTATTTGCAGAATGCATGAGATTCAAAGAATCGAGTCCAAAATGACAGTCAACTCTTTATCATATGCTAGGAAAGTGAATTTCAGCTTTTAGACTGAGGAAAAATTTCCAAACAATGGAAATATTAGAGAAGCAAGTAACGAATTATTTCTTTCATTAATCATATATGACATATAATTTCAAAGCAAGTATTAGCAAATTCTTCTAAGAAAGTCAAAACCAACTATGCTTGAGAGTCTTATTGTTTTTATTTTTTTCTCGCATTGTAACAAATTACGTTAAGTAAAATTTATGATGCAATTTGATACAAATAAATGCATATTGCTTATCAGCAAGGCGATCGCTCATTTCTTCAAGTATAACATAAAAGATTTGAAAGAGTTAAGAAAGAAAATATAAATTGTTAAACAAATAAAAATCTCAACACTCAATTACCTAATTCATGAGGGTTTTTCCCAAATAAAATCATTAGAATTATCAATTGTAATGGCATCCCTGTCGAAGTGAACGCAGTTTCGGTGTCATTTTTGGAACAGCTTGAACTATTGTTGTAGATACTCCGTCTCCGCTTTTCACTATTTGTTCAAAACTTTCAGAATTCTGAACATTAATGCGATCAGAGTCAGAACAGGTAGAAAGGTCTCCCTCTATTTCAACAAACTCCCGTTCGGTCTTCGAAGCAGTATTCAATTTTTTCATGGACTTCACTTCGAAAGTTCTAGCGACAATATCTCTTTGAGACTCGACTTTTTCGACATTTTTCTGGAGGATATAGTCGCAGCAATTCTGCATCACTGGGCGAACGTCTGGCTTTGTTGCACTGTGAATTAAAAAATCGCTGATGCTCTCTAACTCTTTGTCTGCATGGGAACCATAGTAAGGTTCAATCATCAGTACATTATCAGGATTACATCTGGCGTGAAGAGAAGAGTCCTATTTAATTAGAGTTAGCTAACACATATATTGTAATTCACTTACATCGACCAAAATGACATCAGTTGCAGGCACCCCCAGAACTGAAACGTCCTTCACCAACTTTTTGTTGATCAAGCGGCAGGATTCTCGGTGGAAGATCTGGGAGAAGTAATGCTCAATCTCTAACGTTCGCAATATTGCCACTGCGTACTATTAAGAAAATAAAGGGTAAGCTTTAGCTATTCTGAGATTGTTAATACCTCTTCTAAAGCGCTGGTATATAGGACTATCGTGTAAACCTCTGACATCTTGCTTAAAAAATCTTCCACTCCAGGCCTCTTGGTGAGAAACAGTTCCACTTCTCTGCCAGCTATTTGAGTCTGGGAAAATTAGATATCGTCATTGAAGAAGAAGTTTACTTTGATGCACAAAGCATCGGCGCGAAAAGGTGCTTTTTTACAGTGAACTAGAGTTTCGTCGAGATCCAAAGCTAACACTTTCTAAGCAAAACAATTAGTATCATTAGTAAAAATTAGAAAAGTACCTTCTTTGGGGCTTTGTTCTGAGAGCTGCTGGAGAGCATATCGTGACTATACGAAGCTGCTTTGCGATCCTGGCTTGTTATTTCCATTATTTTTTGAATTGATTATTAGAATTCCATCAGCTTATATATATAAGCGAATTATTTGTTCTGGACTGTTTCTCTCTCGGATATTCGATAGATAATTGAGTTTTTTTGTCCATGTTAAAGAATCTCGAACACTCTGGAATACAGAATATTCGTACCTTTGATATTTTACGAATCCAACAGCGACACTCGATATCATTTATCAAAAATATAATTTTTCAGTGTTACGCTGCGCGGGTGTATAACCTCATTATAAATTTGAAAACTTTTCAAAATATTAAGTAATATCCATCAAAACATTAGTAGCAGCAAAGTACTGTAAATTTTTTATTAGAGGTTTCTGAAATAAATTCGGATACCAAATTAAGAGTCATGTTGATTAACTATTCCACAGGGAACATCAGTTTAATTGAAGGATCTGACCTCTGTTAACCTAAGAAACTTTGGAGTAATTTCCAATGATAATGCATCACAATCACCTTCTGCAGCTAAAGAGGGTTTAGCCGCGAAAGATGGAATCATGTTGAAATTTTGATGAATTTGGGTACATTAGCGGTGAAAAGGGATTACGGTGGAAATTTTCAGCGACTTCTTAAAACGTTTTATAACAAAAATTGTGAATAGCTATTTTATTGAATGACAATTCAGTATTCTAAATTTTTTAGAGAAACCCTCACTCCTCAAAGAAACTGTGCGATTCTCTTACAAGATACACAAGCGCTTCGACTTCCATTTTCATTGGAAAGAAAAGTTGGGGTCAATGCGAGTCAAAATTTATGCACCAGAGAGGTAGAGAACTGAAATAAGGGGGTTGAATAAAGGAAATAACCCAGCTGAAGTTAGAGAGCTTCTGAATTTTTCGAACACGGTGGATGAATTATGATTATTTCAGTATTTTCGAATTACTCGAAAGCTAAAAACAAAGTAGAAAGGAAGAAGTTGCGGAAGATTTTGATTACACATCCGCAGCTCAGAGCAGGTAAATGCGCTCTCTATCGTCAAGGTTGACTATTGTCAAGGCCCATAAAAGGGCTTTTATCAAGGAATTTTATTCTCTAATGCCATAAAGAAACCCATTTTGGATTAGAATTTCCCTCCAACAAAAAAGTTCATGACTTTAATACCGAAGTGAAATGAAATATTTTGGACTTTAGAATTGTATTTGAGTATCTTATAAGATCTTCAATGAAAGATCAATGATTTATGAACTAGACAACTGATTCCACAAATAGGAGAGCTAACTGAAAAGGGGGTGATGTCCTTTCGAAGTTGGCACCCCACATTTCAAAAAAAGGCGCAATAAGTAAAGGAGTCGAACATCTGAGGTTGGTTTTGGTCTTCCAACTTGATTTAGATTTTCCATAAGCTTCCCATTAAAATTTCAGCAAATAAGATGGAATTTGTCCGACTCATAGTACCCACGCTACTGCCACACGATAAAGAAGTTGCTCGAATAGTTGGGATTAGCAACAAACCAGGGCACTCTCTCTTTTGAATAACTACCGGCGAAGTGAAGTCAGAATCCCGCAAACCCTTAAACCGAAAATGCTGTTTTTGACTTCCAGAATGAGAGTTTATCGGAGATAGCACAACGGGGAATGAGAAACAGGATGCTGATGTCACCACATTGTAGGTCGGGATTAAAGATCGATCAAGACCATCGAGTTTCATTGAGAAGAATTCATGGAGTTAGATTAATGAAAACAATGAAAGTCGACCAATTCACTAACGATGAGCATTAAATTCGGCTGTCTCTCAGATCTCTCTATAGCGCACCAAAGGAAGGCCCTGTAGTAAAGAAATTCCTTGATAATTAGCAAGAGAGTCTTTCCTGTTGATTTCAAATTTTATACATAGATAAAGCAATCGAACCTATGCAATTAACATATATTATCACTTCATGCGGATGACTCGAAAACAGAACCAGCCTTGTTGGACGTTATCAGTTCAATAGTTAACACGAGAGCGAATTTGTCTACTTTATGTGTTTTCAGTTTTTATGATTATGTGCAATGGATATTTCACTGATTCAAATTATAGAGTTATGACGGAAATATTTACTGAGTTCAATTAACTTTGATTCCTATGCAATTCTTGCACCTACAGACAACATGAAATCTTGATATATTTTATTCATATTATTAGCCGGTACCTCCCTAGCTACCAATCCGGGTAAGATGCCAACGAATTAATCCCACAAAGTCCTCTCCCATTATTCTGCATTCCCATTGCAATTTGGCCGTATCCTTTCAGCCCCCAATCGTCTCCCCATGAATTTTTTACAATCCAGTAGTCCTCTCCATACCCGATAATAAGAACAGAGTGAGTTATCCTGGCAGAACAATCCTCTGTGATGGTACCATTCATATACAGTGCAAATCCATCGTCCTCAGAATTGCATGCAGCTGCTACTGGCATTCTTGAGACAGCTGCCTTCAACTGAGCTGGGTTGTTTTTTGGAACACCTGTATAACCCGAATTCTTGAACAGGATCTTTTTTTCATCATATTTGCATTTCTGAACCTTATCCACATACGGGTAGTCCTTATCTGTCATAATTCCTTGATCCCTTGTGTAGTTAAAGGTGCGGTTGATCGAACCTCCAGTACAGCCGTAGTTCTTATAGGGATTTACCCTTGTACAGTCAAGCAATTGTCCATTAGACAAATCGATCAATCGCCCTTTTTTCAGCTTATAAAGAGCTTCCAAAGCGCCACTGGCTGAGAATGCATAGCAAGAGCCGCATTCTCCTTGATCTTTCATTTCGGTTACAGCTCCTCTGTCTCTCCAGTCTAACACTTTGGCGAGGTTGGTTTCCTCAAGGTATTTTTCATTTCTAGGTTCATTTGGATCGTATTTAAACCCGGTATACAATGCGGAGAACTCTTCACGAGTGAGATCAGCGAATTTGTTCATCCCACATTTCCATGGTAATTCTTTGGCATTATGAGCTTCGACGAATTCATAGCGTTGGTTCCAAATGGCAAATCTTTTTGCGGTCTCGCCTCTTCCGTAAGTTTTTTTGTATTTCTTCGTCCATTCTTGGAATAATTGAAGACGGAGTGCCAAATCTGGAGTTGTGCTGTTGATTTTGATGATCATCTGGTCAGGCTTCTCTGAATTGAGGTAATATAGCCCGCCCATTAACGCAACTAACACGAGTCCAGATACCAGAGCCACTTTACTGAGATTCATTTGAATGAAATGGTTACTTAGCTATCTTTCCTTTTAGTTATTGTTTTATCCAGCTCGCAAGGCGAGGTACATTTAGCTGGCTCTACTGTACGCATCTCACTGATTTGCCAAGTGGTTCTGGATCGAACTTCAGTGAGAGTTAGGATGATAACCCATTGGCTTTCCAAACTGCTTGAAACCTCTTCTATAATGCTTCTGGTAAGAATGTAAAGCACCTGAAGTTGGAAGGATGGTAAAATTAGTGCTATGAAAGCGAGTACTTCCAGATTACCAGTGCTCTTCTTCTTCATTCGAATTTGGAAATCAGCTGAGCTTACCGGCTATAAAGTTAATTTGTAGTCTTACTGATAATTTATCAGTACTTTGATATCTTTTTGCATGATAACTCTTAAATTTACTCGAAATAAAAGAGTCGAAAAGCCTTCTAAAAATCTGAATTTGGAATGTTCCATTCACAAATAAATTATCAGATGAATCATCTCCTCCGGTGATTGTCTAATTCTATGAAGAAGCGAAAAAGAAGGTTGAATATATGCAGCAGGCATTTCAATAGGTGAGGGTTCAATTGGTATGTTGTAATTTAGAATATCAAGTTCATTTTTGAACAAATTTGAAATTTCCAAATGTTCGAGTGGAATCAAAGTGTTTTCAAGAGTTGATTACTGGAGACCAGCTTAACAAATCGATAAAAAAAGGCCCTCGACTTTCGACCTCTTAAACGCGTTGTGGGTAACAAAATACCACCCATGCTCGATAAAAGGCGATATACAATTTCATTTATCGCCTAGCACGATTTTTGCACCCTTGCATTTCGTATAAAATTTTCTGAGTGTAGTAGAATTGGAATGAAAAAGAATATTTTTTCGAGGAATTTTCTAAAAATTCGAGGTAGAATAGCCCAAGGTCATGAGATCTACCAGCAGGAGCTGAAACTTGAATAATTTCTAATCTTTCCTCAAGTCATATATGAATTAAGGGATGTATAAGGTGAAAATTTATATAATCTGAGTGATGGATTAATGGAGCTATTGCGAAAGGAGGCATTTCCAGTGTACAATTCTTCCTTATGAGGTGAAGTAGATTTGAAGTTAATTCTCTTTTTTTTTTCAAAGATCCACTTCGAATTCACTGGCATTCAGTGACACAGACGATTGTTGAAATAACCTTTATGCTTATATTTTTCTTCATCTCTTGCATGCTACTTTGAAGTTCAGTAATGTTGCTATGCTCATACCTTTCCATCCTTTCTAAGCCTTTAAAAATGATAGGACTGGAAAATCAATCTTCTTCAAAAGTGCAATTAAGGACAAATATATAAATGAGTGTGTAACTTCAAGCGTAGAATGGAATGCTCTTTTGCTATTCCAATTTCACTCTGATGAAAATTTTGTTGTTTTACTCTGGTTGTTATCATCCAAAGATCGACAGAGCTTTTTGTGGAACCAAAACAAATTTGAGTCTTTGGAAATGGCTAACTCGCATAAAACATTAGGAGAAGAAATTTCGAAATTGGAAAGGAGCTGGAGAGCTGAGAATACCAAATAATGAAATGAAACCAGCTATTTTGTTTGATGAAATTATATTTTTATTTGTTTTTATAGATACTTCGAATATGCATGCATCTATAGAATTATGACTGAAATATGCAACTTCTAAGTCATTTTTATTTTGGTTTTGATTCCTCGATTGTGTTCCTAATCAGATAGCTGAGAACTGATAAAACAAAAGACTCTTAAAGACGATTATTCATTCATTGCTTTATTTTAATTATTATTAAAGTCAATATATATCATCGCGCCAACTAGAGAGTTGGGTATGATGGGTAGGAGTTGATACCGCAAACTCCTGCACCGTTGTTCTGAGTTCCTATAGCGATTTTAGCATAACCTTTCTCTCCCCAGGTGGTACCCCATGAGTTCTTCACAATCCAGTAGTCTTTTCCATAACCGACAAGTAGAATAGCATGGTCAAGGTCAGTACCACAATTGCTAGAAATGATACCACTCTTGTATTGTTGGAAAGCGGTCTGACTGGCTTGAACAGCGACTGCAATAGGTTGTTTTTGAACCGCAGCTTTCAATTGAGTTGGATTGTTCTTCTGGACATCAGTATAGCCTGTGTTCTTGAAAACAATCTTCGAGGCATTATATTTGCAGGTTTGGACCTTAGCAACATATGGATAGTCGCTTGCTCTCATGATACCTTTCTCTTTGGTGTACTTGAAACAGTTGTCCATTAAACCACCTGAGCAGCCTTGGTTTCCATAGGAGCTTGTGCAGTCAAGTTGCTGAGAGGTTGATAACTCGATTAACTCACCTTTCTTGATCTTGTAGATACCTTCCAAAGCACCACCTGCTGACCATGTGTAGCAAGAACCACACTGTCCTTGGTTTCCTACTGGAGTGACAGCTCCTTTAGTTCTCCAGTCGAAAGTTTGTGG
>ENA-UOTZ01000733-UOTZ01000733.1-compost-metagenome-genome-assembly--contig:-NODE-733-length-26567-cov-7.254587_pt1 | contig 26567 bp, 11 predicted proteins | sample MGYA00238144_ERZ746983 | MGnify/ENA primary metagenome ERZ746983 (study PRJEB28759, sample SAMN06268863) | compost metagenome | isolation source: single cell | place: USA: California, Emeryville, Joint... | reverse complement strand
TTACAATTCTCTTCATGAACCTTGATTTTGCTAACTGCAATAGATTTCTCGACATCAAACACTTTCAATTTGTTCCCTCCGTATTTTATTGCAATTGAATTTTGCTTATTATTATTCCATCTGCAACGATTTAACCAAGCTATTCATGGTAAATTTGTTATCGGAAATGTTTATAAATTCATTTAACTTACTCGATCCTTTCCCAACTTGGATCTTTTGAAGATAATTTTCATCTTTGTCAATATTAGTGATCAACACCACACCATTTCCATCGATTGTGACAATCTTTGTTCCTTGGCTATCGAAACTAAGGCTCTCAATGTGACCTATATCAAAATTTTTTTGAAAATTGATCGAGAAATAAGATGGTAAACTTTCGTTAGATTTTTCCCATTTCGCTTTTCTTTTTGAAGTAGGGAATACACTACAGTCCAAGAGCTCATAACTTGATTCTCGATAGACTGAATTGAGAGCTACCAGCTTTCTCCGTGGATTGCAAGCAATGTCTGGTATGTCTTCTCGTTGAAAAGAAGGAATAGTTAATATAATCAACTTTTTTTAAATTTCCTTACATCCTACACCTTTGTCAGATGTGTAGAGTCCTTCTAAATTTCCTGCTTCGTATTTATAAATTCTGAACAGCGATTGTCTGCTGTTGAACACTCCAGACACAATATACTCAGTATTAAAAAGTTTCTCGATAGTTGTATCCAAATCTTCCATTAACAGAAAAATCAATTTTTCCCTGAAAACTAATTTCGATTACCTTCATTCTTGTTGATTGTTATTCCTTGTACAGCGTATGAAAATTTTTTCATCCTGTCATAAACCTCAATTTCATTGGTGCCATATGTACTCCAAATCAAATTATAAGCATTTTCCCTGGTATTCTCGAGATTAATAGTGTTCTCTTCAGCTTGGGATTCAGAGTGAGTCTTATTCGAAGTGATGACTTCTGAAGCCACCAAGTTCTGTTGAGTATCGTCAGATCTTATTTGTGTCATGATTGCAACAGGGTTTTCATTCATAGGTTGGGTAAGATTTTCTCCTGTTTCGTTCACTTGACTTATTGGAGAATCAGAGTGAGTCTCATCCCAAGCGATGACTCCTGAATCCATTAGGTTCTGCTGGTTATCGTCAGCTCTTATATGTGTCATGATTGCAACAGGATTTTCATTCTTAGGTTGGGTAAGATTTTCTCCCTTTTCATTTAGGTAAATTAATGAAGAAAATTCTCCTTGCGAATCAGTCTTAGGTTTTACCGAATTATTACTCTCAAGAGACGAGTTGATATTGGGAAACTCTGATTGAAAAATGAACATCGACTGTACTAAATAAGATTGTTGCTGACTGGTCTTTGTTGAGTGAGTATCTTCGTTGTGAGATGGGTTATTCTCTTCAATAATTATAACTTTCGGTTTTTTCTTTCTGTTAGTTAGATCAGCAGGAGTTTTCCTTTCCTCATCTGAAAATAAGATGTTCTTTGGATCTATCCCAAGCGATTCACTTGGGTCGCCATTTGTATGAACTAAATCATTTTCTTTCAGATTGTTTGTTCTTTCTAACGCCGGCTCCTCTTTGCCCTTCGCTTTGAGTCCAGATTTCAGCTTCTGTTTTATTTCCTCAGATAAATTAAACCTCTCGGTATTCAAAATTTTTTCCAAGTGGTAAGCATGAATCTGTGTATTTTCACTTTTTAAGAATTCCAATTCTTCTTCTTCAACTCCATAATTGCGAAAAATCCCAAAGAAAACATCTTTACAGTTATTAAATAGCCCTTCTTTTTGCAGTGAGTTCAACTTCTTTGCATGAGGATCGACCAGAGGTGGAACAAAGCTTTGCCAGTCAGCGATGACATAATTATCTTTGTTACTGTAAATTAAAGCACTTTCTATTTTGGAAAGTGGGGCCGCACAGACTCGCTTAAGAATTTCGAGGTCTTCTAATACATTTTCAAGTAATTTGTTAATATTTGGTTTTTCTGCTTCTTGGCGACTCTGTTCACCCTGAAAAAGCAGGTGATCATCCTTCGTAACAAAGGTGAGCAGTCCATTTTGATAGCAAATATCTTCAATGATGAAGGTATTCAATTTCTTTCCAAGATAAAACATTTCTTGAATGAATAAGGTGATAGTACTTTCCATATCATTCTTATAGCATGCAGAATCCTTATCGAGTACTCTGAGCAAATAGGTTTGGGTATCTCCTCGTCTTGCTGCGCTCCAGATGGAATAATAGCTCATCTTTTGTTGTAATATGAAGTCTTGAAAAGAATCCTGTATTTTTTGTGGAAAACACCTAGCTGGATTGCTAGGTGTGCTTCTCACTGTTGTGGCTGCCCGTTGAGTGCGATCAGTGGTTGTTTGGTTTTGGTGAGAATCCATTTACAGAACCAAAATTGCTGATTATGAAAGCTGCCAATTAATCCTAGAATTTATTGGAATTAATTGATTCGAACCACTTTCTAATGAGAGGGAGCATCTGATCTCATGCATACATATTGTTATCAAGAAAACTAAACTCCGTTGATATGTGCTTAATTATAGTAAAAATTGAGTACTACACAACAAAAAATCAGGTTGAAGTAAGTAGCAACTCTCCTTAACTACTCATCTAATCTACTGGTATTAATGTTGAGAACAATATAAAGGCCTCATTCGAACTTGACATTCTGATTGCACTTAGCAATGTTTTAACCCTCGCCAATTGGAACTACACGAAGATTTATATTGGGATGTATAGATCAGCAAAAAGCAACCCAAAAATGTCAATATCAGGTATGCAGATCAATGTGGTTATTTTATAAATATTTCTTCGATATTGGCTGTATTCTCGCCAAAGCCTCACTCGAGAAGACACACTGAAGAAACGCCGCTTAATAAATAAATAAGAATTGAGAAATCGAAAGTTTTGTGGTTTACATTCATTTGATGAATACTCAGTAAAAATTGTCTTTTCAGCCTTTAATACTAACAATTTTACCATCTTATCCTCGGATGCACTTGCGAGCATACTCTCAATCAAATTCATCTCACACAATTGACCCAATCTGAGTATCAAGGTATATTAATAAGAGCTACAAACCTGCTATGCAATAAAAAAATGCATCAATAGCGGATAAATAATAGTGTATCAATATTGCAGAGGAGAATTCTTACTTGAATGAATGCCGTCGAAGGTTTTCACAATCTTTGATTCCCTCCTGCCATAAATTTTGATTTTCCAAATCCCTTCTGATGCAACCGAATTTCCGTTGCTTTGGCAAATGTCAATTCCCTTGATCGAAATCACTGTGCAAGTTGCCAGAAATGAATAAATGTATAATCACCTGAGCTATCATCAAGCGAAATCGGGTTTTTCAATGTTAGAATTTTCTTCTCAACGTCGAGGATATTGCGTTTGTTGTAGTTATACTCGACAACCAAAATAGGTTCGCCGAGATTACGACTCCACCTGCAGCGACCCTTGAGATCTAAAGATGTATCCATCCAAATTCAAATCAATATTGCAAAATATATATACAGAGTTACCCGCCCTACCCATGCTATGACGGGCAATATTATTCTTAGTGTTTACATTAGAAATTGGGCTTGTTCCATGTATATTAATAGTCGCAGCAAGTTCGCCTGAAGGATCAAAATCGAGGTCAGAGATCCCACTGCCTATTAACGAATTTGTCGGAGTTAGGCAACTTCAATACTTCGGTAAGCCAAATATTCTCAGGAAACAAAACCAAGGCCATTTAAATCAGTCTTCAACGATAGAAACGATGTAGCTCAGTTACCTTCGTCCTGGTTTTGAGGAATTTGTCTCGGTTTTCGTAATAACTTCATAATTCTTATGGCTGTCATAATCGAAAGCAAACAAATGAAACTCTATTTTTCCTTTAAGTGAAGCGACACCAAGTACATTTCTTCTTGAATTATATGCAATGTCTGCGTCTGTTGAGGCTAACAATAATGACAAAATTGCAACTTAGGATTAACAGTTCTGAGGATTGTAAGAGGTAGATGTAGAATTTGATATAGAATTTTGTTTATAATCAATAAATTCATTATTAGTTACGTTTGACGACTTCTTCAAATGTATAAACTGATCTTGCTTTTTCTTTTTGAGAGATGCCAAATATCATCAAGTGACTCGCAGTACTCCAAGAGTTGACGTTTAACGAGACCAGAATCCGTGTGTTTGGAATCTCTTTCAAATTTGTGTTACCGAAAGCTATTAGGAATTGTATAATTGTCTTCGATCTGTGATTATGGGATACCAATCCCTCACATGACTCCCAGCTCCATATAATCTGACAAATTCTTCCTTCGATTCCAAGTCAGCCACGAAAATTTCGTTGCTGCCATACAAACACCACTCAATCAGCTTTGACACTTTGCTTTCTATCAAAAAAATTAGATATCTTGAGTAACTAAGGACAAAAAAAAGAAAAACGAAGGTCAGTTGGTAATTGTCAGTATTACCGATTATTGCTGTCTTGCTAGATGAGGCAAAGACCTGGGAATCATCATTCATCGCATCTTTACTTCGCATTTTTAGTTGAGCAAAACTTTATCATTGGCTTTCTCGTTTGTAGCTTTCACTGCGAAAGATGTTTGTTCGGCTTCCATTACTTCTACGGTTTGCAGAACTTCTTTATTCTGAAGGCTGGTCTAAATAAAATTTAAATATCCAAAATCAGATCGATTTTTCGTGAGAGTTCTTACAAAGAAAATCTTCCTTCGTTTACTAGGAATAGCAAATAATGGCTTCAAATGTAAGTAACTAAAAAGCTTTTAGAATGCTTTACAGAGGTAAAATTGTTGTTATTTTGATTGCGCTTTGTAAGCAGATCCTCTCAAGCCATAAAAGAGCTATGGTCATGATGCACTTTGGAAATAACTTTAAATAAGATATAGATATGATGCTTTTGAAGTCCATTTCAGTTTCCTCTGGCAAACTGGACTCTACATCAATATGATGAGGTATATGCTCTTAAAGAGAATATTGCAAAATTATTGATCTATCAGGCAAGGAAGTTCCACTTTTGATATCCGACTGAAACATATTTTACTTCAACCTTGAGGAAAATCTTAAATTTCATCGGTCAAGAAAATTGCTAAATTTGGCTTTTTTCGTACATGATGTTTTCTTAAATAATGGAACTCTTTCCTCAAAGATGGAAGTAGCTTTCAAAAAACGATATTATTTTGCTACAAAAACTACATCTTTCTTTTGAAAGTGGCATCTACTCTCTGAGTTTTCCTATCATGAAGGCTTGAGAGACATTAAATACATTATCGACATCAGTAAATTATATACCAGGAAGTCTTTTAAGTTTTGGGTTAGATGTGCTTAAATATTTGTGGTTAAACGTCCTCAACGGTATTTTCCAACTCCGAATTTTATTTAACCTGAGACGTTGGCATGGAAAATTTTAGGTCTTTTGAATTTTTCGAAATTTTGAGATCTATCATTTTGTAAACAAAAAAGTTGCCCTCATCTCATATCATCTTGAAGTGATTATTTCAATTACAATGCTCTAGTTGAAGTCGTTGTTTGATGAGAGAAACTAATCAGCAACCTTCGACATAGAGGAGTCGAAGTTTCCTTAAAAAAAATAAAAAAATAAAAAAATAAAAAAATAAAAAAATAAAAAAATAAATTTTATGGTTGTTCTTAAAATTATTACTGACTTCATAAAAAAAAATTCATAATACTAGCCAGGTCAGCGTTTATTGGGTTGATTTTATACGTCAATACACCCACTAAATCACCCGGGTCGCCTTGATACTGATTCCTGAATCGGGCATGCCAGATTGAGCTATTTAAAGAGGATAGCAAATTATTTCAATAAATCACTCTTTTCAGCCTACTATCAATACTCCAGTAACAAACACATGAGGCACAAAATTGATTGCTTCTTCAATGCCATCACTATCGCTGCCCTCTGCCTTTTCAGTTTCCCAGCATTAATTATCGCTAGCACCTCAGCACTCAATGAAAACCTGCTTTCTCTAAAACGTTGGTCTTTGTTCATGATCACATTAATCGACTTTTTAATTGTGCTAGCAAGCCTATTTCTTCGACACTTTGAAATCAATACTCAGCAACTGAAAAACCTGAGCGTATTCTTAACGGCTACACTCGGACTGATGATGTATGGAGTTTCCTCCATGCTGACTCACATCTTTCTGGAAAAAGAAATCGCTGAAGTCTTCGCATATCAAGCTTTTGCTACTATTATAGTCGGAATACTCGTTGGAACTGTTTTATATTTCCTACAACATGAGCTAAGGCAAGAAGACACAATGTCAATTTCAATCGCATATACCTACTTTGTACTAGCTTCGGCATATATACTCTGCAAAGCCGAAATATTGGATTTGAATGACGAAATGATGTGGTGGACTAGAGTCTCAAGTGTTTTCACATTTGTATTCGGTTCCGCATCTTTTTACATTTCCTCAAATAAGGCCTTCTTTGGCAATATTTGTGAAGAAGTGTGCATGATTGCATTTGCTCCAGTCTCGATTTTTTGGTGTTTGCAAGGAATACTGTACATTATGCAGCAAACAATGGTATTCAAACCAGACAATCTTCATTTTCTCATACTTTGCTCCTTGATATTAATCTGGAGTGTGGCTCCGATAGTTGTTCGATCGGCAATTTGGATTGCAGAGTCCTCCTGGGCATTTTTTTCGCTAGCAGGACAGAATGGACTAGAAAGCCGCGTTGAGAACCAAACGAACGCAAAATTTGACACTGATTTTCAATGTGTAAAGTCTGTTAGACTCGAGAACGTTAAAGAGAAAAACTGTCCAATCTGCTGGGAGGAATTTAACGATAGTGACGAAATCATTGCAAGAGATTTGTGCTGTCATTGCTATCATAAATCTTGCCTTAAAAAATGGGTTGTTAGAGATTCGCGATGCCCTTTATGCAGAGGATTTATTTACAGTGATCCTTGTTTAGAATTCCTTCTGGACTCTTAGAAGCGCTCGAACGAGATTCTTTCTATTAATAATAAATTTGAATATGCCGCGTAGTGATGTATATATCTGGTAAAAACGTAGATGTATCTTTTGGAAAGTCAGCATACATGGACTTACTGCTTTCAAATAAGAATTTGTTTCAATCATCGGAATTTTATCTCGAGAAAGGAAACCGCAAACTCTGTTTCTAGATGTACATAATGATAGCGCTATTCAAAGTTTACATTTAGTGTAAATATTCCTGATTCACTTTCGCCTGAGAACAATTTTACTTGAGATAGCGAGGTGGAATTGCATGATATAAGAAAAGCAATTTAATGCCTCAGAGTCAGAAAGATGATGATTAAGAAGCTCTGACATTTCATCAAGAGTTTCACTGCTATTTCCTGAACTTCTTGTATTAAGAGATCAGATAAAACTGTTTGGAGCTGCAGAGTTGGAAATAAATATCAACGAGGACCAGTTAAACGATGACGAATTCTCTCTGGTATATTTCTGTACTTTCTTTTGGTAATTGATGTACTTAATCTTCGCCTTAGTAGTATGCAAACGGTATCAGGATTGAACTGTTTTAATTGCTTCCATTTCGAGGCTAGAAAAATTGAATTTCGTGAAGCTGGGTCTCACAAGCAAATCACCGACAAATTATATTTCTGAACAGGAGCAATGGGTCGTCTCACATGTATTAGTTGCAAATGCTGAACATGATAACGAGTTAAGACGAGAAATAGTGCAGAACAGCCACTGTGATAAAACCCAATAGAAAACTTTAATTAATTACAGTTGCACCAAGCAGAGATTTCAAAACTAAAATTAGAATAGCGTAATATTTCAAAGTAACAGCTCAGTCTCAGATTTAGCATATCATCCATGGACGGCTGCAGTCATTTCTTCGTTCTTGATGAACAAAATTGCTCAAAGCCAGTGAATTCATTAGAAAATTTGATTGAGGGTGAGCTCATTAGCACCAATCCCTCGTCACGGATACAAATAAATTCCAAGGAAGATGGCATCTTTACCCCACAAAAACAGCAGAATGATCACATCGTGGTGACAATTCATCTTCCTAATAGAGACTCTCTTAAGTTCGAAATTAAATTAGCACTATCTACTAACAACGAGTTTCGAAAGAGAGCTTGTTGAACTTCTAAAGAAGCACAGATATTTGGGCATGGACGCAGAAACAAACCAACCCGGAATAACCCAATCCATTACTACTAGAAAAAATGAAATCACGTGCGAGAAGGTTGTCGAAATAAATGGAGATAAATTGGTAGTCAAATTGAAGAAGCCTGAGAAGCTACCTCAGACTGCTAAGGAGGCCTCTCGTTATTATAAAAATTTTCCGAAAAAGCTCATTGATTGCTATCTTAGTGAATTTAAGCTTTCTGGTTCGAAGAAACGTCAAGACGAGGAATACTATAAACACCTTAGAGGAGAAAACACAGAAATTCGTGACAGAGCTACGATTCAAAAGATCACAGACATGCTGCAGACGTTACCCCAATTTCAGCATGAGTTTACGAAGTTTATAAATGAGATAGATACTGAGTTGTTCATCAAAGGTTGCGGAGAGAAGCTGCAGCAACAGTGCTACTCTGAAATGCTGGAAGGGCTAAAGTGTGCAATGAATTATCTGTCGGAGAAGCAAGCATTTCATAAGTTTAGATTGAAGCACTTTTGGCCTAAGGTTATTTTTCAAGAGATCAAGGAAGGAGATTCGGAAAATTTGGATCAAAGCGGAGATTCATCGTTCAGAGCGTAAATTAAAAAGAAAAGGATATTGTAAAGGAATTGCATAACAGGAGAATTTATTCTTTTTTGCTAACAAACAGCGGTTATTAGCATTAATTTTGTTTTATGAGAACTAATATGTCATAAATCCGATGGTTTTCTCATCATACACACGGAATCTTTTTCATGGATAAAATTAGAATTCATACTCATTCAATTACCATGATACCTTGAATTCAGATCCAACGCTCGGATAGAGAGCCGAACTTAATAAATCTCTCTCTCTTATGGTTGAGGGTTTAATTTTGAAACAATATGGTATAATTGAAATTGAATTTCTAGCTAGTAGAATCTCAAAGGAAAACTGATTATTGCCTCTACCTCAGAGCGAGGTGCATTTGTAGCAATTAAATTTAATTATTTTCCTTGAAAAATGATTCAGACTTCACAATTTGCGTGATTCTTTTCAATTTGAGAAAATCATCAAATAACCCAGATGAAACTTCGAAATTTACGATGACTATTTTCACAAATCATTCGTAGCAAATATTCCAATTCATTTTACAGGATATTCGGGAGAGGCACAGATTTAGAGTCCAGCCATAATTTTCAACTAAATTAATATTAGTTACTTCTCAAATTGATTGTGACAGCAACCGGATAAGTTCATTTGGCCATGTAGTTTCATGCGAAAGGTTGTTGCATGAAACCGATCTTGCTTGGATGTTTCATTAACGAAGGCTTCCACGATCTGTTCATAGCTTTATTGACTGAAATTTGGCAGTAAATTTTCGCTACTACTGACAGGCAAATTCTGATGAGTTATCATTGATAAGATTTATTTAAAAAAAAAAACTTGCCTTGAAAACTAACCCGAAAAGAATTAGCCAATAAAAATATGATATAAATTTATTGTTAACCTTGGAATATTACTATTAAATCAAATAAAATGTTGTTGATATTTCCGACATCGCTGATTGCTTTTAACGTCTTATTGGATATGCTTACAATTGGTGCTCTTTGCTTTTTCACTTTCCCAATCCTGTCTATATTCAAAGCCCCAGCTCGAAACGAAAGAGTAACTACCCTAAAAGCATGGTGTTTGATAATTATCGCTTTAATAAACATCTTCCTCAGCTCAGCTCGCTTCTTGCTCAGAGACTCCGAAATCAACTTTCAGACCCTCAAGAAGCTCACCATTTTGCTAACTTTTATTCTTGGAGTGATGGCGTACGGAATTTCTTCTCTGCTAACCCAGATCTTTCTCGAAAAAGAAGTAGATGCTATCTTTGCATATCAAGCATTTATTGCCATTTGTACGTGGCTGCTCTTGGGAAAGCTTTTATTTTTTATAGAGCACAGCCAAACATTGGAAAGCAGAACGAGCTCACGATCAATACCACCTACCGATGTCTTGTTAGTTCTGGCTTTGGTATATATGTTTTACAAAACCGAATTTTTGGATCTCAACAGCAAAGAAAAGCAGTGGGTGAGAATTTCAATCCTGTTAACGATTGGAGTTTCTTCTTCTTTTCAATTAAATTTCCTCAAGAAAAATTCTTATTGCATTTGTTCCAGTTCCTATCTACTGGTGCTTGCAAGGAATGCCATACATAATGCAGGCAGCAACAGCATTCAAGTCAGACAATCTTCATTTCCTCATTTTTTGTTCTTGGATGCTGTATTTTTGGGGTATAGTTCCAGCAGTTATACAATCAGTACTTCGCACTGTAGAACTACTAATTTCCAGCTTTAAAAGAAGACGCAATAGATTGTGCAGTTTAAAGCAAATTAATCTCAAGGAGGCTAAAAATAAAACATGCTCTATTTGCTGGGAAGAATTTCAGAGCAATGACAATCTCATGGCCAGAACCTCATGCCTTCACTGTTATCATGAAATCTGTTTAAAACAGTGGGTTGAAAGAGATTCGCGCTGTCCATTGTGCAGAGGCCCAATTCATAGTGACCTAAGTTTAGTCTCTTGTCGTAATGAGTTAAGAACACCTGAAAGTTTTCCTCATCTTTTCAGCTACTGTTAATTAATAGTACAGACTTCAGTGAATGTTGAAAAATTCAATATGAAAATGTATCATGGTGATTTGTATATGATTTTTTTTTTGTGATCAACGAACAGAATTAAAGCATCCTTAGCGCGATACACTAATCTGCTCGCCATTCAGCAAATAACGTACCATTTTACTGAACTTTCAAATTGTTCCAACATCTACACAATTTCAACTTAATTTTTATGGCAAATTTTGCGATTGTTGCATAAGTCGTGCAGTGGCAGCTTTGCTTAAGATCTCAAGCCCTGAAATGAAAAGACTTTAAGGTATTTAGGCTAATCATCTTTTTATTAGTTTCTACTTTACCAAATAATGTCTTTAACTCCTAAAATAGACGTTATTCCAAAGATTGCTTGAGAAAGCTAGTAAAACCTCATTAAACTCACAAAAAAGGAACTCTAAGCCTCATTCAATCACATAATGGATACATTTTCGCTTTCAAACTCATTAAAGGAGAATTCCTTAAAGGTATTCTCAAAGGAGAAGAGGTTTAAAACGCGAAATCTTAGCACATATCACTATTCCTTCTCCTTCATACCGCTGAATCGATGCCATTTGTGGTTGTTAACTCATTTTTTTTTTCATTTGGGATCCAAAATCTCACTATACGTCAAGGATTCTATTTGAATAGAATGAAAATTGTTTGATACAATATCCTCTTAAACGATCTAATATCCCAAAGATCTTCTATGCTCTGTGCTTGGGTTTCTGAAGCAAGAATTCAATATTTTGAGAGCTATTCATAGCGTAAAAATCCAACGCTTATTCCGATTTTCAAAATTTTAATTCGTTTCAAAAATGCAATTTTCATTTGCCAATTTCTATGAAAAGCACCAAAGGAAGCTAGTAAATTATTTTTCGTTGTTATAATCAAGATCGTCGCATGATGATCCAAATTCTCATCTACTATGGGTGCCTTTCGCGTTATCGCAATCCTATTTAGAATTTTCTAGAATTCCCGACGAATTCCTTTTTTGTTCTTTTTCGAGCTTTTGCATACGTTTCAGAAAAACTGTACCTTGCCTCTGAGAGTAACCATAGTCCGACCTCACATGCCAAGCCTTGTTGATCAATATAACATATGCGCATAGAGTTTTCCTAAAGTCGATAATAGAGAGCTCATTGAGTCCAATTCATGGCTTAAGTTCACTTGGTAATTTCAAATAATCATATAAAATAAACAGAATGAGATTCAAAATTACGAACTTCTTTGATACAATCGCTGCTATCAGCCTCATTCTTTTCAGCCCTCCGGCGTTGATTATTCCTGAAACACAAAGTCCTAATCCAGGCATTATTTCTCTAAAAGCATGGTCTCTGATTATGATTGTGCTGATTGATATTTTTGTAATATGTACCAGCTTTTTGCTCAGAAGAATTGAAATCAACCTTCAAATCCTCAAAAACCTGAGCGCCTTGCTAACTGCCATCCTCGGACTCATGACCTACGGAGTTTCCTCGATGATAACTCAAATTCTACTGGCAGAAGAGATCAGTTGGATCGTTGCATATCAAATTTTGACAACGATCATTCTTGGATTGCTTTTTGGGACTCTCTTATACTTCATGCAGCTTCATCTGAAACTTGAAGGCCAGGCAGATACCACCTCGGTGCCTGTAATGAGTGCTTTTTTAGTACTGACTTCGAAATTCATATTCCACAACAAAAATGAATCGCTAGATCTAAGCCAAGAAGCATTCATATGGGTGAGAGTTTCAAGTCTTTTAACTCTCCTCTTCAGTTTATCGCTTTATTTCGTATTCTCTGCCAGAACTTGGCTTGCGAATAATTGGAAAGAATTGTACACTATTGCATACGTTCCTGCCTGTATTTACTGGTGCTATCATGGAGTTATCCATATAGCACAAGAAATGAAAACTCCTAATCCATCTAACCTCCGATTTCTTATATTTACCTCCTGGATACTGTTTTGGGGGATAGCTCCAGCCATTTTCCAAGTAGTAATCTGCATCATTAAGCTAACTTGCACCCGCTCCCGCCGAAGAAATACTCAATCACAAAACACTAATAATGAAATCATTCAGAACCCGATTGTCGAAGCGGACTATCAAAGTTTACGACATATTAAACTTGAGGAAGCTAAAGAAAGGAATTGCCCAATCTGTTGGGAAGAATTCAAATGTAAGGATAACATCATTGCGAGGGACTCATGCTACCATTCCTATCATGTTACTTGCTTAAGAAAGTGGATGTTGGGAGATTCGCGGTGTCCATTATGCAGAGGATTTATTAAGAATATTGAATAATTTAAGCTTCGGCTACTACTCGAGGATAAATTGAAAATGATTCAAAAATTGCAGCCAAATTTGTATATATAAATTTAAGAAGGGCTTCATTGTCCAAAAAAGGATGCATTACTCATTTCTATACAATTTAATTTCATATTTTACAACTACTCAGAATTGGTGTAAAAATGAAAATGTTTGAATCAGTGAAAAAAGAGTGATGTATCCTCTTATTGACACGGCCCAATGCAATTTCTGTAATCCTGCATGCTAATTTTCAAATGAAACAAAAAATGATTTCATATAACTTGCTACCTTATGACTTTTGATTCACGAGAGCAATTTGAGCAGTCGTCGAGCTCATACTACAATCTTTTTTTGAATCATTGGATTAGATTTATGTCCCTCTAGAAGAAGGTGAACTACTTGGATCTTGGAAATAAGACCTCTTTGAGCAATCTAAAAACTGTGTCTCCTCCAAACTAGTTGCCTGAAAAGATATCTGATGCTAAAGAGTTGGATATTTACTCTTCTAGGCTTCAGCACAATTTGAAAATCCTCTATGTAAACCATTGGAACAGTTCACAGCGGTTTCCCATTTATCAAAATACAGAAATTTCCTCTTTTCTAAAATGAAATTCAGCTCGTTTGACTTCACGGACTTTTAGAAATACGACTGATTAGAGCAAAAGTAGGAGATATGCTCGCCGCCATAGCCAAAAATAATTGATCGTGTAATTTTCATCAAGAGGGACGTCACCGTCTTCAGACAATCCTGAGGTTTTCAAAGTGTATTCATGAAGCGATCATTGTCTTTTTAATTTCGGAACGAAATACTCGGTCCATATGCACACTAAACGAAGTCGAACTCGTTCTTTCTTTTTCCGTTGTCTGATCTTCAAGGAAAATATTACGATTCCGACTGAAGTTTTCATACAATAGCATTGTCGTTCAGCGTGGTTTCGAAAGTTCTTTGTACGTAGGACTGGTGCAGAGTTGCTGTTTCCCTTTAAGCTGCAAAATGTATTTCACAGAATATCAACTCAAATCGCTGAAGTATTTTTTTATTTTCAGACCAAAGATCAACAGAAATTTCTAAAGGAACTTCTTCCGTTCAATTCGATTGATTTAGTTATTATCATTTTTGAAAAAACTCAAGAAGCCAAAAATTGAATCGAATCCCACATATTACTAAGGTTATCTGAAATTGTTGTTCCCAACAATAGTGTAATTGCCGTTGATCTTTTATCCAAAACAATCATCCATTTTCGGAAAGTTTATCGTTGTTATAGAGCAATGAATCATGACAGTTTTTATCATTCCCACTGCTCATGCAATCGAAAGGATTTAATAGTGAACTCACATATGAATTATGAACTTAACAATACAAATTGGATCACGATTCCTCTGGAAACTCGAGGTGAATTAAATTTTGGGTTAGATCAGACATACTAAAGTGACATTATCTAATAAAGAAGTCAGAGTCAAATGAATGAAAGTTTTACATTTTACGTTCACAGGGTGTATCTGGAGCATAAATCATCTTTCCAGTTTTAAAATCTAATATTTTGGAGGTTTTATCACTTGAGGCTGTTGCCAGCAAGCTACCACCTGAATCCCATCCCGCGCAATCCACCTTTTAAAATATATCGAGACCAGATATAAATCTTCATGCAGATAACTTAAACAAGAATTCTTATCTGCTTGATGAATCTTGTCGGATTTTTGACTATTTGAGATGTTCGCCGATCATAAATTTTTATGCCTATTCCACATGCTGAAAGCAGATTTCCATTGCTCGGCAGATATCGATCCCACTGATATATTCTAAAGTAGAAGGTCAATCAGATTAAGTAGATGTAATTACGTGAGGGAACATAAAGTCCAAAGGGATTCTTCAAAGTTGGAATTTGTTTTCAACGTCAAAGATCTCGAGTTTGTTTTGGCCATACTTGATATATAATATGGATTCGCTGAGCTCGGTGCTCCACCTACAGCGACTTTTTCCATCTTTATTTGAACCAATAAAGTTAATCTCAAGTTAAGAGAAATAACCTACAAATGCAATTAATGAGGCAGTAAGGAACTCTGTGAGAGATTAGCTAATTACCTGCTTCGTCCTTGTTTATATGGAATAGGTATTTGCTAGTGTTGACATCTGAAATTTGGCAAAATCCATTTCATCGATTGTTGCTACAAGTTCTCCAGCGGGATGAAAATCAAGGGCGGACACTTTGCATGCTATTTAAATCAATCACTAGCTCGAGCAAAAACAAATGAGTTTATTCTTTAAAAAAATAAAGAGAATCATGTTTCAATTAATCACAAAAATACAATTGAGTTAAATAGATATAACCACAATTTGCTATCTTGTTATGTTACCATCTCCTAGAGAGTGATAAAGCTTCTTCGATTTTCGCAAGAGCTTCACATTATATCCGTTCTTGTGACTGGTGTACTCGATAGTGAACAAACAGTAGGGGATTTTTTTCCCAAGAGATATTGCACCAAGTAGATTTCTTCCGCAATTAAATGAGATAAGTTTCCTTCTAACGCGTCTGATGTGCGTTATTAGATTGAAAGAATCAAAGAGTTTCAGAAATTTGAATTATGAAGTGTATAAACAGTTTTTATTCGAAGGAGAACAACAACAACTTTGTTGGCGACTTACTTTCTACAGTTCCTTCAAATGTAAAAATATTCCTGGCTCTTCCTTTCTGGGACACATCAAAACCGCCAAGTTAGAACGACTATTGCTAGCATGAAGGTAGAGCGAAGCCAACAGCCTTGTGTTTGAGATTTCTCTGAGATAAGCCGGATTTGTGTCTTTGAAAGCTAATAAGCATTCAGATAATAATCGATTTCTTTGAAACAAGGAAGTATAAGCTAGATTACTATTGCGAGCTCCTTGAAATTTGACATGTTCTTCTTTTGTTTTGAAATCGATTACGTTAATCTGGTTGTAGCCTGCTAAACTCCCTGCATGCAACCACGGAAGTTGGACTTCTGTCAATAGAAAATGGATGTATTGAGCAGCTAGAAGAGAGTGATTTACCTTTTTTGGCTGTATTTTTCAGTGAAGCTTGGCTACTGCGTGATTTGCCTGCAACTTGCTTCATCTCATCAGAAGTTGTTGAGATCAAAATTTGAACTTCTGTTTTCTCAATTTCATCCCTCGAGTCGATAGGGTCCAGCTTATTTTCCATTGCTTATTGTGTTTAACGATCTATATATTCATTCGAAATGTAAAATTCAATAAAACACTTATTTATGTTGATCAATAAAAGTTAATGAATCTTAGCAATATCGAATTAATACAGATTTTCAGCCCTTAATCTAAGCAAAGTGGCTTGTAATAAGATTTTACTATTGTAGCAAGCCCTCCTTGAGCAAGTCAGTCTGTCTCCAAGATAATTCTATTACAATAAGATCTCCTATGAAGAAATCAGAAACGCAAATTTTATAGGCTGTTGATCAAGAATGATGTTTTGCCGAATGAAAGACTTTTTTCGCCTTTGATCAAATTTTGCTTCATGATACAGCCATGAAGGCCTTGTTTTCACTCGTTTTCTGAAAACTCCGTTTTCATCTAAATAGCCCATTGGATAAAATAGATCAAAGAGATATATACTATTTTGACAGCATTTTTTCATTCATTGTATATCAGCTCTCAATAACTGAAAGTAGCACATCTGGAAGCAACAAATCAGGTTTTTAAAGCATGTTATCAAAGTTTGTCCTAAAAAAATTCGAAAAAGTAGGGCTTCTTGCAGAAAAAAATAAAAATTACTTTTCTGGCTTGGTTATATATTATTTTCGACTCGCGTATAGGCTGCAAACATTTGATATGAAGAGTTGCCTCTTTGTACTTAAATTCAATGTCCAAATTAGAGAGTACTAAAATTCTGATACGTTTTCTCTGGAGTTCAAGTTTTGAGCATCATTAGCCAAACCTTGGCTTTCATTATTTAATAAAGGTCGGAAAAAGAGAAAAGACATGGGAAAAATGGAATCTGTACTTCCTGAGTCCATACTCAAAAAGAAACAAAAGGAATAAAATCGATAAGCTCCCTCTGAGAAATAACCAATTTTCATGGGGTTAATTTGTGAAATTACTAGGTAGTCCTTAAAAAAATCAATTAATTAGAAGACGAACTTTGAACTAGACCTGTGTGCCTTCAATACATTCATTTTCTGCTTAGCAATCTAATTCCAAGATGACATCTTTAATGTAATAACATTTCTGAAAAATCTGCAAAGCTAAAGAAAAAAAGAGACAGTCGGTCGAAGCTTTGAAAACTCATTCTTCCAGAAAACCCTGAAAGCAACTCATTATAATGAAAAGGAAGTATATATACAAGTTTATCATTAGCAATTCAACAACTATATCTTAGATTCTGAACAAAGCGGCTTTGTCTGCGAAAGCTTAATTAAATAATTTTGAAAATTAAATATATTCTCCCAAGTCTCAGTGCAAGCTTTTCTCATTGGAATGATTTTACAATTTGGAAAAATATGTTGGGTTAATTTTAAGTCAGTTGTTAGGCAAGGACTATTCAACTTCGAATTCCTATTCAAAAAGTCAGAGATAGTTCATTATTAAGTTTATGGAATATTCTAATGAATTTTTATTGTCTCCCAGCAATACTTGCTGTTTGCGAGACCGAAAAGTGCATTCTCTCCGAATATGGAGCAGTGGAAATCAGATTAGAAGTTTATCAATTCCATTTAAGGTGAACTTACAAAAAAATAGCTCCAAAACAGAGGGATTTTTGAAGTTTTTTGAAAGACTTCCAAAATACCTAGATTCAAAACGCAGATGCTGGCAAGCCGAAATAAGCCAGTGGTAATTGGTTATAATTCCGATCCTGGCTCGTCCATCTTTCGTGAAAATGCATTTTATATCTTAAGCTTCTTCAACTAAAACACGCTCATAGTGCGTCATCGGTTCTAAGTCTTGAATTTCAAATTTTCTATTGATCCCGAATTTTTTAAAAAATCGCTGTGAAGCCGTTTTTCCTTTCCATAGTTCCAATTAAACTACTTCATTAAAGCTTTTAAATAGCTTGACGAGTTTATACGATTCGTTGGTCGATTAAAATTTTATTTATTAGAATACTGAAAACGGATTAGTAAGAAATGGAAAACCCAGGTAACTCTTTTGAAGAATTAAAGCAAGGCTCTAAAAGCGCGCAAACTGATACTCTCTCTCCCGAAATGATCAAAAGTCCAGGTAATCTCCCTTTTCCCACATATATGCGCTTTCTCTACTGCTAACTCTTTTTTTTCCCTTCAACGCCACTTCAAACTTTTGAATTTCCATCATCTTGTGCTTTATCATAACTATTTGCATAGAAATTGAACTTCCTAATCTTATCGCTTGGTCACATAAGAATAACAACATCAATATCATCGATTTGAAGACCAAAGAAAAATACGCTAATTTTAATGGAGTTCAATATGAATATCGAGATGGTATGCAACCAAAATTTGAAAAAATTGCTAATCATGCTAATCTTTGATAGATTTGCACAGTCATACAAGCATTGAGAGATGGACTCACGTGAAAGAAATCCCAAATACAAGATTACTTGTTTCACTCAACTACGTCGTGAGGCAATCGGTTGATTTGGAGATATACGATATTTCACAGTCCGGAAAAGCAAAGAAGATTTACTCGCATGAGAGACTCTGCGAAGGTAACAAATTTTTGCTTTAATGTGATACAATAACTTCATCTTTTAGAAACCGGAATTGGAGAGGTTGCCTATAACGCGAGAAGGGATGTGCTTGCTGCGATCGCACTTAATGGAAAAATCGCTTATCATTTATACAAATTGGAGTATAATGCTATTAGCAGCAGCTACTGCCTGAAATTGCTACAAAAAGTTAAATGGCATACTCAAAACAGAACTCTTCCAAGTACTTTAGAAATTGCTTCGACACTAATTTCATTCTTTTTAAAGAAAATACGATTGGTGGTACTGATTTCGATCCGAACGGAGAGTTTGCAGCAACCATAGACAATGACGGAATATGCTTAATATCGAGTTTAGGCACTGATACAGAAAGTTATCATATGCAGATGAGAATGAACAACTCTTCTTGGTGTGCAAGCGGTAACCAATTAACTTATAACCTTTTTAAATAACTTTTCCGCTTATTATTTAGATTTATGGAGTCGTTGCAGATGGAGTCCTTTTGGTGGCGATCCAACATTGTTTGTCAAATACGACTGTTGCCTACTCAATATTTTTGACTCCGAAAAGAGAGCTCTCGTACTGAAGAGTCCCATTGACCTCGAACTGAGTGATAGTAATTAACAAAAAAGTTTTGTTGCCAAGAAGCTGAATTTCTCATTTATTAGTTTCTTACGTCGAGGCTCCAACAACGCGCTGGATTGATGTGTGCTCCCGTGAAGGGAATATCCTTGCTGCGGGTGGTACTGATGGCAATATCAAGATTGTTGATCGCCGTGCGGCTAAAGTTGTCAACACCTTTGAACAAAATTATCCATGTAATAGCAGTCACTTTTTGTGAAAAACTAAATTTTTCTTTGCATCAGATAACATTAACTGTGTGAAATGGAGCAAAAGTGGTGACCTTCTCGCGATTGCATCCGATGCGAAAGCTGTAAATCTGTTGGACTTTAAGACTGGAAAGATAATTTACACTGGAGCAAGTCATGTCAAAGGTAAAATTTCTGCTTTTCATTCTATTAATCTTGTACGCCTAATTAGAGAGCATCTATTCCGTGTGCTTCGTTTAGGTATTCGTAAATGACACCCTAAAAAAAGATAGCACAGCTCCAGGAGAAACGTTATAAATAAGTTATCTCATACTGAATATATTTACTATCTATTACTCGTCAATCTCAAAAACAAAAAAAAATTGGGCCAAACAGTATTAAGAGCAATAATAAGAAATAATATATATTGAAAAATTCATTAAAAATGTGATTTGTAAATAAAAATTCTAGTCTGACAGAGGAAGATATGAATTAACTCTATAAGAGTACAGCAAATTATAGGAAGAACAACTTAAATTGCCTCCTTCTTTATTGACAGCAAGTTGATAAAGATTCGACAATTTCATCCAGACCAGTTTCCTGCAACCATTCCTTCTTCAACTACCAAAACCAATTCTTCAATGTTGCTTACATCTTCTGGAGAAGTAGGGCATGAATGATCGAAAATAGCATCATTTTTCATGCTATTCTGGCTCCCTAGACCAATTAAAATGAATTTAATTTAAGGATAAGGATTACCTTGAGGTATGTTGTTAATTTCTGGAGTATGAATTGTTTTTAATTTTTGCTCTAACGAATCACGCAGGCAGCTTAAAGCCTCTCGCGGACTATTAAAAGGGAGCTCAGAACTTAGAGAAGCTGTTTTGTTGATCTTTTCACCCATGTTCAAAGCTCGGATCGCCATCAAAAGACTGCCAAGTGCAATATCATCTTGATTATGGATAGCTCCCTCTAAGAGATTTTCGAATATTATGAGGGCTTGACTTAAGAAATCTTTATGACTCTGGGAATCCTTCAAATTTTCACATGCATTTCCCAGCTGAATGAGTGTAATGCCAACTTGCGGATGACTTTCGCCATAAGAATTTACAAATATTTTCCGCGCTTGGCTTAACACGTTCTTCTGACCTTCGTAATCTTCTAGATTCTCCAATGCATTACTGAGATTTGTGAGTGCCTGGGCAATACTTACATGGGTTTTTCCGTAATACTTTTCTTTAATCTGTAACGCCCTGGAGAGTAATTTTTTCTGCTCTTGATAGTTGCCTAAGGCTCCCCACGCATTCCCTAGATTACTGAGCACCTTTCCGATTTCAATATGTTCTTTGTCGTAATGCATTTGAAAAATTTTCAGAGCTCTTGTTAAAAAATCCTTTTGTGCCTTATGTTCGCCCAAACCAGCGCAAGCGTTACTGAGATTAAGAAGAGCGTATCCAATTTGAAGATCCTCTGAGCCAAAGTGTTTTTCATAAATCTTCAGAGCTTTGCATTGCAAGGCTTTCTGTCTTATATAGTTACCTGAAGATCCATATGCGTTCCCGAGATCTATAAGCGTTTCACCGTATTTAGTGTGATCCGCACCGTACGTATCATCTCGCATCATTAGAGCTTTTTGATAATGTAATTTAGCACTCGAGTAATTTCCAATTGCATATAATTGAAAAGATCCAATTTTATTCAAAAGTTCATCCATCATAAACTCGACTGAATTACGAAGACCCTCTAAGTAAATTCCGTGCTCGACGATAAGCTTCGCTCTTAAGATATCACTCACATCTCTTTCGTCATAGTCTAATTGCTTGAGTACCCAGTTCAATGCATTCAAATAGCGTCCTTTACCAATGCCACTCCTTAGATGATTCAACCGAATTACTTGTTGGGTGAATTGATGTGGTTTTATTCGAGTTGTATTAAAAACTCTGGAAGGGTCTTCTTTCTCTTTTAATTGGTTGCGAATGAGATCAATAGGCTCGAATGTGATTATTGAATACGAAACCAAATATTCAAAGGCCTCTTCAAAATCTTCGAGTCTGATTCCTTCATGACTCCATTTCCATGCCTCTCGCAACACCTTTTTGTTCGTATCTTTTGGTGAAAGATACGCCAATACATCAAGAATTGCCTCTATAATGGGATTTTTTCTTCTCAGTTCGACGAAAACTAAGGTCAAGAGTGTGGATATATGGTTTGCGGCCCTCTTCAATGCGACTTCGATTTGCTGAAGCTCTTGTTCTTTCTTCGGCTCTTGCTCGAATTGGAGTGGAAAAAGCCCTCCAGAACATTCTTCAACAGCTTGGTTACAAAATTGAGAGATTGTGCCTCCTTTTTGCTGAATGTAAGCAATTTCTCGAGAAATCGCCAAGGGAAGTCCTCCAAAAAGGCTCGTTAGCCTCTTGGCATCGCAACTCAGCTGTTTGTCGATGTAGTCCGCACTAAGCCTAGGGAAACATTTTCTAATATAGTTTTTTGTATCTTCGATATCAAATGCTTTCAATTCTATGATTAAATGAAAAGGTTTTCCCCATTTCGTATAGCGAGAAGTGATTAGAATATCAATCTTTAAACGAGGAAAGCTCCTTTTTCTTGGGATATAAGCAAGGATCTCGGCCATACTTTCAGCTCTGTCGAAAACGACACAAGGTTTTTTGGTACCGCTGATTGGGTTGCTGGCATCTTTAGCAAGCATTTGGTAAAACTTCCGAACCAACTGAGTCGTCTTTTGAGTATTGAATGTAACACCATAGCAAATTTCAAGATAAGTCTGAATTTGGGCAAATATTAGTCCACTTCTTGCATCAATCCAAAAAACTTTTGAATACATTTCTTGGTGATTTCTGCAAATGAATTCGGTGGCTAATTGCGTTTTTCCCAAGCCGGGCCCACCGACAATAACACAAACAGAAAGCCCAGTATTTAATTTTAATAATTTTTCGATTTGCTGCAATTCAGAATCTCTCCCTACAAACTTATCATTCTCCATCGAGGCTTGAAAAATTACTCCAGCAGGTACAGCAGTTTTTGCGAGGGCGAGGGCTTCAAGTTGAGACTTATCTCGAATATGTTCAGCTAATTGATCGAGCCATTCATCTCGTAATATTATCGGCTGCCCCCAACTTGTCATATACTTTTGAGCTTGCATTTCATCAAGATCGCTGAGGTAATTGTAAATTAAGTATTCAAGTTCTTGAGCAAAGGCAGCCAGCAATGCAATCCTTCTATTTTGCAGTTCAAAAAAAATCTTTCGAAACCTTTTATCAGTCTCAAAAAAAGATGCAAATATTTTCTCCATTGTAGAAGCTGTAACTTTTAGGATCGTAAAAAGAGTTTGAACAAATTCTTTTTGATCGAACTCGTTCAATTCTTCGTAATCTATTCTATCTCCGAATGTGCCTAAAACAGCTCCTTTTTTCCCGAGGGGATTGTGCACTAAGGGAGCATGGATGAGATCTTCCTCTGGTGTCAGGGCCTCACCAGGATCTATTTTAACGATTTCAAAATATTTTCCATTTTCTTTTGGAATGTATCCTAAATTTTTTCCTGCATTCCCAATGAAGTCGTAGTCATCGATGAGAATTGCCACAGCCATAAGTTTTCCAAATCCTATCAATGGCGTAGTCCCTTCATTGACACAGAAGGGCCGATTTTTATTTTGTCTTGCCGCTCTTTTATATTGCTTAACAAAATTCGGCCTAACTAATTCGAACCCTGGAATAACATTTGAAATAACATGAAGCCAAGCCTTATCCAGATTCCGGGTTATATGCCGCATATCCTGATTTTGATATCTTTCATCGAGAACTTGCTCAGCTAACACAGTTTTTGGAACTGTAACCCCAAAGAATTTATAGATTATGCTTGCGAGATACTCTTTATATTCTTGAAAACTATCATTATTATACAGTGATTGCATTGATACTTTTCCAATCCATTCGGTCATGTTTTCTTCATCAGTGAGCCAAGTTATTAGTCCAGAACTTCCGAATGGTATCACTTTCTTTTTTAACTTTCCAAACTTCAAGTTTGATATCCAAGAACCATATGGGAGAAAATCTTCTGCTTTTCTAGACTTGCTCATTTTTTCGTCTTGAACTTCATTTATCTTTTTTGCTTCTAGTGACCGAAGCGAGTGGCTTTGTGCTTCTTCAACTTGAGGTGAACTTTGAGTAAGACTCTTTATAGTGATTGCTAAAGGCGCGTATTCTTCACCCTCAGTATATCGTTGACCATCGTCATATTGACATGAAGATTGGTTGCAGTGTTGATAATCTGAAACGAACACATTTTCCTGAGGATCTTCATTTTCCATAAGACATGGCTCCAAGTTGGTAGCTTGTGGGGAGTTTATACCTTTCTCAATGGGACCATTTTCTAAAACCATCGAATTTTGTTTCATATCACTAGGCTGCGAGTCAATAACCCCTTTATAGAAATCGAGTAGAATGCCTCGTAGTGATATTTTGCTCACATCACAGGCATTCCATCCTTCTTGCTTCAATTTACTTACGAAGGAGTCGCGATTGTCAAGCACAAGATGGCTATCATAATCGAATTTTGAGAATTGAAATATTTTTGAGAACGCAGTAAGGATTTCAGGTTCGTTATGAGACTGGAAACGGGAAGCTTTCAGCAACTCATTAGAGCGACTTTCAGAAATTCTTGAATCACGGGTTCGTACCTGCAAATAAGCACCGTCTCTGACAATCATGGCAGTGATTCTTGGGAATCCCTCTAATCTTTCTCTTTTGCAAGCGTTAACAATCCCTTCTAATGTATGAATAAGGCGACGCTCCTTCCAGTCAGAGTAGAGAACGAGAGATATGCCATGATTATTGGTAAGCTTATCAAGATACTTCATAATCTGCTTCCCACCGTTCAAAATAGAGAAAATCCCTTCTTCATGCTGTTTGAGCAGCAAATCATCATCTTCTTCCACTTTGGTTGCAAGTGTGGACTCGAATACGCCTGCTGGATTGAGAAAAATATATTTGTTGTCCATTGGATCGAGTTTTAGTCGGCTGCTGGCGCTTTCTGTCATCAGAATTTCGCGAAATAATTCGCGATGGCTTAGCTATCCAAAGAGTTAATAATACTAAATTACGTGATGAAAAGAAGTTAGAACGGAAATGGTTTTCCCAAGTAATCAGAAAATAACTTCAACAACATTAATAGCTTTCTATCATGATCCTGCGATAGCTTAGGCAACCCTCGTTTCTAATGGCTGTCTGTATTTCTAGAGATTCTACTTTTTGATGAAATAATGAGATTTGCAGGAGGCCCAATTCCTTTTGTTTCAAAGTTTCCATAATGTTCAATTCTTCGACAGAAGTAGGAAAACAACGAAATATGAGAATTCTAACGTCCTCAAGGAAAACTTTAAAATTTATTAGGAACTATCATAATTTGACGTCAGAAAATCAATCAGCAAAGATAAGCGAATCAAAATAAGCTCGAGAAAAACAGTACATACAGAAAAGACTCTGGATGGAGGTAGCTAGTTTCTTCTAAATCTCAAAAGAATAATCCATTTGTTTTACCTTGGACTCTACCATATCTGCTTATCTTATATAATCCTAATTTCTGGGCTCGTTATTCCATTATTGTAGAAATGAGTTGTGTTGATAGTTAATCGGTAAGTAATATTTTTATCCTACGCTTAAAGGTTTCTATAATTGAGATAAAGAGAGGAAAAATAAAGTACTTAATTAATCTTTTGAATTTTCAGAGTTTTTAATTTTGCAGCGTGGAAGTGAAATTTGCTAAGGAAACTTTCGCAAAAGTTAAGGTTTTGGAGCAGCTTAAAATTAAAGAAAAGTCGGCACAACTACAATGCTGATGAGATATCTGCATCGCATCAACAACTCAGATAGAAACAAACGAAAGACACATAGAAATGAACCGAAGTGGGATTGGGCCAAGACAACCTCCCTTTGTTGGTTCGAAATTGATCAAATTTTTAGAATGAACCTTATTTGAGCAGATTTACTAATTAAGAAGGAATTGAAAAATTGAATCGATCGTCGATTAAGTAAAGTATTCTTGAGTCTCTTTTCGAGTAATATATTTATCTGAATCTTGAGCTTAGAATCTGGAGCCAAAGTTTTGTGAGTCAAGGTTCTCTGACTAGCAGAAAATGAAGCCAGAGTTCAATGAAATTACCATTTTATTTATCCAGCATGCTCAAGCTACCTCCAGATTTGTTAGAAATGGCAGTAACTTCACTCAATCGAGGATGAAGTTCACAGATCGATGGCAAAATTCTGTTGTGTATTCTTAGGTTTCCAATGCAGTGTTGACAATAACACTTCTTATGACCACAGTTTGAGTGAAAAAACTCAAATTTGCTGATTATTTAGCTGATTAAAAGAAGAGTCATCATGAGCTAATTTTTTGAATATTTATACAGAACGCAACTTAGAATTTAACAAATAATCAATATTTGAATTTTTCGGAACAACCCATGAGAATCTTTATTATTTTGTGCGCTTTTTCAATGTTACTTTCACTTTGTACAGCTGCCAAGAAAACAAAGGAAACCAAAACCACTACGACTGCGACTACTACAGTGGTATACACTAGATACACAGTATCCACGATTAATTACCCCATTTCTACAAGCACAGTTTATTCTAACCCACCCATGCACACACCTATCACGATAACTTCCACTTCTACAACCATTTCTGCTGTTACCACTACAGCCACGATTCTGACTACTGCTACTGCTACAGCCACTGCCACTGTCACTGCAACCGTTACGGCATCAGTTCATCAAACGAACTCGGCTGAATCAGCAGAACCAAAACCTCAAATAAAAATTGAATCTACTCTTGCTCAAAGTGTTGATTTGGCTAAAACAATTCACAAAGCAGCGAATATCATTAAATCCATAGTATCATCATCTGCTAGCAATCCCGCTCAACCTGATCAGAGTGTTTTAAGTCAAAGTAAGATTCAGGAACTTCAACGACTTGTCGAAGAGGTAGAGCAAAACTCCAATAAAGCTTTGAA